>Ga0114905_1000025_pt1 | contig 182694 bp, 151 predicted proteins | sample MalvireepMed_b05_FD_83499 | JGI IMG/M metagenome (GOLD analysis project Ga0114905, IMG submission 83499) | Marine viral communities from the Global Malaspina Expedition - Malaspina viral metaG DeepMed_b05 | ecosystem: Environmental > Aquatic > Marine > Oceanic | place: Mediterranean Sea...
CACCCTGTATTCTAAATAATCAAGTTGGTCGGGATGACAGGATTAAACGCGGCCGGCTAGGTCTGCGACTCCCCCTTGGCACCCTGTATTCTAAATAATCAAGTTGGTCGGGATGACAGGATTTGAACCTGCGACCACTCGCCCCCCAGGCGAGTGCGCTACCAGACTGCGCCACATCCCGACTTATGCTGCCACAAGCCTGTGAACAGAGCGCTTAAGTATACTTAAGTGCCTGAAAAGGTAAACTTTTTTTGGAATGCCCGTCAGAAGTCGGAGTCTGGGTTGAGCATATCTTCCAGCTCTTTCAACTCGCGTATCATGTTTTTGATCAGGGCTTTATCCATGGCCACCGCCTGCGATTCGCCATTATCTTCCAGCTTCTGCCTCGCACCACCAATGGTGTAGCCATCCTGATACAGCAATGCTCGGATTTCGCGGACAAGAATAACGTCCTGACGCTGATAATAACGACGATTACCGGCACGCTTAACCGGCTTAAGGGTTGGAAATTCCTGTTCCCAATACCTGAGAACATGAGGCTTCACATCGCAAAGCTCACTGACCTCACCGATAGTAAAGTAACGCTTCGATGGAATAGGCGGTAGTTCGTTATTGTGGCTGGCTTCCAGCATAGGCTTCTACCCGAATTTTGAGCTTCTGCCCCGGCTTGAACGTCACAACACGGCGAGCAGAGATCGGTATCTCCTCGCCTGTCTTTGGATTACGTCCCGGACGCTGACGCTTGTCACGCAGGTCGAAGTTACCAAACCCTGATAACTTCACCTGCTCATTTCGGCTCAGGCTATCGCGGATTTCATCAAAAAAGATGTCCACCATATCCTTAGCTTCACGCTTATTAAGACCAAGATCTTCAAACAGTTTTTCTGCCAGTTCTGCTTTGGTCAGGGCGGTCATGTTAACCCCTTAACGTTGCTCCTATGCTTTCAGAGAGGTGAGCCAAGACTGCTTCCACAGAGTTGTTCACTTCTTCATCAGTCAGAGTGCGCGAAGGATGCTGCCACGTCAAGCCCAAAGCGAGACTTTTTCTATCAGGATCAATACCTTTGCCGACATATACATCAAACAGGTTGAGCTTAGTGAGGTAATCCCCCGCTACGCTTCGGATTCCGTCGAATACCTGATCAACCTGAACTGACTGGTCTACAACCAGCGCCAGATCGCGACGCATTTCAGGGAATTTCGAGATATCACCATATGAAGGCACGGCGATATCACGAATCGCTTCAAGGTCCAGCTCCGCTACGAACAACGGCTGCTTAACCCCAACCTTTTTCTGAGTCGCTGGGTGCAATGCACCAATCCAACCAATCGGTTCGCCGTTCTTCAGAACGCGTGCCGTCTGACCTGGGTGCAGGGCAGGATGCTGAGCAGACTCGAAGCGGTACGCAGAAGCATCGCCGCCACGCGCCAGAAGAGACTCGACGTCGCCTTTAAGATCAAAGAAATCGACGGGGGTTTCCTGCTCGCTCCATCCTTGAGTCAGACGGTTACCGCACACCAGCATCGCCAACGTTGGAGTCTGCTTCAGACCATCGGCTTCAGGCACAAAACGCAGGCCGGTCTCGAATAAGCGAACGCGTGGCTGCTGACGTTTCAAGTTATAACTTGCTGCCGACACCAGACCTGTCAGCAGAGTCGTGCGCATCACACCCATGTCCGCTGAAATCGGATTCAGCAGTGGCAGTGCTTCACGCTCAGGATCAAGCGCTTTCTGCAGCTCTGGTTCAACGAAGCTGTAGGTAATGGCTTCCTGATACCCGCGAGCGATAATCTGGCGACGCAGATCACGGATTGGCATACGGGATTCAGGGGCTTTCGCCAACGGCGTCGCCGCCGCAGGAACACGGGTCGGCAGACGGTTATAGCCGTAGATGCGCGCGAGTTCTTCAATCAGATCTGCTTCGATGGCCATATCAAAACGATACGACGGTGCCTTTACTATCCAGCCTTCAGCGGTGGTTTCAGTATCCATGCCGAGACGCACCAGAATATCGGTCACTTCGTCGTCAGCCATGGTCAGGCTCAGGACTTGCTCAATGCGCTTACGACTCAGAGTAATGGTCGCCGCTTCTGGCAGTTTGTCTTCGGCCGTTACTTCTGTCACTGGACCAGCCCGCCCACCGCAGATATCAATAACGAGCTGAGTCGCTCGTTCCATCGCAGTATTGGCCAGGTTGTAGTCAACGCCACGTTCAAAACGGTGCGAAGAATCAGTGTGCAGACCGTAGTTACGAGCACGACCAGCGATCGCAATCGGGTTGAAAAACGCCGCTTCTAACAGCAGGTCTTGCGTCTTTTCGTTCACGCCGGAGTGCTCGCCCCCCATCACACCGGCCATAGCCAGTGGTTTAGCGTGGTCTGCAATGACAAGTGTATCGGTAGTCAGTTCAACTTCCTGACCGTCCAAAAGAGTGAGCTTCTCGCCCTCTTCTGCCAGACGAACGCGGATGCCACCTTCCACCTGGGCAAGATCAAACGCATGCATCGGCTGACCGAGTTCCAGCAATACGTAATTGGTAATATCAACCACAGGATCAATCGAGCGGATGCCACCACGGCGCAGTTTTTCAACCATCCACAACGGTGTTTCTGCTTTGACGTTCACACCTTTAACGATACGGCCCAGATAGCGTGGGCAGGCATCTGCCGCAGTGACTTCGACAGACGCTTTATCGTCGATTGAAGCGGCGACGGCAGCTATGAGCGGCGGTTTCACTTCGGTACGCGTCAGTACGCCGGTCTCGCGTGCCAGACCTGCAATGCTCAGGCAGTCGGCACGGTTAGGCGTGAGGTCAACTTCAATCACGCTATCTTCGAGGTTCAGGTACTCGCGGAAGTCAGCCCCTACCGGAGCCGAGTCGGGTAATTCCATCAGGCCGTCTGAGCTTTCTGCCATACCCAGCTCAGCTTCGGCACACAGCATACCGAACGATTCTACGCCACGTAACTTAGCTTTCTTGATCTTGAAGCCTTTGCCGTCGTCGGTAGGTAGCACCGCACCGATTTTAGCGAAAGGAATTTTCAGACCTTCGCGCACATTGGCAGCGCCACAGACGATCTGGAAATTTTCAGTGCCATCAGTCACCTGACACAGGCTCAGTTTATCGGCATCCGGGTGCTGCTCACGGCTGACAACCTGCCCAACAACCACACCAGAAAACTCACCGGCAACCGGCTCTTCTCCATCGACCTCAAGACCCGCAAGAGTCAGGTGATCGACCAGTTCCTGAGTCGTAATCTCAGGGTTAACCCATTCGCGTAACCACTGTTCGCTGAATTTCATTTCTTAATATCCCCTGAATTACTTGAACTGCTGCAGGAAGCGCAGGTCGTTTTCGAAGAACAGACGCAAGTCATTTACGCCGTAGCGGAGCATCGCCAGACGCTCAACGCCCATACCAAAGGCGAAACCTGTGTATTCTTCAGGGTCAATGTTTACGTGTTTGAAGACTTCTGGGTGGACCATGCCGCAACCACCGACCTCAAGCCAGCGACGCTTGGTGCCTTCCGGCGTTTCAATCACCCATTCAATATCGATCTCGGCGGACGGCTCAGTGAATGGGAAGTAAGACGGACGCAGACGGATTACAAGATCACGCTCAAAGAAGACGCTCAGGAATTCCTGAATCGTGCCCTTCAGGTCAGCAAAGCTGATGCCTTTATCGACCAGCAGACCTTCAACCTGATGGAACATGGGCGAGTGCGTCTGATCGTAATCGCAGCGATAAACACGCCCCGGACAGATAATGCGGATCGGCGGCTCCTGCGACTCCATTGTACGTACCTGTACCGGTGACGTATGAGTACGCAGCAAAGTACCTGCATCAAAATAGAAGGTGTCGTGCATGGCACGCGCCGGGTGATGCGATGGAATGTTCAGGGCTTCAAAGTTGTGGAAGTCATCTTCGATCTCAGGGCCTTCAGCCACCTGATAACCGGCATTAGCAAAGAAGCCTTCAATACGCTCCAGAGTGCGAGTCACCGGATGCAGACTGCCTTCCTGAACCGCACGGCCCGGCAGTGTCACATCAACGGTCTCAGACGCCAGCTTGGCGTTGAGCGCTTCGCTCTCAAGTGATTCTTTGCGGGCGTTCAGAGCATCCTGAACCTTGCCACGCGCTTCATTAATCACCGCACCGACTTTCGGGCGATCTTCCGGAGCAACATTGCCCAGGTTTTTCATCAGAGCAGAGATCTCGCCCTTTTTGCCCAGATACTGAACACGTACCTGATCGAGTGCTGCCATGTCGCTCGAGGCAGCGACTGCATCCAACGCCTGCTGCGTCAGAGCCTCTAAGTTTTCCATCGTGATGATCCTGAAAGGTCATTTTTTGATTAAGTGCTTACCGGAAATCCCTCTACTCCGCCTTTAAACAGCAAACTTGTTTCAAAGGAGTTCTGGTAAGCACTGAATGTATTTAAAAACACAAAAAAATAGGGGAGGTCTTTCAAAGAAAGCCACTCCCCTATCCTTTGGCCAGTCAAACTAATCACTGGCCCGGTTCCGCGTACTCAGAAGAGCGCGGTGAAATTACAGGCTGGACTTGGCTTTTTCAACCAGAGCCGCAAACGCTGCTTTTTCATTCACAGCCAGATCAGCCAGAACCTTACGGTCAATTTCAACAGTGGCTTTTTTCAGGCCATTGATGAACTTGCTGTAAGACAGACCATTCTGACGTGCACCTGCGTTAATACGCGCAATCCACAGCTGACGGAACTGACGCTTACGCTGACGACGGTCACGGTAAGCGTACTGACCTGCTTTGATTACCGCTTGCTTAGCAACGCGGAACACGCGACTGCGGGCACCGTAGTAACCTTTAGCCTGCTTCAGAATTTTTTTGTGACGACGACGAGCGACAACACCACGTTTTACACGAGCCATAATTTATCTCCTGACAGTCGATTAAAGATTAGGAAGCATACGAATAACAAGCTTCTTGTCTGCAGCGTGCAGCTGAGACATACCACGCAGGTGGCGCTTACGCTTCGTGCTCTTCTTAGTCAGGATGTGGCTGCGGAAAGCATTACGGTGCTTGAAACCGTTCGCAGTCTTTTTGAAGCGCTTCGCAGCGCCGCTCTTAGTTTTGATCTTTGGCATTTTCATACTCCTGAAAGTTATGAGACGTACAGAAACTAAGACCCTGTACAACCTCTGCCGTAATAACGCCCGCCCAATTCAGGCGAACGCAGCGTCTGGCAGAACGCACAAACCCCGGCAATCGCCGGGGTCTGCGTATTCATTTGAAAACCAGACTACTTCTTTTTCGAAGGACCGATGATCATGATCATCTGGCGACCTTCCATCTTAGGACGCTGCTCAACGCTACCCAGATCTTCAAGATCTTTCTCAACGCGCATCATCAGTTCCATACCCAGGTTCTGGTGAGCCATCTCACGACCGCGGAAACGCAGCGATACTTTTGCTTTGTTACCCGCTTCGAGGAAGCGCTTCAGATTACGCAGTTTAATCTGGTAGTCGCCTTCTTCCGTACCCGGACGGAATTTGACTTCCTTAATCTGCACCTGGTGCTGTTTCTTTTTGGCTTCTGCTTTCTGCTTCTTCTCTTCGTAGAGCTTCTTGCCGAAGTCCATGACCTTACAGACGATCGGATCGCCGTCTGAAATCTGTACCAGATCCAGCTCGGCTTCTTCCGCAGCCGCAAGGGCTTCGCGTAAAGTGACGACGCCTACTTGCTCGCCGTCTGCTCCGATTAACCGGACTTCGTTTGCACGAATCTGGTCGTTAATGGGTGCACGGTTATCACGTGCTCCTCTTCTATTATCGCGTCTGATGATCAGTTCTCCATTCCAAACCGGCCGCGCTCAGCGATCGCCCTGTCAAGGACGGCGATCAACTCATCGATACTCATAGCACCGAGGTCTTCACCCGTGCGGGTGCGAACTGCGACAGTGTTTGTTTCTTTTTCTTTATCCCCTACCACCAACTGGAAAGGGACCTTGTGTAAAGTATGCTCGCGGATTTTAAAGCCGATCTTCTCATTTCTCAAGTCCGCATCTGCTCTGAAGCCCGCTGCTTTCAGTTTTTCGGCAACTTCACGGCAATATTCTGCCTGGCTATCAGTAATATTCAGGACAGAAACCTGCTTTGGAGCAAGCCATGGCGGCATTGCACCTGCGTAATGTTCAATCAGAATACCGACAAACCGCTCGAAGGAACCAAGAATAGCTCGGTGCAACATCACTGGCGTCTTACGTTCGCCGTCTTCATCAACAAACTGGGCGCCGAGACGCTCAGGCAGCATGAAGTCGAGCTGAATAGTGCCGCACTGCCATACGCGGCCAATGCAGTCACGCAGAGAAAATTCGATCTTAGGGCCGTAGAAGGCACCTTCGCCCGGTTGTAGCTCCCAATCCAGACCGGCATCGTTCAGAGCATCTTCGAGAGCAGCTTCTGCTTCATCCCAAAGAGACTCTTCACCAATACGACCTTCTGGGCGGGTCGAAAGTTTCATTTCGACATTATCGAAGCCGAAGTCTTTGTACACATCCAGAGTCAGCTTGATGAAATCAGAAGCTTCCTGACGGATCTGGCTGTTTGAGCAGAAAATGTGTGCATCGTCCTGAGTAAAGCCGCGCACACGCATGATGCCATGCAGCGCACCCGAAGGCTCATTACGGTGGCAGCAACCAAACTCGGCCAGGCGCAGTGGCAGCTCACGGTAAGACTTCAGCCCCTGGTTGAACACCTGAATATGACACGGGCAGTTCATCGGCTTAACGGCGTAGCTGCGCTTCTCGGACTCAGTAGTGAACATGGCGTCTGAGTAATGTTCCCAGTGGCCAGACTTCTCCCAGAGAGTGCGGTCAACCACCTGTGGAGTCTTGATCTCCTGATAACCGGCGTCGTTCTGAACTTTACGCATGTACTGTTCAAGTACCTGATAAATCGTCCAGCCGTTCGGGTGCCAGAACACCATGCCCGGTGCTTCTTCCTGCAGGTGGAACAGATCCAGCTGCTTCGCCAGCTTACGGTGGTCGCGCTTTTCAGCTTCTTCGAGACGCTGAAGGTACGCTTTCATGTCTTTTTTGTCGTTCCACGCAGTACCGTAGATACGCTGCAACTGAGCATTCTGTGAATCACCGCGCCAGTAGGCACCTGAGACACGCTGCAGTTTGAAGATACGCATAACCCGCGTGTTCGGGACGTGCGGTCCACGACACATGTCGGTGTATTCTTCGTGGTGATACAGGCCAACCGCCTCTTCACCTTTGCTGATCAGATCATCGATCAGCTCGACCTTGTAATCTTCCTCGCGATCAACAAACACACGACGCGCTTCTTTGATCGGCGTCATCTTCTTGATGACGTCATAATCTTTCTTAATCAGCTCTTTAACGCGCTTCTCGATGGCTTCAACGTCTTCCGGTGTAAATGGACGCTCAAAATCGATGTCGTAATAGAAGCCGTTATCAATCACCGGGCCAATCGCCATCTTAGCGCTTGGGTACAGCTGCTTAACCGCATGACCAACGAGGTGAGCGAATGAGTGACGGATAACTTCCAGACCTTCTTCATCGCGACCTGTGATCAGCGTGACATCGGAATCGCGAGTGATCAGTTCACAGGCATCAACCAGTTCACCATTAATACGACCACACACGGTCGCTTTGGCGAGACCGGGGCCGATATCTTCGGCGACTTGCATCAGGGTAACGGGTTGATCGAACTCGCGTTTGGAGCCATCAGGAAGGGTAATAACAGGCATAGTAAATCCTTGTCAGTGGTGGCCCCCACGACAGGCCACGTGAATGTAAAGACCGGGTACTCTACAGGCCGGAAAAAGCCGTGTAAACAGTTGATGGCTGCGGCTTTGACCAAGGCATTATGTGAGCTTGAACTCAGCCCGCCACTTGCCCGGTGTTTTGCCCGTCGCTTTGCGAAAAGCCCGGTTAAAAGGCGCCTGCTCCGAGTAGCCAAGCAGCAGCGCAATTTCACAGAGGGTCAGGTGCTGATCACGCAGGTAGACCTGAGCCAGCTCTACCCTGACCCGCCCCAGCAGATCCCTGAAGCCAATACCCGACTGACGCAACCTGCGCAGCAATGTGCGTTCTGACATCGCCAGACGTGAGGCAATTGCGCTCTGGTCAGCCTCACCCAGCGGTAGGCGCTCAATCATCAGTTGCCTTACGGTGTCCGCAAACCGCCCAAGATCAGGCATGTTGGCGAGTGCTGTGGTTGCCTTATCATTCAATGCCCTGAACGCTGCATCGTCGTGACCGACCAAAGGCATAGTCAGTACACTGGCATCAAACCAGAGTGCATTCGCACTGGCGTTCAATATCAGTGTGCCACCCAGGTACTCCTCGAACAGATCAGCAGCTGGCAAGTCACTCCACCAGCTTTCTGCACGCTCTATTACAAGATCGCTCTGCCCCGTCATTCGTCGCAAAAAAGTAACGAAGCCCCCAAGAATCACTTCATCCGATAAACGCGTAGAACCGCCAAAGCTGGTATCCCACACTAATCCAGCGAGGCCGTCTCTCAATTCGAGTCGTGCCTTAGGGCCTTCATAGAGCAAAGTCTGGAACCGCTCGAAATATTGAAAGGCCTCCAAAACCGTCTGGCACGATAAGGTCAGATAACCAATAACGCCAACATGCTCAGGCCCGACTCGCTTCGCAAGGTCAACGCCGACAGATGACGTTCCAACTCCTGCTTGCACGCTGTCCAGCAGCGACCACCACTCGTCGAAGGTCAGACGACGAGCAGACTCCTGACGACTGAGCACAGCCGGAACTGAACGCCGCTGCTCAGAGACATACGAAGACACAAGAGACATTAAATCTCCGGTGACAGACAGCCCAGCTAAACGAGAATCCCGCTCTTTCATACGCCGCGCTCTTTTATAAGTACCCGTGCACAATTGTCATAAGTCGTTGATCCTAGCTGAACAAGAATGTCTGAAAATATCAATTAAGAGTCTGAAAGTATCAATATAACCCACAGCGACTGCGCTAATCTATCAGCATCAAATAAGAAAGCTGGAGACACAGATGGAAGACTTACTGCGAGCACTGCTGTTTATCGGGCTGTTTGCCGGTGTGTTCATCGGAACCATGGTCATAGAAAACCTCTGGGCCAAACGTCGTGGTGTTACTAAGCTGTATCACTTCCCTGAGACCTTCACCAACCTGATGACAGGTGCGTCGTACAAAATTGTCGACGGCATCGCCATCGCGCTCTTTATTCAGCTGTTTTACGACTGGGTGTACCAGTTTGGCTTTCAATGGAATCCGGACGTCGGCGTTGTCAGCATCATCGCGCTCATTCTGTTTATCGATCTGTGTATGTATGCCGCCCACTATCTGATGCATAAAATCCGCTGGTTCTGGAATGCGCATGTCACGCATCACAGCTCAGAGCACATGAATTTCTCGACGGCGCTGCGCCAGAACTTCACCTATGCATTCTCAGGTACCTGGATTCTGTGGTGGATTCCTGCCGCATTTGTCGGTTTCGATAAAACCTGGACCTTAATCGCCATTGAAGCGAACCTCGTGTATCAGTTCTTCCTGCATACCGAACAAGTGCGCACGCTGGGCTGGGCCGAGAAAATTTTCAATACTCCGTCGCATCACAGGGTTCACCATGGCAGCAACCCGGAACAGATCGACAAGAACTTTGGCGGCGTGCTCATTATCTGGGACAAACTTTTCGGTACATTTCAGGCAGAAGAAACCGCCGGAGAAATCGCATACGGCGTAAAACGTATGCCGACCAAGCCAAACAATCCATGGCATGCCCAGGTGTATGATTGGCAGAATATGTTCCGTGACCTGAAAACCTACAAAGATCCGCGTATTCTGTGGAAACACCCCGACTGGGTGACTGAAAAATACGGGGAGGCATCTGTTCAGAAGAAATAGAACGCCTTTATTAACTGCCTTCCTGAATACAAGTAACGACCAGCTGCGCCATTTATTCAGGAAGGCAAAATGACACAAGACCTTCACCAGTCAGTTGCAAAACTGAAACCCAAGCTACCTAGCCTGAACCTCCCTGTTATCCAACTGATATGGAGGTTAATCATGAAATCCTTACTGACCTACGCGCTGGCATCTCTGATGCTGATTGCCGGCTGTGCATCCCACGCGGGCAACGGCCACGGCAATAAATTTGGCCACTGGTTCTTCGGCAAGTTTTCTGAAACTCAGATCGGGCCGCGCCCTTTCTACCTTGTCGAAGACATGGACGAAGGCGAACTGAAAGATAAGCTGAAAAGCTGCGAAAGCGGTCCGTTTTTTCAAAGTCGTTTTTCGATTGGCCACCGCGGTGCGCCACTCCAATTTCCTGAGCACACAAAAGAGTCCTACGAAGCGGCTGCCAAAATGGGCGCGGGCATTCTTGAGTGCGACGTCACCTTCACTAAGGACCGTGAGCTGGTGTGTCGACATTCACAATGTGACCTTCACACCACAACCAATATTCTGGCAACGCCACTGGCTCAAAAATGCTCAGTCGCCCCCGAATTCGACAGCAATGGCATGCTGACCAATGCTGCAGACATTACCTGCTGCACCAGCGATATAACGCTTGCTGAATTCAAAAGCCTGCAAGGCAAAATGGACGCGGCAGATCGTACGGCAACCACCATCGAAGGCTACATGAATGCGACGGCAGACTATCGTACTGACCTGTATTCATCGAAAGGCACCCTGCTGACCCACGCAGAAAGCATCCAGCTGTTCAAAGAACTCGGCGCTCATTACACGCCTGAACTGAAATCCCCTTCCGTAGAGATGCCATTTGAAGGCGATTACACCCAGGAAATGTACGCACAACAAATGATTGATGAATACCGCGAAGCCGGCATCCATCCTCGCAAAGTATGGCCACAATCCTTCAACCTTGAAGACGTAAAATACTGGATCGATAACACCTGGTACGGTCGTCAGGCGGTGTACCTGGACGGTGTTTACGACACCAGCGTGACTCAAGCTCAAATGGAAGAATGGGTTGCCGACGGCCTGCGTGTGCTTGCTCCACCTATGTGGATGCTGCTGGATGTAAACAGCAACGGAGAAATTATCCCGTCTCAGTACGCTGAAAATGCCAAAGCTGCGGGCCTGAAACTGATCGCCTGGACCCTCGAACGCTCGGGTCGCCTGACAGACAACGGAGGCTGGTACTTCCAGTCGGTAAATGGTGACGATGGCGGCATGGACGTGATTGATAACGATGGTGACGTGATGACAGTGCTGGATGTACTGGCTAAAGACGTCGGGGTTATTGGCGTGTTCTCAGACTGGCCGGCAACAACGACCTACTATGCGAATTGCATGGGGCTATAAGGCATTTTCATGCTGGGTGGAATTCAATGCATTGGCGCTGGATTCCCACCTGCGTGGGAATGACATTCAAACCAGCAAACCGTCCGCAACCTGATGAGATACCTCTTCACCGCACAAGCGGGTAACAACCGCCAGAGCAAACTGCATTGCTGTCCCCGGCCCCTGGCTGGTGATCACGTGGTCATCAATAACGACCACTTCATCGCTCGGCGTCACCCCAGCGGTTTTCAGCTCCTCACGGAATCCAGGATACGCGGTCGCCGATTTTCCTTCTAATAATCCATGACATGCCAGAACAACGTAAGGCGCGGCACAGATGGCTCCGATTGTTTTTCTGTCTTGGTGTTGACGCTTCAGCAAAGAAACAAAAGCCTCGCTGTCTGATAGGTTTTGAGCTCCCGGCATGCCTCCGGGAACCAGGATGGCATCCCACTCGCCATCAACGCACTCTCCCATCAGTACGTCAGCAACTAATTGAACGCCTCGCGAGCAGGTGACCTGATGGCCCGGTGCTACTGAAGCAACCGTGACGTCGATCTCCGCTCGACGCAGCACGTCGATGATAGTGACGGCTTCCAACTCTTCGGTACCGTCTGCGACACCGATCAGGACCTTCTTGTTCATTTCACACCTCAGGCTGAAGTATTACCGGAATGCAGGCCAGAATCACAATGCACCAGAATACCTGCACTTTTGATATGGCCTCTCTGAACAATAACAAACCACCCAGCAAAGCTCCAACAATGCCGACGCTACGCTTGACGGTCTCAACAATGCCAGCATCCAGACCGTCCAGCGCCAACCACTGAAATACCACCGCACCAACAAACACCAGCAATGCTGGTATCAGCCGTAACGCCCTGCCCTGCAGACGTGCAGGTGTTCGCGTTGCCAATGCGTAAGTCGCAATCAACAGTGAGCCCAGCGTTGTCTGAATCACCCCATGAAAGAACGGGCCACTGTGCTCCAGCGCTTGCTTGTCAAACACAATACCAACGCCCCAACCAAAGCAGACCAGCAACATCAACATAAAGGGTTTACCCTTCACGTGATGTAAACCACCCTGAGCGCCACCAATCGCCACTACAGTGACCAGCATCGCCAGCCATTGATACAGACTCAGTGATTCACCCAGCAACCAACCTGCTGCCAGTGTTGAAATGACCGGCGTCAAAGCAAGTACCGGGATAACACGGGCAACGTCACCCAGTTTCAGCGCGGTTATAAAGCCCACAGCAGCCATTGCCGCAAGTGTTGCGGCGACGAGCGACGGCAGCCAGTATCCAGCGGATACCGACGAGTCTGAGGCGATGAAATATGCGGCAAGATATAAAGGAATCGCGCCGACGTTGAAAGCCAGCGTCAACGCCAGCGGAGTTTCATTAGCGACCAGCTTTTTGCGGGAAAGATCAAACAGCGTCCAGCAGATCGCTGAAATAAAAAGAAAGGCTATCGACATATTACATCCGCGGAGTTTTTAAACCCGCCGCTTTGCGCAAACGCCGGGACAGGCTGTCGACGATAACATTCAATGCGGCGGCAACAAGAATCAGGAAAAAGGCCTTATCAAAGCGGATTTCTTCAAAGGCAGAGTCCACATAAAAGCCAAGCGTAGCGATACCAAGAACGCCCATTATGGCGCTTTCGCGCATGATGACTTCCCAGCGATAAAACAGCAGCGCCAGAAACGCAGGATAGCGCTGTGGCAAATCCTGATAAAAATAACGCGCAAGCCCCACGGGGGAGTCCTGCCTCTGTTGCGCACATGAGTCCTGGCTGTGGTTAGCCAGAAGAAACGCTATCAACCCGCCATTATGCAATGCCAGTGCGAAAATCGCCGGTAACGCCGAAGGACCAAACAACAGCATAAAGAGATACGCCAGCATCAATTCAGGAACCGAACGTAACACCAGCAATTTAAATCGCCCCAGCCAATAGTAGCGCCCTACCAGCCAGCGGCTCGCGAATGGATACCAGGCCAGGGCCAGCACACCACTGAGCACCAGCGCTGCCTGGGTAATCGCTATCGTCTGAATAAGTGCTGGGCCGACTTCATCCGCCAATACATTGCCGTACCATCTCAGTGCGCCTGCAATGTCGCCGTTAAGAAGAGAACCTGGCCATAAGTCCTGAGTAAAGAATTGCCACACGAAACTCGCATTCACCGGCGGCATCTCCGGCAGCAGAAATAAAGCCCCAAGGAGGTACGCCAGTAATAACTTTTTGTAAAACCAGAACCTGACGGTGCCAATTAAAATAAGGAATACCCAGAATACGGCAGCCGCTTCACTGTAGTCCCCCTGACGAAACGCCGTCTCAAGATGAAACCCCAGCGTTGGCAGGCCAATAAAGCCCAGAATCGCACTCGACCGCAATGCGCACTCGAAGCGGTAACGGATATACGAGCGCATGGCTGGCCAGGCCTGTGGAATCCATGCATAAAAGAAGCGGCTTAAACGACTGGAGCCTGACAGCGTATCGACCGTTGCAGAAGACTGCTGATGAAATATATCTGAAAAGACCTTAGCGAATATGCCCGCAAAAGGAATCGTGATGGCCAATAACCCGGTCAAAGCACTGAGACCGAACACCTGCATAAACAACAGGCCCCAGAAAATCTCGTGCACAGAACGGATAACAGCAGAAAATACCCTGACAATCCGCCAATGAAACCAGATAGCGAGTAACACGCCCAGCGCCGCCGACACCGCGACCCCGAGTAAAGCAAAGCTGACGGTGTGTAACGCCGACATAAGGAGTTCATCAGCGTCTGGCCAGAACGGCGTGATCATGCCCCAACCTATGCGCCCAAACTCTTCCCAAGGGTCGGGCTGATATAAAAAGATATCAGCAAAGAACAGCGACACCAACGCAACCAGAGCAAACCACAAGCTCAGGTTCCGATAGCGTGCGCCCGTCGAAACTGCATGGATTTTAACGCCCATGTTCAGGCATCCTGATAGACGGTTTCGAGTACGCTGAGATCAACCTCTGTCGCCTGCCAGTCGCCATATACACGACCGTTTTTCAACGCGACAATGCGATCAAAATATCTCAGTGCCAGCTCTGGGCTATGGATGGCAACCACGGCAGTCGTGTGCTGGTCCAGCACATGCTTTAAAAGTTGTTCGCCCTGCTCTGGGTCAAGAGAAGAAACAGGCTCATCACCCATAAATACCGACTGCTGCCGATAGAGGGCCCGCCCCAACGCAACGCGCTGACGTTGGCCTCCAGATAACTGATCCGGGGAATTCTGCAGTTTATCTTCGATGCCCAGCGTGCGGGCCAGATCCGCGACCTCTTCACCGCGAGCCGCCCAGGGACGGATCAAATTAATCAGGTTATAAAACGTCGAAAAGCGGGATAACCCGCCCATATAAATATTCTGATAAGTGGACAACAAGTCCACAAGCCCACTGTCTTGCGGACATAAGGCGACGGCGTCTGGGTGCTGCTTCCACAGCAACGAAAGCAGCGTTGACTTCCCGGCGCCCGACGGCCCAACCAGAGCGACCTTTTCACCCTCACCAATGGCCAGCGTAATATCGTGCAATACTGGCTCATTATCGTGAGAAAAAGACGCTCCGGTAAGCTGAAACATAGACTCGACCGGCGTCATTAATCGAGTAGGCCGATGGCTTTACCCGTCCGCTCAATCGGAGCATAGTCATCATTGCTCGCAGGGACGAACGACTTACGAGGGAAGCTCGCCAGCAGGTCTTCGTCTTTCATATTCAGCAGTACGTCTCTGACTTTTTCTTTAAAGCCTTCGCCATAACGGGCATCAACATCACCGCGAATCGTCCATTGGTAGTCAGGATACGTTGGCGTTGTCCAAACGACGTTGACTTTATCTGTGTCGATCTTGCCTTCTTCAACTTCGGTGTCCCAAACGCTGTAATTTACAGCGCCCACCTGGTACACACCGCTCTGTACCTGAGCAATGGTACGACTGTGGTCGCCAGAAAACCCGACGCGGCTGAACAGCTCATCCGGCGCCGCATTGAATGTATCGCGGATAAAGAATTCAGGCATCAGGCGGCCAGAGGTAGAACCCTTCGAACCAAAGGTAAAGGTCTTGCCTTTGATATCTTCAGGCAGCTCGTCGGATGCTTCAATGCCCGTGCTGGTATGCGCGATGATATAGGTTTTGAAAAACTGATCTTCATAGCCCTGAGCAATCGCCTCAGACCCATCTACCAGCGCACGTGCCTGAACACCTGACAAACCACCAAACCAAGCCAGTTGTACCTGATCGTTACGGAAAGCAGTGATTGCCGCAGGGTAAGATTTCACCGGGATATACTTCACCTCAACGCCCAGTTGCTCAGACAGATAATCAGCCACCTTACCAAAGCGTGCATTCAGACGACTCTCATCAGCGTCAGGAATCGCGGTAAACGTAAAGGTTTCGGCAGCCGCTGCAGCACTCATCAGCATACCCGCTGCAACAGCGAACAAGGAACGTAACTTCATTTTTTATCCTTTTAAATCAGAATCAGAAAGTGAATTCAAATAATCGCGTACCTCATCAAATGAGCCACGCATAACCAGCCGTCCTTTCTTACGGGACAACTGGTATTGATACATAGGGTCGTAATATTGTTCGAGCAGATGACCAATCCATTCACGATGTAATTCAGGATTGCCCTGCTCGTGCTGCCGGATAGCTTTTTCGAGAAGTTCGGTAATCGCACGATGACGTACACCGCCCAGGCGACGTTCTACTTTACTCATGCTCTGACGTAAATCGTCAGCAAACGCAGCAAAGCCTTCCTCTTCACCAAGAAACCCCTGCCACTCGATGAGTTTATTCAAAATATAATTGTTATAGCTATGCTCGACACGCGATTCAAACCTTGCTTCTACAATAACCAGAGGTGCATTCGCCATCTGGTTTCGTAAGACCTCAGGCAGAGCACAACGACCAATTAAGAGGCTTTCATCTTCAAGAACAACCGGCATGTTCGACTTAAACTCTTCGTGACGAAGAAGATCCACCGCCAACGCATTTTCAAAACCTATCTGGGCCGGTTGCCCTCCCGGACGTTTACCAAAGGTGCTGCCTCGATGATGAGCCAGACCCTCGAGGTCGACACTCGCTGGCACCTGTTTAAGTAGCTCGGTTTTTGCGCACCCCGTTTGACCTGCCAGAACGACCAAAGGCCGCTCCACGACAACACGCTCAAGGGTATCAATCAGAAACCGACGCATCGCCTTGTAGCCACCGGTGATTCGCGGGTAATCACAACCGGCGTCTTTCAGCCACTGCTGGGTAATCTGGCTACGCAGGCCGCCACGAAAACAATACAGATAGCCATCAGGGTTAGCCCTGGCAAACGCCAGCCATTTTTCGATGCGCTCTTCTTTTCTCTCGCCGCTGACCAGCTGATGACCGAGCTTAATCGCTTCGTCCTGGCCTTTCTTTTTATAACAGGTGCCGACTTTCGCCCGTTCCTGATCAGTCATTAGTGGCAAGCTGACTGTATGCGGAAACGCGCCCTTCTTGAACTCAAGCGGCGCACGGGTATCCATCATCGGCGTATCGTTTAAAAACAGGGTTTTAAAATCAGCGGTATCGGGGCGACTCATGCACGCACCTCAACCCTTACGGTATCTCCTGACGCCTGCACCAGCTCACCGATGCAGGTAGCTTGCAGGCCTTCTACCGCCAGAATTGTCTCAACCTCGCCCGCCTCCTCAGGGCGTACAGCGATCAATAAGCCGCCACTGGTTTGCGGGTCACACACAATGGCACGTTGCTCATCAGTTAACGCCGACAACTTCTCGCCGTAGCTCTCGAAATTGCGCTCGGTACCGCCCGGCATAGAGCCCTGAGCGATGTAATCTTTCACAGGAGGCATAACAGGCAATGCGTTGTAATCAATCACGGCATCCACACCACTGCCCTCGCAGATTTCCAACAAATGCCCACCCAAACCAAAGCCTGTGACATCCGTCAGCGCCTCCACACCCGGCAACTGAGAGATCTTCTCACCAACCTTGTTAAGGGTGCACATAGTGTCACGCGCCAAAAACTCGTGTTCTGGTTTTAAGATCTTCTTCTTCTGAGCGGTGGTCAGCACACCGACACCCAGTGGTTTAGAGAGATACAGCTTGCAGCCTGCTGTTGCCTGATCATTCTGCTTGAGCTTATCGATATCCACGATGCCCGTAACGGCCAGGCCGAAGATAGGCTCCGGCGCATCAATACTATGACCACCCGCCAGTGGAATCCCGGCATCCGCACACGCCTGACGACCGCCATCAACAACCTTCTGGGCTATTTCGGGCGACAGTACATTCACAGGCCAACCCAGAATCGCAATGGCCATCAAGGGCTTACCGCCCATGGCATAGATATCTGAAATCGCATTCGTTGCTGCTATGCGACCAAAATCAAACGGATCATCAGCGATCGGCATAAAGAAATCTGTGGTACTCAACACCGCCTGACCATTACCGATATCGTAGGCCGCAGCATCGTCTTTAGAGGTGTTACCCACCAACAGATTCGGACTATCAGGCAGACTCAGCTGCGACGCCAGAATGGTATCCAGCACCTTAGGCGAAATCTTACAGCCACAACCCGCGCCGTGACTGTACTCAGTAAGACGAATAACCGATGAATCAGACAAGACAAAACCCCAGCTCAAACAGACGAAAGCCGCATGATACCTGAGGCTCAGGAAAATTACCTGTGGGAGCGCTTCAGTCTGTTTCATGTGGGAATGAATCAGCCGAAGGCTATTCGCGATTTGGCCATGACCTCACCACCTTATAGGTGCGCTTCAGCCAGATTGCCTGGCTACGCGCGAAAACCTCGCAGAAAGCCATGAACCCTGTAGGAGGGAAGCTTCTTCCCGACATCTTCCCCACAAAAATCGATATCGCAGGCTAAATCACCAAACTCCTTGTGAATCTCATTCCCTGTGGGAGCGAATCAGCCGAAGGCTATTTGCGATTACGCCGCGACCATACCACGTAGGAGCGCTTCAGCCAGCTTGCCTGACTATGCGCGAAACCTCGCAGAAAGCCATTAACCCTGTAGGAGGGAAGCTTCTTCCCGACAGCCTCACCACCTAAACCGGTGTTGTGTGGTACCCACAGAACACTCAACAATTCACATTCCCTGTGGGAGCGAATCAGCCGAAGGCTATTCGCGAATACACCGAGGATATCCTTCGTAGGAGCGCTTCAGCCAGCTTGCCTGGCTATGCGCGATTAGCTATCCAGTTTGGTTATTTCAAAATATCAGATGACTCTAGCTCTTTAAGCTGGACACCCTTTGAGTTTTTCCAGTGGATCAACCCGTTTGTATTTCCACCACGCACTACACTCCCAGCCGTACTTGGTGAGCCAAACTCGACGTCTTTGGCAAATATCAAATGATCACCGTTCTGTGTAAGAAGGCCTTTTTCGATGAGCTGTTCTCTTTTCTCTCTCATCCGGGTAGCAGAGGGTCGGTGATCTAATACGGCCTGTGACCCTGAAAAAATTAAAAATCCATTTGCGGTACGTTTGCCCGTCGCAGTTAAACCTTTTATTTTGCAATACAATAGATCGTTAGAGTCGCTGACCTGATCAATCCGTTCGTTAAAGTCAGATACGCCAAGTACCGGTAGCAGTTGGAGACACTTCTCAAGGAAAACATCCATTTCAGCAGCATCCGACTCCGGAAGCCTTGCTCCACTACTCATCGAATTCATAACAACCGAAGAACTGTTGCTATCCGCGCGCCCGTGAAGGACGCGACTTGCGGACAGCATGTCTACGCAGTGGCAAAACCTGTTTCTATCCGCGCGCCCGTGAAGGACGCGACCCCGGATTGATGCCGGTAGTACAGAGAATAACGAGTTTCTATCCGCGCGCCCGTGAAGGACGCGACAATCAGCATCACCAGCGAGCACAAAGCCATGCGAGTTTCTATCCGCGCGCCCGTGAAGGACGCGACGCCATCCAGTTGAGGATCGGGTCGTCTGGGTGGTGGTTTCTATCCGCGCGCCCGTGAAGGACGCGACGGGCCTGCCAGGTTGGTGCCGGCGGTTGTGATGATGTTTCTATCCGCGCGCCCGTGAAGGACGCGACAGCGATTCTGACCACGCCGCACAGGACATTTCGAGTTTCTATCCGCGCGCCCGTGAAGGACGCGACAGGGCGGGACATCATTTACAGTCGCGGGCGTGCTGTTTCTATCCGCGCGCCCGTGAAGGACGCGACACAACAATCACGTTTTTTTAATGTGGTTTCACGCGTTTCTATCCGCGCGCCCGTGAAGGACGCGACAGGTGAATTTCGTCATAACGAGAACCGGTCTGCAGTTTCTATCCGCGCGCCCGTGAAGGACGCGACTGGATCAGTGCTCTACTTCGTCAGGTGGAATCGTTGTTTCTATCCGCGCGCCCGTGAAGGACGCGACGATTCTGCCGCTTGCCCGTCACCCGAATCAGATGTTTCTATCCGCGCGCCCGTGAAGGACGCGACGGCTGTCTTCGTTATAAACCTCATCTCTGTATGTGTTTCTATCCGCGCGCCCGTGAAGGACGCGACATGATTAAGAGAGAGCGTTTGTGGTTCTGGTTCAGTTTCTATCCGCGCGCCCGTGAAGGACGCGACCCCTTCTCCGGAATCAGATGAAGAGTTCTCACATGTTTCTATCCGCGCGCCCGTGAAGGACGCGACTCATCGAATCCGTCGCGCATGTACGTTATATGCTGTTTCTATCCGCGCGCCCGTGAAGGACGCGACCTGTGTCGCTGAAATTTTCTTTCGGCCAGATGCTGTTTCTATCCGCGCGCCCGTGAAGGACGCGACGGCTGCCAACTGGGACCGAGTCTACAGTCGTGAGTTTCTATCCGCGCGCCCGTGAAGGACGCGACGGGTCATGTATTCATTGACACCTGCAATGAGCCTGTTTCTATCCGCGCGCCCGTGAAGGACGCGACAAAGCCGGATTCGTTCACTCCTGTACTTGCGGTGTTTCTATCCGCGCGCCCGTGAAGGACGCGACTAAATCGGTTGACGGTATCAGCGTTGAATACATGGTTTCTATCCGCGCGCCCGTGAAGGACGCGACACGCCATCGCTTGATTTAGCGAGACAGGTATTTTGTTTCTATCCGCGCGCCCGTGAAGGACGCGACAAGTGGGGCGGTAACTTCACGCAGTCAGGTATCAGTTTCTATCCGCGCGCCCGTGAAGGACGCGACCTGCTGAGGCAATTATCAGTAAGAACCGCGACGGTGTTTCTATCCGCGCGCCCGTGAAGGACGCGACATTATTAGTGCTTTCATACGTCCTCCGGGGCTTTGTTTCTATCCGCGCGCCCGTGAAGGACGCGACAGATTATGAGCCTGATTATGATCTTGGCATGTGGTTTCTATCCGCGCGCCCGTGAAGGACGCGACCAGGAGCGCCCGAAATACCTGGCAGAGCGTGTTGTTTCTATCCGCGCGCCCGTGAAGGACGCGACATCCTGAATGGTTTGATTGTTTCGACTTTATCGAGTTTCTATCCGCGCGCCCGTGAAGGACGCGACGTAGTTGGGAATTCCAGTGCCCCCGCTCCATTTTGTGTTTCTATCCGCGCGCCCGTGAAGGACGCGACATATTATCGAACTGATTAAGCGCAGTGTAGGACGGTTTCTATCCGCGCGCCCGTGAAGGACGCGACACACATTGGCGGTTATTGACAGCGCCCACAGGGGGTTTCTATCCGCGCGCCCGTGAAGGACGCGACTAATGTTTCAGATGCCACCAGTCGCCTGTTGTGATGTTTCTATCCGCGCGCCCGTGAAGGACGCGACCAGGTGAAAAACGCGATCTCGCCTGGCGTAAAAGTTTCTATCCGCGCGCCCGTGAAGGACGCGACGTTCGCATGAAGCAAATTATTGACTGGTCTGACATTGTTTCTATCCGCGCGCCCGTGAAGGACGCGACGCGCTATGGGGGCGCTCACGAAAGGCACTCCGAGAGAGTTTCTATCCGCGCGCCCGTGAAGGACGCGACGCTTTCATGTAGAGCAATTCGTCACGCTTAACGTGTTTCTATCCGCGCGCCCGTGAAGGACGCGACGATTATGGTGCCGGGTAAGCTGGGCGAGAAGCCGTTTCTATCCGCGCGCCCGTGAAGGACGCGACTTCCAGGGTACGGAAGAGGACATCATCTGGATGGATGTTTCTATCCGCGCGCCCGTGAAGGACGCGACTGACGGCAAGTGCATATCTGATACCGGCGAAGTGTTTCTATCCGCGCGCCCGTGAAGGACGCGACAGTCGCAGATACCGGCACACGCAATGCATGGTTTGTTTCTATCCGCGCGCCCGTGAAGGACGCGACCGGGTTGAGTGATATATAGTTATATCTGCTAATCTTGTTTCTATCCGCGCGCCCGTGAAGGACGCGACAAGAAAACGCAGAAGCGGCTCTGCTGAATTGGTTGCAGTTTCTATCCGCGCGCCCGTGAAGGACGCGACCGTGCGAAGGCGTATGGTGACAACGAAGCGATCCGGTTTCTATCCGCGCGCCCGTGAAGGACGCGACCCTCACCGCCTGACGCTCCTGAACCTGCACATAGGTTTCTATCCGCGCGCCCGTGAAGGACGCGACGATGCTGAAGAAATACGACGCCTTGGTTTTGATCGTTTCTATCCGCGCGCCCGTGAAGGACGCGACGTAGGGCAAGAGGGGCAGGCCGTGTTGCCTCTATGTTTCTATCCGCGCGCCCGTGAAGGACGCGACTAGCAAAGCAATCAGGAGCGTCTGAACGATGTCCCAGTTTCTATCCGCGCGCCCGTGAAGGACGCGACCTAGACAGAGCACGAAATTTACCCGTATTTATGAGTTTCTATCCGCGCGCCCGTGAAGGACGCGACTGGACCTGAGTACAGAACGAACCGGCTGGAACGTGTTTCTATCCGCGCGCCCGTGAAGGACGCGACCCCTCCTTGAATTGGTCTATACCATTAGCAACGTGTTTCTATCCGCGCGCCCGTGAAGGACGCGACGGCAACTTTAACTTGTTGGGCGGTGGTATTGAGGGGTTTCTATCCGCGCGCCCGTGAAGGACGCGACGGATGGTTTTGCCATCCAGACGCAGGCGCCAGCGGTTTCTATCCGCGCGCCCGTGAAGGACGCGACGCACCATCACAGCAACACCAGCCCCAAAGGCAAGTTTCTATCCGCGCGCCCGTGAAGGACGCGACCGGCTACGCGTCTGAGATCTTCGTTCTCTGTCAGGTTTCTATCCGCGCGCCCGTGAAGGACGCGACTTAGTGACGACAGTGCGACCAGCTTTTACGGCTGGTTTCTATCCGCGCGCCCGTGAAGGACGCGACTAGCAAAGCAATCAGGAGCGTCTGAACGATGTCCCAGTTTCTATCCGCGCGCCCGTGAAGGACGCGACCTCTGCATTACGCGCCAGACCTGCCGTACCTTGTTGTTTCTATCCGCGCGCCCGTGAAGGACGCGACAGCTCCGCCTATCGCGTCACGAAGGTAATTTTCAGTTTCTATCCGCGCGCCCGTGAAGGACGCGACGATAAGTACGTGGTGCACGCTAGCGATGGCTCTGGTTTCTATCCGCGCGCCCGTGAAGGACGCGACACCTTAACTGGCTGCTCATCTGCACCATCAACGAGTTTCTATCCGCGCGCCCGTGAAGGACGCGACCAGAGCGCTGCCGCTACTGGCCTGCATCAGCGCGTTTCTATCCGCGCGCCCGTGAAGGACGCGACCGTCTAAGTCTAAGTTGTTAAAGAACAAAGGAAAAGTACTTCATTTCCGCTAACCAGGGGACAGTAAAGAGATCATCTGATCAAAACCAGTTTAGGCTAAATTTTCTCGATTAAAATCAATGCATTAGCTAACCGCTAGCCTACCCAGTATTCACTGAGAACTGCGGGCTAGCGAATAGACAAATCATTCAGAGGATCAATGTGTCGTTGTGAGGATCGGTAACCGACTTGGCTCCGAAATGTTCAACCTTTTCTCGCCCCTTTTTCCCTAGGAAGTAAAACCTCAGGCTATCTTCGTCGGGTTCGTAAAGGCTAAGAAGTTCATCCTTCAATTGTACAAACTGTGCGGGAGTAACTTCACATTCAAAAACAGAGTTCTGGACTCTGGTACCATGATCAAGACACGACTTGGCGATATTACGAAGTCTTCGTCTGCCTTCTGACGTTACGACACTAACATCATACGTAATCAGCACCAGCATATTACTTAACCAACCATGAAGGGTAATATTCCATGTCGCCACGCAGATGTCTGGCTAGTAAGAGTGCCTGACAGTGTGGCAGCAGCCCCATAGGAACCTTTTCATTTAAATAAGGATGCATCAGCTCCTCCCTTTTTCGCTCTTGAAAGTGAGTAAAAAACGTTTTCCTGCCTTCGTCTGTTAAACGCACGGCACCACTCGCTTCTTGGGTAAAATCCTTTATTTTGATCTGTTGTCGGTTGATTAACGTAAGAACCAGCCGATCTGCCCATCCAGCCCTGAACTCCTCCAGCAAATCCAAAGCAAGCCCCGGTCGGCCTGGCCGATCCTGGTGCAAGAAACCTACATAAGGATCAAGGCCCACCCCCTGAAGAGCAGCGATACACTCCTGAGTAATCATTGAGTACGCAAATGACAATAAGGCATTGACTGGATCAGTAGGTGGCCGTCTTACTCGGCCATTAAAATTGAACCCTTCACTTCGGATACGCTGTTGAAAACCGGAAAAATAGGCACTTGCAGCATCCCCCTCTACTCCCATAAGACTGGCTACAGAATCTGCATGTTTCGAGCGTCTCAGACTGGTAGCCAGTTTATCCACCGTTTCTTTCAGTACGATGCTTTCCCCATGATTCCGCAGTTCACGCTGTAATGCAGTACGGCTATTTGCAATTTTGGCTGCAATCATTAAACGGGCAATTCCTACTGCTTTTTCTGGCTGATCAGCTATTCGATACTGTGTTCGACGGAGTAGAACATTACCGGTTTCCGGCCCCTGAACTCTGACAAGAAAGCGGCCATACTCGGTAAAGAAGCTTAATCCTATCCCCTGCTCTGCAAGATATCCCATTAAAAAAGGAGATACTGAAACCCGACCGAAGCAAAGGATATTACTAAGCGCTAACGACGGAAATTGCCCAAGTTTCTCATCGCCCTGTTTGATGACGATAGTTTCTCTTTCTTTGTGAAGATAGGATTCCTGACGGGTGATATACAGAGTATTCAGTAGCTTTTTCATGGTTCAAACATCATCCTGATATAGGCAGATGAACGGTCACGCCGGAATACATCTGGTTCACATACATCCATCAGAGAACAGGCTTTGCAGCGCTTTGTTTCAGAAGTAGGCTCCGGGGTATGACCAGACTGAATCAGTTGGCGTGCTGCCTGAATAACTTGTTCCGTATCATTACGTAACGTCGCATCAAGCTGAATGATTTCCCTGCGACGGGTTTCCCAATACCAGATTGCCGCTTCTGAAATTTGCACGTTACGCATTTCTTCCAGGCAGAGTGCCTGGGCGCATACCTGCACACGATCCCAGTTATGTACTTTCGGTTTACCGCGTTTATATTCAACCGGGCGGTAAATCAGATCACCGTCTGTTCTCTCAACTTCCAGCAAGTCCATTTTCCCAACCAGGCCAAAACGTTTCGACCTGAGCTGAACAGCCCGCTCAAAGCGCACAGCTCCGCGCTGCTCAGGTTCTCCTGCATCCACTCGCTGATGCAGGATCTCTCCCTCGGCAGTAAAACGGTTATCTGCCCAGGTCTGCTCGACATGAATCAATGCGAACTGGCGTGGGCAGTAGGCATAGTGTTGAATGGCTGATATCGCCAGCACGTCATCCATGACAAAGCCTTCTGAAGTCAGAGAAGCTCTTCCACACTCACGCCATCTGGTACGGCTTCGCTATCAACATGAATTTGATAATCCGTGAATGCCTTAGCAGGGCTGCCAGATTCACCTTCTACACGCTCAACCTTCACTGTCTCAAACAGCTTGTGCGCTGGAGCATTACCCAATGGTAAATCATGTTTAAATACAATCAGTTTGCGAGCGGCCATTTCACCACGGGCTGCGGAACGGTCATGTTCAAACAGGTTAATCAATGAATTCCAGAGTAGTTGCAGGTCGTCGTCAGAAAACCCAGTTTTCTCTGCCAGCTTGCAAGAAACATAACCATGCACGCGATAAAGCCCGTAAGGAATTATGTGCTTGCGGCCCATGGTACGTTCTTTCTCCAAGTCTTTCTCATTCGTCACAGCCATGCGAGTGATGGACACTTCCAGCGGTACGACAGGATCAATAGAACTGGAGAACGCCAGCTGAACCGGGCCACGTACCTGACCTGCATTGACCTCTGTCGTCATCACTGCGCCGAAAGTCCGTACATCAAAGAAGTTTTTACACATCCACTGGGTCAGTTCCAGTGCCTTTTGCTGATCTTTAGGCAATTTTTTGGCTTCGTGCTCTATTTCCAGTGCCTCATAGGCCTTCTTATGCTGGTTATTAAGAACGGATTTCTCCTGCATGTAGATCGCATAACCCGGCGCACCTTCGTTTGCCAGCTCGACAAAGTTACGGATTTTTCGCTTCAGGCAAACGTCCGTGACCAGACCACGATTAGATTCAGGGTCCAGACGTGGCAGGTTGCCTGCATCTGGGTCACCATTCGGGTTGCCATTGGTCACATCAAACAAAAAAACAAATTCATAACGATTGGTAATTGCGCTCATTCTGAGTCTCCTTCCTCAATTTCGGTTTCACGTTTTTTAAATTTTTCACTGCGTTGATGGTAGTAACCAATGGCAAACCTGCCTTGCTCTTCCAGCCCTAATGTCTTTGGAAACTCCGCAGGAAGCCTACCAATGACCTCAGTAATCTGCTTTTCTAGCGACACAGCAAGTCCCGGTTTTGATTTTCGGAGCTTACCGAAGTGATTCTGAGCATTGCGCAATAACATCGGGAAAATGGTTGCTGGGGTCGCTGACGCAGCGCCGTAGAAACGATCTTTAATGCTCGCATTTACGGCACCATCGAGTGCGTCTATTTGTACCGATTCCAGTGTCGAAAACAGCCTTCCTAACAGGTAACCGGGATTGTCGTTGTCAGTATCCAAACTCACGGGTATCTCCTTATTGTGTTGAGAATTTAAACGAGCCTCTCTCACCAGTACGGCTTTACAGAGGGCAATACGCAGAGGCGACAGATCACCATCGGCGCGCATACGCATAATCAGATTGGTCAGCAAGCTACGCGGGTAACGTCTGCCGGTCAGAATTGCGCGCGTTAGCTCCCCAGCCAGTTGAGGCGCAACATCATCAAGTTTGGGTTTGCTACCCTCTCTGTGAGGCACAGTTTCTGACAGTAAGCGCCAGATAGCTGGGGGCTGTTTCCACCGCTGAGGTTCCAGATACAAGTCTTGGTAATGCTCAGACAGACATCGAGCAAAATGCTCCAGTGTATCCACATGCCAGAAACGGACGGATAACCTTGCATTGTTAGGCGCCAGACCCAGGATATAAATGCGGGTTTCCGGATTCAGTGCCAGCCCGAGTTCAGTCACAGGGCGACCTTTCGCCACTTTAACCAGATCATCGAGCAGTACTTGGGTTTGCTCGTCATCAGAATCTGCTTCAGATTTCGGTGCAAGTCCAAAACTCAAGAAAGACTCAGCTAATTCTGTTTCTTCTGAGGAGGAAGATTCAGCCCAGAAAACTACCGTCGCGTCACCAATCTTAAGCCGCTGTTTGTTGCTACTCTCACGTCTCAGTAAATAGTTCAAAGCAGATCCATACGCGAATACTGCTTTTTCAGATACTGGAGCATTGTCTCCTTGAAATTTCCCATAGGACTGGAATGAATCTTGTTTAAAGGATACTAAATTTGCACCAGCCGGCTGCGCATCATCTACATTTTTTATTTTCGGGTGAAGACGCGCTGGAGCCTGTTTCCTTCCTGTAACAAGGCACTGGACTCGATGATTTTCCGATTTCGATATTAAATTTCCATATATATCAATAGACGCCTTACGTTGATGGAGATATTTATTTTCTCCATCGAGCTTAAAAACCACATTCTTATCTAGAAAGTTAGGCGGAAAATCTTTCGTTAGCTCTTGATCATTGGGATTCCACCCATCTAAGAACTTAACTAGGGCTTGAAGTCCCTCATCATCGCATGAACTTATATTCTCTTTATGAAACATCTTAAATGCATTAAACGTTTCAATTGCACGATCTCGCTCAGAACCAGGCTTACCTGTCAAACCTAGAACATATGACGTTTTATCCCACAAGAAGAATGGAAATATCTTCGAGCCTGATCGTCCTTCATTTTTCGGTACAATCAATGATATTGACTTATTTGTTCCTCCGGTGCCCAATGGGTAAACATCAACCATTTGGCCATTCGTATCTATTACAATACAGCAGCTAATTTTTTCGCTGCTAAAACCAAAGGGAGGAACATCTCCTTTATCATTCTCGACAAGACGATCGTAGTAGTTATTCAACGCTGTCAGAATCATGCTTTGATCTCCTCAGACTGAAGAGGAGGCACTTCGATCACCCCTTGCTTCATCAAGGCTCGGAAGTAATGCGGTGTGCAGTCGTTGGTAAAGTCAAAATCATGCAGCATCCAACCCAGGTCGGTTTCATTGGTCAGTTCTGATACGGGCAAATCATCGTCGTTTTCAACCAATGCAAAGTTAGCCGGGAACTCACGATTCCCCAGACAAGGGGCATGAAAATACTGGCCTTTGCGGGCACGACGATTAAAAATATCCAGATGTTTTCCTTCTGAATCTGTTTCATCGGCTTTGCTGGTCAGTTCAAAATGCGCTTCAATCACATACGCCACATTTCGAAGAATAGTTGCAGCACGTTGCTGCCTGTCTTCATCCACATAGGTTGCCAGGCCGGCCGTTGAACCTGCGTTCATGGCCTGTGTGATATTTCGGGCGGGGATTTTGCTGCCCACTTCGTTGCGGCGGATGGATTCAAACACTACAGGCTTCAGCACATGAATCCGGTCGATGTGCCAGCGGATCGCAGGCTTCCAATGGATGGCTTCGAGAATACCGCGCGCAGCTGACGGCGTAATCACGTCATAGCTGACTCGCTCCGCTTTCATTTCTGGTCGGGTAAAGCAGGCGCGCTCCCCCCAGACTTTTAGTTTAATTCCGTATGACATGTCACCTCCTGTAATAGCATTCGTGGCCTTACATTACTGTACTGTCTGCTTTGATAAAAGTCGGATCTTCCCAACTGAGTCCACATTCACCATCGTATAGATCTTTTGTTTCTAATACTAAAAACTGATACCCGAAACACTCCTGATTAACCGGAGCTACCGCACCGGCCTTCATCAGGGCTTTCAGTGCCTGCTCCGGCACCTGTACCAGATAGCGCTGTAATTTACGGGCGATGCTTCCTGCTTTGTCGGCATAGCTCAAACTCTTTACCAGGTTTTCGGCCTCTGTGTTGTACTGCACAATCACTGCCTGCATATTGCTTTCGATCATGGTGAAGCACTGTGCCATTCTTTCGTATGGAATCCGGTCTATGGCGGTGACACTGGTCAGCAGGTTGTGATGATCCAGTTCCTTGTCTTTTATCCAGTACACTTCTTTGAAGTAGGCCTCTACTGCTACTGGCAACAGCAGCTTACCCGTGTGATTACGATATACACTGCGGAAGGCACTGGCGTATTGAGTCAGCTCTGGTGGCTCTGACCAGTCATCCGCCACCTGAAAAACCCGAACAAGACTCTCACAAGAGTGATACCGACCTTCACGGTTACAACGACCCGCTGCCTGAGCCACCGAGTCCAGCCCTGCTTCAGCGCGATACACCATCGGGAAATCAACATCCACACCTGCTTCGATCAGTGAGGTGCTGATTAACCGGACGATTTCCCCTGCTTTCAGTTTCTTTCTGATGTCATCCAGAACAGCCGAACGATGCTCCGCACACATCAGGGTTGTCAGGTGATAAACCCCTTCCCCCTGTGCACGCATCCGGTCAAACAGAGAACGAGCATGGCGACGATTGTTAACAATGCACAGTACCTGCGATTGCCCCATCAGTTCATCAACCAGCTCTTCATCGGTTTTAGGGCCGACATGGGTGACTGTTACTCGTTCCAGTTCCTGATGAAGTTGCTCAGGGTCTGGTGCCAATTCGCGGACACCTTCTAATCCATCAATAAAACCACTTTCTCTTGTCAGTGCTGGCTGGGTTGCGGTACATAGCACCAGACTGGCTCGGTAGTTGGTCGCCAGCTCTTTGATCATGGCCACACAGGGGCGCAGTAATTTGACAGGCAGCGTCTGTGCTTCATCCAGAATCACCACACTGTTTGCGATATTATGCAGCTTACGGCAACGTGAAGAGCGGTTAGCGAACAGGCTTTCAAAAAACTGAACGGCCGTAGTGACAACTATTGGGGCTTCCCAGTTTTCTGCCGCCAAACGCAGTTTGTCTTTACTTTCTGGATCACTGAAATCCATTTTTTCCTGATCAAATGCGCTGTGATGCTCCAGTACAGCGTCTTCGCCATAAGGCCCGAGCGCGTCACGCCAGACCTCGGCGTTTTGTTCCACGATACTGGTGAAAGGAATGACCAAAATAACACGGCGCAATCCATGCCTGACGGCGTGATCCAGTGCAAACGCCAGCGAAGACAGGGTTTTTCCGCCACCTGTAGGCACGTTCAAAGTAAACAGTCCTGGTGTTAATTCAGACTGTCTCCGGACATTGGCAAGAATGCGTTTGCGAGTGGCATTGATGCCCTCTTCTGACTGAAATCTTGATTGAGCAAGATACTGATCAAGTTGCTGTTTGAGCTGAACTACCGTCGGAAACTCTTCATCCCTGGCCGCTTGGTTATCTAATTGACGGTAATAATTGTCAGTATCGATAAAATCTGCATCGACAAGGCAGGAATACAGCATACGCCCCAGTATAGAAAGTTGAAAAAGTCCGGCTGTATGGCTTGCTGGATCAAGTTTAATAGGGGGTAGGCTGGGCCTGTCAGTTAACGTGATTTCGTTTTCCCAGACCGGGTCCAATTGAGTTGTTGGTTCTGCCTTCAGGCGCTTATCCAGAGAAGTGACAGACTGGCCTTCCATTGCTTCGGCTCCATCTGCAAGCCCTGCATGATGCCCGGCTATGCCATAAGCGAGCAGTGAACCAATTTCAGATCCATATTTTTCGATGGCAACTCGTGCTCCCCAAGTGGCGTGATCCACCTTCTTCGGACTGCCTTGTAAACGCGCCTGAAATTCCGGGCAGTACTTGCCAAGGTCATGTAACAATCCGGAGATTTCAGCCAGCTCCTGAGCGCCGAAATGAGATGCCTTAGAGGCCGCCAACTCCCCAACTTTTCCCAGATGATCTGACAACAACTGCCAGTCAGATTTTGATTCATCAGGGGATGAATGTGCGTAGTACTTCATTTTCTAGTCCTGTTTAGTCGCCATCCCTGGCCGCCATTCCTTCGATCATTCCTTGTGTTCGGCCTTTCGGCTTCCCCCGTTGCGTTGGTTGTCACAACCGCTGCCTGCGTCCTGCCTGATCTATTCAACCGCTCATTTATCGTGCGCTCAATCACTGTACAAACTCACATGTCGGATTTTCCGGCAGGTTTCAGCCCTGATATGGCTTCACTCGTTCTGCTGATTCAGGAGTGAGCATGACCTGCTGTGCAACGCTTTGTTCGCGAAGGCGATCCAGGCCAAGGTGGTGGAGTATGTAAATCACCATGGCCGCTCTGACGCTGTAGGTACGGGTATAGCGCCCGTCCTCTCCCTGCTCCATGCAGTAGTCATGAGCGAGCACTTTCTTTTTATCTTGGGGTAATCGCACGTCGGGTTCGAGGGTAATATCTATCAGGGTATTCCACTTGATGTCGGTCTCAACCGTATGCTCTGCCGGACCTTCGTCGTTGTAGACTTCGGTAATGCGGGAGAGGACGTAATCACGGAAGTCCTGATTTTTCTCGCACCAGGCTCTTACATGCCAGCGCGAGCCTGTGTGTACCAGTGAGTGTGGGCTGATGATGCGGTCTTCGTAGTTGGTGCTGCTCATTGAAAGATACGACAGGTCTATTCGCCGTTTTTCACGGATCGCATTCAGCACCGGCTGGACTACCTCTGGGGATGGGCTGCGCTCAAACTGGCGCATGGGAAAGCACTGGCCAAAGCCGGAATGGGCAGAATTTCCTGACGGGTCTGGCGCCTGAAAGCTGAGCATATATTCTTCAAGGCTCCCCGTAGAGTAATGCGGTACGAACTGACGGGTCGGGATGTGGCCTTTCAGGCTTGTGTTGTATTGGAGGTTGCCGGGGCAACTGGTGTTGTAGCGTTTTATTAGTTTGCTGGCTGAGTCGCGGCTGATGCCAAAGGCGTCGTATAAATGACCGGCGTTCACCCGCCCTTCCCACAGGGCGCGAAGTTCGATGAATTTAAGAACGACCTGGTGCTGATATGAGACGTGTTCCTGAGTATTCATGTACCCTGTCCGTGGTTTAGTAACAAATGTGAGGATAACAGCGCCGGGGGACGCATGCATGTGTCGGGAGACGACAGGCGTGAGGGGCCGCTTTCGCAAATAGCCTTCGGCTGATTTGCTCCCACATGGAGAGAGGTGTCATGTCGGGGAGAAGCTCCCCTCCTACGGGTGCAATATTGCAGCGCCATAAAAAACGGGAGCCGAGGCTCCCGTTAAGTTATACACGCTTAAACGCTATGTACGATTACTCGCAGCCTGCATCGGTAGTGTGGTTACAGCCATCTGCATCAATAAAGAGCTGCGTTGAGTACTCTTCGATTGGCAGTTTCTGAACCTGCTGGCTGTTTTCGGTCAGGCCTTCGACGTAATCGATAAAGCCCTGAGCGTATTCGGTGTAGGTGTCTTCGTAATTACCTGCGTCGAATGGCACGCTGAAGGTGGTGTAGCCATCCTGGCCCGAGGCGATAAAGTCGTTGGTCACAACACGATAAGTCGTCGCAGTGTTGATTGCAGTCCAGCTACCTGCAACCTGCGAGTTCACCTCGACATTGTTGACACGGCTGCCTTTCACTTGTGATGCATCAATGTCATAACGCAGGCCTGATGCGTATGGATACGAGCCACTTGAACCCTCATTATCAAGGAAGTTCGCCAGTGCATCTTCGAGCACGTCGATGATCTGCTGGCCTGTCATATCCAGAATCACAAGTGTGTTCGAGAACGGCAGCAGCGTGAAGGCGTCGGCAATAGTAACGTCGCCTGCTGGCAGGTCAACGCGTACACCACCACCGTTCTGGATGGCGATATCAGCGGTCGGCGTTACCGTCAGGAAGGCTTTTGCAACGACGTTTGAGATATCAGAACCGTTCTCATAAGTTGCCGAAGTATCACAGATAGTTGAACGACCCTGACCCGGGATACGCTCAAGGCAGAGGTCTTCGGCGTTGGTGCCGATCACGGTCTGTTTGAGTACATCAACGTCTTCGTCGTAAACATCCAGAATGGCCTGAGTCGTCGCATCTGGCTGGATAGCGACGATCTCGTCTTCTTTGGTCAGTGCAGTGGTCACACGAGTAACATCGGCACCAGTAAGAGTGCGGGTTTCTTCTTCGTTGTATTCGTACTCGTAGGTTGTGCTGATCGGCATATACGGCTGACCAGAGCACGATGTGACGTTACCGTCAGTGTCGAAGTCGACATCCAGCTTGCCCATCAGGTGAGCGTATTCCCAGGCCTGAACCACACATACGGTGTTGCCGCCAGCATCAGTAACTACTGTCGGGTATTCGCCTTGCGGGTTGAAGCCAAGATCAGAGAAGGTCTCGTCGCCCAGGAGGGTGTGCGAGTCACCGCCAACAATCACGTCTACACCATTGAGTGCCGCAGCCAGCTCGAGGTCATTGGCGTACTGATAGTGGGTCATCAGGATGATTTTATTCACGCCCATGCCTGACAGTTCGTCGATGTACTGCTGTGCCGTCGTGGTCTCGTCAGAGAAGGTAGTGCCTTCATCCGGGCTGGATGAGTTTTTCGTTTTACCGGCAATATCAATACCGATGATGCCGATTTTCTGGCCTTCGCGCTCAACGATGGTGTAAGGCTCGATGTAGCCTTCAGCAATCGCAGAATCTTCAGCTGGGTTCACGTTGGCTGCCAGCGTTGGCGTCACACAGGCAGACGAGTTCAGCGAATCAAGGAAGTTCGCCAGACCGGTATCGCCATCATCAAACTCGTGGTTACCGAGAGCAAAAGCATCAAAGCAGATCTGGTTCATCATGTCGGCGTCAGCACGACCTTTGAACAGCGAGTAATACAGTGTGCCGGTAATCGCATCACCAGAGTGCAGCTTCAGAACATTATCTGACTGCATTTGGAGGCTATTGAACAGGCTCACCATCATAGGGAAGCCACCGTAAGTCACGTCAACTTCGGTAATTGCTCCACCTTCAGCACCTGTCTCCAGACCCAGTTCAGACACATCAAAGCCGAAATCATCTGCTGCAATATGTGAGTGGTGATCATTCATGTGCAGAATGCTGAGCGACATGGAGTTATCTTCATTCGATGGCGCCTGGTCACCCTGCTCACCCTGCTCACCCTGCTCACCCTGCTCACCCTGCTCACCTTGTGGGCCTTGCGGTCCTTGTGGGCCTTGCGGTCCTTGTGGGCCTGCAGGTCCCGGGTTCGATGGTGCTTGTTGACCAGTTTCACCTTGCTCGCCCTGTGGGCCCTGAGGTCCTGCTGGCCCTTGAGCGCCGTCTTTTCCGTCTTCACCGCCACATGCCGAGAGACCTGCAACCATGGCTGCCAGTGCTGTAAGTTTCCACACTTTCATGATTAAACCTTTAATACGTTGAGTGTTTTAAATCCTCCGACACATTAAGAACGAACGTTTACTATCAGGTGACAGTCATCTGGCAAATCCGTGACAGAAGGATTTCAGATTAGTGACAAGCAAATCTCTGATGACCTGAATCAATTTTTTTGTATTCACCACTTGGAAGCTAAAAATCCTCCCCTATATAGAAAATAACCGAACGGAAAAGCACGATCCCGGGAGTGCTTCATCCGCCAGGCGAAACCCTGATTTGCGCAAGTGCGCACGTGTGTTTTATTTGGTGTGGAGAAACTTCTATGACTCATTTAATAAATCGTTCAACCCTATTTGATGACCTGTTCCGCGATGTTGCTTCAGGTTTTTATGTAAAACCGCTGCACGGTGAGGCACTGCCCAAGAGTGTAAAAGTCGACGTCAGCGATGCTGGTGAAAATTACCTGATACATGCAGAGATACCTGGTGTTTCAAAGGAAGACATTCATGTTGATATCGATGGCGCCAAAGTGTCGATTAAGGCTGAAATAAAACAGCAAGACAGTACGTCCGATGATCAGCGCGTGCTGTACAGCGAGCGCTATTACGGCTCAGTATCACGCAGTTTCGAGCTGCCTCAGGATGTCGATATCGAAAAGTCCGCGGCGGAGTACAAAGATGGTGTGCTGCAGCTGACCTTACCGAAAAAGGTACAGCAGGAATCTCAGCGTCGTCTTACCATCAATTGAGCCTCCAGGCTCCAGGCCATTGCAATCAGGTATAGCCAGCAGTGGCCTGAGCACACCGTCCTATGACGACAAAGACCCTTCCAATTGACTGAGTAATGGGTAAGAATGAGCCATTATTTTGACACAAGGTCCCCAAGTGGCAGGGTTACGCGAAAGGAAACTGGCAATTACAGCAGACCTGCACTGGTCGCTGGAGGAAATGAGAGCGAAGGAACTCGGCAAGCAGTTTCTTCTCAATCTCAGTGAATTTCTGCCCGTCTACAGCCCCGCGCTTCGCCAGGTATACGCCGACTACGATACCTATTTCACTAAGACATCCGTCGTTATCTTGCCTGACCCCGCCGACTTCACAACCACCTACTCCCACATTCCAGAAAAATCGGTGAAAGCAACTGGCCTGTTACTGCACCCTACGCCTGATGGTGTTGGCGTCAATCTCAGGTTGAGAAACCAGAGGTCAAAGACGCTGCCGCTGGAAACCGCCTTTCAGCTCGTGCGCAAACAACTTCGGGGCCCTTTCCTGCCGGTCGTTAAACGCGGCGACCTGCGTGACTTTGACCAGCTGACGCCCTGCCTGCATCTCAATGCACTGGCACTGGGTAACGCGGATACTCTGTCGCGGTTTGAGCGTATTGATATCGCCAACGCACTGGAAGAACGCGTCGAAGAGCTGGTGCTGGCTGCTCACTTGCTGGGCGTTTAGCAAGGTAGGCGAGAAACAAGAAGAAAGACGAGAAACAAAAAAGCCGCTGCATTGCTGCAACGGCTTTTTTAAATTTTGGTAGGACTACCCAGATTCGAACTGGGGACCTCTACCATGTCAAGGTAGCGCTCTAACCAACTGAGCTATAGTCCTGAAGTGGTGCGTATATTACTCAGGCGCTTTGCGTTACGCAAGTGTTTCTGAAGAAATTGCATACGAATCAGCAAGATAGCGTAGAAACCCTCCTCACACCCCAAGTATTACTTCAGGAATATCACCTTTTTGTGGTGCACACACCGTCACGCGCCCGGATAACGACTTATCGTTCTTATCTTTTTTCTCTGCCAGGTAAGCCTTCACAGCAGCACCGCGCTTCACGACTTCGCTGTACCAGGCATCGCCCCATGCTTCTACTTCCTGCTTGCCTGCAATCGGGCAGGCCTGCAATTCCAGCTCGGGTTTCTTCGACATCATGCCAGCGATGGTATCGAGATACTTGATGTGCTCTTCAGTCAGTTCAAGCTGTTGAGGCTCATACACAAGATCATTCAGACGAATCGCGAACAGCTTATCTCCGGCAAACGATGCGATGCTAATCAGCTGCCCATACGGCACCAGAGACTGCTTGAGGTAATACAGAGTCGCGGTGCGCAAGGCCTTACGACTGATCTGGTTGATAACATCATTAATGCCAACATCCGGCTGAGTGATATCGCCAGACAGCGGAACGTCAAGACGGATATTGTTGTTATCGTCCTTCAATACAGAAAGCGCGGTTTCAACCGGCATTGAGATCTGCTTGCTCAACCGATCAATGGTTGCTTCATCGGCGGGCTCGAATCTGCTGTTCTGAAGTTTGATCAGGACGTTGCCACCCAACTGGCCGTTGTTGATACTGATGGTCGAGTCGACACCCAACATCCCTTTCTTAAGACGATATCCCATGGCCTGAACCAGATACGGGTTGAAATCGACCAGGTTGAGCTGTTCGACATCGACCTCCAGCTGACCTTCTGGATAGTCTCCTTTTACGCCCATCTTTCCGCTCGCGCGGATACGGTTGTAAGTATCAAGTGCCAGCAGCAGCGTCAGGTCAACACCGCTTTCTAATTGATCAGTATCGATCTGGCCGGTAGTCAGTTCGAGCACCTTGCCACTGGTATTAACGGTGGGAGTCACTGCCTGATCGGTCCAGTTAAAGGTGGTCGCCGGGATGTCATCGCCTTCGGTAAGGAGCTGAATACCAGCAATCTGAACCCTGAAAGGTACCGGTTCATCAGCAGCTTCACCGGATTCACCTGCATCTGGGGCGGTGCCAGCGCCAGTATCAGGGGCAGAATCAGGAGTACTCTCTGCCTCAGCTTCTGACGCTGGCACACCTTTAATGCTGCCATCTGCAAGTCGCGTTACGTTGGACACCAACCCGTAAAATTGATGAATACCCGACGAAAAGCTGGAAGGCGTCGCGTTAATATCAGTAATCTGATAATGCGCTAAAGAAGCCAGAGGCACTTCTTCACCCGGAGGCGTCACGCTCAATGAGTTCAGCTCAAGTGAGGAGACATTCTGTGTATCTGCACTTGCCTGTACGCCAATCACAGACAGGTCACCCAACTGAAGAACTCCTGCTTCGGGGTGACGCGCTCTCAAGGTTTCTAGCCCTGCACGACCAATATCGGCGGAAGGCTGCGTGGACAGTTCTTTAACGCGCACTTCAGACGTAGAAAATGACGCAAGCGACAATTCAGGGAAGCCAGCGAGGTTGCCACTGAAACCTTCGAGTGAAAGTTCTTTTACAGATACGTCATCTTCACTGGCTCGCCAGTTCAGCTGGCCCAACATTAATTCGTCGAGCTGAGCTCTCTCATCATCAGGTAATTGAGCCTGCACGTTTTTGAGTAAAAGAGACCTCAACCCAGCAGTCATACCATTGTCGCCGATGTTAAAAGTAGCCCCTTTAATATCGAGTGCACTGAACTCAACAGCATCAATACCCGGAGCATCCAGCGCCAGAGATGATAAAGAAATATCACCTGAAATCCTGGGTTGAGTTAACACTCGCTGCGCCTCTGCCTGCAAACGCAGAGTGACTGGCGAACGCAATATCAGAGAATCTTCGCCAATCGCGACTCTTAACTCGCGCAGAGTAACATTGAGTGTCAGAGGAGTTGCCTCATCGCTTGCCGAGTTGAACAGGCCCGTCGATAACTCGCTCAGTTCAACCGTGACCGCCAACCCCGCTTGCTGCCATTGAATCAGGTCATCGGTCAGTGAGATATCATCAACGCGCAGCGACCAGCCTTCAGGTAGCGGCCCTGACGTGCCAGCTTGATCGTCCTTTTTATTATCTTTTTCGCTCTCCTTTTCACTCTCTGCAGTGGGCTGGGCTTCTGTTTCAGCCTGGTCTGAGCCCGGCAACATGATGCCCGCCAGAGACAGCCCGTCTTCGGATTGTTTGCCGCGAAACTTTAAGCCGCTCACACCCACTGATTGGATATGAATTGTCTGATCCAGAAGAGCGGAAAGATTAACGTTGATGCCGATAAAATCAGCGCCAACTTCTGCCTCAGAATCCTTCACAGGATAAGAAGCTTTGACGTCGCGCAGTTCAACTTCGCCAGTAAAAGGAGACAAGGTCCAACCGCCTATTAACAGTGACTGACCTTCACCCTGCTCTGCATACCATTGTTCAATGTAGCGCAGTGCGAAAAATGGTGTCGCAACAAAAACCAGAACATAAACCGTGACGAGCACAGTCACCAGTATCAGTGGCAACTTCACCCACAGAGGCGTTTTAGCTCGATGACGAACATGGCGAGGATATTTTTTCTGCGCTTTAGCCGGCGACTTTTTGCTGTCATTCATAGTGCGTCGTGATTGCTCCAGAGCGCGTCTCTGAGGCCGCTTGCTCTTTCTGTTCTGCTATTTAATGCCTGCTGCCAGCAGGCGTTACCCACGCGACACCAGAATTGTTTTTTTGCTCGGGTAATGGCGGTATACACCAGTTCCCGGGTGATGACTTGCTGCCACTTTTCGGGCAGCAACAGCATGACGGCCGAAAACTCAGATCCCTGGCTCTTATGTACCGTCATAGCAAACGCTGTCTCATGGTTGGGCAAACGTCCGGGCGACAGGAAGCGCAAACCGCCCTCTGCGTCGCGGAACACAACCCGTTCCAGCCCTTCGTGCCGTAGCATAATACCGATGTCACCATTGTACAGGCCCACATCGTAATCATTGCGGGTAATCATGATTGCCCGGCCTGGATACCATAGCTGGCTCGTGTCCGCTAAAAGGCCAGCCCTGTTAAGCAGACGTTCAATTCTTCGATTAGTTTCTTCAACGCCGACAGGGCCACTGCGCAATGCGACCAATACCTGAAACTGATCAAAGGCTTCGAGAATCCATTCGGGCGATCCACCTTCCTTTACCAGACTGCAGTATTGCTGATACCCGTCGATGACGTGCGACTGCCAGTCATCCGCATCCAGAGGCAGGCGCTGTGCATCAGGGAAGGCATTATCATCCAGTACCGCATCTGCCTGTTGCATGTCTCCGTCATTCACCGCCCGGGCGAGGGCTCCAATCCCACTGTGTTCACCAAACCTGTGCGACTTACGCAGTTGTACCATGGCATTCTGCATGATCGAACATTCTGGCTCGATGACAGCGCTCATATCATAACCGGTCAGAGCACCCAGTCGCGCTGCAAAAGCTTCGGTAATACCGTGTTCTGTTCCGGCATCACACAAATCCGCCAGTACACTCCCCGCCTCAACAGAGGCCAACTGATCGCGGTCACCGAGAAGTATCAAGCGGGTTTCAGGTGCCAATGCACTCAATACATGGGCCATCATGGGCAAGTCGATCATGGATGCTTCATCAACCACAATGCAATCGTATGGAAGATACCGTTCACTATGATAGCGAAATCCGCGTGGGCTCCAGCCCAGCAAGCGATGCAAGGTGAAACTGATGGATGGAATACCGTCAGCGTGCGGCAATCCACCGCGTTCACGCGCTTGTCGGATCGATTCGGTCATGCGTGCAGCCGCTTTACCGGTCGGTGCGGCAAGGGCAATCCTGAGGTCGGGGTTTTCACTTAGCAAAGCGCTGAGCAGGCGAGTCACTGTGGTCGTTTTTCCGGTACCCGGCCCGCCCGTGATCACACAAAGCGGCTGTACACAGGCCGTTGCCGCCGCAATCGCCTGCCAGTCAATGTCGGCCTCAGGCGCAGGAAATAATTTACGCAGCGTCGTTGCCAACGCCTTACTGGCAGCGACACCTTCGGCGCTGACGCGCTGTCGGATCTGTTGAAGCACCGACTGTTCGTAACGGAAATACCGATTAAGGTATACCCGCTCCCCTTCCACAACCAACAAGGCTGACACATCGTCTGTCTCTGAACTGGCGACAGCGACTGTCTTACACCGCTTGAGTTGTTCTGTGGTAGGAATCTGCTCAGCAGGCAAGGCCAACGCTTTTGGCCACGCCGATAACTCCAGACATACCTGTCCACGGCCCAGTACATAACTGACGGCACAGGCCGTTAGCATCAACGCCTGTTGCTCCTGAGCAGACGTTACACCATGCCCGGCTTCCCACTGCACGGCCTGACGGGCGAGCTGATAGTCAATCGGGCGGATCAGTTCATTATCCGACCAGACTTCCAGATAATTGATGCTCATTGACTGACCTCCTCAGTCTGCTCCGGCAAAATCGCTTTGCGCCACTGGCGCAGGGATTCCACACTCGCCGGAGTAAAGCAGACGCCTGCGTCTGGATCTGTATTCTGGTCATTTGCCGTAAAATGGCTGCCCATACCGCGAAGATAAAAATACACACTGCCTCCCAGGTGTTTCGCAGGCTGGTAATCAGGAAGGCGGCGGCTAAGCAATTGATCGAGGGCCAGCATATAAATCCAGGACTGGAGATCGTATTTATGGTCACGCATCGAATCACGCAATGCCGCCGGAACGTAATGACGCCAATGATCCCCCAGATGGTTGGATTTATAATCGGCAACGTAATAACGCCCCTGCCATTCAAAAATAAGGTCGATAAAACCTTTTAAATATCCCGTCAGTGGTTCAAAACTGAAACGCTGATCGCCGCCCAGCAAGGCATCAATATCAGAAGCCGAAAGCTGACCTACGGGTAAGTAGAACTCCATTTCATCTAAGCGTGATGCTGGCTTAATATCCTTAAGAGTGAGATTTGTATCGTAAAGCGCGAGAGGCTGACTAACGATATTTTCGATCCAGTCGGCCACCGCCTCGACCGGTTGCTCCTGCAGGCCATAGAGATTCAGCTGCTCTTTGCACACTTGCTGCAAAGCTTCTTTGTCGTGGAAATCCCAGTGTTCGAAAATTGCGTGCAAACAGGTGCCGGGGTTGGCGCCTTTCGGGAACCGCAATGGTAAAGGAAGTTCTTCATCGGATATTGAACGAGGCTCATTAACGCCTGCCTCCCAGTCAAAATAATGACCAAGATCTGCGGCCGCCGCCTCGGCACTGTGGGCAGAAGAATTAACAGAGTGTGCCGCCAATTGACTGTAACTACCCACACGCCAGTGATCACGCCACTGTGCATGATTGATTGCCGGAGCGACCGGTGGCGGTGGAACATCAAGTTCCGCCTGACCAGCAATCCGCCACTCTGGCATTTCACCAATAAACATCCCGTTAATTTCTACCGCAGAGATATCAGTCATACGCCCACCGTTACTCAGCAACTCTCCCAAAGCAGAATCAAGCCAGATAGGTGCTCGCTTATTTTTGGGGCCGGCCTGCACGTTTGCCAGCCACATATAGCATCCGAATTTAGCTCGGGTCAGCGCAACGTACAAAAGGCGCATCTGTTCAGCCAGAGTATCGCGCGCCTGCAGTTCTTTCGCGCTGTCATCCGGCGCAAGGTCACGCACCAACTCTCTGCCATTAAAATAAATCGTCTCAGTATTCTGACGTCTGGGTCTGGCACTGTCCGACCAGAGATACGGCAAAAATACGAAGGGGTATTCAAGGCCTTTGGATTTATGAATGGTGACGATATTAACCAATCGAGAGTCTGTTTCGAGACGCAACTGAGCTTCTTCCCCACGATCGGAGTCAGGGTCTATACGCTCACTGAACCAACGAATCAGCGCTTGATGGCCACGTAACTTCCGACTTTGGGTCTGAAGCATTTCTCCCAGGTGGAGAATGTTTGTCAGCGCACGTTCGCCGTTTTCCATTTTACGCAGACGCACCGCACGCTCGTCGTCTTCGAGCCATTGCATCAGCATCGCCATCACACCACGGCGCTGCCAGATCTGATGGTAATCGTGCATGCTGGCAAGCTGTGACTCCCAGGTATTTTCATCATCCTGCATCTGCACCAGATCGACTGCGGTAGCGCCCCAGGTTGGGGTAGCAATTGCGCGACGTACGCTGGCTTCGTTACCCGGATGCGCAATCGCCTCAAGCATGGCTAAAAGATCCCACGCTTCGACGGAATCGAGCACGCTGTCGCGCGTCAGATAGACACTACCGATACCCTCTTGTGTTAACGCATCACGAATCACTTTTGCTTGCGTTCGAGAGAACACCAGTACCGCAATGTCGCCCGCCTCTACCGGCTTTCCGGCCGTATTTTTCTTGCCGTTGATCGGGTAACTGGCGGCACCTGACATAAGTGCGCCAATCTGAGATGCACACTCAGCCGCGATTCTTTGCTGAGCTTCGGTCTTCGATTCTTCAGAGTCATCAGCGACCCAGAGCTGCAGTGCTTCGGTCGGGATATTCTGCTGCCACTGCGGCGCTTTTTTATCATGATGACCTCCGGCCTGAACCGGATAAAACTGAATCGCGTCATCAAAGACAAAAGGCTTATCGTGGTTCTGCCACAGCGCGTTCACGGCGTGAATCAAGCGGCTATCACTGCGATAGTTGGTGTCCAGTGTAAAGCGGCGACTCTCATCTACCCGTTGACTGGCAGCCATGTAGGTAAAGATATCACCGCCGCGAAATCCATAAATCGCCTGTTTTGGATCACCGATCATGATCAGACCATGCTTACCAGAGGCATCATTTTCTGCATCACCACGATCAGGATCGGTGGCCTGATAAATACGGCTGAAAATTCGATACTGAACCGGATCGGTATCCTGAAATTCATCGATCATCGCTATCGGATGCAATCGACGAATCTGCGCCGCCAGCTCTTCGCCCTGCTCAGAGTGCAGCGCATTATCCAGAAGGCGTTGCAGATCATTACTGGTGACGACAGCAGCCTGCTCAAGCAAGTCAATGTAGCGATCGTAAATCGAGCGAAACCATGTCAGTTCCTGAGACTGACGGAGCGTTTGCTCAAGCTCAAGCAGCTCATCAATTTTGTCAAATAACTTATGTCGTGGCGGCTCACCTGTTTTGGTTTTTTCAGTCAGCATCGCTGAGCCAAAGCGACTCAGGTTTGCTGGCAAAGGTAATGCCTGACCAGCCGCAAAGTAGTCGCCCGCCTGCTTCATCCAGTTCGGAAAGTTTTTGCTGCTGTAGCTGCGTTTATCAATATCGGCTGACGTGATCTCTTTAACGATGTTGTCGTGGCCGAGGAAAAACCAAAGGTTTTTAGCGTCTTCGAACGTCTGCTTTAAGCGATTCCAAAGAGTCTCGAAATCCTCTTTGATATCGGGTTTGGTGCGCACCCCCGGTTTGTTCATCCAGCTACGAAAATATCTGAACAAAGCATCAGGAGACGAAAAGTCCCGGGTCATAAACTCAAGGACGTCACGATGTTGCGGGTAACATAGCTGACGCCAGATATCCTCACACGCACGACGTAAATACTCTTCACCCTCGACTTCGAGTGCCTGGTTAAAAGCAACACCACTGTCGAATGCATAGCGTTTCAGCATCTGAGCGCAGAACTTGTGAATCGTGCAGATAGAAGATTCATCCATCTGCGCAAGATTCAGCTGCAACCAGGTCTGTAGCTCTTTAATAGAGGAGTCCCCCACCCAACGCTTAATGTCAGCATCAGGCATCTCACCTTGCTCGCCAGCTAATAAGTTCTCAAAGGCGTCGCGCAAACCTGCACGTATCCGTCCGCGTAATTCTTCAGCGGCAGCGTTGGTAAAGGTCACTACCAGAATCTGTGTGCAGTCGAGGCGCTGACTGATACCGTGGCCCAGTACGGCACGGCGATATAACTGATTAATCGTGTAGGTTTTACCTGTCCCGGCACTGGCTTCAATCAGTGACTGGCCATACAGTGGAAACGTATGAAGGTCGAGTTTGTTCATGCGCCCGCCTCCTGATTTGATGACTGCTGCAAGTACTGTTCTGGCAACGCCCAGATCCAGCGATGGCTTTCTAACCAGTCATCCAGACCACCAGCCAGTAGCGTTGCAGCGAGGTCGGGATGACATCGCTGCATAGCCGTTCGGTTAAATTCTGAAAACTCACTTTCGGCCTGTTTCTTAACGGTATCCATTCGCTTCGCTTCATCAGCTCGCAATAATGCCCACTGGACTCCGGGCAGCGCGGTCTGAGGCGAGGTCCAGCTGGAAAAATAGTGCATCAGGCACTGCTGTACGTAATGAATAGCCTCTTCCTGGGAAGGAGCATTAAATATGATTTCTTCAGATTTCTTTTTACCACCAACAATCACCGCCATATCGACCAGCCCGGGTTGTGCAGCGATGGCAAATACGAAATCGAGCCATAAATTCAGCAGATGTTCACCACGAAGGTCACCCGCCCGCCAGTACACCAGCTGATGATTCCAGCATTGTGCATACTCACCACTGATCTCAACGGTGCTGTTATTTACGTCAGTGGCTTGCGGGTCGCTCACAACTAAGGTCAGAGCGCCGCTGTCGGCGTCCCCTGAGATAAAGCGTTTAACATCAGCGAGTAAGGGGGCTAATTCCTGCTCTACGCGGCTTACGTAAATATCGCCCAAGGCATTCACAGGAAGGCTACCTAAGGCCTGTTCCCGATACGTAAAGTCAGGAATTTCTGCAGACACGTTTGCTAACTGATCCTGCATCCAGCGCTGTTTTAGCTGGCTGTTTTCCAGTGCATCAGGCTGAAATATTTCTTCATTACGAGATTGCGTCATGTACAGGTCAGGCTGTAGCTTCAGCCTGCGTTTCAGAAAGAAACCTGCGGGCTTCAGCAGGGATTCTTTGATGTCGCTCCAGAGTATCTGCTTGCGGCTAAAACCTTCGGGGATCGCTACTGGCTCTGAGTAAAATGGTCGGTTTTTCGTATTGCTGTGATCGGCATTAGCAACGTCTGCCCAAAGTTTATGATAGCCCGCAACGGCATTGCTCTGCTCGGATTCATTCTCTTTCTCAGGTTCATAAGTACGGCGGTTGAACGGCTGCAGTGGAAGCTCTTCAACTAACCAGTCACGTAGTCTTTCACGGCTGTCACGCGCGGGGAGCTTCTCGTCTCCTTCGAGGCAATACGCATCACCGACATAATCCATTAATTCACTAACCAGTACCGACGGCTGCAATTCATGGTTTTCACGAGCGTCGCGCCCGCGATAGCTTATGTAAAATCTATCCTGAGCCGAGCACAGTGCTTCAAGAACAAGATAACGGTCATCTTCTCGTCGGGAACGATCACCACGCCGTGCGCGCCCCTGCACCATTAAATCAAACCCCACCGGAGTGACCTGGCGCGGATAATCCTGATCGTTCATGCCCAAAAGACATACCGCTTTAAACGGGATGGATCGCATCGGCATTAACGTACAGAAATTCACCGGACCTGCAAGAAAACGCTGCCACCCCCCTTGCTGCCCCAGATGCTCTTGAAACCAACTGCGCACCACAAGAGGCGACAGAGTGTCATCGTAGGCTGCATCATTCAGTTCTTCAGACCAACGCTGAATCGCATCCCTGACACGCTGCAACTGAACTCCTTCATCCAGATCAGGCTCGTAGAAGTCATCCAGTAATTCAGGAATAGCCAGCATCCATTCGTCTACAGAATGCGCTTCAGACTGAAATTCACGCCAATGATCAAGCGTTTCGATAAGCTGGATCAACTGGCCAAGAAGTTCGGCATGGCCGCCTTCGACACCAAAGACAGGCCAATCATCGCCCTGATGCGCGGTGGCATCTGTAGGCAGCATTAACCCCAGTAATAACTGGCGTAGCCCTTTGCGCCAACTGTTCTGGCTGAACTCAGGAAAGCCGAGAGCACTGCGATGATCACCGTCTAACCCCCAACGCACTCCCGCCTGATTCAGCCACTCCCTTAAACCCTCAAGGTCGCCTTCTTCGATACTGAAGCGACGACGAATGGCCGGAACATCCAACCAATCGAGGACATCGGTCAGCTGTATCCGGCTATCGAACAGACTCATCAATGACACCACGCTATCAAGCAGCGGGTTCTCCTGTACCTGAGACTGATCGGCTATCGCCCACGGAATCCGATGGCCTTCGGGAGCGCTGGCGAATACAGCATCAATATAAGGGGCGTACTGATCTATATCCGGCACCATAACCACAACGTCACGGGGCTTAAGCGATGGATTTTCGTTAAACCAGAATAAAAGCTGATCATGCAGTCGCTGAACTTCCCGCAATGGGCTGTGGCCAGAGACTATCCGCAGACTTGCATCGTCTTTGGGTATTGATGATTTAAACAGGCTGTTTTTCAGGGCTTGCGGCTGGTAAGCCGGCAGTTGGCGGTCGTGCAGATCTAGCAGATCCGCCTGAATATGCTTTAACAGGCTGGTACGCTCGATGTCCGCAAATGCTTCGATATCCTGTAAGCGCCCTTCATCTGACGTCTCATGAACCAGGGTAAGAAAGTCTTTGCCCAGACGTCCCCAGCTGGCCAGCAATGGGTTGCCGCGCTCCAGATAGCTTTCTGCGTCTGGATTGGTTTTCAGAATCCAGGCTCTCTGGCGATCGCTGACGATATCGCCCCAGAAATTACGACAAGGATTCAACAGAAAAAAGTGCACATCAATATGACCGGAAATTGCGTTAAGCACATCCCAGTAGCCGCCGGGCAATGCCGCAATACCAAAAACAAATAATCGCTTCGGCATGGCCTTTAAGCGATCACCATTTTCAGCCACGATCGATTCTAACGAGGTCGTTAGTCGGGCACGGTGCTCCAGGCTATTGCCCAGCCGTTGACTGTCAGCCACCAGCGCTCGCCAGACAAGCGGTTGCCACGGGTGGACGGAAACGTCGCTGTCATCAATCTCATCAACGCCCTTCTCCCAATTCAGTAGCCAGTCAGGACGGTAGACAAGGTATTGGTCAAAAACGTCCGCGACTTTATGTGCCAGCTCATAACAACGCAGGCCGTCGGGATCATTGTCGAGATAGCGGGCAATACCTTCGCACTGAGGTTCGCCTTTCATGCCGGGCAGCAGCCGCATGAGCTTCCACGCCATGGCCTGCTTCTCAAAGTGAGATCGCTCGGGTAACTCAGGCTTGAGTGTATTGAATACTTTCCAGACATAGGCCGATGGCAGAGGAAAATCGACCTGAGCTGCAACACCCAGACCATCCGCAAGCTGGAGCTTCAACCAATGCGCCATACCCTGTGATTGCACCAGAATCTGCTCTGCGTCGAATACGCCCGGCGGGTTCTGACGAATTTCGTTCAGTAGAAGCTCTTTTAGAATTTCCAGATCATTGGAGTGGTATAAGCGGAACATGGCGTCCTTGTCTGTCTGAGTGACTGAGAACAAGGCGATAGTGTAACAGGTTGGAAGGCTTGTAGTGGTCTGTAATCAGAGGCCAGATAACAAAAAAAGCCACTCAATTGAGTGGCTTTCTTTAGTGCTTAAGGCTGAGATTACTCAGCAGCGGCAGTCGCTGCGTCATCAATCTCATCAGCAGCATCTTCTGCCGCGTCTTCAGTGGCTTCACCAGCGTCTTCAGCAGCTGACGCAACACCTTCGGCAGCTTCTTCAGCTGCAGATTCATCAGTGAACGCGTCTTCAACAGCTGCGGCAGTTTCTTCTGCTGCGTCTTCAGCGGCGTTCATAGCATCTTCAGTTTTATCGCTCACTGCTTCTGCCATTTCTTCCGCTTCTGCAGCTGCGGTGTCTGCAGTTTCTTCCGCTTTTTCACAGCCTGCGAGAGTCAAGCCAAACATCAGAGCCAGAGTAGCAAGAGTAATACGTTTCATAGTGATATCCTTAAGGTAATGAATGAGTAACCTTACATACGTTGACAGGACCTGTCAGAAATAGTTCTTATTAATTTTAAATCAATGTTTAGACAACAGTCGGTGTCGATCCGAAAATGCTCGGTTCTGACTTGTCGCGACCTCTGGGCTGACAAGCTCTCCCCGATAGACATTCAGGCCGTTTAAAAGATTTGAATCTGCGACCAGTGCTTCTTTAACACCATGGTTCGCAAGCGCAAGAATAAACGACAGCGTCGCGTTGTTGAGTGCCAATGTCGAGGTTCGCGCAACAGCGCCCGGCATATTGGCGACGCAATAGTGAACGACGTTTTCCTCGATAAATACCGGTGACTCATGCGTCGTTGGGCGGGATGTTTCTGCACAGCCGCCCTGATCAATAGCGACATCCACGATAACAGAGCCTCGCTTCATAGAATGCAGATGACTGTGTTTAATCAGTTTAGGCGCGGATGCCCCGGGAAGTAGCACAGCACCAACGATGAGGTCAGCCCGGGCCAGGTGCTCATCAAGGGCCGTCCGCGTTGAATACACCGTACTTATTCTGTTGCCGTATTGAGAATCGAGTTCGCGCAAACGATTCATGGAGGTATCCAGCACGGTCACGCGCGCGCCCATGCCCACAGCAACGGCCAGTGCATTACTGCCGACCACGCCGCCGCCAAGAATAATCACCTCGGCAGCTGGTACGCCAGCGGCACCTGAGAGCAGCACACCGCGGCCGCCAGCGGCCATTTCAAGGCTGTGCGCACCTGCCTGAACAGCCATACGTCCGGCAATTTCAGACATCGGCGCCAATAGTGGCAGCCGGCCCGCGCTATCAGTGACTGTTTCATATGCAATGCAGGTGGCGCCAGACGCCAGAAGATCATCGGTCAGCGGTTTCACTGGCGCCAGATGGAGGTAAGTGAATAGCGTATGCCTTGGTGTAAGTAACTCAACCTCGCATGGTTGCGGCTCTTTCACCTTAATAATGAGATCAGCAGAATCAAATAAGCCAGCGGCATCAGGTACGACTTCAGCACCACTGTTTATGTAGAGATCATCGGTAAAGCCTATGGCGTCTCCGGTGCCCGTCTCAACAAAGACATCATGACCCCGATGTACCAGCTCCCTGACACTGTCGGGCGTCAGCCCGGCGCGATACTCGTGATTTTTTATTTCTTTTGGTACGCCAACTCGCATAAATACGCCTCCTGTCGACTTACCATTCAGGATAGCAGCCCAACGGCCCAAGGTATCCAGTCGGGCCACAAATGCCACACATGCCGTTGCAAAAACACAACAGCCATTCCTGTTTGATCCCCTGCTGGCTGATGACAGTCATAATAAGAATTGAATGCGAACCATTATCTCTTGTACTATCACAAGCAAACCGCCGTATCCACAATAGCGTAGTATTTATGTCGACTCTTTTAAGTTTCACACGTCAATCACTTGGCCCTGTGGTAACCGCCTTTCTTGGTGGCTACCTGTTTACCTGGGGCTTTGTTGCCCTGACCGTCACCTCCACAGTGACTCTCGGCTGGGGCTTCCACACCGCAGAACACACGGCCTTTCTGCTGGCCTTTCCTGTTTTTCTGCTTGTATTTTTCTGGCTGTTCTTAAGCCGTAAAACGCTGCTGACGCACGCAGTCGCCTATGGCGGAGGTGTCTTGATGACGGCAGCCTCTGTGTGGCTGCAATCAATGTTACTGGCGCAGGGGGCTTGAGTATGCAGTTTAATAGTACGCGCCAGGGTATGGCCTGGCTCCATACCTGGCTCGGTCTGATTCTCGGCTTTGTGTTGATGGTGTGTTTTTTCTTCGGTGCTCTGTCTGTATTTGATCGGGAGATTGATCGCTGGGCCATCCCAGAGACGCGCTTTGACCCACAACCTATGCCGTCTTTTGACAATCTCCTGATGGGTGTCTTCGAGCGTATTGAACCGGATGAGGCTGAGTACCAGCGTATGATGCCCGAATACCACGACGCCAGTGCCGGCGAGATGACGCCCCGCCTTGAGTTACCCGCAGATGAATATTGGGCTTACACCACACACCGTGACCCGGTACTGCGCATGGGCGCGGGCTTCCGTGTTCCCTTCCCGGCCAACCCCGAGGGGCATAATCATATCCATGGTAATACGACCATCGATCCAAGAACCGGACTCAGCGTCCCTGATCACCATTTAAAAATAGGCAGTGAGTGGTTCTACCCGCTGCACTACAGCCTGAATTTGAACTGGAATCGGATTGGCTTTTTTATCGTCGGAATCGCCGGCTTCTTCATGCTGGTTGCTCTTATTTCTGGCGTCTGGATACACCGTAAAATTTTCCGCGAATTGTTTACCTTTCGTCGCCACAAAAGCAAACAGCGCAGTATTCTCGATATGCACAATATGACGGGTGTAGTAGCACTTCCCTTTCATTTCTTTTTTGCCTTTACCGGCCTGATCATCTTCGTCGCCTTCTACTACATGCCAGTAACCAACACCATGCTGGAACCGCTACACAGTGCGCAGCAAGCAATAGAAGCGGAAGAAATGGGCCTCCCTCATGAGCGCGCTGGCATCCCTGCACCCATGGCCTCTATCGATGCGATGGTGGCTGAAGCGAAACGTCGTTGGGCAGCAAGAGACATGGCTGGAGAAGTCGGCTTCCTGCAGATGCACCATGTCGGCGACCAGAATGCTTACGTCAGCATTTATCGTGCGGGCAGCGATCGCGTTGCCCTTGTTGGGGAAGGTATTCATTTTAACGGCGTTACCGGCGATGTTCTTCGCGAAGATCCACCCCATAGCCTTGCCGAATCTATTGGTGATTTTCTGGCTGGTCTTCACCTTCAGCATTTCGAGCATTGGTTCCTGCGCTGGCTCTATGTGATCGGTGGACTACTTGGCTGCGCGTGTATCGCCACAGGGTTCATGTTTTTTGTCGAAAAACGCAAACAACAGCATGCTAAATCCGGATCTCAGGGAAGCAGAATCGTCGATGCTTTTGCTGTTACAACCGTCACCGGTATGGTGATCGCTGCCATCGTTATGCTCATTGCTAACCGTATTATTCCGTCTGCGACCGAAGGCAAGGGTGATATAGAAAAACTCGTTTTCTGGTCTGTATGGGCGCTTTCGTTTTTGCACGCAATATGGCGCAGTGCTGCAGTCGCATTGGCGAAGACTAACCCCGCCTGGAGAGAGCAGACGGTGTTAATTGCACTACTGGGGGTTGTCGCGGTTATCGCAAACTGGATCAGTACCGGAGATCATTTAATTAAAACAATCTTTACCGACCCATATTGGGCCGTCGCCGGTGTCGACTTAAGCCTGCTGGCGGGAAGTTTGATTGCACTGCTCGCAGTGAAAAAAATGACCGCGACGCATGAGACAGAACGCAAACAGGAAACCAGCCAGGAAAAGCTAGCGACAGGAGAAGCCGCTTATGAATGATGCAATCTGGTTGATCATCGCCTTTGTATTGATGCTACTGGCAATGGGCTGGTTTGCGCTCTCTCTTAAGACGCACTGGAAACAGGTTATGAGCGGTAAGCCAGCCTCCCGCCTTTTACGGAGCCTCGGCTGGATATGTGTAGCTCTATCTGGTCTGGCCTGCCTTCAGGCTGACCATGCATCTATGGCGGTGCTCGTATGGATCATGCTTAGTGCTACGGCTGCTTTTATTGTTGGCCAGGTATTGAGCTACCGCCCCGGCCTGCTTAAGCCTCTCGCACTGTTCAGAGCATAGAAAAAGTCGATTAAATGAATCCAAACTCAGTGCCGGCCCAGTATCCGGCCACTGAGAACAGAATCAGCGCCAGAATCAACATAACACCATCGCGCGTACTCAAGCCGATAGCGGCGAAAATAATCGCAAGCGCAGGAATAGCGGCAGCCATAGGGATGAGTTCCAGAGGAATCATCAACAAACCAAAAATAACGCACAGCGCCGCGATTAAGCGACTGATCACAGGGCCAAACAAAAAAGTTATCCGCGGTTTAAAAAGTCGGTCAATGCGTTTGGTAATTGGCGTAATGTTATCAACGCCGTCGCTGAACCGTTCGCGGTCAAAATCTGCTTTGCGCAAGCGGGAAGGAATCCAGGGGTGACTCTTTCCAAAGACTTTCTGTATTGCAATGAGGGCAATCAAAATCCCACACAAGCTTGGTATACCAGGAATGGCGCCACTGGGTAGAAAAGCGATCAAGGCAGGTGCCATGAGCAGAGGACCAAAGCCCCGCCCTTCCAAAGAGCTGACAATATCCCCCAACGATATCTTGTCGTTATCAGTGTCATCACGCAATGTCGTCAGTACTGCGGTAATATCAAGTTGGTCAGGCACTCATATCTCCTCAAAGCCAGTGCTTAATCAATTAATTGTGCATTGAGCAGATGACATTAATATTGTTATTCCTGAGTTAAATACATAGCATACTTTACTATGCGCGCAGTCAACTTCTCGCGCAACGACTTAGATTTAGTGAGCCTCATACGCTCCAATTCCGCTTCATAATCGGGTAGCTGAGTCGTTAAAGCGCGGTATAGCAATCGTATTTTACCGCGAGTAGACGCCGTCTCTTTCTTTAAGACTTGCAAAGCCTTAACCAAGCGCTGCTCTACCTGGGTAAAATCACTGCCAAGTGGGTAATCAATCAGACTTCCGTTACGGCGAAAAGCAGCAAAGCGCTTTTCCAGAGCCCCCAGAGTATTTCTTTGCCTGATCACATCCAGATTAAGCTCATTTGAATCAACAGACGAACCTAGCTTACCTGCTGCAACCGCACTCTCTTTCAGATTTGTAACAGCGTCCGATGACGATATACGGAGCATGCGCTTGATGCACTCTTCATCTGAGGCAAAGCGCAGATCAGCGATGCCGTATTCGGTGACGTAAATATCGCGAAGATGGCGCGGTATCGTCAGATTTGGCAGATCCCAGCGAATGTTACTTTCGGACTTTTCGCCGCGTGCGGCATGAAACATAAGAACAGAACGAGCTTCGGGTAAATCAGCCGCCATTGAGACAAAGTTGTATTGGCCACCAACGCCAGACACTACGCGGCCATCGGGCAATGTCTCTGAGGCAGCACCACCCAATGGCGTTGCCATCATACAGATATTCATAAACCGGGCGTGGCGTCTCTGCTGAACTTCAAGCTCGTAGTCAGGGCCGGTAACCGAATTAACTCGACCAATACGGTCCATTTCCAGAGTGTTTTCTTGGGCACCCTGCTCACCAATCCATTGGTAAAACTCGGGAGAACCGAGATAAAAACCGCCCCGAAGATACTTGCCTTCGGTTTCAATAACTTCTTTCTCGTCGGCGGATAATTCACCCGAATTGAGTTTGCGCATCAGGGCCAGGTCATCAACCACGCGCCGCTTCATGATGTCGTGTTCGACGAGCACCCTGAACCCTTCGTTCACCATTTCGCTACAACCGTATACTCCGGTTTGGAATGGCTCGCAGCCCCCGTACTCCCGCACCAGATCAGACGACAGAATGTCAGGGTTCAGCGCGTTAATAATCTTACGATAAAGTGCATTGTCCGTATGACGAAGCACCAGTGCGTAGCAAAGTGCATCCGCCAATGCACCAATGCCCACCTGTAAGGTACCGCCGTCTTTTACCAGCAATGAAGCATAAAACCCGATGGCAAAATCACTGTCGGACACTGGCTGGCGAGGCAGTGCAAATAACTGGTCGTTTGTCGTGTCGACATCCAGAACCGTATCAAAGAAACCCGCCGGCATTTCTGCCTTACCGCCAACCCAGGGTAAATTTCTATCAACTTCGGCGACGCAATAGGGTCGGGGCTGGCCTGCCTGATGTATACGTTCAAGTACGTCCTGGGTCAGGTCGGTATTTGATGACAGTGAGTATCGACCACTCTCTTTACTGGCAACTCTCTGAAAAACAACGTTGATGCCTTTGGTCGAGAGCGCATCAGCGACTTCTGTATAATTGAGGCTGTTGTAATTCTGCTGCCCTTGCGGCGACTTAACGTAACTTCCCGGCTGAGTATAAAACTCTTCGACATGGATATTGTCTGGGAGCCTTCCCGCTTTCATGTCGTCTGCGTATTTCAGGCGCGGAAAGTTCTTACCGTAAAGGCGTTCAATAAAGGGGGTGAGAAATCGGGATTCGAGATCCGAGGAGGCTTCAGGCGGGTTTAATGACAGTGCCGTATATATGGTCAGAGACAAGTCATCGCGGCCTTTAACGGCATCATACAATGCGTTAATTAACCGGTTAGGTTTGCCCAACCCGAGAATGGTTGCCAGACGGATATCCGGCCCGCAGGTCTTGATGACCTGCTCGACCATTTCACCGTACGAAGAAAACTGCTGTGTCATATCGTCCATATCCGGGTTGGACTTTAACGAGCCGTCAGAGTTCAGCGACGCTTACGCGGCCCCGCTTTGGCCTGTACTCCGCCCTTGCGCTTGGCAGCACCCGACTTGGGCTTAAACCCAGGGCGCTGATGACGTGTTGAAGCCACTTCATCTTCTGCCGGAATCAACGCATTCGGACCACTGCCAATAAGATCGGTGCGTCCAATACGCTTAAGCTCTTCTCGTAATGCAGGCCACCCTCGGGAGTCGTGATAACGAAGGAAAGCCTTTTGCAAGCGACGCTCCTCAAGCTTGCGCGGAATGTGCATTTTCTTCGATTTGTAACTCATGCGATGCAGTGGATCACGTTCTGAGTGATACATCGCAGTCGCGAGAGCCATCGGCGATGGATAAAAGGTCTGTACCTGATCCACGCGGAATTTATTGCGCTTCAGCCACAACGCCAGGTTCATCATGTCTTTGGTTTCAGTGCCCGGATGCGCGGCAATAAAGTACGGGATCAGGTACTGCTCTTTGCCCGCCTCTTTCGAGAATTTATCGAACATGCGCTTAAAGGCGTCGTATGTGCCCATGCCTGGCTTCATCATTTTATTGAGCACATTCATCTCAGTGTGCTCAGGTGCAATCTTCAGATAACCGCCGACATGATGTGTCACCAGTTCACGCACGTACTCAGGATCTTTGACGGCCAGGTCATAACGAAGGCCTGAGGCAATCGCGACACGCTTGATGCCCGGCAAAGCACGTGCAGCGCGGTACAACTGAGTCGTCGCACTGTGGTCGGTTTTCAGGTTTTTACAGATCCCCGGAAAAACACAACTCAAGCGACGACAATTCTTAAGAATCTCCGGACTCTTACAATTCAGGTGATACATGTTGGCGGTCGGGCCACCAAGGTCTGAAATAGTACCGGTGAAACCCGGTACTTTATCCCGGATTTCTTCAATTTCGTTAATGACTGATTCCTGAGAGCGACTCTGAATAATACGCCCCTCGTGCTCAGTAATTGAGCAGAAGGTACATCCACCAAAGCAGCCACGCATAATGTTGACCGAGAAACGGATCATTTCGTAGGCCGGGATCTTAGCGTCTCCGTACGATGGGTGCGGCACACGTTGGTACTGAAAACCAAACACACTGTCCATTTCGTCAGTTTCGAGTGGAATCGGTGGTGGGTTTACCCAGATTTCACGCGTTCCGTGCTTCTGCACCAGTGGTCGTGCGTTGTACGGGTTCGATTCCTGATGAAGCACCCGCGACGCATGTGCATAGAGCGCGCTGTCGTTACGCACTTTTTCAAACGACGGCAAACGAATCACCGTGGTCTCAGGGTCAAGGTCAGCCTTGCGGTGCAGTGGCATGGGTACGATTTTCACCGGCATCACATCACTGTCTTCAGATTCTTCTTCTGCTGCATCACCATTGGTGCTGCACGACATCGTCTCCGTATCTTTCATTTCATACGGATTCGGTATCTCGTCAATGCGGCCGGGCCAGTCGATTCGTGTTGAGTCGACTTCAGACCACCCTTCTGGTGTGGCATCACGCACGATGGTGGTACCACGAAGGTCAGTGAGATCGCTTACATTGCGCCCCTGTGCCAGGGCGTGGGTCAGGTCAACAATTGCGCGTTCGGCGTTGCCGTACAGAAGGATGTCTGCCCCTGAATCGATCAGTACCGAGCGACGAACCTGATCACTCCAGTAGTCGTACTGAGCGATCCTGCGAAGGGATGCCTCAATACCGCCGATCACAATAGGCACATCTTTGTAGGCTTCACGGCACTTCTGTGAATAGACGATGACCGCCCGGTCTGGACGTTTACCCGGCTCACCGTGAGGCGTGTAGGCATCGTCAGAGCGAACTTTGAGATCAGCGGTATAGCGGTTGATCATGGAGTCCATGTTGCCCGCAGTAATACCGAAGTAGAAATTCGGCTTACCCAGTTTGGTGAAGTCGTCAGGGTTGTTCCAGTCTGGCTGAGCGATGATCCCCACCCGGAAGCCCTGAGACTCGAGCATCCGCCCCATCACCGCCATGCCGAAGCTGGGATGATCTACGTACGCATCGCCCGTGACAAGAATGACATCACACGAGTCCCAGCCAAGCTGGTCCATTTCTTCCCGCGACATGGGCAAAAACGGTGCTGTGCCGAAACACTCTGCCCAGTATGGATAGTTAGAAAACAGATGATTTTCTTTCTGATTCGAAGGTAGAGACATGGAAACCGCTAAAGTTGACTGCTTTAGTGGGGGATTATCCCCAAACAGAGGCCCCGACTAAAGCGAAATCGTGTAAAACTGAACTCCGATGGTCTTATTCATCATCCTCACGCATGCGAGCGAGGCGTTCTTCCTCCTCCTCCAGCGCCGCCTTAATCGACAGGATCACGGAATCGACATCCGCAGACTCCGCGTCTTCTTCAAACACACCGGTCAGCTCCGTATCGGCAAGCAGCGCCCCGTCCTCGTATAAGGCCCACATTTCTTTGGCGTATCGGGTTGTCAGGAGGTCAGGCGCGAACTGACCATAATATTGAGTCATATTGCGCACATCGCGCTCAAGCATGGCGAAGGCATTGTTGTTGCCCGCAGCGTCGACCGCCTGAGGGAGATCAATAATCACCGGGCCATAGTCATCGACAAGCACATTGAATTCAGAAAGATCACCATGGACGATGCCTTCTATCAACATCAGTTTGATGGCGTCCATAATCTCCGCGTGATCCTCCAGCGCCTGCTCTTCCGACATGCTGACGTCATTGAGGCGCGGAGCCACGTTACCATCCTCATCTGCGACCAGGTCCATGATAAGAACGCCATTAAAACAACCATAAGGCTGAGGCACTCGCACGCCCGCAGCAACCAGCCGGTAAAGCGCATCGACTTCAGCGTTTTGCCATATTTCTTCCTGTTGCTTACGGCCAAAGTTGCTGCCTTTCTCCATCGCACGTCCGCGTCTGGAGTTACGCACGCTACGCCCCTCGCGATACTGTGCAGCTTTCTTGAAACTCCGTTTTGCTGAGTCTTTGTACACCTTGGCGCAGCGGATCTCATTCCCACACCGCACTGTGTAAACCGTGGCTTCCTTGCCGCTCATCAGCTGTGAGATGACTTCATCGACAATACCGTCCTCGATCAGAGGAAGAAGGGAACTGGGTGTTTTCATCCGTTAACGCTTATCGATACATAGAATTCTTGTAACACGGAACATTCCGCCGCTCTGACACTCATTTAATTAAACGCAGTACATCTTTGAACTCCGGCACACGGCAGCTGCCGACAAGCTCGAACAGACACATTTCGACACTGGTTGGGCGAGCACCGGCATCCAGCATCCGATCAATCCCTAGCTGGCGGTTTGCAGATGTTCTTGACGACACACAATCAGTCACCACCTCAACCTTACGCCCAAGCTCAATAAGATCTCTGACTGTCTGGTAAACGCAGATGTGGGATTCTATACCGGCCACCAGCCAAGTATGAGTACTACTCGCTTCAATCGCATCAACGAAACCCGGCTCACCACAGGCACTGAAGGTGTACTTTGGGATTGGCTCGCCCGGTATCAGTTCGGCTAACTCAGGCGAAGTCGCCCCCAGCTTTTCTGGGTTCTGCTCGAGCCAGAGAATCGGTAAACCAATCGCCTTAGCACCAGAAATCAGAGTTTTCAAAGAGGCATGCATTGCCTCGGAATCGTGCATCAATCGGGCTAACTTACCCTGAACATCAACAATGACCAGGCCGGTACGCTTGCGGTTGAGCATAAAAATTCCTTATTTCACAAATGGTTATAGTGACTACGATAGGAGCTGCACCAGAGTATCACCAATCATCGGCACTCCGCACCAAAACGAGCCGAATGAATAATCAAACACTCAATAATAATTCTCACTTTCACAAATAAAATCCGCTGTCTTTACAATATAAAACCCCGGAACCCCCTATAAAACCTGGTGTCGTCGAAATAATTCAACACTAGAAATACGAATTGGCACGGTGCTTGTATTAAGCAATTCAGAACTTCAATGGCGAAGTTCGCAATTTTCAAATCAAGATTTACAAAGCAAAGGCGCTTTCGACTCCTGCTAATAGCAGTGCTGTCGTAGCGCCTTTTTTTGTTGCTTAAAAAGGGGAAGGAAATGCGAGGAATCAAAACTCTGCGCCGCACGTTTGTGAAAAGCGCACTGGTATTGGCCGCGGGTATGGCAACCATGTCAGCGCCACTGGTGTCCGCTGAAGAATGGGCAGAAAAAGAAGAACTGAAGTTTGGTTTTATCAAGCTGACCGACATGGCTCCTCTGGCCGTCGCCTATGAAAAAGGTTATTTCGAAGAAGAAGGTCTGTACGTCACTCTGGAAGCTCAGGCTAACTGGAAAGTCCTGCTCGACCGCGTTATCGATGGTCAGCTGGACGGTGCACACATGCTGGCCGGCCAACCTCTGGGCGCAACCATTGGCTTCGGTACTCAGGCACACATCATCACTGCATTCAGCATGGACCTCAACGGTAATGGCATCACGGTATCGAACGATATCTGGAGCCAGATGAAAGAACATATCCCGCACGAAGATGGGAAGCCAGTTCATCCGATCAAAGCAGATGCACTTAAGCCAGTCGTTGAGAAATATAAAGCCGACGGCAAGCCATTCAACATGGGTATGGTGTTCCCGGTTTCAACGCACAACTATGAACTACGTTACTGGTTGGCAGCAGGCGGTATTCACCCTGGTTACTACGCACCGCACAAAGGTGACACCTCTGGCCAGATTGATGCTGATGCGCTGCTTTCTGTCACGCCACCACCGCAAATGCCTGCAACGATGGAAGCCGGCACCATTTACGGTTACTGCGTGGGCGAACCATGGAACCAGCAGGCTGTATTTAAAGGCATCGGCGTACCTGTTATTACCGACTACGAAATCTGGAAAAACAACCCAGAGAAAGTATTTGGTGTGAGCAAACAGTGGGCAGACAAATACCCAATTACTCACAAGAAAGTGGTTAAAGCGATGATTCGCGCAGCGGCATGGTTGGATGCTGACAACAACGCAAATCGCCCGGAAGCAGTAAAAATCCTGTCTAAATCTCAGTACGTTGGCGCCGACTACGACGTTATTGCTAACTCAATGACGGGCACCTTCGAATACGAGAAAGGCGATAAGCGCGAAGTACCGGACTTCAACGTGTTCTTCCGTTATAACGCGACCTATCCGTACTACTCAGATGCAATCTGGTACCTCACTCAGATGCGTCGCTGGGGTCAGATTTCTGAAGAAAAATCAGATGACTGGTTCATGGAAACAGCGAAGAAAGTTTATCGCCCGGACATCTACGCTTCTGCCGCTAAAGAGCTGATCAAAGAAGGCAAGCTTGATGCGAAAGACTTCCCGGATTTCGCTACCGAGACAGGCTTCAAACCAGCTCAGAAAGGCTTCATCGACAATATCGTCTATGACGGTAGCAAGCCTAATGAGTACCTGAAGAAGTTCGAAATCGGCCTGAAAGGCGCCGAGAAAATCTGATCTGTATACCCGGTCGGATGCAACAAAGTGGGTGAGGTTTTCCTCACCCACCCATTAAAAAGGGTCAACGGACTCAATAGTCCGGACCGAAGGAGTTTTTATGACTACTGCGCTGTCGAATATTGCCTGGATTTCACCCTTCGTAAGTATCGCGAAAGGCGAAGATGTTTCTGGAAATATCCAGACGATTATTAAAACTATTGGTCTGCCACTGGCTGGCTTATTGGTTTTTCTGATGATCTGGCAAGCCGCCGCCAGTAATATCAATACCTCTCTGGGGCAATTCCCCGGACCAGGTGACGTTGTTACCCAGACCAAAGGTCTGCTAACCGAACACTTTACTGAACGCGAAAAAGCAGACGCTTTTTATGAGCGTCAGGAAAAACGTAACGCTGCCCGCGTTAAACAAGACCCGACGTACGTTCCTAAAATCCGGGACTACACAGGTAAGCCAACCTATATCGACCAGATCGGAACCAGCCTTGTTACTGTATTGAGTGGCTTTATTCTGGCGTCTCTGATCGCTATTCCATTCGGTATCGTTATCGGACTGAGCGCCAACCTCTACAGCGCGTTCAACCCTGTTATCCAGATCTTTAAGCCAGTATCACCGTTAGCCTGGCTCCCTATTGTCACTATGGTGGTATCTGCTCTCTATGTATCAGACGATCCAATGGTACCCAAGTCGTTCGTGACTTCGATGATTACCGTCATGCTCTGCTGCCTGTGGCCAACCGTTATTAATACCGCAGTGGGTGTGGCTTCTATTCCAAAAGATCTCGTGAATGTGTCACAGGTATTGCGCCTGAGCTATATGGAGCATGTTCGTAAGATCGTACTGCCTTCATCCATCCCAATGGTATTTACCGGTCTGCGTCTCTCTCTGGGTATTGCCTGGATGGTACTGATCGCAGCCGAAATGCTGGCTCAGAACCCGGGTCTTGGAAAATTCGTCTGGGACGAGTTCCAGAACGGCTCTTCTGACTCCTTAGGCCGGATTATGGTCGCCGTTATCACCATTGGTTTGATTGGCTTCTTACTTGACCGCGTCATGCTGATGATTCAGCGCAAAGTGTCGTGGGATAAATCAGCGGCTACACGATAAGTACATAAAGGACAGAGGAGTTTCATTATGAACCCATTACTCGAACTATCAGATGTTGGTATCGAATTTCCAACACCGAAAGGTCCTTTCTGTGCGCTTCAGAATGTGAACCTGAAAATTAAAAAAGGCGAATTCATTTCGTTGATCGGCCACTCAGGCTGCGGTAAGTCTACCGTACTGAATATTGTGGCTGGTCTTTATCAAGCCACTCAGGGCGGTGTCGTGCTGAGCGGAAAAGAAGTGAATGAACCTGGCCCTGAGCGTGCAGTTGTGTTCCAGAACCACTCTCTTCTGCCATGGCTGACCGCTTATCAGAACGTTGAACTCGCTGTAAAGCGCGTTTTTAAAGGTCAGAAGTCCAAAGCGGAAATGCGTGAGTGGATTGAGCATAACCTCGAACTGGTACACATGAGCCACGCCATGCACAAACGCCCGGATGAAATTTCCGGTGGTATGAAGCAGCGCGTTGGTATCGCTCGTGCCCTGTCAATGGAACCTCAGGTACTGCTAATGGACGAGCCTTTCGGCGCACTTGATGCCCTGACACGTGCTCACCTGCAGGACTCTCTGATGGACATTCAGAAAGACCTGAACAACACCGTCATCATGATTACCCACGATGTCGACGAGGCAGTATTGCTGTCTGATCGTATTGTGATGATGACCAATGGCCCTGCTGCCACCATTGGCGAAATCATGGACGTAGAACTTGAACGCCCACGCAACCGAATTCAACTTGCCGACGATCCGCAATACAACAGATACCGTCAGCAGGTTCTTAGTTTTCTGTATGAAAAACAGAGAAAGCCGGATACAGATGCGCCCACTAAGAAGGCTGTCGATTCCGACGATAGTAATGCTGACAAGGTCGATAAAAAGACCGGTGAAGTTGCTTAACCTCTATTGAAATAAGGCTTCGAATTAAAAGGAGAATGCCATGCAAGCTAAGAAGACGTTACTGGCGATCGCATTGGGGACTGCCACTCTGGGTGCATCTGCGTATGAAACTGAGTACGGCAATGCCTACGCTGATGTCAAAGTGCGTTACGAGACCAATGATACTGACGATGCGACTGATAATGACGCCGCGACAGGCCTGATTACTGACGCTGCAGTCGGCTTTGAAACGCTCAATTACGAAGGGTTCTCGGCTCTTGTAGAATACGAAATTGTTCAGCCTCTGATTGACGATTACGCTCCCGAAAAGGCAGGCTATGATGCTATTGCAGATCCTGAAACCCGCGAATGGAACCGGGCCCAGGTCAGCTACAAAAAAGACGAATTCGGTGCAATCGTCGGCCGCCAGCGTATTATTCTCGACGGCGCACGTTTTGTTGGTAACGTAGGCTGGCGCGCAAACGAGCAAACGTTTGATGCTGTTACGCTGACCTATTCTAAAGATGAGCTTTCTTTGCACTACTCTTTCATTGATCAGGTCAATGGTATCTTGCCGAGGTTTGACGCCGATACGACAAGCCATTTACTAAACGCTGGTTATAAAGTAGGTACCGGTAAAATCACTGCGTACGCTTACCTGCTAGAAGACGATGATACCGAAAATAGTCAACGTGACACATTCGGCCTTAGCTACAACGGTAGCTATGATATGGATGGCACTAAACTCATCTATAAGGCCGAGTATGCTACTCAGAGCACGGAAACTGCAGACACTAACTACTTTGCCCTTGAGGGTGGCGCCGTGGTATCTGGCGTAACATTGGCACTGGGTAATGAAACACTGGGTAGCGATGATGGTAATGCAGCATTTGAAACTCCGTTGGCAACCAAACACAAGTTTAATGGTTGGGCGGATAAGTTCCTGAGTACCACGGTAAGTACCAGCGGTGACGGCCTGAGCGATACTTATGTCAAAGCCGCTGGTGCAGTCGCTGGCGTAAAACTGGTTGGTTTTTACCACACTTTCAACTCTGTTGAAGATGACGTTGATTTTGGTAACGAACTGGACCTGCTGGCAGTTAAGAAACTCGATGACACCTTCACTGTAGGTGCAAAAGCGGCGTTTTACTCTGCGGGTGATACCGGCGTAGATACCACTAAAATGTGGGCATGGGTTCAGGCTAAGTTCTGATACCCCGCAACGAAACTCAGCGGCCTATGGCCGCTGTTTTCGTTTATTCTGTTATAAAAGATGTGGAGAATCGAGTGAAGAGTGAAGACAAGAAAGTAGAAAACCAACTGGTAATTATCGGTAACGGTATGGCGGCTAATCGCATACTGGAGGGGCTTGCTGAAGATCATCCATACGACCGGATTCTTGTGCTCGGCGATGAAAAGATCCCTCACTACAATCGCATTATGCTCTCACCTCTTCTCGCCAAAGAAACGACTCTGGCGAACATAACACCCCATGATGACGCATGGTATTCCAACTACCGTATATCGATTCAGCTGGGTGACAGTGCCACTCTGGTTGATACAGAACAAAAAATCGTTACCACCCAAAGCGGTCGTAGCTATCCATATGAAAAGTTGGTATTCGCCACGGGGAGCCGTTCGTTTATACCTCCGGTCAAAGGTGCAGATCACCCGGATGTCATCGGTTTTCGCACAATGAGTGATGTTGATGCTATGGAAGAAAAGCTCAACGGCCTTAAACATGCAACCGTAATAGGCGCTGGCTTGCTTGGCGTAGAAGCTGCCGTCGGGCTGAAACTACGAGGAATCGACGTCACTCTGATTCATCGCAATCCTGTTTTAATGAACCGCCAGCTTGATGCAAAAGCGTCTGATCTTTTAAAAGGGGCTTTGGAGGAACGAGGAATTGAAGTGATCACTGGAGTAAATCCAGAAGAAGTTCTGACAGACGACTCAGGGGTCCGCGAAGTATCCTTTGCAACCGCCGATACTCTCGAAAAACGCGATACTCAACTGGTTATCTTTGCAACGGGTATTCTTCCTAACAAAGAACTTGCGGATAGCTCAGGACTCAGCGTGAATCGAGGTATCTGTGTCGATGAAAGAATGCAGACATCTGCTGACGACATCTTTGCCCTGGGAGAATGCTGTGAGTTTTCAGGAACCACTTACGGTTTAGTAGCACCTATCTGGGATCAGGCCGACGTCATCGTCAGACAACTAACATCCAAAGATAACGCCAGTGGTTACATTGAGCGATCACACCTGACCAAACTCAAAGTATCGGGCCTGGACATCCATAGTATCGGTGAGTACGAAACACCGGAAGGCGCAGACGCCCTGGTACTGGAAGACCGAGAATATGGTGTCTACAAGAAAGTGATCCTGAAGGCCAACCGGATCATAGGTGCGTTATGTATAGGAGATGTCACCGACAGCCATTGGTACTACCAAATGATGGAAGAAAAAACAGACGTCAGTGACTATCGCGACATGCTCATATTCGGGCAAGCGTATTGTTCCGACGCAGCCTGATCAGTGATCAGACCAGACTGCGAACTCATTCCCACTGGGCTCACGGAAATGGAAACGCTTCCCTCCTGGAAACTCAAAAACCGGGCGCACGATTTCACCGCCAGCAGCACTGACCTTACTCATGGTGTTTTCTATATTGCGGCTATAAAACACCAGCAATGCACCACCTCGGGCGGGGTCAGAGGCTAACTCAGCCTGATAGAAACCGCCCATTAACCCCTGAAAGTCGAACGCTGTGTACGACTCACCATAATCGGTGAACTGCCAGTGAAATACCTGATTAAAAAACGTTTTGGTTGCTTCAAGATCACGTGCTGCAAACTCAACGTAATCCATCTTTTCGTGTTTCATCCGTTCCTTCCTTGTCAGTGGTTCTGTTCAAGACTGCCCGGTTACTCTGACAATAGCAACCAGGACTGAAGTATAACCACCAGCATAAGTATGGCCGATACTGCTGGCCATACTTTATCCGCGTGACGTTCGATCAGAGGCTTGCCAGAATACGTACTCACCAGAGCTTCATTCGGCTTTATCAGATCAGTCCAGAATTCGGACAGTGCGGAATGTCTGGCGCGAATATCAGGGTGGCAAGATTTTTCGATAGCCAGATCCAGCCATAAAGGAATATCAGAGCGTACTTCCCGCAGCGGTTGATACTTCCACTCGGAAACAGATCGTGCTCCCGTTCTGTGGATATGAGACATACGAAAAGGCTGTTCTCCACAAAGCATCTCATACACCATCACTCCTAGTGAGAACAGATCACTCTGAGTTGTCGCCGTACCGTACATAACGTACTCAGGAGCAATATAATTTACTGAGCCAACCGGGCAGTCTTCTTCCACAGGACTGGTAACTTCTGCCAGGCCCTTCACTTGCACCGTACCAAAATCAATCAGTTTCACCTGCCCCTGAGCGGTGATCATGACGTTCTCGGGTTTCAGATCGCGATGTACCATGCCCATGCGTTGAAACGCCCGCAGGGCCATCACTATCTGCTCAATAATGTTTCGTACACTGCTTAACTCCGGTTGTGGGTGATCGTTCATCCACTGACGCAGGGACTCTCCTTCAATCAGCTCACAGATATGATACATAAAACGAGCGTGTGGTTCGGGCGGTAGAATCTTCATAACATTCGCATGATCAACACGTGCCCCCACCCACTGTTCACGCACAAACCCCTCTAGATAGACCAGGTCTTCCTCAAAGTTCAGCGAGGGTGCCTTGAGCACATAACGTTTCTGATTACGTCTGTTCAGTACACGGTATAAATGACTGCGGGTTCCTGCATAGACAACCTGCTCAACCTCGTAATGATCAATACAATCTCCGGTATTCAACACGGGGGGAATAACGCGCTCAGTTAATACCCGATGAGTTTCCTCAATATTCTTTTCAGGCAGACTTTCGACCCGGATAATCATGGCGGTCAGGTTATCGTTACTGCCATTATTCAACGCCTGATCAACCAGAGATTGAGCACATTTCTCGAAATGAATTTGTGTGCTCTGCGATGTCAGTTCCTTGATCAGAGTGTCGCGCATCCGCTTATCTGTAAGAAAACCGTGAACTCCATCTGTCGTCATAAGGAGAACATCGTCGCTTTCCAGCGGCTGGTTCAGGTAGTCAACCTCGAGGTGAGTGTCCATGCCCATAGCGCGACTGAGGTAATCCTGACCATTCCCATGTTGATGAGTATGATCGCGGGTCAGGCATTCCAGAGAACCGTTTCTTAAGCGGTATACACGCGAGTCGCCCACATGAAAGACATGAAGAGTGCTCGATTTAAGCACGACCGAGCTAAGAGTTGTTACCAGAGAGTTATGCCGCGCACTCGCTTGCTGTCCATGATGATACAGCCAGGCATTGAGGGAGCTCAGCACTTTTCCGGCTGCCGTTTTTACATCCCAACTATCCGGCGTGCTGTAATAATCATTTAGAAAATGAGTAACACTGGTGGTGCTTGCCTGTTGGGCGTTATCGCTACAACTCACGCCGTCTGCAATACAACAGGCAATTCCTTTATAACGGGCACTGTTTGTCGACGGCTGCCAGGCTGCAAAGGCATCCTGATTTTCAGGCTTGTTACCCGCTGTACTGAAACCTCCAAATATCACTTCGAGATTACGTTTGTTGCCTGACGACGTCATTTTCTTTCTCCCATAAAAAAAGTGGCCGGAGCCACTTTTTTACTGAACCGAGGATGATCAGTTTACACTGATCATCTCTACTGACCCGTCTTCACGGACTTCAGCAATGTGGCCTTTCGGTTCTTCCATGAACAGAAGAGTAATAAAGCCTACTACGGCGGTCGCTGCGATTACCATAAAGAAAACAGAATAATCGACGAACGACAGCACTGTAAGGTAAGTAACAGCACCAACGTTACCGTAGGCACCCGTCATGCCTGCGATCTGGCCTGTCAGGCGACGCTTAATCAATGGCACGACAGCAAATACAGCACCCTCGCCTGACTGGACGAAGAAAGAGCATGCCATGGCAGCAACTACGGCGAGCCAGAGCGGCCAGCTGCTGTCCACCGTCGACATTACAAAGTAGCCGATGGCAAGGCCAGCGGTAAGAATCAGCAAAGTCGACTTGCGGCCAAATTTGTCAGATAACCAGCCACCGCCTGGACGAGACATCAAGTTCATGAAGGCGTACGCCGACGCGACCATACCTGCCATAACAGGGTCCAGAGTGAAGGTTTCTGCAAAGAACAGAGGCAACATGGACACCACCGCGAGCTCTGAACCAAAGGTCGCAAAATACAGAATATTCAGAACAGCAACCTGTTTAAACTTGTATTGATGCATCTCCGGAACCGGCTTTTCAAAGATACCTTTGTTGACCTTCCAGACATGCGATACTTCGTAGATAAACAGTAATGCCAGACCGACATAGCAAAGCACTGCTGTTTGCTCACTGAGTAATGCCACACCGTTTGGTGAAAGCTTCCAGGTTAACAGTGCCAGTGCGGCGTACATGGGTACTTTCATAACCAGAAGAAAGAAGAAATCTCCCTTACTGGTCACTTCCATTGCACCGATATTTTTGGGCTTGAAATACGTCGACCCCTTTGGCGTATCAGAAACATTCATGTAATACACGACACTGAATATAAGACTCAGCACACCTGTCGTCGCAACCGCATAACGCCAGCCGTCATCACCACCAAACCACAAAGCAACAACAGGCAGCGAGAAGGCTGCCGCGGCAGAACCGAAGTTACCCCAGCCACCGTAGATACCTTCTGCCGTTCCCAGCTCGTTTGCAGGGAACCATTCGCTGACCATGCGAATACCAATAACAAAACCGGCACCGATAAAGCCCAGCAGGAAGCGCGCTAGAGCGGCTTGAACAAAGCTGTCTGCAAACGCAAACATAAAGCAAGGTATGGAACACACCGCCAACAAGCACGAGTATACGATTCGCGGACCAAAACGGTCGGTAAGCATACCGATAACAACACGAGCAGGAATTGTCAGCGCAACATTCAGAATCAACAGCGTCTTAATCTCTGACGGTGTCAGCCCCAGACTGTCTGCGATTGCCATCAACAGAGGCGCATGGTTAAACCAGACGACAAAGGTAATGAAAAATGCAATCCAGCTGAGATGCAATACTTTCATTTTCCCGGAAAACGAGAAAACGTTAAATTTTTCAGAGGTCATAAATGGCCTTAGTAACGATTACAAGCAATCAGGCATAGAGAGTGCCGCTTACGCGGCAGAACCCACCTGTACAATTCCGTTTTCAATGCGCACTGGAAAGTGTTTCAGCGTCACCGCGTCATCTTCCAGGCACTCGCCATTTGACAGATCAAAGTGCTGCTTATACAACGGAGATGCCACTACCGGGCGCTCTCCCACAGAACCAAGAATACCGCGTGACAATACATTCGCCTTTCCAAACGGATCATAATTGCTTATAGCGTACACAGTCTCGCCATCACCAAAGCGGAATACCGCTACTTGTTTTCCTTCTACCAACGCGCACACGCCAGTGTCAGGTACGAGATCTTCAAGAGAACAAACAGTTGTCCAGTCAGTCATCAGTCTTCTCCTGCATACAGCCTGTGCTGTATGCGATAAATTTTAATATTGTCTGCAAAAATCAGTGTTTCTCGGTGGTTAACTCAACCAGCTCAATACGCTCACTGTCTGTCGCTGGTCGTCGCTGTCCACGCTCACGCACATACAGAAGATTGTTATCTTCTTCTGCAGCATTAATGAAGTGACTGAAGCGCTTGAGCTTTTCTGGAGATTCAACCGTGGTTTTCCATTCGCACTGATAGGTGCCCACAACGCGGGTCATATCATTTTCGAGCTCACCACAGATATCCAGCTTATTATCGACAACAACTTCACGCAGGTAGTCGAGGCCTCCTTCGAGGTTTTCGAGCCACACAGATGTACGCTGCAGGCGATCGGCTGTACGTACATAGAACATCAATACCCGATCGATGTATTTGATGAGCGTTTCATCGTCCAGGTCTGTCGCAAACAGGTCCGCGTGACGTGGACGCATGCCACCATTGCCGCATACATAAAGGTTCCAACCGCTTTCTGTTGCAATCACACCAATATCTTTCGACTGTGCCTCGGCACATTCACGGGTACAGCCAGAAACGCCAAATTTGATTTTGTGTGGTGCGCGAAGCCCCTTATAGCGATTCTCCAGCGCCACCGCCATGGAGACAGAATCAAGCACACCGTAACGACACCAGGTGCTACCTACACAGGACTTAACGGTACGGAGGGCTTTACCGTAGGCATGACCTGTTTCAAGGCCCGCTGCAATCAGCTTCTCCCAGATTTTCGGCAACTCGTGGAGTTGTGCACCAAATAAATCGATACGCTGCCCACCAGTAATTTTGGTGTAGAGATCAAACTCTTTAGCAACTTCACCAATGGCAATCAGCTTATCAGGCGTAATTTCGCCGCCTGGAACACGAGGTACGACAGAGTAAGTACCGTCTTTCTGCATGTTGCCAAGGAAGATGTCATTAGTATCCTGCAGAGGCATCAGATCATCTTTCAGAACATACTCGTTTTTATAAGATGCCAGGATCGAACCAATGGTTGGCTTACAGATTTCACAGCCATGGCCTTTGCCGTGCCCTTTCAGCACTTCTGCAAAGCTGCCATATCCTTTCACGCGAACAATGTCAGCGAGTTCAGCACGGGTATAAGCGAAGTGCTCACAGAGATCATTATTTACTTCAACGCCAAGGGCTGCGAGTTCAGAATCCATCACCTGCTTAGTCAAAGCAGCACAACCGCCACAGCCGGTAGTCGCCTTAGTCGCACCTTTTATGTCGCCCATGGTGCAGCAACCACCCTGCACTGCCGAAGCAATATCCCCCTTCGACACGTCATAACATGAACAGATCTGAGCCGTGTCGGGTAATGCAGTTACCCCCAGGCCTGCAGGCGCTTCGTCACCCAGTGCTGGCAGAATAAGTGCAGCTGGATTACCCGGGATATCCATATCGTTAAGCATGAGTTGCAGCAAAGTACCGTAGGATTCAGTTTCACCCACCAGCACGGCGCCAAGCAGTTTTTTACCGTCGGCAGAAACAATAAGTCGCTTGTAGACTTCTTCGATGTCGTCACTGAATACAAACGACTGAGAACCCGCCGTATGGCCATGCGCATCACCTATCGATGCGACATCCACGCCCAGCAGCTTAAGCTTGGTGCTCATATCAGCACCCTTAAAAGCAAGTTCCGGGGTTTTCAGATTTACCAGGGTGTCTGTGATGTGAGCCGCTGTGACTTTTGCCATCTGGTAGCCCGGTGCGACCAGACCGAAAATTTTACTGTCCCAGAGCGCACATTCGCCAATTGCATAGATGTCTTCTTCTGAGGTCTGACAATAATCGTTAATGACAATACCGCCGCGTTCGCCGACGTCGATGCCGAACTGTCGCGCAAGTTCATCCTGAGGGCGAATACCTGCAGAGAACAGAATCATATCTGTTTCAAGGTGTGAGCCGTCGGCAAAGTTCATGCGATAGCGGCATTCTTCGCCAGCGACAATTTCTTTGGTGTTTTTTTCAGTGTGTACTGACACACCCAGAGATTCGATTTTATGTCGCAGCAAATTACCGCCGCCTTCATCGAGCTGCACGGCCATTAAGCGCGGAGCGAATTCAACAACGTGGGTATCAAGGCCGGCTTCTTTAAGTGCATTTGCTGCCTCGAGGCCAAGCAGACCGCCACCAACAACAACACCCGTTTTGGATACTTCAGCGGACGCAGAAATTGCTTCAAGATCTTCAATCGTACGATAAACAAGGCAGTGATCCTGATCCTTACCCGGAATCGGTGGAACAAATGGATAGGAACCCGTTGCCAGCACCAGTTTGTCGTATCCTTCTATACGCCCGGTTGAGGTCGTAATGGTTTTGTTGTCGGCGTCAATTTCGACAACTTTCTCATTCTTTAAATAGGTAATACCGGAATCGTCGTATTCAGATTCTGTGGTGAGTGCCAGGTCAGCGGCGGTCGCCCCTGAAAAGTATTTGCTCAGCTGTACGCGGTCGTACGCAAGGCGAGGTTCTTCGGAAAAGGTGATTAATTCGAATTCTGAGGCTTTCTCAGATTCGGCCATAGTGGCGAGGAAGTTGTGGCCAACCATACCGTTACCAACAACTATGATGCGCTTCTTACTCATGGCGATGACTCTCTCTTATTCAGACATTCTTCTTGTCTCCTTAAATAAGTGCATCGTTGCTCTACTTACCCGCTACGCCGTTGCAGCAAACAGTATCGAATAGGCTTTAGCAATATGAGTGCCAAAGCGGTATCCAGAACCGCCAGATGCAATGGCAGGCCGTCGCGTCTGGTTTTCAGCCTGCCTGTCGGTGGGCTGGGAGTATCAGAACCACAGAGAAAAAGTGATCAGACTCCACTTTTCGCACCAGAAGAGTGCTCATTACAGTTTTATTGCACCCCAAAAAGGCAAATAAGATACAAGGTCACCAGTGACTTACCGAATCAACTTCTGAAAACGGGCCGGCCGATTCTGCTCACATATCACCAGGCTCAGTTGCCACGGGCGTTGAGGCGGGTCTGAGTATGAATAAATGACTAGCATCTCAGAGTTGGCACTCTTTTTGTTTAGTCATTACTAAGACCTTGTGCATTGGCAGGGAGCCAGATTCAGCGGTCCAGACACCAACGTTGGTGTCGTCGTTTTGTGTTGTGTTTATGAGCATTGGCGCTCGCGGGTAACTCCGCGGGCGTTTTTTTTTGCTCACGAAAAGGCTTGAGAGTAGCAAGCCAACTATGTGGATAGCCCTATGAGTCATAAAAAGCTACAGGTTCAGACAACATGTCCATACTGCGGAGTAGGATGTGGTGTGGATATTTCTGTCGACGAGAAGGATATTGCGCCTGTCGCTGGAATGAAGTCGCACCCAGCAAATTTCGGGCGTCTGTGCGTTAAGGGATCTGCGCTGCACGATACTCTGGATCAAACCGACCGTTTGCTACACCCGACAATGAATGGCCAGGCAGCTGATTGGGATACCGCACTGAACCTGGTCGCCGATAAGATCCGCCAGGTAGTCTCTACCCATGGCCCGGAAGCGGTTGCGTTCTACGGGTCAGGCCAGCTTCTCACAGAAGATTATTACGTCGCCAACAAGTTGATGAAGGGCTTTATAGGCAGTGCGAATATGGATACCAATTCGCGTCTGTGTATGGCGTCGGCCGTAGCCTCTTATAAACGCTCTATCGGCAGTGATACCGTTCCGGGGTGTTACGAAGATCTCGAGCAGGCAGACCTTCTGGTCATCACTGGCAGTAATGCTGCCTGGGCTCATCCGATCCTGTTCCAGCGGATGGCTGCGGCGAAGAAAGCCCGCCCGGGTATGAAGGTTGTTGTGGTCGATCCACGAAAAACAGCGACCTGCGATATTGCAGACTTACACCTTCCGATAAAGCCAGGCAGTGACACCACTCTATTTAATGCTCTGCTGACCTACCTTCACCAGCAAAATGCTTTGGACACACACTTTATTGAACAGTGTTCAGAAAACATTGACGAGGCACTTGTGGCGGCATCGAAGGCGGCGCAGGACTTTAGCGACCTCGCGGCTATTACCGACGTAAATCAGCAGGACCTCGAAACCTTCTTCGCCTGGTTCCGCGACACACCAAAGACAGTGACCTTTTACTCTCAGGGCGTTAATCAGAGTATTGATGGCACTGACAAAGCAAACAGTATTATCAACCTGCATCTTGCAACCGGTCGGATAGGCAAGCCTGGTGCCTGTCCGTTTTCAATTACGGGGCAACCCAATGCGATGGGCGGGCGAGAAGTTGGTGGGCTGGCAAATCAGCTGGCCGCCCATATGGATTTCTCGCCGGCCGACCGGGATCGTGTGCGGCGCTTCTGGCAATCACCACGCATTGCAGAAAAACCGGGACTGAAGGCAGTCGATCTGTTCAACGAAGTAAAAAATGGAAAGATTAAATTCCTCTGGATTATGTCCACGAACCCACTGGTCAGCATGCCAGATGCTGACGATGTTAAAGAAGCCATGAAGCACTGCGAACTTGTCGTGGTATCTGATTGCATGGCTAATACTGATACCACCGCCGCTGCTCATGTGCTCTTGCCCGCAGCGAGCTGGGGAGAGAAAAACGGTACTGTCACAAATTCCGAGCGCCGTATATCTCGTCAACGAGGCTTCTTGCCCCCTCCGGGTGAAGCGCGCCCGGATTGGTGGATAATTACTCAAGTCGCCCGCCGCCTGGGATACGAAGAAGCATTCCCTTATGAACATCCGGCTGAAATTTTTGACGAACACGCACGCCTGTCAGCGTTTGAAAATAATGGCACACGCGACTTTGACCTCAGTGGCCTGACCAACATGAGCCGTGAACAATACGATGCACTGGCTCCTGTGCAATGGCCGGTCAACGACGCCTTCCCTGCCGGTCGTCCGCGTTTTTATGACGATGGATATTTCTATACCAGATCGGGCAAAGCGAAATTCATTCCTGTCGTTGCGAAATCACCAACGTCATCGGCGACCGGACTGACTATGAATACAGGTCGGGTAAGGGATCACTGGCATACAATGACCAGAACCGCAAAAGCGCCTGTACTTGCCCGACACATCGCAGAACCTTACGCGGATTTTCATCCTGAAGATGCGATGCGCTTAGGAGTAAGAGATAAAAAACTGGTCAGATTATGGAGCGAGCGTGGCGAGATTATCGTACGCGCTCAGGTTCGCAGCGATCTCGCTCAGCGCAAGGGAGAGATTTTTGTACCCATGCACTGGACAAATCGCTATGCCAGTAAGGCCCGGATGGGAGCACTGATCAACAAAGATAATGACCCGGTATCCGGACAACCCGCTCTGAAAATGACGGATGTTAACGCAGCGGTATTTTCAACCGAGTGGGAAGGATTTCTCCTGACCAGCAAAGACCTTGGTCACCTCGATACAGACTACTGGGTCTATAACGTCACTGACACGGGTCACATGTATGAAATCAGTGGGCAGAACGATCCGGTCGAATTTATCCGTTCGGTCAGGAACCAATTTGAATCCGATCATTGGGTCATGTTCAGCGACCCGACCAACCTGCACTATCGCCTGTGCCTGATTGAAAGAGACCAACTCAAGGCGGTTTTATTTATTCACAAAGACTACGACTTCAGTGGCCGACAGTGGCTAATCGATATTTTTGGACAGGAAGAGCTTTCCATCCACGACCGCCGGGCCATTCTGGCCGGACGCCCGCTTGGCAAAGTAGAAGATAAAGGCGCCATCGTGTGCTCTTGTTTCCAGGTGGGTGAAAACACCATTCAAAAAGCGATAGCGGGCGGCTGCACCGGTGCTGATGAGTTAGGTGCCGAACTGAAATGCGGTACTAACTGCGGCTCCTGTATCCCAGAGCTGAAATCTCTTATTGCGAAATACCAGCCCGCAGAGGCTGTGGAGTAAGACAATGAAAAATACACAGAAACAACCCGGTAAAGTATGGCTCGTCGGCGGCGGTCCTGGTGACCCTGAATTACTGACGATCAAAGCAATGAGAGTCATCAGTCAGGCTGATATCGTTTTATACGACAGCCTTATTTCCGATGAGATACTCGATATGTTGCCGCAGAAGTGTACCCGCATTCATGTCGGGAAACGTTGTGGTGCACACAAAATGACTCAGGTAGATATTCAGAAACTACTGCTAACCAGCGCGCGCAAGTACGCCCGTGTGGTGCGCCTGAAAGGCGGAGACCCGTTTATTTTTGGTCGCGGAGGAGAAGAGCTGGAATATCTGCAGAAGCATGGTATTGAGGTCGATATTGTTCCGGGGATTACCGCAGCAGGTGGCTGTGCAGCCGCAGCAAAAATACCACTGACTCATCGTCAATATGGCAACGCTCTTATGCTCGACAGCGGCCACAGTCAGTTCGGTGAGTACCAGAAAAGCCAGAGCCCCACCCGGGTATTTTATATGGGTGTAAAGCAGGCCGGGATGATCACTGCCAGCCTTCTTAGCGATGGGCTGGCAGACGCCACCCCCGTCGCCCTGATTGCCAATGGCACATTACCAAATCAGGAAGTACATACGGGTGTCTTAATGGATCTGCCTTTTTTAGCTGATCGATATTCAGGCGCAGGTCCGGCTCTGATAATTGTTGGCGAAGTCGCAGCGTTCGCTGCGCGCAACCAGGTTCTGGCCCACGGTGAAGCCGTGGCGTAAGCACACCGGCGCAAGCCGGATTCCCAAGTAAGCTGTTGGTCCAAAGCTGAAAAGCGAACTTTAGGACTCGCCCCATGCCGCAAGGCCTGGGGCTTTTTTATGAATAACAGACACAAAAAAGGCAAGCGAAACGCTTGCCTTCTTTTATCAACGCAGAACGATCAGATCGCTACGATGTTCTCTGCCTGAGGGCCTTTAGCGCCCTGAGTCACAGTAAATTGAACAGACTGGCCTTCAGCCAATGTCTTGAATCCAGCGCTTGCAATAGCACTGAAGTGAGCGAAGACATCTGGACCTGATTTCTGCTCAATAAAGCCAAAACCTTTAGCTTCGTTAAACCATTTTACAATACCAGTAGTAGTATTAGACATAATAAATATCCTGAAATATAAGAGTTTTTATGCGCCCTCTCTCAGTGAAATACCGAAACGGGCACGAGGAGCGGGAAATATAAAGAGAAATTCTGAAACTACAGGACGAAGTAATACTAAGAATGCGACGCAACGTTGGTAACGAAATTGGACTTCCTTTCAAGCTGTACCCATAGTCTGCCTCTTCTGAACCAAAGTCAAACTATTTCGAACACTCAAAAAACATGACACATAGACCAGTCTTCTCTGGATTTGAAGAATTTAACCTACTGTCGGGGTCAAAGTAGTAGCTCAAAGTTAAGTAAAGCACTTTCTTTGGTTATGAATATCAAAGTCTCCAGGCCATTGAGGCTATGAGCAGGAAACACAGAGCGACGAACCATAATTGATGCTTCGGCCTACAGGGCTAATTCGTTTTAGGGTTTAAAGAAAGTAATACTCATTGGATATACCCAAAGTTCTCCATTATTGGCTTTAACTGCAGCAATGATAGCAAATACCAGATTCAGAATTCCGAGTACAAAAAACGCCAATGCACCGATGACAAAGATCCAGAGAATAAAACAAACAATAGAGTATATAACCAGGCTCAACAACCAGTTGGCAGTAACCTTGCCATGCCGGTCGATCTGGTCATTTTTGTCCTTATTCATCAGCCACATAACAATAGGCAGAATTAGCCCGAGGCCAGGTATCAGAATACTGCTCAGCTGACTCAGGTGAATCATTGTGCAGTAGGTGCTGACGGGCATTCCCCAATATTCTTCATTTGATTCTTTCATCACATTACCTCCCTTTCACATACTCACTTAAGGTATCACAGCCGAAAAAACACCCCGTCAAGCGGGGTGTTTTGTTCTTACGGCGAAGCCTGAAAATCAGCCTTCTACAGCGAGTGACGACATATCCATCACGTAGCGATGAGATATATCCCCTTTCGCCATAATCTCAAAAGCGTCGTTCACTTCATCCGGGCGAATGATCTTACATTCAGGGTGAATATTATGCTTACCGCAGAAGTCGAGTACTTCTTGAGTTTCTTTAATGCCACCAATCAGGGAGCCTGCAACGCGACGACGCCCCATCACCAGAGGTACTGTCATAAACTCTTCCATAGGCCCGACCTGACCAACGAGAACAATAGTGCCGTCGATATCGAGTAATGGCGAGTAAACGGAAACATCGTGTTTCACTGGCACGGTATCAATAATCAGATCGAAAGAAGCCGCCGCTTTTTTCATCGCATCTTTGTCAGTGGATGCAAGAATACCCGTCGCGCCTAGTTCTTTAGCATCGGCTTCTTTTTTATTTGAGCGGCTCAGCACGGTTACTTCTGCCCCCATAGCAACCGCCAGCTTAACCGCCATATGCCCAAGACCACCTAAGCCTACGACACCAACACGACTACCCTCTTTGACGCCCCAGGTGCGTAGTGGTGAGAACGTGGTAATACCTGCACAGAGAATGGGTGCAGCCTTCGACATATCAAGAGTGTCTGGAATACTGAGCACAAATTCTTCACGCACCACGATGTGTTTAGAGTAACCACCCTGAGTAATGGTGCCGTCAATACGATCAGGCGCCCCATAGGTAGGAGTCATACCTACGCGGCAGTACTGTTCTTCATGACCGTGACACTGATCGCATTCCTGACAGCTATCAACCATACAGCCTACGCCGACGTTATCGCCGACTTTGTAGTTCTTAACATCGGCCCCCACTTCGATCACACGACCAACAATCTCATGGCCCGGCACCAGCGGGTAAGGCTGAGGCCCCCAGTCACCATTTACGGTATGCAGGTCTGAGTGACAGATGCCACTGAACAAAATCTCAATAGCGACATCATTTGCACGGAGTGCGCGACGTTCAAAGTGGTATGGCACCATTTCGGCGTCAGAGTTATGTGCTGCGTAACCTACGGTTTTCATCAGTGCTCCTTCAAGAGTCTTTGGATTCATCAGATTTCAATAGACAGTCTAAGCGTACAGAGTATCCGCGCACATGTCTGAAACAATCTGTTTCTTGCACAAAACTCCTGAAAAATCGACTTTTGTTACAATATAACTCGTTAGAACATACGCCCGAACGACAAATTTATTCCAAACGACTGCTCCGCGTCAGTCAGGGGGCTGTCTGATATTTCATCACCATACGTCGTGTGAGTAAGCTGAAGCCGGGTCATTCCTCCAGCAAGACTGCGGGTGAAGAAAGCCAGGCTGACTTCCGGATTGATAGTACCTGACGGTGTGTACTCCGGGCGCCATGGACGTGCTTCGTCGTCGGTCACGCCGTAGTAGTAATCCACGTAATCTGTGCTCTGATATTCCGCGCCGATACCCGGCTCTACAAAGACTGAACCCAAGGGAATAACATAGGAAACCCTCGCAGCAGCCTCATAGCCAGAGTACACGTTCAGAATATCGTGGATTGCATTCACACTCAGGTGCCAACGCCCCGGGCGATAAGCAAGCCCTACGCCTCCTGCCATTGAGTAGCCGCGATCGTCCATGCCCTCAAAGATAAGGCTGTCTGATTCACGGTAGCCCGCGAACACCGGGCTGAGTATCAGTGACGCAGTCAGATTACCCGGCCGGTAAACATCGTAGGTTGCGTAAGGACCATAGAGATTAAGCCGGTCACCACGATAAATAACCAGTGGGACTGGTATAACCCGGCTTTCAAAGTCGCGGTAGACGTCCTCAGATCCCACCACCGCAACGCCCCAGGACCAGGGGGATTTATCCGCAGCCTGAGTGTAACAAGCGAGCGTTAAAGCAATGAATAAGATTAAGACCCTGCAGGTATGTAACAACATACGACCTCGTCCGGTTAATAGTTCAGGATAATTACGGAGTGTCATTAAGAGCCCATAACTGCCTGCTCAGTTCCGCTATTTCGATTGGGTCATAAATACTGCGCTCAGCCTGAGCTTCTGACAACGTTCACAGTCATATTGAGAAGCTCAACGGGATCGCCAAACTGAGTATAAATAGCTACATCGGCAGCATCACGACCATAAGCAATCGCAACTCGACCTCCCTGCAACCCGGTTTGTGTCGGATCAAAGGTATACCAACGATCGCCGACGTAGGCCTCAAACCAGGCGTGCAAATCCATCGGCTGTAAACCTTCAAGGTAGCCCACGACCATACGAGCGGGAATAGACAACGCTCGACAACAGGCAATGCCCAGGTGCGCCATGTCACGACACACGCCATGTCCCTGCTCATTAACTTCTGTCGCACTGATGATGTGTTGGCCATGGCCCGGTGTATAACGAATAGTATCCCGAATGTAGGTCACAATCGCCTGACACTGGTCGTAGCCCGGCGACTGACCAGCTACAAGGCCGGCTGCCAGATCAGTGAAACGATCCGCTTCACAATAACGGCTCGGCCGCAGAAATGGCAAAGTGTCATCGGGCAGTGACTGAACCTCAATAAAAGGCGCACCGGGAGCTGAGTCTACTGCATCGGCTGTTTCTATCTCTACCGAGGTGTGAATAGAAAAACGACCGGGTGGCGCTACCAGGCGCTGACACAAGTTACCAAAACTGTCGGTGAACTCGACCGCGGGAACACTCGGTGCGAGTACGTACTCTTCACGGGCTATCCACTGCTGGTAGCCGCTGCGCGGACGGATCATCAGCAAAAAAGGCGTTGCTACTGGAATATTAAAATCTAACGCACAGGCCGCGCTTAACCACATAAGATACCCCGAAAGGTTGAGGTGAGTAGAGAGACTCGCCAGAGAATGTGCCACTAAGCTAACACTTAAAGATGACACTTCCAAAATAGACTGTCATGAATGGGGACAGGATAACGATCAGCGTTTAAAAACCAGAACCCGGCTCTTTCAGGAACTCTGACTCTTCATCTGTCGATTGACGCCCAAGTATGGCATTGCGATGAGGATAGCGCCCAAAGCGGTCGACGATGGCTTTATGCTTCAACTCGAATTCGTAATTATTTTCAGGGGTATATTCCCTGAAGAGTTGCACTGCCACTTCGTGAATCTGCTTTGATTCACTGTGCATAAATGGCATCAGAAGAAACGTACGTTGATCAATATCATTCAGTAGGTCCAGAGACCCTTGCGTTACAGCCTCTTGCGCAAGAGCAAGCGCCAGTGCGTCTTGCGAAAATGCCTGGGCGGTATCCCTGTAGATATTTCTTGAGAACTGATCGAGAACGATAATTTCAGCCAGGCGGCCTTCTGCTGTTTCACGCCACTCACTTAACTCACAGAGCACTGCCCGGTGCAGTGTATGCCCAAAACGATCCTTGAGCATACTGTCGAACATCGCATCTTTGATCCACCATTGCTTGGGGGTGATTTCGTCAAACCAGAAATCCAGGATGGCGTCTGCACTGATTTCCATAAGGCTATAAATTATCCGGGTGACAAGGACAATTGGTCAGGTGGTCATTGACCATTCCCATGCTTTGCATAAAGGCATAACAGGTTGTTGGGCCAACGAAACCAAAGCCGATCTTTTTCAGTGCTTTGCTCATTGCTTTCGATTCATCGGTCTGGGCTGGACACTCTTTTAATTGTGCATAGCGATTTATAATGGGCGACCCGCCGACAAACGACCATAGCCACTCGCTCCAGTTAAGCCCTTCCTTTTCGGCAGCTACCCAAGCGCGGGCATTTTTGCGGATGGCTTCCAGTTTACCCCGATGCCTGATAAGGCCCGCGTCCAGAAGACACTCCTCTATGTCCTCATCCGTCATCGCGGCCACCAGCGCAGGATCAAAACCATGGAAACGCGCCCGGTAATTTGGCCGCTTTTTCAGTACTGTAATCCAGCTCAGTCCCGCTTGCTGGCCTTCAAGACAGAGTTTTTCAAACAGGCGATGTTCGTCGTAGCAGGGCTGGCCCCACTCCGAATCATGATACTCAACATAGAGTTCACCCTGCGCCCACGGGCAGGTTTCAAGGTGTTTTGACATAATAGGCTGAATCACTCGCCGGTTTCGGCTTTCTGAAAGACCAGAGTTCGATTGTTGGCAGGCATTTCCTCATCCGCTCGCAGGTACAGATGAAACTGACGAGCCAGAAGCAGAATCTGCTCAAAATCTTTAATGCCGCTGTCCGGGTTTCTTCCACGAAGCCATTGATCAAGCTCTACATTGCCCTGACTGGTGTATTGGCCATCGTAGTTATAGGGGCCGTACAGCATCAACAGACCGCCAGCTTTAAGCACGCGACTAATACCGCGAAACATTTTCTCGACCTCCGGCCAGCTGACAAAATGCACGACGTTAGCGCTGAAAACGACATCGGCGTCACGTGCTGGCCAGATATCCTGTTCAACGTTAAGTTCCAGCGGATCAAGAAAGCCTTTCTGAGCAGCATGCTTACGCCACTGACGAATATCATCAAGACGTTCTCTTAATTCGGTAGGTTGCCAGCGGATACCGGGGAGATTTGCTGTCATATACGCGGCATGCTGACCTGTACCGCTACCCACTTCAAGGATGAAGGCGTTTTCAGGTGCGTACTTACCCAGTACGTCCAGAATCGGGCGTTGATTTCGAACGCACGCATCTGCTGTGGGGAGCTCTGCGATCCCTGGTTCATTATTTAACAATGATCTCTCCGGGTTTCCAACGTCTTCTTATACACGTCCGTGTGACTGGATTATCTCACAGACGCAGAATGACACAACGGCCGTCCTTATGAATCAGGCGAAATACTTAGTCTTTTTTGATTCTGTTCACAAATCATACAACAGAAAGTCACACATGACAGTCAGACAAAAGGCTTGTTAGCCGCGATTTATCATTAATGGCTTCGTTCTTACCGACTCATTAAAGGGCTTATACATAAAGGGTACATGCTTTAGAATACAGCCATTAACTAATGACCCGATGGCCTATTGTCTCTATGCGCGCTACTCAATTTCTTATTGCGACCGAAAAAGAAACCCCAGCTGATGCGGTTGTGATCAGCCACAAGCTGATGCTCCGCTCCGGTATGATCCGTAAACTGGCTGCTGGCCTGTATACCTGGATGCCGCTTGGCCTTCGCACGCTGCGTAAGGTCGAAAACATCGTTCGCGAAGAGATGGATCGTGCAGGCGCTCAGGAAATCCTGATGCCGACGGTTCAACCTGCCGAGCTGTGGGAAGAATCTGGCCGTTGGTACCAGTATGGTGGCGAGCTGATGCGCCTCAAGGACCGCCACAATCGCGAGTTCTGCTACGGCCCGACCGCCGAAGAAGTGGTGACAGACATCGCTCGTAACAACCTGAGCAGCTACAAGCAACTGCCGATGAACCTGTACCAGGTTCAGACCAAATTCCGTGACGAAACGCGCCCGCGCTTTGGTGTCATGCGCGCCCGCGAGTTTATGATGAAAGATGGCTATTCCTTCCACGCAAATGAAGAAAGCCTGCAGGAAACCTACGAGCGTATGCACGAAGCCTACAGCCGTATTTTTAACCGTCTGGGCCTCGACTTCCGCCCGGTACTGGCTGACACCGGCTCCATTGGTGGCGCATCGTCGCACGAATTCCATGTACTGGCAGAATCCGGCGAAGATGATATCGCCTTCTCTGACAGTTCAGATTACGCAGCGAATGTCGAACTCGCAGAAGCGCTGGCACCGGCCGGTGAACGCCCTGCGGCATCGCAAGAACTGGAGAAGGTATCTACCCCAGACGTCACCAGCATCGAAGACGTTGCTGCACTGCTGAACGTTGCAGCCTCAAACGTGCTGAAAGCCATTGTCGTTCGCGGTACCAGTGAAGCCGAAGACGCTGAAGAAGGCGAAGTCGGTGAGCCTGTGGTGCTATTCCTGCGCGGCGACCACCAGCTGAACGAAATTAAAGCCGAGAAACTGCCTGGGGTACTGAGCCCACTGCAGTTTGCCAGCGCCGATGAAGTACAGAAAATTGGTGGCGTTGCCGGGTTCACTGGCCCTCGTGGTCTGTCTGCGCGTGTTTACGTCGATCGCAGTGCCGCACACATGTCGGATTTCGTATGCGGTGCGAACGAAGCCGACGCTCATTTCACTGGGGCAAACTGGGGCCGTGATTTTGAAGAAGGCACCGTCGCTGACCTGCGCAATGTGGTTGCAGGTGACCCGAGCCCATGTGGCCAGGGTACGCTCGACATCAAACGCGGTATCGAGGTGGGTCATATCTTCCAGTTGGGCACAAAATACTCCGAAGCCCTGAAAGCAACGGTACTGGACGAAAACGGCAAAGACCGCGTGATGATGATGGGTTGCTACGGTATCGGCGTCAGCCGTGTGGTTGCAGCAGCCATTGAACAGAATAATGATGACAACGGCATCATCTGGCCAGACGCCATCGCTCCGTTCCATGTAGGCATAGTGCCCATGAACATGCACAAATCCGAAGCTGTAAAAGAGGCCGCTGAAAAGCTCTATAGCGAGCTGACCGAAGCCGGCTTTGAGGTCTATATGGATGACCGCGACAAGAAAACCAGCCCGGGCGTTAAATTCGCTGACATGGAGCTGATGGGTATTCCTCATCGTGTTGTGATCAGTGACCGCGGCCTCGAAGCCGGTGCACTGGAATACAAACACCGCAGTGCTGATGAAAAAGAAGAAATCCCGGCTGACAGCGTACTCAGCGTTCTGAAAGAGCGGATTAATCTCGGATGATCCGATGCCAGCTCGTATTCCTGTGGTTCTGTGTCCGGCATGTCCGGGCCAGCCTTACCATGGCAATGCTGGTGCTGGCCCTGCCCTCTGGCGCTATGACCAGCGCCGATCCAGACCCGGAGCTCAGATCTGCATTGATCGAAGCGGTCAATGCTTCCGACTCTTTCGGCGATCAGTTCGATGCACAGGTCTGGCTTATGGATATGTCTGGAAGACTTAAACGCTATCGCAGCATGCGTGACGACAAGGTTCGCCTCGAATTGCTTCGGATGATTCATCAGGAGGCAACGCGAGCCGGCCTACAGCCGGAACTGGTGCTGTCTGTGATACAGGTCGAAAGTGCATTTGATCGTTTTGCTCTGAGCTACGTAGGCGCTCAGGGTTATATGCAGGTTATGCCTTTTTGGAAAAATGAACTCGGGCGGACTGAAGATAACCTGATGGATACCCGTACTAACCTTAGGTACGGCTGTACGATCCTCAAACACTATCTTGACCGTGAAAAAGGTAACCTGATTCGCGCCCTCGCCCGCTACAACGGCAGCCTGGGTAAAACAAAATATCCTGAAAAAGTGCTCATGGCCTGGGACAAATACTGGTTTGTGAACTACTGAGCAATCTCTGCATAATTCGGCGCTCTATTCAGTGCATCATAGGCCCGCTCAGTTGACAGGCTTCTCCAGCATCAACAACTCGTCCGAAATATCCCGCAGCTTCTCAGTCATCATGGTTTCAGCGTCATAGAGACCACGATTGTAAAAAAAGCCGCCCATTTCCTCAGCGAAAAAATCAATCAGAAACTCGGCCTGAAAACCGCCCAGCTCCTGATCCAACTCCTCACGAAAATACATTTTCACTTTCTGAACCATGCGCGCCTTCTCTTCAGAAGTGAACTCCATCTTGTCCATACCGTCCTACCTCTGGTTAGGGCCTTTTTGGGCTTACTGTAAATCAGGGCGGATGAGCATGTCTGCGCCAGATCAACTTGTCAATCAATGCAATCCTTTACAATTAATTAGTTATTGTATAGGTTTTGTATTGTTATTAACTTTCGGAGATCAGGATGTTTCTTATTACCCTCCTCAGTGTCTTAGTGGCCTTCGCCGCAATCATGTACTTTAACCCGGGGCTTCTCATAGGCTCTGCTATTTTCACCGCAGTGTGGCTCACCACCGGCTTGCTGACGCCCGCCATGGTACATCCGGTGACACTGGTACTGCTTGCTGGCGTGCTGGCGGTGCTTAATGTCCCGCAACTGCGCAGAGCAGTGCTGACTAAGTCAGCCTATAAGACAATTTCAGGCGTAATGCCGCAGATGAGCCAGACAGAAAGCGAAGCGCTGGAGGCGGGTACGACCTGGTGGGATGCTGACCTGTTTCAAGGTAAACCCGACTGGGAAAAGTTTTCCTCTATCACCATGCCTACTCTGACGAGTAAAGAACAATCCTTTATCGATAACGAAGTAGAAGAGCTGTGTGAAATGCTCGACGAGTGGGAAATCCACCACTACCGCAAAGATCTGCCGCCTGAAGCCTGGCAGTTCCTCAAAGACAAAGGCTTCTTCAGCCTGATCATTCCTGAAGAATACGGTGGTAAGCACTTCTCTCCTTATGCCCAAAGCCGCATTATGAGCAAGATTGCGTCACGCTCTATTACAGGTGCTGTGACAGCCATGGTTCCCAACTCTCTCGGGCCCGGCGAACTTCTGGCCAAGTACGGTACAGAAGAACAGAAAAAGCGTTGGCTACCCGGCCTTGCGAAAGGCACAGAAATTCCTTGCTTCGGCCTGACCGGCCCAGAAGTTGGCTCTGATGCCGGCTCGATCCCGGATCTTGGTATCGTCTGCAAAGGCGAACACGAAGGTAAAGAAGTGCTCGGTATCCGCCTGAATTTCGCCAAACGCTGGATTACCCTGGCACCGGTCGCGACCGTAATCGGTCTGGCGTTTAAACTGCGGGACCCCGATGGCCTGCTTGGTGACGCCGACACTCAGGATTACGGTATTACCTGCGCTCTGATTCCTGCCGACCATGACGGGGTAGAGATTGGTCGCCGTCATTATCCGGGGGCGCCTTTCATGAACGGTCCGATTAATGGCGAAGACGTGTTTATTCCTGTCGACTGGATCATTGGTGGCCCCGAAATGGCCGGTAAAGGGTGGCGCATGCTGATTGAGTGTCTGGGTGCCGGCCGTGGTGTATCACTGCCTGCGCTGGCCACAGCGAGCGGCGAAGTCGGTTACCGCATGACCGGTGCGTTTGGCAAAATCCGCCGTCAGTTCAAAACAGAAGTCGGTAAGTTCGAGGGGGTACAAGAGGCGACGTCCCAGATTGCGATCCTGGGTTACACACTCGAAGCAATGCGCCACCTGGTGACCAAAAGCCTGGAATCAGGTACTCCTTCCGTGATCACCGCCATGGCGAAATATCACGCCACAGAAATGATGCGGACTCTCATCAATCACGGCATGGATGTCGCCGGTGGCCGTGCAATTCAGCTTGGGCCTCGTAACTTTATGGCTCTGCCTTATCAGAGCGTTCCAATCGCAATTACCGTTGAAGGCGCAAACATCCTGACACGTTCACTGATGATTTTTGGTCAGGGATCTATGCGTTGCCACCCTTACCTGTTCGACGTTATCCAGACGTTGCAGACCGACGACAAGAAGCAGGGGCTCAAAGATTTCGACCGTCTGTTCTTCGCGCTGGCTGGCAACAGCATCAGCCGCACCATGCGCGCCTTTGTGCTGGGCTTGAGCGGTAACCGTCTGGCCAATGCGCCAGAGAAGGCTGACGATTTCACCAAGCAGTGGTATCAGAAAATTGATCGCATGAGTGCCGCCTTGGCTTCTTCTGCGGATCTGGCACTGGGCATTCTGGGTGGCGACCTGAAGCGTCGCGAGCTATTGAGTGCCCGGTTAGGAGATGTACATAGCCAGTTGTTCATGGCGTGCAGCATCTTGAAATATTACGAGAACCAGCCTGCAAGCACAGCCGAAAAAGTGCATGCTCGCGCATCATTGCATCAGGCACTTTATACGGCACAGGAAGCCCTGTTCGATTTCTACGACAATTTCACTGTACCCGGCATTGCTGGCGTCTTTAAGCGCCTGGCCTTTCCTTATGGTCGTATTCTCAAGAAACCGGATGATGATCAGCTGCGTGCACTGGGCGACCTGATTATGGAGGATAATCCAGTCCGCCAGACGTTTGGTAAGTTTATTCACAACAGCCTTGAGCCCACTGACGCCTTTGGACGTGTTGAAAGCACCTACCAGAAGCTCCTCACAGTGGAAGATGCGTGGGGCAAATACAACAAAGCTGAATCACGTGGGAAACTGGCGGGCGATAATATTGATGCGCGCCTCGCAAGTGCTGTGGCTCAGAATATTATCACCCAGCAAGAGGCTGACAACATTCGTGAATACGACAAGCAACGCTATGACGCACTATTAACCGATGCATTCGAGAAAAGTTTTTTCGAAAAAGCGGAGGTTGAAGTCAAAGATCTGGCGGCGGATGCCAACGTAAGTTGAACACTCCCCTTGTTCAGCACCCTTGAAGCGGCACGGATGCCGCTTTTTTTATTGCACAAGTACCGGTCGCAAATCCTGATAAGGCATATTCAGTACCTGAATCTGGTAATCCAGGTACTGATTAATACGAAGAATGTAATTGCCCGGCATGATGTTCGGCATGTAGTACATACCATCTGATCCGGTGAAATAAGTGTATACAAGTTGAGGGCCAAAATTAGTGAACACTATAAGCTCTACCGTCGCCCCTGATGCCGGAAAAAGATCGCCTGTATATGGATGACGAATATCTACCCGCCCTCTCAAATTCGTCGCCATCGCCAGTTCCGACACAAGAATCAATAAAACAAACACCATGTTCTTCATTGTCCGGCTCCTGTCACGGGTGTCATATAAGAGGTTTCAGAATACCTCTGCCCAGGCTGAGTCAGCGTTGTTATCTCGATAGGCTCATTAAACTCTATGGTTCGGTTCTGGTAATTCACTACCATATCACTGCCCGTTAATGCGGCTTCAGATGTAAGGTTAATCTTCCCGCGGCCAAAACCCTTTACATCAAGAGTGATCATCCTCTTAGGAGGTGAACCATCCGGAGAACCCGGTATTTTGAAGTGAATGTCACCGTTAGCACTACTCAGTACGCGAGGTTCGAGTGATATTTCGAGGAGATCAAACAGCATTGGATTATTGATGACATTCCCTTCTCCATCACGAAGCTCCAGCGTTCCGATAATGCTCCAGGTCGGTTCATTCGGGTTACGAATTTCCAGAATACGGGCTTCCGTTTCAGACAGTGCATTAATACTGATCACGAGGGTAATCAGATAAGCGGCAAAAGCCCCTGAAGAATTAATCTTCAGCCCCGAAAAGCTGCCGCTGGCAACCACAGACGTATTCGGAAAGATTTTATAAATAAGAATTGAAGGTACGAGTGGAATCAGAAAATACGTCAGGTACAACGCAAATGACAGCATAATCCCAGCTATTTCTCTGTCCATGAGAATATCTCCATGTTGTGTTTGAGTTGCACCGCGCTATCTGGAGGCCTACTGCCAGATAAGCACCCCATCCGCTGTCTCGCAATTAATCACTGACTGACTGGCATCACTGATATACACCTGCTGCCTGGCAGAGACCCCATAGGTCAAATATTCTGAACAGTAGGCACTCTGACCATTTCCAACCACTACTTTAGTGCCCGCTTTAAGTTCACATGTCACTAATTTATCCAGCGGTGACCATTGATAGCAGATCTCAAAGTCTTGGCGATATTGAGCAACCTTTCCTGATGGTCTGTTAAACGCCCACCACTTGCCATAGGTGCTGCCGGGGTTGGAGCTGTTCCAGGCCCGGTAAAGAGTGACGGTTTTTATTCCCGTTGAAATATATACCTGCCCCTGACATAAGCCGCCTTTTCCTGGCTGTCCCAGAGAAGCGTCAAGCAACTCAGCGTCAACCGCTGGAACAAAACTGTCACGCAGTGACGATGGCAAGGTCGTTGTGCCGACACACGCCTGAGCTGGCACAGAGATAGTCTCTGGCTGTTGACTAACAACAGCCTTATCAGCGGGTACCTGCGCACACGACACCAATACAATGATACTGAGGCTAAGGATGATTCCTTTCATACTGAATCCATGTCGGTGGTTTACTTACTGCCAGTAAGCCGCTCGATGTCGTAATTTGCAAGTACCTCGCAGCAGCATCCTCGACCTTCGGATAACGAGTACGACAATCTGGCCGCATGTGTACCACGTATTGGCGCATTTCATTGCATAACTCACCATACTTACCCTCTGACGCCAGCCATACTGTGACTTCCCCTAACCGGGTATCACCTCCAGATCAGGGAATCGATATGAATGTCTGCTTTCGTCTTACCTTAGTGTTAAGCATGTTATCTCCAGCAATTAATGCTCTGGAGCTCAATGAATGCAAACTCCAATACCCTATTGTTCTATCCCATCATTTTGGTTTACGCACCATATGCCCTGACAGCTGGACACCGGATGAGTGCATGACCCGAGAAGCGGAAAATCTGCAAAAATACTGTGCGGACTGGGATGCCGATCAAGGGTGCCGCGAATGGATACTCCCAGAAGATGAAGCTCACCTTCCACCGCGTATAAACAACCTTTACGACAGTCGCTTAAAACGTACCAGTGATATCGCCCAGTACCACCGGTATTTCAGTAAAGATATCGTGGATCGCTTAGAGGGTTGCGGTAACGATGTTTTCATTGCCGACAAGCCGGCCTATGCGACCTATCACGTGAGAGCGGCGTCGTTGCGCAACACCGTAAATCAAGCGCTGGCGGAGACTGGTAAAGATAAAGTGGTCATCATAGGTACCTCTCAAGGGACTCAGGATGCCAGGTTTATGACCACCGTTCTCCCCGTCGATGACAATGCACCAGAGGTCGGTACGATGAAGCAACATGTTGCAGCTGTCGTCGGACTTTCCGGTGAGCATCTCGGTGCCGAGATCGCGACCATCGGCATCAATGGGTTATATCTGTCGAACTATGTTTTTGGCGACGGTTGGGTTGACCCTGTTGCCGGGGAGCCTTTCTGGGAATTTGAGGAAGGCCAGCGCCTCAGCACTGATCTGATGTGGCGTGAGATCGGAGATACAACGACTGATGAGGCCTTGTTCAGCCAACCCCTGGTCCTGACCGAAGGATACGTCCGCAATGACCCTCTCGAATATAACCTGGATACACACGGGCAGTTTCGGGCATTCCTAAGCGGTCTGGCCTCGTTATCCAGCCACTATATGCGCGAGGACTTTTACCGTGATGAACACGCCTGGACTGATTTACTCAACGACATCGGCCTCAGTGAGCGCGGTTGGTACGAGCTGGTGAATGAGCAGAACGAAAACTGCAACGGCGTTGGTTATTTCAGCTACTCCGCCCGGATAAGAAGCTGGGATTACGAATATTGGGGCGACGCCACCTTCTATCTGGGCGTTACTGCACTCTACGGCCCCAATGACGGGTATACCACGATGGATTCACAGAACTTCGATGAAATTGGTTATGCGCCTTGCACAGATGGAAGCAGCAATTTCGAACACATTAAAACAATGGACGGCAGCATATTCAGCCACGGTTACTATCACAACTATTTCACCGGGCGTAATAAGTACTATGGGCCGCAAGACAGCTGGCTGCAGGAAAGGCCGCCCTACCAGGGCAGCGTGGCTGACTTCTATGAGCAGGTTATGAGAGATCTGATCGAGCGGGGCTACTGAACCTACCCCGTTCTCAATGCTTATTTCTGTTTGTCAGATGAAATAGGCAGTGCGTCTTACTCAGCGAATACCGGGTCAAGACAACGCTGTACCGGGCGCCGGCAGACTTCACGTTGACCTGCTGGCGTCTTCATCCACCGGGTTACCGCCTTGTCGTATGCGAGCCGCTCCGGAACACCAGTATCCACAGGCTGACCAATACTGTTCAGCAGCGCATCCCGCTCAATTGCAATATGATCGGCCAGACGCATAGCCAACTCCTGCATATCACCGTTCTCACGAGAGTAGACATCGATATGGAATATTTCTTCATTGCCGACACGTTGAAACTCGCGTATCTGGATCCAGCGCGTTTCACTTGGATCGCTTTTGATATTCCAGAGGGCGTAGTCATTGATAGTTTCAGAGTTTGCTGAGGATGATGCCAATAGCAATAAGCCTGAGGACACGAAAGAGGTCAGTAATTTCATAGGCACTATTATTTTATTGTTATTTTGGTGCTTATCAGAGCACGGTTGCTAATTGTTGGCAACCTGCGAAGCAATACGACACCGCTCGGCTGGCACGAACAGTTGAGTCATCAGATAATCTTTAAAGTCATCGGAATAGCCTTGAGTTTTCAGCGACTCAGCCATACAAGCAAGCCAGGCATCGCGCTCAGCTTCGCCTATCGGTAAGTGCGCATGTGCACGAGGGATGGCAATCGGACCGTATTTTTCGCGGTACAGGCGCGGTCCCCCAAGCCAACCGCATAAAAAACGGGTCAGCTTATCGCGCGACTCCGTAAGGTCGTCGGGGTGCATCTCACGGATATGGGCAGCTTCTGGCAAAATCTCCATGGCGTCATAGAAGCCATCGACGAGGGCTTTGATGCCCTCGTACTCTCCCGCCGCCCGAAACGAAGCATCCTCGACACCGTAAACCTCAGACATCAGGCAAACTCTTCCATAAAGTCGAGCGACGCCTGATGACGTATGGTACGACGATGATTCGCCCACAACTCCTTCACTTTCTCCTGATTACACTGCTGCCGGTCAACCAGAACGCGTGTCTGCAGTTCGCCTTTTTTCTGGCCACCCGTTAACGGTACCTTGGAGAATACGAACTGGTTAGATACCAGATCCATAAACGGACCTGATTTACTGGTCGGCATAATGAACAACAACTGCAGCCCCAGGCTTTCGGTGAGGTAATTAATCACTTCTTTCGAACGGGCTTCGTCCATCTTCGAGAATGCTTCATCGACCAGCACAATGCGCAGGTGAGTATCACCCTCATTAAATCGGAACGCCGAGGTAATCGCCGCTGAACGAATAATGTACGCTGGCGTCTCCAGCTGTCCACCTGACCCCGTTCCGTACTGAGAAAGTGCAATCGGCTCTTTATTCGCCGGTTGCTTATAGATTTCGTATGAACGGTAGTTACGGTAATCAGACAGGCGCTCCAATTCGCGCATCGCCTTCTGCTCGTCTTCATCAAGCAGCATATTCATCAGGTGATCGCGAACCTTCACCGAGTTTGCCGACAAGTCGGCGGTGAACAGTGTTGCGCCGTCGCCCAGTGAAGGATTTTTGATGACTTCATCAAAGAACTGGAAGTACTCTTTATACTCAGGCACCCACTCCCAGTCGAACCAGTAAGTTTCGCGGTCAGCACCGAACTGATGGTGTGCCAGTTCTTTATTCAGGTCTTCAAGAATACGCTTGCCGTCATTAATCGCCTGATAAATCGAGTGACACAGGTTGGTGACGAAAACGTTGTTGAAGCTTTCACGCAGCTGATGCAGTTTGTCCTGCTTTTCAACCAGAATGTTATTCTTCAGGCGGTTGTGTACGCGTTCCACTTCGCGTTGAAGATCGCACACGCCAGTAAAGAATTTCGCACCGTGCTCATCACGATAGTCAGGGGCGTAAACAATAGAATCCACTGTCTGACACGTCTGGTTATGCTCTATAATGTTGCGTTCAATTTCATAAGCAATGGAATTGAGTTCCTGAGAAACCGATTTACGCAGGTTCTCAATCGCATCAACCGGACTTTCTTCGGCTTCTTTGTCGGCCTGCTCAAGTCGCTTCTCAAGATCAAAGTCTGGCCAGATGCCGACGATTGAACGAAGAGCATCTTCTTTGGCATCCGCAACATCAGACGTCTGTTCCTGATGTTCACTGAGCGCCTTCACGGCTTTTTCCGCGTCGTTCAGCTGTTGCTGCAAACGACCCAGCTCACCATCGAGCTCTTTGATCTGAGCATCAAGGTCATCGGCTTTTTCTTTCAATGCAGTAAATTCGTGTTCAATATCACCGAAGCTGGAAACATCGACGCCTTGCAACGAATTCTCTGCCTGCTGCATCTGATACTGAGTATCCAGCATGGACTGCATCTGATCGGCGAAGGTGACGTGACGCAGAAGATTAACGGCATCGAGTAACTGTTGTGCCTGACGAAGCTGGTAGTTTGCTTCGTTGGCAACGTCTTCCAACATATTCACTTCGCTGCGCTTGGCCGCCAGTGCGCGCTCTCGTGCTCCGAGGCCAAACACCAGATCTGCATCTTCGAGATCACAGCGATAAATAGAATATGCCCCCGAACCCAGACCTTCTTTGGTCACACCTCGGCGGGTCATACGCAGCGCCTGAATGTCAGCGACCTGCTCAACAGTACCGTAGCTGGCTTCCAGATAATAACGCGCGGTTGCGTGTTCAAAATCCATCAGGTGAATAATGGAATTCGCCGGAATTTTCATCCGCTCGCTGTCTTTTTTCGCTTTTTCGCCCTGAATAACACGAGCGCGGCTGCCCCCCGGAATCTGGCGGAGAATATGGGCAGCTTCGGCTTCAAACGCAGACTCAACCAGAATGCTGAAACGCGCACCGCCGATATAACCTTCAATGGCGCTCTGCCAGTCTGGATCAGTGACTTCGACGTAATCGGCCAGCACTCGTGGCTCTGCCTGTGGGCACTCACGCATAATGGCTTCCAGTGCCTGACGCACATACCCAGGATAGGTCGCCTGACGCGCTTCAAGGGCAGAAATCTCATTCTGCTTCTGCACCATGCGATGTTTGGCCTGCTGCAGTTTCTGGTCACGTCGGTCAGCAACGCGAGCGATCTGGTCACGCAGTGATACGCCGCTACTTTCGAGTTCAGTATCGTGGAAACGATCACGCCAGCTGTTCACCAGTGACTGTTGAGCGCGGGCATCGTCGAGGTGAGCTTCCAGAGGTGACAGATCAATCCAGTCTTTACCGAGCAGTTTTCGGAAGTCGACGGCGCCATTGTCTTTAATAGCCAGGACTTCACGCGCTTGTTCAGCGATTCGCTTACTTCCTAACGATGGAATTTCTGCCGCAACATTGGTTTTCTGTAAAGCGCCGTATAAAAGCTCGGTCGCCCGCAGTGATGCCTGTAGCATCTGATCCTGCTCAAGTAGCGGAATCGCCTGCTGTTGCAGTTTCGCTTTGCCGTCGTTAATCGCCTGCTCTGCTGCGTCTTTATCCTGCAGCGCATCAATGCCCTGACGACGAGCTTCCATACTGATTAACTGCTCGCGAACCTGCTTACGACGATCTTGTGCAACGTCACGCTCTTTCTGAGTTTTAGTCAGTGATTCGCGAATCTGTTGCTGAATTTCTTTAGCATTCAGATAGTTTTTCTGGTCGTTAAGGTAACGGCTGCGAGCTGCGGTATATTCGAGAACGTTGTAATCAATCCACTGATCAATGTAGCGCCCTGCACTGTCTCGAGTACCACTCAACATTTCAATAGAGTCAGCGAGCTTATTGGCGTCTGATTCCATCGCGTAGATGGTTTTCATCAGATCCGAGACACTGCGGATGGCGTCGCCCATGTCTTTGGCTTCAAGGATTTCGTTGGCCACGAAACCATTAATGCTTTTAACCGGCTTATAGGCCATAAAGCGCGAGAAGGTGCGCGCGGCATTCATTGCCTCACGCTCCGGAACCGCATCGTTGCGACCACGCAGTGCACCGTATAAACGACGCAGATATTGTTTTTTGGTGTCGTACTTTTCAACGCTGTTAGGGTTAATACGACGTGCAAGATTCTTGGTCAGTTTACCCAGTGGAATCACTTCCTGGTGTGAGTCATCCAGATCCAGTAAGAAGTCATTCTGAGAAAGCTCCTCACCGGCAACAATAAAGAACTGAATATCGTTCTGACGCGCCACCGGAGCACCACCAGCACGGTCGACTGTCGCACTGACGCCTATGATCGCGGTAAATGGGTCACCGCTTTCACCCTGTGTCGGATAAAATACCGCCGCCAGATAGCCAACCGCACCGTTCGGACGAGCATAACTACCGTCATCACAACCCAGCACATACGACGCAAGCGTACGGACGTTTTTACCACGGCCACGCTGCGTCGCTTCGTCCTGACCCGGGTTGTAGTGAAACAGCGTGTCGTGCGCTGCGGTCATGATGGTCTGAATAGCATCTGCCGCGGTGGTTTTACCGGAGCCGTTGCCGCCCGATAACAAATTAATCGGACCAAATTCGAATTCAGTCGCCGGGATATTGCCCCAGTTGATGTAAATAAACTTCTTCAGGAACATCTCGTATTATTCTCCGAACAGGCTGACGGGTTGCTTTGTTTCAGGTTCTGCCTGATCTTTTTCTGCAGAGGTCTCTTCTTCGCTTTGCTCTTCCGAGCTGTCTGCGCTTTCCACTACCGGAGTGTTTTCCTCAACCTCCACGGCGTTATCTTCGTCGCCATCCCCTGAGGCCTGATTTTCTTCTTCATTTTCGCTGTCAGTTACCTTGTCATTCTCAGCCAGAGCATTGGCATCTTCTGCTGTGTCTTCTGCTGTATTGTCAGTGGTTTCCTGAGTAGCGTCCTCTGAAGCTGTGACTGCCTGTCCGGGATCCCCTTCATCACCTGACTCAGTATCAGATTCTTCGTCTGTCGCCATCAGTTCCGTCAGAACTTCATCGCTGACGTAGCTCATGATCATCGGGCGAATACGCAACCAGATATCACCGTCGTGGACGCTGTCTTCATTCTGCAGCTGCACCAAGCGCATCTGACGCAGTTTACGGAACAGCGCTTTTCGCTCGGTGACGTTTTCGGGCAGGCTGCGCTTTAACAGGTTTTTCATAGCGATGGTCAGGCCCTCAAGAGACACCATGACACACCCCTGCTCATCAACGGCACCTTCACGTAGTGCTTTGTCGTACTGCGCGCGCAGCACGAGAATCAATGCCACTTCACTTTGATTTAAGCGCTGACGGAATGCTGGGTTGCCGACATTCTGCTGATCTTCATCCATACCCGGCACCTGAGCACCTGGTGGATACAAGCGAATAAACTGAAAGCGCTTGTCATGCTGAATACGGATACCCAGAACAGAGAGGTACTCGCCAACCAGTTCTTCGATCCGGACAAAACGGTCATACAGTGTTTGTTCAACCTGTGACTCATCACGACAAATAACGCCGTAATCAAGCAGACGCACCAGAAGTTCAGAATATTCCTTCTGGCTCAGGCCTTCTTTTTCGAGTTCGCGATCTATTTCATGCAACATAATCTGATTCTTTTCTCTGTACCTGTTCAGGACTGTTTCTGAACAAGTTCGAAGGTAAAGTGGTCTTTTTTAATGAAGTAACCATCACTGCGTTCTTCGCGTGGGCTATCATCGTAATCAATAAGGAATTCGAACTCAGATGAGAGTCCATCGGCAGCCCCAAGGCCAATTGCGTGAGCAACCGCGAGGAAGTCTTTGGCCGATTCGATAGGGATGTCACGGGTAGATATCTTCTTGCCACTGCTGAGCTTACTGCTCATAAAGTGTCGCAATGCCTGCTGGTTGACCAGGAACGCTTGGTCCAACACCTGCTGTACATAAATCTCTCGACGGGCATCGACATCAAAATCACCTTTGCCATCGTCCAGAGCGGCTTCGATCTTCTGACGTGTGCGGGTGGCATGCATTCGAACGTAGGCCGGGTCCACCAGACGCAACTGCGGCACTTCCATCAGCTCACCCGCGCGCTCAAGCGCCGTTGTCTGCTCTTCTTCAGTAAGTGAGGAAAGGTGTTTGCACACAGCGAGCACATCATTATGTTGCTGCGAGGCAAGATAGCTCATCTGACGGATGATGATGTCGGCACGCTTGGTAAAGCTCTGCAGCGCCCGGCGCAGTGCTGGCAACATAATGTCGCTGGCATTACGCATACGCAATTCAATACCATCCAGGATGGTCCAGAGCACTGAACTGCCCTCTTTCGCTAACTCGGGAAGCAGCTCACGCAAACGCTTTTCTGCACGCGCTTTGAAATCAACGTCCTGCTTCCGAATCTGCTCAATCAGTCCTTGAATCTGATCTCTGTGCTTTTCAACGTTATCGGCTGATAAACGCACAGAAAGATCCGGCTGAAAGCGGTTTTCCATAAAATCGAAGAAGGCTTCACTCGCACGCTCTATCAGCAACTGGTCTTCCATCTCGCGAACAAGGTCGCGTTTACGCTCTTCAAGCTCGCCAATCACGTCAGTAAAGTCACTGATAATGCGCTCAGAGTATTCATACGCATCGAGCAGGTCGTAGATGTCTCCGCGCTCCTGAAAAGATTCAAGCGAATTACGGGTATTACGGGTATTGCGATGACGGGTACGGGCCATGGCCCGGCTTTCTTCGATGAAGGGCTCTGTAAACTGACGGCCATAGCGGGTAAAGCCAAAGGTGCTCTGCAGGCTGGCTTCATCGACCTGTTTCTCCAGCCAGCCGAATTCAATCAACTGATTCAGTACCCAGCCGGCCTGTTCACGACTGGTACGAAACCGGCTTTCGCTTGACTCATCATCACTGTCGTAACCGTCAGCCAGAACGGGGGCACGGACCAGTGCCTCCTGAAATACTTCGATAACAGTGTCCCGTTGAATCGCCTGCCCATAGTCAGCACTACTGGAGCTGTAGAGCCTGTTGTAGAGTTCCTTCAGACACTCCATGACCTGCGCTCGATACTTACCGGTTAACGGGCGGAAAAACTGGCCCCGTTCCTGCTCAAAAAACATACGATTTCTTATTATTCCAGCGCGATTAAAGAGGAGTAGATTACTTAAAGGATGCCGCGTTGGCCAGCCCGATGAGAGCCCTGTCACAATGTCTGCCTAACGCGCTGCATTCTGTCGCCCTGAAAGGTATACTGGCCTGAACTGCCAATCTGGATAAGGTCGCTTTGCGCAAAGGAATATCTGTGCCATCTATACCCATTTATGTAGCGACCGTCTGTCTGCTTCTCGCTACAGTTTTCCCTGTCTGGGCCACTCCGGCGGATCAGAGCCATCAGCCCCTGATCCTTGATTCTGGTTCGACCTACCTGGCAGGTAGTCATTGGCAATACTTCAAAACTGAGCAACTGTCTGTCGAAGAGGCTTCCAAACAGCTCAACAGCCTGAATGATCAATCTTTGTGGCAACAAAGTATCGACGAATACCCTAACCTCGGCGTCGGTGATGCTGGTTACTGGTTTACGATGCAGGTTCAGGCGTCGGATACCAGCGACTGGTTTCTGCGCAACCGCTATTCACTTCTCGATACGGTAGCCCTCTTTCAATGCCCTGAGGGGGTACGAGATGCCAGCCAGTGTCATGTTTCCCGTGGAGGAGACCGGATTCCCTACACCGAACGAGCCATCAACCACCCAAATTTAATCCTTCCTCTGGATCTCACTCCGGGGGCAACTTATGACCTGTATCTCTACGTCACCACCGAGGGTACCTATCAGTTGCCCATGGAATTCGTTGACCAGGCGACACTGAACACTCAGTTGATCAACAACGGGGTCTTCAGAGGGGCTTACTATGCCGTCATGTTAGCCATGGCCCTCTACAATCTGGTGCTCTTTTTTGCCGTGCGTGACCGGCTGTATCTCTATTACACCGCGTTCGTATGCAGCTTCCTGTTCTTCCATATGAACTTTGAGGGCTCCGCCTTTGGTTACTTCTGGCCTGACAAACCAGAACTGAATGCTTTTATGGTTCCTCTGTCTTTTGCGATCAGTCAGTTCTTCTTCGCTCTCTTCCTGCCGCAACTGCTGATACTTAAAAACTATTGCCCCAAAGCTGCCATGGTTTACCGGGTCTATATCCCGGTCACACTGGGGTTTGCCATATTATCCATGGCGGCTCCCTATCAGACAGCGGTCAGTATCCAGAACTACGTTAACTCTCTCCTTGCGGTGTACACATTAATTGCCGGGATTCGCGCATGGACTCAGGGGCACAAGCCGGCCAAGTACTTCACGTTTGCCTGGCTTGCTTTTATGGTCGGGGTGATTTCCGCCAATATGAGTACACTCGGTGTCATTCCCGGGACACCGCTGATTCTCTACGGCTACCAGATTGGCTCGGTATTCGATGTCATTCTGATCTCGCTGGCAATGGGCGCCCGGATCAATATGTTGCGCGAGGCCCAGCAAGAAGATCAGCGTCGCTTGAGCGATAGCCAGTCTCAGGCGATACGCTACCTCAAGCAATACGAGGACCTCTATCAGAACTCCATTTCAGCGCGTTTTCAGCTTAACAGCCGCGGTGAAATTACCGACTGCAACCCAGCCTTTGCTTCGGCACTCGGTTTTTCATCCGTAGAAGAAGTCGTGAAAGCTAAGTCCCACTTTGATCAGTTTGTTGAGTCTCCCCATGCATCAATCGAACTCTGGGAAGCACTCAGCAGCAACGCTCGGATCACCGGATACGAGTTGATTCTGATGCCTCGCCGTGGCAAGGCGGTGAACGCGATTCTGACCATGCGTCAGGAGGCTTCAGAGCATGGGTATCAATGGGTAGGATCGTTTCTGGATGTCACAGAAAAGTATGATCAGGAAAATGCGCTGCGCAAACTGGAAGACAACCGCAACCAGTCCCTTCAACAACTGGTAATGGGGGTTTCACACGAAATGAACACGCCTTTGGGTAATATCCGATTAGCTACCACTCACATCAAGGGGCGGGTCGACGATAATGAAATCCCTGTCGATGACGAATTGAAGACTGCGATTCATCAGGTAACTGATAACATTTCCCGCCTTGCCGAGCTGAATCAGCTGATTCAGTCATCCATGGGGGCAAGTTCCTCTCAATACGCCGAGAACATCTATCTGCGAGCATGGTTAGGCGACTGGAAACAACGGGCACAACATCAGTACCGACACCTCGAACTGGAGGTTATCAGCTACCCCGATACGGCTCTTTGGCGAGGGTATACAAACCTGTTGGAGCAGATTCTGAATCAGGTCACCGAAAACGCCGTCGTGCATAACCCTGAGAAATATGAGCAACAGACTTTGTATGTACGAGTCTCAGCTTCTGTCGACAACGGAGTACTTGATATTGAGTTTCAGGACAACGGACGCGGCATCAGCGCGGATCATCGCGAAAAGATATTTCTGCCGTTCTTCACCACTCGTCGCTCAGAGGCGACAAAGAAAGGGTTAGGGCTTTACGAGGTGCGAAACCTGGTCACCAACATCATGAAGGGCAGTATCATCAGCCAGGAGTCGTCTCAAGGGTTTACCCTGAGCATTCGCTTACCTGAGGCGGTGAAAGACGACGAAGACGAGAACCAACCGGATTCTCTGGTTAGCTGGTAAATATTGAACCGGGCACTGCAAACATGCAGTGCCCAGCCCCTGGTTTACAGACTGGCGGCGAGTTCACTGGCCAGGCGAATAGCACGCTTAGCGTCCAGTTCACCAGCAAACTCCGCCCCTCCAACAAGGTGAGTGCGGAACGCTGTTTCTTCCTTCAGTGCCTCATAGATACCGTTCACGGATACCTGGCCAGCACACACGACGATATGATCAACGTCCAGCAGACGCGGCTCCGAGGTTTCACCTTTGGTCACTGTGATATGCAGGCCCTGATCGTCAATTTTGTCATAGCTGACACCGCCAACCATTTCAACGTGCTTCATCTTGAGCACCGCGCGGTGAACCCAACCCGTCGTTTTATTCAGACCTTTGCCGTGGGCAGATGTCTTACGCTGAAGCAGATAAAGCTTACGAGGCGATGGCTCCATATCTGACGCAATCAGACCACCACGTTCAGTGTTGGTAATATCCACGCCCCACTCTTTCATCCAGGCGTCCTTATTCAGCGTTGTGGATTCACCTTCATGTGCCAGGTATTCACCAACGTCAAAACCAATACCGCCTGCCCCCATGATGGCGACCTTGCCACCCAACTTCATTTCGTTGGCGAGCAATTCCTGATAGGTCACGACCTTGGCATGGTCAATTCCAGGCATCTTAGGCACACGAGGCTCAACACCAGTAGCAACGATCACATCATCAAAACCTGCAGCTTTCAACTCATCCGCTGAGGTCATGGTGTTCAGCTTCAGATCGATGCCGAGACGCTCGATCATGGTATTGAAATAACGAATCGTCTCTTTGAATTCCTCTTTTCCCGGAATACGTGAGGCATAGTTAAATTGACCGCCAATTTCACCACGGCCTTCGTACAGCGTGACTGTGTGCCCACGTTCCGCCGCGACAGTCGCTGCAGCGAGACCCGCGGGGCCTGCGCCAACGACAGCCACTTTACGTGGAGCGCTGGTTTTCACGTACTTCAGAGAGGTTTCATGACAGGCGCGTGGATTCACAAGGCAGCTGGCACGCTTGTTCTGGAAGGTGTGATCAAGACACGCCTGATTACAGGCAATACAGGTGTTGATTTCATCAACACGATTCTCTTCAACTTTCTTCACCCAGAACGCATCAGCAAGCAGAGGGCGAGCCATGGAAACCATGTCAGCCTTACCATTTGAAAGAATTTCTTCTGCCGTATCTGGCATATTGATTCGGTTCGACGCAACAACAGGAATATTGACCTGCTCTTTGACCTGGGCCGTAGCATCAACAAACGCAGCACGAGGAACTGACGTTACAATGGTGGGTACACGCGCCTCGTGCCAGCCGATACCCGTATTGATCAGGGTGACGCCTTCCGCTTCGAGTGCTTTCGCCAGAGTAATCACCTCTTCCATAGTGGATGCGTCTTCTACCAGGTCGAGCATCGACAGACGGAACATAATGATAAAGTCAGGGCCTACGGCTTTACGAACAGCGCGCACAACCTCGATTGGAAAACGCATGCGATTTTCGTATGACCCACCAAACTCATCGGTACGCTTATTCGTGCGGGCATTCAGCATCTGGGTGATGAAGTAACCTTCAGACCCCATAATTTCGACACCGTCATAGTTGGCTTTCTGAGCGAGCTTCGCGGCGCGCGCATAGTGGCCGATTGTTTTGTACACCTGCTTAGTCGTCAACTCACGAGGCTTAAAGGGTGTAATCGGCGACTTAATCGCTGACGGTGCAACGTTAAACGGGGTGTAGCCATAGCGACCAGCGTGCAGCAGCTGGAGAAGAATCTTGCTGCCGTTCTCGTGAACAGCAGACGTCACTTTCTTATGAAACGGTACCTGCCAGCTACTGAGCATCTTAGAGCCGAACGGCAGCAGGTCACCTGAACGGTTAGGCGAGAAGCCACCAGTAACCAATAGGCCCACTCCACCGCGAGCACGCTCGGCGAAGTATTCCGCGAGTTCGCTGAAATGCCAAGGGCGATCTTCAAGGCCGGTATGCATTGAGCCCATCATGACGCGGTTTTTCAGTGTAGTGAACCCAAGATCAAGGGGTTCCAGAATGTGCTGGTACTGGCTCATAGTCATCTCTCATCTAAGTCAGCTCTGCGGCTGAGTTGTCATGGTTATAAGGCTCAGTTTAGCCAGTTCACCGTCATTTAAAATGATCAAAGTTAACGTTAAAGATACCCAAAAGAACATCTACTAACTACATAAAAATAACTCTCATTACTGGCCTCATAGAAAAAATGAACTAGTCTGAGTCCAGCTGAATCTTTACGAGGCACACCTATGTTCTTTTCACGCAAACCAGCCAAACCCTCTGCGGAAACGTTGAACCTCGCTGAAAAGCTCAATGTGCTGGAATCTATTTACCAAACCCAGGCGGTTGCGGAGTTCAGTACAGAAGGCATGGTGATAACCGCTAATTCGCTCTATCACGACATGTTCGGTTGCAGCGATGGAAGTCTGGTTAACCGCCCCCACAAAGAACTTTGCCACACAAAAGACGTGAACAGCCCGGAATACGCGTCGTTCTGGCAAAAACTTGCGGCAGGCACTCTTGTTAATGGCCAGTTTCGACGCAAACGAGCGGACGGCAAAACCATCTGGCTGGACGCCACTTACGCCCCGATTCGGGACAACAGCGGCCAGGTTACGAAGGTGGTCAAGATCGCGCACGATGTGACATCCCTGATGGAAGAGAACAACCGTTTCACTGATGCGTTTAAGGCGGTTGAGCGATCCATGGCCGTCATTGAGTTTGACTGCAACGGCATCATTCAACGCGCAAACGACAACTTTCTCGCCGCCACTGGCTATTCAGCTACTGAAATCCTTGGCAAACATCACCGAATCTTTGTGCCCGAAGAGGACACCTTAAAACCAGAATACGAGCAGTTCTGGAAGAATCTGGCCGACGGTAAGTTTTTCAGTGACCGCTTCCGTCGTGTACGCAAAGATGGGACAGACCTCTGGCTGGAAGCATCCTATACACCTCTCATATCTTCGGAAGGCGATGTCTATGGCGTCGTTAAATTCGCTACCGACATCACAAGCAATGTACAGAAAGCACTCACAGAAAAAGAACGCGCGGCGAGTGCTTATCACATTACATCAGCCACCGAGCAATCTGCATCGACGGGCACCGACATCATCCAGCAAGCTTCCGATGAAATGACCAAAGTCTCTGCCGCCGTATCCGAGGCTGCAACGGTCATATCTGAGCTGGGTGCACAGTCCGATATGATTACTTCCATCGTCAATACCATTCGCGGGATCGCTGACCAGACTAATCTGCTGGCGCTGAACGCGGCGATCGAGGCAGCCCGTGCCGGCGATCAGGGTCGCGGCTTTGCCGTCGTAGCTGATGAAGTGAGGCAGCTTGCCGCCCGCACCAGCAGTTCGACAGAAGAAATTTCGCAAATGATCAACAAGATGCAGTCAGGAACCTCCCGCGCTATTCAGAGCATGGAGTCCTGCCAACATCAGGCCGGAGAAGGCGTTGCCCTGGCGACGCGCGCAGGCGAGATGATTCTGGAAATACGCCAGGGAACACGAGAGGCTGTCAATGCGGTGAGCATCTTTAATGACAGCCTGCATTAATACTGGCTAATCAGATCCGGGTCAGTCGTCGCTGATCTGAATATCCGGAATTTTCTGCCCCATTTCTGACGTCGCCAGGGTGACGGCAAGTCGACGAGCGGCGTGACGATACATCATGGATACTTCAGAGCAGTCATCAGCGGCAACCACTGGCGTGCCCTCATCGCTCTGTTTACGGATATAAGTCGATAACGGCAGCGAGCCAAGCACCTTAGTCTGATAAGTTTCTGCCAGACGCTCAGCACCATCCTGCCCGAAAATATGTTCCGCGTGCCCACACTGAGAGCAGATATGCATGCTCATATTCTCAATCATACCCAGTACGGGAATATTCACCTTATTGAACATTTCAACGCCCTTGCGAGCATCGGCAAGTGCAATGTCCTGGGGCGTGGTCACAATGACAGCACCACTGACCGGAAACTTCTGACTCAGCGTCAGTTGAATATCACCCGTGCCTGGTGGCATATCAATCAAGAGGTAATCAAGTTCACCCCATTGTGTCTGGGTCAGAATCTGCATCAGTGCCCCCGACACCATTGGCCCACGCCAGACCATCGGTGTGCTTTCGGTCACCAGGTACGCCATGGACATCGACTTAATGCCGTGAGCTTCAACGGGAACGAACCACTTGTTATCAATGGTCTCTGGGCGAGTACCCTCTTCGATGCCCAGCATAATTCCTTGGCTCGGCCCATAAATATCAGCATCCAGCAGGCCAACTTTGGCGCCATCTTTGGCGAGAGCCAACGCCAGGTTAACGCTGGTTGTCGACTTGCCGACACCGCCCTTGCCAGATGCAATGGCGATAATATTCTTCACACCAGCAATGGCTTCCAGCGCCGATTGACTCTTATGCTCTTGCACTTCCCAGGTTATGTAAACGCGAGCACTCTGACAGCCATCAATATTCTCCAGAGACGTCTGTAAGACCTGAGCGATACCGTCTTTCAGGTACTCCGAAGGGTAATTGAGATGAATATCCACTTCGATAGCCGAGCCGTCGATACGAATATCGCGGACGCAGCCAGCAGAGATCAGGTCAGTCTCAAGATAAGGGTCAGTGTATCCGCTCAATGCGGCTTCAATCTGGGAGTGTGTTAATCCAGCCAACGGGTAAACCTCTGAAGGAAAACAAGATGGCCGGATTGTACGCCGCAAAAAACAATAAGTCAGGCGTGCTCTGGAATCCGGGGTACCGCCTGTAGAAGGTGCTGGGTGTACTCATGTACCGGAGAAGTCATGACCTGCCGGGTCTCGCCCTGCTCAACCAACTGTCCATTGCGCATCACTGCAACACGGTGTGCCAGATGTGGAATAATCGACAGGTCGTGAGTTATGAACAGATACGACAACCCCATTTCGTCCTGTAGCTCCTGCAATAACTGCAAGACCTGCCCACGAATAGAAACATCAAGCGCACTGGTCGGCTCGTCACAGATAATCAACTCAGGCTCAACCGCGATAGCACGTGCGATCGCTATTCTCTGACGTTGCCCGCCCGAAAATTCGTGCGGATAACGATTAAGGTGTCCGGCCTCGAGACCTACCCGTTCGAGAAGGTTGCGAATCTGAGTCTCTCTTGATTCGTTGGTTCCGCCGAGACCAAGGCTCTGCATTCCTTCCTCGATGATTTCTCTCACGGTCATACGCGGATTCATAGAAGAAAAAGGGTCCTGAAAGATCACCTGAATCCGCTTACGGTAAGGAGCAAATTCACGTTGACTCAGACTTCCTATGTCGCTCCCATCGAACTGAATACTTCCGCCCGCGGTGTCCTCGAGGCGAAGAATCGCGCGCCCTACTGTACTTTTCCCAGAGCCCGATTCACCGACAAGCGCCAGTGTTTCTCCCCGACCGATCGTAAAGCTGACGCCATTCACGGCTTTTGTATGCCCGACAACACGCTGGAGCACGCCGCGGCGCTCAGGAAACCAGACCTTTACATCCTGCACATCCAGCAACGGCGAATGCGCCTGATATTCCAGATAATCATCCGGTTGTGGCAACGCATGTATTAGTTGCCGGCTGTAATCATGGGAAGGACTAATAAAAAACTGCGAGCGCTCAGCCTGTTCAAGAATATTGCCATGACGCATCACCGCAATTCTGTCTGCCATTTCAGCAACCACACCCATATCGTGAGTAATTAACAGGACAGCAAGCTCGCGACTGCGGCGGAGTTCGTTAAGAAGTTCAAGAATCTGTTTCTGAATGGTCACATCGAGCGCGGTGGTTGGTTCATCCGCAATCAATAGCTCAGGTTCACACGCCAACGCCATTGCAATCATTACGCGTTGTTTCTGACCACCTGATAGTTGGTGCGGATACCAGTTAAGTCGCTCTTCAGGGTTGGGGATACCGACTTCGTCCAGTAATTCAATTATTGCAGCATCCGGAGCACTGCCACGATGCAATGCCAGCACCTCGGCAATCTGCTTACCAATGGTCTGAACCGGATTGAGTGAACTCTGTGGCTCCTGAAAAACCATCGCAACACGACGTCCACGAACAGCATTCATCTGCGTTTCGCTCAACGCAAACAAAGAATCACTGCCAAGCTTCACATCGCCACCTCGAATGCTTAACCCTTCACCCAGAAGACGCATAATCGCAAGACTCGTCAGAGACTTTCCTGAGCCACTTTCGCCTACGAGCGCGAACACTTCACCTGCATGTATTTCAAAGCTGACATCATCAACAAGGCGACTGTTGCCTGCACTGACAACCAGATTATTTACCTGCAGTAATGGGTTCATTGTTTGTCTCCACTACCCGACATGCGAGGATCAAAGGCATCGCGCACGCGATCTGAAAAGAGGTTGGCAGCCAGCACCAGAACAAACATCAGGATAAATGCGGCAATCACGGACCACCATACAACAGGCTCACGGGCCAGCTCAGCACGCGCCTCGTTGATCATATTCCCCCAGCTTTTCATCGACGGGTCGACACCGACACCGATATAACTAAGAACGGCTTCAGCAAGCACGAAGCCACTGAAATCAAGTACCAGAGCAATCAGAATCAAATGCGTCGTGTTCGGTAATATGTGACGCATAATCACGCGCCAGCGACTGACGCCAAAAGCATGCGCCGCCTGCACATACTCCAGCTGGCTAAGCTTCAGTGTTTCTGCTCGAAGAAGTCGGCACAAACCCGTCCAACTGGTCATACCGAGAATGAAACATAGAGCGACAAATTTAAAATCTGCACGGTCACTGAGCAGTTTAAATTGCTCAGGGTGTGTTTCTATATACACGTCGATCAGAAGCACAGAGGCGGCAATCAACAGGATGCCCGGAATCGAGTTAAGCGTTGTGTAGATATACTGAACAACGTCGTCGACCCAGCCGCGAAAATATCCCGCTGAAATCCCCAGCAAAACAGCCAAGGGTAACGTAACGAGGGTAGCCAGTGTACCAATCAGAACACCGGTTCTGACCGCTTTCACCGCACCATAGAGAACGTCCTGACCTACCTTATCAGTACCAAGAACGTGGTAGAACTGACTCATATACAGAGCCCAGCTCGATACCACGACAACGGCAGAAAACGTAAAGTAAATCACCGTCCATGGCAGTCGCGAATCGCGCTTTTTAATGAAGGCGTGATGCAGAAACAAAAGGATCAATACTGGCACCAGTGTCCAGCCGATAATCGTCATACTTTTTACAACGATGTCGGCACCATGCTGGGCATCATCCTCCAGATGGCTGCCACCGTGTTCAAGGCGAGGATAATCACGGATTACTCCGCCTTCTGCCAATTCCGTATTTTCTTTTGCAAACGAATGAACCGCAAAGGGGGCTGAATATGTTTTTTCATCCCGCCCCAGCATTGGCGCCAGAGCAAGATCCAGCAGACTGGTCACCTCCGGTGCGTAATGCACGTCTTCAGAGTCGCCCGCTTGTTCCAGCTTCTTCTGAAAATGAACAGAGTCCGTCAATGCGATCAGTACATAAAATAGAATCACCAGGAATGACGCGGAGCCGATTCGCGACTCAAAGACCTGAGACCAGCGCTTGCGCGCCAGCGGATTACGGACCACGTTAACAACAAAAGCACAAAGGGAAGCTACCAGGAGGAATATTAAAATATCGCTCCAGAGCAGATGAAGACGTACGTCAAATAATTCCATCAGGACAACCTCACCCGTGGATCAACCAATGTGTAGGAGATATCAGTCAGTAACAGCCCTATGATGTAAAGAACAGAGCCAAGGAAAACCATGCTACGAACAATCGCAAAATCCTGAGACTGAATAGCATCCAGGGTGTAGCTTCCAAGGCCAGGGATACCAAAGAACGACTCCACCAGCAGACTGCCCATAAAGAGCGAAGGAATAACCACCACCACACTGGTCAATATCGGAATCATACCGTTGGGAAGAATATGCCTGAAAAGTACAGTCAATTCGGCAACGCCCTTAGCACGAGCCGTGCGAACGTAATCTTTATTCGCCTCTTCAAGAAACAAAGTGCGGTAAAGCCTCGTGCCACCACCTATACCTGATATCACACCGATAATCACTGGCAGCAACAGAAAGCGCCAGGCATCTGCACCTCCCAGATACCCGGAAATAGGCACCAGACTCCATTCTTTGGCAAAGAAAAACTGGCCTGCAATCACATAGAACACACCAGAAACCGACATGAGACCAACACAAAGAATCATGGCTGATGTATCGAAAATACTGGCGCGGAACATCACAACAAACAGAGCAAACGCTATATTGACGGAAATACCGATGATAAAAGTCGGCAGCGCAACCGCAAGGCTGGGCCACATCCGTTGCTCAATATCTGCGGCGATATTACGACCCGCATCTGATTTACCAAAATCCAGAACGAACAGACTGAGGGACTTTTCGAAGAAAATTGTGTCGATAAATACCTCTGCCCCATCGGCTTCACCATTGATCAGCAAGGGTTTGTCATAGCCTCGCTGTGCTTTCCATTCCTGAACAGCATCTTCAGTGACGTGCTTATCACCCAGCTGTACACGTGCCATCTGATCTGGAGTGTTAACCACGAAGAACAATGCGAAAGTAAGAAGGTTTACACCGATAAGAATAGGAATCGCATATACCAGGCGACGGATAATGTAAGCCAGCATTATTTATCTCCACCAAGGGGGCGAATACGATGATTTAATCTGCGTCGATAGGCCAGATAGCCCGGCAGTGCCGTCACCAGAACGATCACGGCGACCAATAAAAGTGGCCATAAAACGGGGCTATTCCACTCAGCCTGCATTCGCGCACGCTGCTCTGGGTCAATACGCAGGTATTTCAAAACCGACTTACTGATGCCATGCGGCTTGCTGTTGTAGACCCAGGCGTTATTCAGCACGTAGCTGTGTGGATGGAATGAGGATGCCCAAGGCATTTCATGATGGAGAATATCGAGCATTTCCCGAATGATCTCCATTCGCTCTGGGCTATTTTCCATGAGCTTCATTTCTTCAAATAATTCGTTGTATCTGGCGTTATCGAAGTTACTTGAATTGACGCCTGCACCTTGAGTAACGACCTGTCCATTAGGGCCATAGAGAAGAAAAAGGAAATTCTCAGCATCGGGATAATCTGCCAGCCAACCCCACTGGAACAACTGAGCGTTACCCGCTTTCATCTTGTCTTTAAAACGGTTGTAGTCAGTACCACGAATATTGAGTTGAATCCCGATTTTCTTGAACTGTTTAATCAGCCAGCTCTGAGCCGCACTGCCGCCAGAGCCGACCGTATCCAGGTTCAGCACCAGAGGCTCACCCGTATCGGCGTCGCGCCCGTCCGGATAGCCCGCTTTTACCATCAGGTCACGAGCGACCTCCGTACTCTTTCTTACAGCTTCGCCATCAATCCAGTCGAAGACAGAATCATTTAAGCCTTCCTGCCCCTTCTGATACCCAAAGATACCGGGAGGGATCGGGCTCATCGCAGTCTCACCGCGCCCGTTATAGAAAATAGAGATGTATTCTTCCTGATCATAAATAATCGCTATCGCCTGTCGAAGAAGACGCTTTCTCTCTCGTTCATCCGCTGTACCCGTATCGCCTATCACATCATCAAGCATATTAAAGCCGAAATAATAAGTGCCAGGAGTAACGGCGACATCGAGGGTAATTCCACGCTCATGCATTTCATCCGACAGGCCGATGCCTTCTGAGCCGACACTGATGGCCTGATCAAAACTGTCGCTGGCTATACCTGAGCGGTCGTAATAGCCCTGCAGGAATTTACTCCACAGCGGAATCGACTCTTTCTCAAGGCGGTATACAACTTTGTCGATAAACGGAATCTTCTGACCAGCGTCATCTAGCAATCCCGCGGCACGGTCGGCGATTTCACCCTCGGCAGGATAGAAATCATCTCGATAATTCGGATTTTTCTCGAGAACAATGGCCTCATTCGGATCATTTCTGGTCATCATGTAAGGCCCTGTACCCACCGGATACCAGTCGAGAGTGATATTTCTGTCGGCCATACCCGGCATGCTGTAAAAGCGGTCTGCTTCGAAAGGTATAGGAGCAAAGAAGTGGAAGGCCAGCCAATAACTGAATTGAGGGTACTTACCTTTAAGCCGTATCCGGAACCGGTAACGGTCGATCACCTCCACGCCGCTGAAATCGAGCGTCCGCAGATCAAGCCACTCGCCTTCGCCCTGCGCATCCCGTGCCTGCTTCGCAATGTCTGCAAACTCGTTCATCCCCAGGATATATTCCGACATCAATCCCCGAATCGGCGACAGCAATGTTGGGTCTGCAAGGCGCTTCAATTGATAGGCATAATCCTCGGCAATAAGTTCTCTCGTGCCTGTTTCACTGAAATCACTTAACGTCCGAAACGGGGCTGCGTCATCCGCAGACTCAAAGGCGTAAATGGATTCTCCGGTTTCATCCAGAGCAAACGCGGGGTGTGGTTGATAATAAGTGCCCGGTGTTAACTCGAAAAAATAGTCGCTATAGGCAAGCTCAGGTGACTCTGACGGTACCTCGTTACCTTCAGCATCGAGATACACAATCTCTGGCATCTGCGCCAGAGTATTCGGTTCCAGCTCGAATGGGCGCTTGAGATAATGATACTGCAAGGGCGGATCATAGATCTGGTCAATAAAGCGGCCTTCATCTGAACTGTAGGAAATAACAGGATCAAGGTGCTTGGGCGGCCCAGAAAAGTTTGAATACAGGATATTCTTTCCTGCCTCGTCTGCCGGGTGAGGGTTATTCCAGGCGCCATCACCGCAACCGCTGATGAAAAACGTAAACGCCACTGCCAGTGCAGCAACAACGAGCGATCCCTGTGTATTCATTTATCTCCCGTACTGGTCGGATGCAGACCAGACTGCAAACTGAGCTTAACCGGTTCACTGATTTTTATCGTAATTTCATCGAGTCTGCCAGCTTTTCGCGATCAGGCAAACTCTTGTAGCAACCAGACAGCCACTATCTGTTTGCTCTCTCCCCCATTGGCGTTACTGCTAAGAGTGGTAACAGGAGTGGATCTTATTCCAAATAGCTATTACTACTAGTGACTTATGTTCTTGTACGACATAACGCTCTTTTGGGATAATGCGCGCCCGAATTCTCCAGACCCCGCATAAACACACAGTTTTTGCAGGGTTATAACGATAGCAGAGGAAAGATGACAGAGTACCTCCTGATACTGGTCAGTACTATCCTGGTGAACAACTTCGTGCTTGTTCAGTTCCTGGGGTTGTGCCCCTTTATGGGGGTTTCCAATAAGCTGGAAACCGCCATCGGCATGGGTGCAGCCACCACCTTCGTACTGACCCTCGCCTCCGTCTGCAGCTATCTGGTATACAACTACCTACTGGTGCCCCTCGAGCTGACGTACCTGAAGACCATCAGCTTTATTATGGTCATCGCCGTGGTGGTTGGCTTTACAGAGCTCGCCATCCGCAAAACCAGCCCGCTGCTCTATCGTGTTCTGGGTATTTTTCTACCGCTTATTACCACCAACTGTGCAGTACTTGGTGTTGCGCTGCTCAACATCAAACGCGACAACACTTTTGTTGAGTCAATCCTTTATGGCTTCGGTGCCGCCGTTGGTTTTTCACTGGTCATGGTCCTGTTCGCTGCGATGCGAGAGCGTATCGCCGTTGCTGATGTGCCGGTCGCCTTTCAGGGCTCAGCCATCGCCATGATCACCGCGGGCCTTATGTCTCTTGCGTTCCTGGGCTTCACCGGCCTGGTCAGCATCTGAGGTAATGCCATGAGTACTATTATTATCGCTATTCTGGTTCTGGCCGGCCTGGCCGCCATCTTCGGCGCTCTGCTCGGCTTTGCTTCCGTCCGTTTTAAGGTCGAAGGTAACCCAGTGGTTGACCAGGTGAATGATCTCCTTCCACAAACCCAGTGCGGACAATGCGGTTTCCCGGGCTGCAAGCCTTACGCCGAAGCCATTGCAGATGGCGAGAAAATCAATAAATGTCCGCCGGGTGGTGAAAGCACAATTCAGGCGTTGGCTGATTTACTTGGGGTCGAACCTGAGCCACTGGATGCAGAACACGGTGCAGAAAAAGATGTACCCATGGTCGCCTATATCCGTGAAGACGAGTGCATTGGCTGTACTAAGTGCATTCAGGCGTGCCCTGTCGACGCGATTCTCGGCGCTGCAAAACAAATGCATACAGTCATTGTGGACGAGTGTACCGGCTGTGATCTTTGCGTAGAGCCCTGCCCAGTCGATTGTATCGATATGGTTCCACAGTCGACCGACACCAGCAGTTGGTACTGGCAGGCGCCCACCACCGGAGTTGAACTGATTGCAACGGACCGCCGCTCTATCACGACGGAGGCGCACGCATGACTCACCTGATTCAACTGCACGAGTTTGATGGTGGTATCCATCCACCAGAAAATAAACGCCAATCAAATAGCCGCCCCATCCGCAAAGCCTCCCTGCCTGCTGAGCTGGTTTTACCACTGCATCAGCACATTGGTGCGCCTGCAAATCCTGTCGTTGCCGTCGGTGATAGCGTTTTGAAGGGCCAGGTCATTGCGGAGCCAGAGGGCTTTGTATCGGCACCTCTTCATGCACCGACATCAGGAAAGATCAGCGCCATCGAAGCACGTCAGGTACCTCACGCATCCGGTCTCAGTGAAACCTGCATCGTCATCGAGCCAGATGGCGAAGAGACCTGGGCCGAGCATCAGGGCCTATGCGACGCACTCGGGCTGGAACATTGCGATGATATTCCGAAAGAAAAGCTGATTGAGCGTATCCGTGACTGTGGTATCGCTGGCATGGGCGGAGCAGGCTTTCCTACCGCTGTTAAGTTACATACTGGCCAGCACAACATCGACACTCTGATTCTTAATGGTGCCGAATGCGAGCCCTATATCACGGCTGACGATATGTTGATGCGCGAACACGCCAGCGAAGTGATTCGTGGTGCTCAGATTCTGCTACAGATACTCGGGGCTGAACGCTGCCTTATCGGCGTAGAAGACAATAAGCCGGAAGCGATAGCAGCCTTAGAAGACGCGCTCGTTCAGCACAATGAAGAACACCACATTGACGTTGTCACCATTCCGACAAAGTACCCATCAGGTGGTGAAAAGCAGCTGATCCAGATTCTGACAGGTAAAGAAGTTCCGTCCGGTGGCATTCCTGCCAGCCTGGGTATCGTCTGCCAGAATGTAGGCACAGCCGCCGCCATTGCCGATGCCGTCGACCTGGGTCGCCCACTGATTAGCCGGATTACGACAGTGACCGGCGATGCAGTCAGAGATAAAGGCAACTGGGAAGTGCTTTTAGGTACGCCAGTCAGCCATCTCCTGTCTCTCAGTGGTTACCGTCCGGCGAAGCGTGAGCGCGTCGTAATGGGTGGCCCTATGATGGGCTTTGCACTGCCGACCACTGGGTTGCCGGTCGTAAAGACAACCAACTGCCTGCTGGCCCCGACCGACAAGGAATTACCGACAAATAACCCAGCCATGGCGTGTATTCGTTGTGGCTTGTGTGCTGATGCATGTCCAGCTGACCTGCTTCCTCAGCAGCTTTACTGGTTCAGTAAAGCGCAGGAGTTTGATAAAGCAGAGCAACACAACCTGTTCGACTGCATTGAGTGTGGCGCCTGTTCGTACGTGTGCCCGAGTGAAATCCCTCTGGTTCAATACTATCGGTTCTCGAAGGGCGCCATCCGCGAAGAACGCGCAGCTGCGGAAAAAGCAGAACAGGCGCGAATTCGTTACGAAGCCCGAATTGAGCGTCAGGAACGCGAGAAAGCAGAAAAAGAAGCGAAGCGTAAAGCGCGCGCGGAAGCAGCAGCCAAAGCACAATCGGCTAAGAAAGAAGCGCCTGTAGCAAAAGCGGCTCCTACAACTGAGTCCACTGCAACTGAGCCCACTACAGATGCCGACCTGGAAAAGCTGCAGAAACAGTTATCAGCCGCTCAGGCAGCCGTTGCTAAAACGAAAGAAAAGCTGGAGGCTGCCCGTGAAAACCCGGAGATGGCCGATAAAATACCGGCATTCGAGTCTGCGTTGACTAAGACTCAGGACAAGATCAAAACGTTGGCAAAAGAGATTGCTGCAGCAAAGAAAGCCGCTAAAGCAGCCCCCGCTGCAACGGGCCCTGACAAAGGCGATCCAAACAGCCCTGAGCGCCTGCAAAAAAAGTGGGAAACGGCAGCCGCTCGATTGGACACAGCCCGAAAGCGCTTAGAAGATGCTGAAGCGGAAGGCGCAGACACGGTGGATGCACTACGCACTGGTGTAGAGAAACAAGAGGCCCGCGTCGCCGAAGCGAAAGCAGCCTACGAGGCCGCCCTGAAATCTGGCACAGATAGCAAACCGACAGAAGCTACAGCAACGAAGCCCGACGCAGAACAGCTTCAAAAGAAGCTGCTCGCACAGAAAGATCGTGTAGAAAAGGCCAGAGAGCGCCTGGAAATGGCACGTGCAGAGAAACTCGACTCTGTCGATGCACTCGAGAAGGCGCTGAACAAACAGCTTGAAAAACTGGCAGCCTTCGAAGCTCAGACCAGTACCACAGGAGAAGTATAACCATGGCACTGCTGACGCTGTCTTCACCCCATACTCACGGGCCCAACCGTACCAGTCGGATCATGCTGACGGTGGCACTGGCTACTCTGCCAGGCCTTGCAGTGATGACCTGGTTTTTCGGCTTTGGCACCTTGATAAATACGGTGCTCGCTGTAGTTACAGCGTTATTTTCAGAAGCGCTTGTTCTGAAACTACGCAAATATCCTGTGAGCTTTTTCCTCAAGGACAACACCGCATTGGTCACGGGTCTGCTATTAGGCCTTGCGCTACCTCCTCTCGCGCCCTGGTGGATCACCGTACTAGCCACCTCATTCGCCATCATTTTTGCCAAGCAGATATACGGAGGCATGGGCAATAACCCGTTTAACCCCGCGATGGTCGGTTACGCGCTTGTACTGATTTCATTTCCGGTACAGATGACCACAAATTGGGTCACCTCTTTTCAGGTCACTGGATCTGAGATCGCCGGGTTCAGCGAAGCATTGAGCATCATATTTACGGGAGCGTCGTCAGCAGCTGACGCATTCACAGGCGCCACTCCGCTTGACCAATATAAACACCTCATCAGCAAGGAGACCTCTGATGAGCTTCTCCAGCGAAATACATTTAACGGCTGGCTGAACGGTGGCTGGGAGTGGGTCAATCTGGCGTTCCTTGCTGGCGGTCTTTTCCTGATGGCCCGACGCATCATTACCTGGCATATTCCCGTATCCATGCTCGTAGCGCTCAGTATCTGCTCACTGATTCTGGGGTGGGACGAAGACCTGTATACGCCGCTGTCACTGCACCTGCTCAGTGGTGCGACTATGCTGGGAGCATTCTTCATTGCCACAGACCCGGTTTCAGCATCGACAACCCCCACGGGAAAACTGATCTACGGTGCGGGTATCGGAGTTCTTCTCTACGTGATCCGAACATGGGGAGCCTACCCAGATGCCGTCGCCTTCGCTGTGCTTCTGATGAATTTTGCTGCCCCCTTCATTGATGCCTACACCCAGCCACGAAGCTATGGCCACAGCAAGCCTAAGCGCGGTCTGAAACCGGGGGATAAATAATGTTCGAGTTACTCTCAGCCATCCGCAAGAATGCTGTGGGGCTGGCGATTTTTGCCGTCGTTACAGCGGGCGCAATTGCTGTTGCTCAAACACTGACTGCTGATCGGATTGCGTACAATATTAAGGCTGCGGAAGCGCGTGCACTGAATGAAATTCTTCCGGCCAGCAGTTACGACAATGACTTGCTTAACGACACAATGAATGTTGATGCGCGATTCAATCAACAGCTGCTCGGTCCATTGCCCGATAGCGCCCTGATCTACCGCGCCCGAAATAACGGTGAAGTCAGCGCCGTCATTCTGCCCGCGGTGGCACCCGATGGGTATACAGCTGAAGTAGATCTGATTGTCGGTGTGAAGGCCGACGGAACGCTTGCTGGCGTTCGGGTCGTCGCTCACCGCGAAACACCCGGATTAGGCGATAAGGTTGAAGTCCGGAAGTCTGACTGGATCACCGGTTTCGAGGGGAAATCTCTCGCTAGCCCAGCACCAGAGCAATGGGCAGTGAAAAAAGACGGCGGTACCTTTGACCAATTCACTGGCGCAACCATCACGCCACGTGCCGTTGTCAGAGCCGTGAAACGCGCATTGAAATTCTTTGATATGCACCGCGATGAACTGCTCTACGGCAACGCACTTTCGGGAGAAAACAGCGATGGCAACTAAGTCACTCAGAGATATATCCCTCGATGGACTGTGGAAAAATAACCCGGCACTTGTTCAGTTATTGGGGCTATGCCCTCTTCTGGCCGTGACGGGCTCTGTCGTCAACGCTCTTGGCCTGGGTCTGGCGACCATGATGGTATTAGTCGGTTCGAACCTCTCAGTATCTCTTATCCGCAACCATGTGTCTGACGCGGTTAGACTGCCAGCGTTCGTCATGATCATTGCTTCTTTCGTAACCGTCGCCGAACTGACCATGCAGGCGTTTACTTACGAGCTGTATGAGGTACTCGGTATTTTTATTCCCCTGATCGTGACTAACTGCGCAATCCTTGGCCGGGCCGATGCGTTCGCTTCCAAGAACCCCATCCTGCCGTCAGTGGTAGATGGTGTAATGATGGCCATTGGTTTTACCGTTGTTCTCGTACTACTTGGCGCACTGCGCGAAGTTCTGGGGCAGGGTCAGCTTTTCGGAAGTATGGAACTCTTGTTCGGCCCTTCCGCCGCTGACTGGAAGATTGTTCTGGTCGATGGTTACCCTGATTTTCTTTTTGCCATTCTTCCGCCGGGGGCATTTGTGGGCATGGGCTTGCTGATCGCCCTCAAGAATTTGATTGATGACCGGATAGATAAGGCCGCCGCCGCGAAGGCAGCACCGGTTGAAGCGGGTTCGAAACGGGTACGGGTGACAGGAAAAATCAGCTGAGCCAATCACTCAGCTGCGCGCTTTTCCTTGTTGCGATTCCACGAGTTCCACTGAGTTGAGTTGAACAAAACCGGCATTGGCTCTGTTCTCTATTGCCTTTTCTGCGTACAGTGTCGCTGACGCTCCAAGCATGCCAATGAAGAACAACTCGGCAAACACCTTGTGGTTACCAAAGTTGTAGTGCATCAATCGAATGGTGATAACACCAAGAGCCAGAGCGACCAGGCCACCAAACATAAGCGATTGCAGCATCAGGTTGGTATCTGGCAATTGTGCGCCAGTTTCAATCCATACCAGTGCACCTTTCGTCAGAAACCCAGTCGCTAACAGAAGAAAAGCCACGGCTGGAACCGCATAACGATCAGGCCGCTGCTCGCGCTCAGGCCCTTCGAGTCGCTGAAGTATTTCAGCAAACTCAGCCATTGCAGGCAGAGCGACATCGGCGAAGGCGCTCATTTGTTCTCTGTCCTGCGAGTTGTCATCGACCAAAGCCCATAACCGCCCACGACGACAAATCAATTTATTAATCTGAACTGTATCTGCAGATCCAAGATTGAACATTCTCAAGAGCTTATCACTCAAGCCTGGCGCCGCAGCGAGAGCCTGTGAGGCCGTGAAATCATCTGAAAGGATAAGAAGAGAGTCATCAAACGCGGGGTTACAGATTCGCTTATCGCTGTCGACACCGACGCGGGACAACAGACGATCAAACGCACCATGTCGGCGCATTACGAAATCGTACCTGAGGGATACTTCCATGCCGACCTTAATCTGCCGACCCGATCTGCCTTCATGAGTCCGATACTCATAGTTGATTCCTGCATACTCACCCGGCACTCCCTTCCACTCTGCCGTAAAACGGTGCATTAACATCGCTACTGCAAAAAGTACAAGGCAAGCAAAGCCTATGGTTAGCCACATAATCAGCATCCTTCCGCTCAGTTTTTGTGAACTGCTCACATTTAACTCTAGTCCATCGCAGCAGACTGTGAGTTGATTCACACAGACCCGGCATGAAAAGCTACAGAGCATGCCGTAAAAACTACTTTAAGGTATACTCCGCCGCGTTTAGCCTCTCAGGCCCGTATTTTCCAGTTTCAGGCGTCCGCTACAGCGGTTTTGCCGACTTCTCAGATCCAGTAGGTTTCTTTATGAGTCAGCCCAATTCTTTCGTCATCTGTGCAATGTACAAGTTTGTGACACTTGATGATTACGAAGCAAAACGTGAGCCACTTCACGATGCTATGGTCGCTTTCGGCATCAAAGGAACCTTGCTCCTCGCTAAAGAGGGTATTAACGGTACGGTTGCCGGTTCGCGTGAAGGTATCGATCAACTGCTTCAATGGCTGGCTCAAGACAACCGCCTCGCTGACATCAGTTACAAAGAGTCCTATGAAAACGAAATGCCCTTCTATAGGACCAAAGTCAAACTAAAGAAAGAAATCGTGACCATGGGCGTAGAAGGCATCGACCCTCGCCACACGGTAGGTACGTATGTGAAACCTGCCGACTGGAATGATTTGATTTCAGATCCTGACGTTACTCTGATCGACACGCGAAATGACTACGAAATTGGTATTGGTACCTTCAAAGGTGCCGTCAATCCAGAGACAGACACCTTCCGCGAGTTTCCTCAATACGTAAAAGAACAACTCGATCCAGGGCAGCACAAGAAGGTTGCCATGTTCTGTACCGGGGGTATTCGCTGTGAAAAATCTACTGCCTACCTTAAAGAACAGGGATTCGAAGAGGTCTACCACCTTGAGGGTGGTATTCTTAAGTACCTGGAAGAAGTCCCTGCAGATCAGAGCATGTGGGAAGGCGAATGTTATGTGTTCGATAACCGGGTAAGTGTCGACCATCAGCTGAACAAGGGTCACTACGACCTATGTCACGCGTGTCGCCGTCCGATCACTGATGAAGACAAACAACACGCCGATTACGAAGCAGGCGTCAGTTGTCATCATTGCATAGATGAATACACCGCAGAGCAGCAGGAACGGTTCCGCCAGCGTGAACAACAGATGCAACTTGCGCGCGAACGCGGCCTCGATCATCTTGGCGCTGATCTGAATGACATCCGTGATCAGCGACGAAAAGAAAAGCTTGCCTACAAAGAAGCGCAACGCCAGCGATCAGAAAGAAAAAGCTAATCTGCGACGGCCTCACAGTCGCTTGCTCAGGCACTTAGCACTTACTATAGACGCTCACTTTGTCACTCATACTGTCGCTCAAAGACAGTACAAAGAAGCTGCTTGTCTGGCATAATGTCCCAATCGTCGCACCTTGCGGCGACTACAGCAGGTGAAGGATCACCGAGTACTTCAGGATACCCTTCACCCTGAAATCATTTACACACGGAGTGTTTCTCAATGTCCCGAATAACCGGACTACTTGCTACGCTACTTATGACGCTGGTGTTGGCAGGCTGTAATACCCTAACCGTCGATATCATCGCACCTGATTCTGTTAACCAGAACCAGCCTTTCACCTATGAGGCGGAAGCTGATCCTGAGGCCGTCGGCCAGATTGCTTATGAGTGGTACCTTGATGGCACTATCATCAGCAGCCTACCTATCGATAACGCCCTGATTTCCTCAGCCGGCGAGCATGTTCTAAGCGTAAAAATCACCGATGAAGAAGGTGAAACAGGCGAAGCAGAAGTTACTCTGGAGGTCATCCCCACTGAAGTACTCAATGCTGACTTCGCCGTGAATGTCGAACTTCTGGACATGGAAGAAGCTCCGTTAGAAAACGTCACTGTGACCATTGACGGTGTCACTGTCGAAAGCGATGCATTGGGCATTGCTGCGTTTACCGGCCTCACTCAGACTTCTGTTCTGACCGTCGCGGCCAGTAAAGAGGGCTACATTCCACAAAGCTATCGATTTGACCTGCCAGCATCACAGGAAAGCGCCGATGTGCAGTTAACCCTGATGGAGCGCGCTACCCCAGTTGCATTCAACAACGACGCTGAAGTGACCGTGGAAAATAGTGAGCTGAACACCAGCGTCACCCTACCAGCAGGTGCCTTCGTTGACGCCAACGGCGACCCTGTCACTGGCGAAATCACAGCCAAAGTTACGCCGGTTGATACCCGTGAAATGGGTGCATCCTACCTCGGCGGCGGTGTTGCACTGACCGAGGAAAGCGAAGTCGTTCAGCTGCTGTCACTGGGTATGATCGACTTTGAATTCACCCAAAACGGTGAGCCAGTGCAACTGGCAGCAGAAGCCAGCGCACAGATTGAAATGGATCTGGTTACCGAAACCGGACCGGACGGACGTGTTTACGCCATTGGCGAAGAAATCGAAATGTGGTGGTTTGATGAAGCCACCGGCCTTTGGGTTGAAGAAGGTGTTGGCGAAATCATAGCGTCTGCAACATCACCAACAGGCATGCGCCTGATCGCCACTGTTGAGCACTTCACAACGTGGAACTGGGATTATTATAAAGCCGCAGACAGAGCATCAATCACGCTTAACTGTATGCTTAATGGCTCATTGATCGGCCCACAAGACAGCTGCAGTGTATCTTTGAGTGCAGACGGTATTTACCGAACAACCTCCATAGGCAGTGACGGCCTTACTATTGTTAATATTGCCCCAGGCATGACGTTGACCGCAAACGCGAGATTAAGATCCTCGAGTGGTGATCTTTATACCGGCCAGACATCTTTCACCACGGTTCCGGGCAATATTTCAGTGAACCTGAACCTGGGTTATACCGGCGAAGGCTTCGCTTTTATCTCATGCACAGTGACCAATGGCAGCACGGTGCGTCCGGTTGAGTGTTTTGGCTCTACCGTCAGAGACGACGGAGGACACTCTACTCTACTGAATTCAAATAACTCTAATTCACCCGTCAGAGTACCTATCGTTCAAGGCGAGCCTGTCAACTTACTTCTTTCACTCCAGGGGAATATAGTTACCGACACGATTAATGTAGCAGGCGCTCCATCCGCCATTGTCAAAGAATACGAGGTTGAGACTGAGCTGGGGCAGTTAAGTTGTTATGCAACACTGGATGGCGGACAAGGCGAGTACTATCCGTGCACCGCATTAGTAACCTCTGATTCTGGTGTTAACACCGTAGTCAGAGCTGGAGATTACAGCGGAACACCGCTTACCGCTCCGATAAGTTACAGTAGCGACGCCAACACGCTCGACATCGCCGTTGCCACCGCCTTTAATGATGGTGAACTTTTTAACGATCTGTATTCTGAACCCGAATACTTCTACTTTTCACCTTTCAGAGGTCAGCACTTCAATTTGCCAACATCTGAGCCTGTCACTCTGGCAATTACAAACGATATAGAATCACGGAATCTCTATACCTATACGTGCCGCCTCGATGGAGAGATAGTTGACGTAGAGAAGTGTCTCATCACCTATCACGATTTTCAGACTGAAGAGCGCTGGAGAACAACCCCTGACGCCCCAAGTTGGATGACTGGGAAAATGCATCTCCCGATAAGCAACATCAATACAAACTTCTTCAGCGGAGAAGTTGATGTTGAAAGCTCATTATTTGGTTACTACGCGATTAAAAGCGTGGAACTGAATACATCAAACAGAACCATCGCTTTTGATATGACCTACAACGTTCCTCAGTGACAAAGAGAGGGCTACCGATGCACTATTCGGTAGCCCTACTCTTAACGGAGTTTTTTATTTTTAGTCAGAGCGAGATATTTGAATAATCTCTCCATGCCCCATGACTGAAAAGTCACTCATCTCAATCCCCTTTTCTATCAGGGCTTCAGCCAGCCTCAACGGCGGCTCATCCATTTCTTCATCCGTCAGAATAAAAGTCCCCCAGTGCATTCCGATGGCCTTCCCGGCCTTGAGATCAATAAATGTCTGAACGGCCTCTTCGGGACTCATGTGTGCATCTTTCATGAACCAGCGCGGATCGTAGGCTCCAATAGGAATGGTCGCCAGGTCAATACCGGGATAGTCCTCACCAATTTTTCTAAAGTCGTCGGAGTAACCGCTGTCACCGGTATGAAAAAATCGAAAGTCTTCAATATCGACTAACCATCCCGCCCAAAGGCTTTTGTTTCTGTCAAAAAATGTTCGTTGAGACCAATGCTTAACAGGAAGAGCCGTTAGCGTCATACCCTCATATTCGTGAGACTCCCACCAATCCATTTCAACGACATTGGTAATGTCGTAGCTCAGTAACTCTTCCTTTAAGCCCAGCGGTACGAGAAATAATGGAGGCGCATCTTTCTGTCTCTCGTATAGCTCTGTCAGTGACTCTTCATCCAGATGGTCGTAATGATTATGAGAAATCACAACGGCATGAATATGTGGCAGTTCGTCGATGTTCAGGGGTGGTGCGACAATTCGCTTGGGCCCGGCAAAACTTAGCGGTGAAGCGCGCTTTGAAAAATGTGGGTCAGTAAGAATATTCTTACCCTTTACTTGTAAAAGAAAAGCACTGTGTCCCAGCCAGGTAATCTGAGTCGTCGCTGGGTTTGCAATGACATCAGGGTCTGGGTGAATAACATCGAAGTGTTGCGGAGACGGCTCAGTTCTGTTCCAGCGCCAACGCAAGAGGTCAGTAAAGGATTTACTGATCGCCTGGCCATCAGTATTTACAAAGGTGCCATCCGGCATATGATGCGCCGGACGGCTTTCAACATCATCCGCCGGTTCGTTATGCAAAATGGCTGCACAACCAACAGCGGCCGCGAGGCTACCTACCAGTACCAGAGCTGACTTCAACGTAATTACCCAGTTAGAAAGTGGGAGTTCAGATTCTCTGAGTTTACGAATAAATTCAATACGTCTGGTAGAAATATGTGTTCAGGTGACCTGTCTTATCTGGGGTTTGTAGTCACCAAAGAGGATTTTCAGCATCCGCTGCTGTGCCCGCCTTCCCCGCCGGGTTAAAAAGGCACGTCCACCTGGCAGAAGCCGCAAGGTAAGGTGGGTCAAGGCGTTGACCGGAGCAAAAATAAAGGGATACCAGGGCCAGCGGCACGGCGGCAGTCCAAGCCTGCGCATCCCTTGTGAGCCAACAAACAGCCTCAGGATACTCAGGTGGACTTCTTTATCCCAATGACTTCTCAACCACTGAGCGTTAGGATAATGGCGCTCTAACGGTTCATCCATCAGAGCCTCCGCGAGCTGCTTCGAGCCCTCATCTGCCTGAGCCTGACTTAACAGGTTACGATACAACGCGATACGTCCCGCCTGCTCACTATCTACCAACAACGACTCATCCAGCCCCATCAACCAGCCAATATACCGCCAGAGGTGCATGACATCCGCGCCCTCTTGCTTTGACACAGGCACTCCGAGTACGCGCTGGCCAAGAAGAAACATGACTGAAAACGCAAGGTAAGTGACCTGCATATCCAACTGATTCACGGGCAAGCCCAGATACTCATGGTCCCAGTCTTCACGAGCCGCCAGTTGTCTGCGAACCATGGCGTGAATCAGCCTGACCCGAAGCGTGGTAACGAAGCCCGTTCCTCCAGGTAGAATCGCTCCGGGCTCGGTAGCGTCCATCCACCATTTGGTGGTTTCAGCCACTCGGCGCTGTGCACCCTTTTCGAGAGCCCCCGTTTTCAACAATGTCTGATTAATCGCGCTCGCCTGATAGCCAGCCATAAGGCCAAAATCGCGCAGGATACGCATGCCTGTTTTACCTGACCTGGCGACGACGTCACAACCTCTGATCAGTGAATGCTCATCAAGCCAAGCGGGGCGCTGACGAACATGCTGCATAAAAGCTTGAATGGGTGCAGCCAGTGAAGTTACACCGTCAGCGTCGCTGTGCAAGGCACGCTCGATATCAGACCACTGTCCTTCTCCGCGAGCCAACCAGGCTGCTACGTCATCTGCTAGCGGATCACCACAAAGAAGCTGCTGCCCCATTGCCTGCCATTCGATGGAACTGGGCTCAGCAGCTGCCTTGTCTTTAATCGTCAGCAACATGGGAGAAGCTATTGTTCTGGCGGTATGAATATGGATACCGTGACGCTCTGGAGTATTCATAGAAGGATTCCCGGATGTTTCACCAGATCTGCCTTAAATCAGACCGGTACTCTTGCGTACCAACCTAACCACCCACACTGGTACTGTCAAGTACCAGACGCTATACTGGATTGAAAATACGATAAACGGTATGAAGTAAGCGCATGACTGCACCGGCGAAGGATCACAAAGACAGACTACTTTCTGCACTGGAAGCTGCGATGGCAACCAAGAGCTATCGTGATGTCACGCTGGCCGATATCACCTGCGGTGCCAAGGTATCCCGCAGAACGTTTTACGAGCATTTCAAAAATAAAGACGAATGCTTACTGGCTCTCGCCCGGACAACGAGCCAAAGAATCATGAAGAGCATCATCAGCTCTTACAATCCCGCTGATGACTGGCCACAAACCGTCACAAAAGTGACTTCCGGGTATCTTCAGTTCATCGCCGAACACCCAACGCTGATGTATGCCTTGTATGTTGAGGTAGCAGCACTCGGCCAGAGTGGCTTGGAAATACGGAGGGAAATCAGCCAGACCTTTGCGGAATTCCTCAGTCAGCAAACAAAACTGAAACTGGCATCATCAGCGCTGGATCATGCGTTAACAAAACAGGAAGCGCTTGCTCTGGTCGCGGGAATTAATGAACTGATTCTACAAACCATCATGGGAAAAGAGAGCCTCAATGAAGCGACCGCCGTTACCCAGCTGAATGACGTCGCGAGCTCTCTTATTCTGAGAATGACCAGTCACTCAGGCGCGTGACACACCGCTTCAATATTATTGCCATCGGGGTCAATAACAAAAGCGCCGTAGTAGTGTTCATGGTATTGAGGTCGCAACCCCGGCTCTCCATTACATTCGGCTCCCTGACTCATCGCAGCAGAATGGAAGTCATCAACCCCAGCACGATCTTTGGCAGAGAAAGCAACGTGACGAGGTGTAAATGTCTCTTTCACCTCAATAACCCAGAAAACGGGCTTACCTTCAGGGCCAAAGGCACACATTCTCTGGGTAGGAAAGTACCTGTTCCAGGTGGCAATGAACTCCACCTGCACCTGATAACCTAAAGGCTCGAAGACAGCAGAGTAGAAGTCTCTGGTTTTCAAAAAATCGCGAGCATAAGTACTCAGATGATCAATCACAGGCACGTAACTCCCGGTTCGACCTTCCGCATAACCAACAGAATCTGACCGACATGAATACCAAACTTGGTCATGCGCGTCTCATTAACGACAACTCCGTCGGCGACGTGAAACATCCAGTCATCCATGTCCAGGTCAATGGTGTCGCCTGGCTCACCATAGCGTAGGGTATAGGCCATATGGATGGCATTACCCGCCCACTCCATCGTTGTCGCTTCAGGCACATCTGATGCTTTCGCACTGAGTACTTCCCGTCCGTCTTTCCGTGCTGGCGTAAGGGTCCAGACACGGGTCTCGCGCTTAGCCTCAGCACCAGGCTCATCATAAAAATAAAATACTTCATCCAGAGTACCGACGCCTTCCTCATCCCAGCTGGCGTCGATACGAGCATTAAACGAACGTGTCTCAGCGCCACTTCGGTCCCGGACTACGCCATCAGCACAGATCTTCCCATCAAAGAATGTCTGGGGAATAAGTTTCGGAGAGCGACCGGCGGCGTGATCTACCTGAGTGCTCGAACACCCTGCGACGACAACCGCTGCCGTTACTCCCAGCACTCCAGTACGAAACAGCTGACGAGAGGTTTTCATATGAAACTCCAAAGTTATTCAATACTTGTACAGAGTATCCCGTTACTCAGGAGTTCCCGCAAGTGCTACGCACCCGCCGTATTCATAATCCACCCGATGGCCAGCACCTGCGGAACCGTGATCAGCGGCAGAAACAATGCAATCTTCCAGCTACGCGTCGTGTCTTTCAGAGCCATAATCTCGGTATAGTCAGTAGCCGCTCCAGCCATAAGAAACGTAAAGGCATTACCTGGCGCACCCGCGCGGTTAAACAGATCTGCAGCAATTGGACTAGAACCTTCCGAGCAAACCTCGATCAGTGTGGTCGCCAATAAGGTTAACAGCAGACCCGACATACTCGCGCCAAACCAGACACCAAAACTCTCGGGCGGCACGAAAGCCCGGATCAAAGCCACCAGTACAACGCCGAAAACGACCCACCTCAACACCATTCGGGATTCTTTCAGGCCGCCCCAGAACATCTGAAGCAACGCTTTAGGTCCCCAGTCGTAATTCCCCCATGACGCCCGCACTGACGGCCAGAAGGCAATATCATCGAACTCCACAGTATTAGGGTTTTCGGGCAGTACACCGCGGTCACACAAGCGGTCAAAGATCCAGCCGCTGATCCAAGCAATCACTAATGATGCAACGATAAAGAGCAACGTCCATTGCAGGCCGATCAAGCCAACCAGAATGAGCGTCAATGTCAGGGAGTTCCAGGGGCTCGCGATCAGGAATGCCATCACCTGACCAATGCTTGCACCGCGCTCATAGAGCTTCATCGCCACCATCAGGATACCGTGGTTACAGAGATCTAGCAGAAGCCCAGCCACGGTTGCCCGGAATATGCCGCGCTTACTACCACCCCGGCCAAGTACCGACATAATCGCTTCTCTTGGGATTCGACCGAGAATACCAACGAAGAAGGCCGCCGACAGAATACCCCACCACATGGCATTCACCATTTCATAGCTGGTGTGCAGCATAGTACCTAACCAATCAGGAACCTGTTCCGTGTGACCGATGATCAGAAAGCCCAGATAACCAACGACGACTGCGGGTAAGCAGGTCCACATAATCCAGTCTCTGCGCTGCTTAGTCGCCGGAGCGCAGCATGACGTATCGTCCGCGGAAGCCGGTGCCTCAGAACCACAGCAGCTACTGACAGGTTCTGCTGGTTTGCCAGAACAACACGAGTCGCCTTCTGTCTGAACAGGCGATTTATCTGAACATGTGTCTGCAGCAGATGAGGTGCTGCAGCAGCTTTTTTTATCATCACTCATGGTGACCTCCTTCAATAAGATGGCAGATATGGTCTCCACATGGGGAACAGTCTGGCAGCACCTTCCACTCCTCCACCGCAGACTCCATGCGATGTACCAATGTCTGCATATCAGTCAGCTTCTGCTGAGCCTCTTTGAGCCTGATCTCTATTAATTCACGCGCATGCGGACAAAGAGACTGGCCCTGCTTAGCATCAAGAAGCAGCTGTCGTATATCATCGAGCGTAAACCCCAGAGCCCTAGCTCTGAGAATAAACGACAGTTGTCTTACTTCGTCATGGCCAAAACGGTGATAACCGGATGCATCCTTCTCAGGCTTAATCAAACCAGACCGGACATAATGGCGGACGGTATTCACATTGACGGCAAACTTCTTTGCCAGCTCACTCGCTTTCATACAATGATTGACCTGTATTGCTTCGAACTGAGTGTACGATAAACCTGCCAGCCACTCTCAGGTCAAGTCAGAAAAATTCGAACCGTTCGGCTGCGAAATCCACGTTTCTGAACTACTTTTGTAACAGCAGGTTTTCGATGAGCAGAATGCTCCGAAAGGTGACCTCCGTATAGGGGTAACATACCTGATCACCCCCTCATACCGATAGTGGACTCTCTGGATATGCGAATAACCCTGTTTCTCTTATTGCTGTTCAGCCTGCCGTCGCAGGCATTGACAGTCATTACGGGAAATTCGTTCGAGCGTTATAATCTCGAAAGTGGACTTGAGTACCGCCTCCAGGCTTCCCCAGAGCCCCCTGAGATAAACGCCGACTGGGAAGTCGCCCGCGACACACTGACATTCGGATTCAACCCAGATAACCTCTGGATTCGCTTTTCGGTACGCAACACATCATCAGAGACCCAAAACCTGGTACTCGACTTCCCCTACCCACTTCTTGACGAAGTAGATGTCTATATCAGAGATGAATCTGGTAAAGAGGTCGTTCATCGATTGGGGGACACACGGCCCGCAGACGCACAGCACATTCAACACCCACACCTGGTCGCCAACTTCCGACTTCCTGCGATGACTCAACATCAGGTACAAATCCGGGTTAAGACCGAAGCAACTCTTAATGTGCCGATAACGCTCTGGACTCAAAGTGCATTCATATCGTCTTCGGTGCGGGCCACCGTATTCGATATGATAATGTACGGGATATTGGTGGGCATCGCGCTCTATCACCTGCTTCTCTTTGCTCAACTCAGAGAGCCTTCGTATTTCTGGTACTCCATTTTTCTGATCACCCTCGTCAGCATATTTGCCTACTTTCAGGGTTACATCAATGCCTACGTATTCGAGAGCCTGCGCCGACACAGTAACCACTTTTTGCCATGGTCGTATGCAGTCGTCGCTATCTCCTGCATTCTGTATATCCAGCGAGCGCTGGATCTGCCTCGCAGCCGGCCAGGGTATTCAAGGTTACTCAACATGGTCGCAGCAACGGGGCTGATTCTGGCAATCGTTGCCATGTATATTCCATATTCTTCATCGATTAAGTTCCTTACTGTTTACGCTGCTATTGCCACTCTTATCGTGATTGGCGCACAGGCCATACGGGCATTCGACCAATACGAACCTGCATACTACGGCTTCACCGCCAGTGCGTTTCTTATGGTGGGAATGGGTATTACCATCATGGAAAAAACAGGGCTGGTGACATCCACGCCGATCACGCGCTCGGCGGGCGACGTAGGCTTTACAGTAATGGCTGTCTTCTACGCATTGCTGCTTTCTCAGCGCATGCGTTGGGAGCAACACAAGAGGCACAAAGCCGAACTGGCTGTGCGTTTAAGTAATGCCGAATTACTGCAAACACAGCAGAAACTGAACAAAAAGCTGGATGTGCTGGTACGCGAAAGAACGGTTGAACTGGAAAAAACAAACGAGCAACTGCACAAGGCGAGTATCACCGACCCACTGACTGGCCTCTATAATCGTCGTCACTTCGATCAGGAATTTCAACGCCTCCACCACGCGGCAATGCAGGACGGGACATCTCTCAGCCTGGTACTGTTGGATATAGATCACTTTAAAACCATCAACGACCGCTATGGGCACCCCGCTGGAGATGCCTGCCTGATTGATATCGCCAACCGAATCCAATCCGTGGCCAAAAACTTTGATGCGGTCTGTGCCCGATACGGTGGTGAAGAATTCATTATTCTGATGGCCGATGAAGATCTGGCCACTGCCCGCGCAGCGGCACAGACACTCCTGTCATTAATACGGGAAGTGCCTGTCGCCGCGTCTGGCCATAGCATCCGGGTGACGGCGAGCATTGGCGTCATTGCACGACAGCCATCCAGTGCAGACGAGACAGATACTCTGCTGAAGGCTGCCGATGAACTTCTGTATCAGGCCAAAGCGCAGGGAAGAGATCAGATCTGCAGCCCTGAAAAGACCGACTACTCTTTATGACTCACCGAAGGTAGAGATTCCGAACGACTCTTTACTGAACTCCCAAAGTTCATCCGTCAAAGCGTCACTTCGCGACGAACGACTGCGAATTCCCGGCTTCCTGCGACACCAATAACCACCACTGCGGTCTGAGTTATCAGTCGCCAGAAATATCTGCGTGTCTGCGCCTTTTCTTTCAGAAATAAGAAACGGAAAAAAGAGTTTTACAAACAAATCAGGAAACTGTCGATAGAACTCCGTTTTAACCCCGCCCGGATGAAAAGAAAACACTTTTACATTTCTGTCTTTGAGATATTTCTCTAAGCCATTAACAAACAGAATATTGGCTAATTTTGAGCGACCATACAGCAAGAATTGCTTAAACAGAAAGCGGTCTCCACGCGGTGGGTTCGTAATCGTCTTTTTGAAAGCGAGAATATTACCCACCCAATGAGCCACTGAACTGGTCACGATCAGGCGCGCATCATCAGAGCGTTTCAAGAGGGGCATCAATTTATGGGTTAATAAAAAGTGCCCCATATGCGTAGCTGCAAACATATACTCGTGACCAGCATCATTTTTGCGCACCGATGACGTAAACAGGCCTGCATTCAGAATTAACCGGTCAATGCGCTCGAAGCGGGATGCAATCACCTCTGCAAAGTCAGCTACGCTGCTGTAGTCAGCCATATCAACCTGCACAAATTCGACCTCTGCTTCGGGGTGTTTGTTCAGTATTTCCTGAACCACCCGCTCGCCTTTAACCTGATCTCGAGCAGCAATCACCACCCGATAACCAAGCCCTGCTAACGCTTCCGATGTAATCTTACCAAGGCCTGCGCTACCGCCGGTAATGAGTGCTGTTTTCATCACTATTCCCTTATAAAGTGACCGAAATATCGCTGATGACTGCATTCGCAATATCGCGCGCGTCTTCTATTGATTGGCTGCGTGCCAGAGCAACACCTAAGCGACGTTTACCGGCGACCTCAGGTTTTCCGAATAAACGGATCTGAGTATCCGGGCGATTCAATGCCGCTGTCAGATTACCAAACTGCATATTGGTCGATTCACCGGCCACTAAGAGTACAGAGGATGCAGAAGGCCCGGTCTGTACAATATTCGGAATCGGCAACCCAAGAATGGCTCTTGCATGCAAAGCGAACTCCGACAGGTCCTGAGAAATCAAGGTGACCAGCCCCGTATCATGGGGGCGCGGTGACACCTCGCTAAAGATAACATCGTCACCTTTTACAAAGAGCTCAACACCAAACAAGCCTCTCCCACCCAGATCGGAGGTTACTTTTTCTGCAATATTTTTCGCTTTAGTCAGGGCAATTTCTGTCATCGCCTGCGGCTGCCAGGATTCCTGATAGTCACCGTCTTCCTGACGATGGCCAATAGGATCACAGAAGCTCGTCACCGTATTACCCGCACCATCATCGTGGCGGATAGTCAGCAGCGTAATTTCGAAATCAAAATCGACAAAGCCTTCAACAATTACCTTACCCTTGCCCGCGCGACCGCCTTCCTGAGCATAATCCCATGCGGCTTTAATCTGATCTTCTGTTTTTACGAAACTCTGGCCCTTACCCGATGAACTCATAATCGGCTTCACCAGACATGGAAGCCCGATGGCTTTAACCGCGGTCTCGTACTCTTCTTCGGAGGCAGCAAACTGATAAGAGGACGTCGGTACTTCCAGGGTTTCAGCGGCAAGTCGACGAATGCCTTCCCGATTCATGGTCAACTGAGTAGCCCGGGCAGTGGGAACCACGTTAAATCCTTCTGATTCGAGCTCTGCCAGCGTATCGGTTGCAATGGCTTCGATTTCAGGGACGATCAGCGCCGGCTTTTCCTGCTCAATGACCTTTCTCAGCGCATCACCATCCAACATTGAAATGACGTGACTGCGGTCTGCAACCTGCATTGCAGGGGCATCAGGATATCGGTCGACCGCGATCACTTCGCAACCCAGGCGCTGTAATTCAATTGCGACTTCTTTTCCGAGTTCACCCGAACCACAGAGAAGAACGCGTGTTGCCAGGGGAGAAAATGGGGTACCAATGGTCGTCATATTACTAAATCCAGATCTGTTAAACGTGCGGAAAACAAACAGCCTATTCTGCTGACGGGTCCACACTGAAAAAATTCATTGCTGCGCGCTCACGCTCGCCAACTAACTGCATCACCTCGCGGCGCTGATCATTCGTCATGCTGCCCCAGTCTGTGATTTCCTGCCCTGTGCGGTAACAGCCAAGGCAGACATTATTTTCATCCAGAGCACAGATACTGACGCACGGAGAACGCAGCGGGGCTTCGTTTTGCTTCGTCATAGTGTGACGACTTCCAGAGTTGCAGTGTAACGCTCGGCATTATGCACATAATGAGCAGCACTCGCTTCGAGCAGCTTTTTCTGCATATCATTCAGCTCACGCTTAATCACTGCTGGAGACCCCACAACCAGAGAGCCATCAGGGATATCCATCCCTTCAGGAATCAGCGCATTCGCGCCGATAATACAGTGCTTACCGATGCGCGCTTTATTCAGCACCACCGCACCAATACCAATCAATGAATAATCATCAATCTCACAACCATGCAACATCGCATTGTGACCAACCGTCACCCCCGTGCCCAGCGTCAGAGGGATACCAGAGTCCGTGTGTAATACAGCGCCGTCCTGCACATTAGATTGGGGACCAATCGTGATGACATCGTTATCACCGCGCAATACCGCGTTGAACCAGATGCTCGATTGCTCACAAAGAACACAACTACCGATCACTGTCGCATTTTCAGCAACAAACACACCTTCTTTCTTTTCTGGAGTTCGGTCTTCAATTCGGTAAAACATAGTGGGCCTCCTATCACCAGGCCGTTCAATAGTCAGGTGCAAAAATCAGTATTGAAGGCTGATATCAGCATCCCAAAAGTTGTTCATAAATTCGGCAATCATCATGGCGGTTAACCCCCATATATGAAAGTCCTCAAAGTCGTAGCTGGGTAATCGAATGCTGCCACGCTCAAAGTAGCGACTTGGCGGCTCGGTAAAGAGCGACAGCGGGACCTCAAATACGGCATCCAGCTCATCGGGGCTAGCAGCGTGCTCCAGCCCGGGAGGAATGATTGCCAGCACCGGTGTCACCAGATACCCAAAACGGCTGACGACCTGATCAAGTTCTCCGATGACGGTGACATCCGAAGGACGCAGTGCCACTTCCTCGTGCGCCTCGCGCAACGCCGTTGCGATAATACTGTCGTCTTCGGGGTCACGCTTTCCGCCCGGGAAAGCGACTTCACCCTTGTGGGATGACAGATGAGCGGCCCGGCGAGTCAACAGTACGTTGGGCGATGGTTCATCAGTCAGAGCGAGCAGAACACCAGCCTCAGCGAGGTCGGGTTGAGGAATCTGTCTCGGTGTCAGCCGCTGATGCTTCGCTATCAGCAGATCATGTAAGGGCATCTTGGTCATGGCGACATTGTAAGCTCAGAGGTACCCCGTGGCTATCTGTTCACCCCGTCAAAAAAATCACTGCCTCCGAGACGTCAGAACCCCGGAACAGACACCAGGGAGACAAAGTGTCGCAATATGTCCCACATATAGATCATTTTACGATAAACCCGAAGATTTAATTAACAGCTTTGACTAAAAAATCAGCAATCTACTTTCGCTGAACAAGCGGTTAACTCACTGATTTTTAACAACTTTCTAAGTAACACAAAGTTACATTAAAGAATTTTTTGAGGATAATCAGATAGTTAGACAGGTTAAACAATAGCAGCGATGTATGTTTGACGCTTTCTCCTTGGGGTAGACTAGTTTCCGAAATATGCAAATGCGCGACTTGCAGTGTGTAGAAACTGATATGAGGTAATGAGCCGTGGACATGCCATCTTTTGACGAAATGGTTCGCTTAGCGAAAAACGATCCGGAAACACTGGAGCGTATCCGCCTGAAACTGATTGAAGAGACAATCGCTGAAGCGCCAGAGAACTGCCATCGCCGCCTGCGTGGCCTGCAGTTCCAGATCGATATGGAACGCCGCCGTGCCAGCAACCCTATGGGCGCATGCATCAAAATATCAAAGATGATGCATGACTCGCTGTACACCATGCGTCAGACTCTGAATGCAGCCGTAGGCGAAACCGTAGACGATATCGTCATGCCACTTGAAACGCCTGCTCAGGCACAGGTACTCGCATTCCCTATGCAGGCCAATAGCTGATTGCATATACTGCCCTCAGTTCTTGAGGGCAAATAACATGAAATACTGCAGTAACTGCCGTGCTGAAGTAACTTTCGATATTCCGGACGGTGACAACCGACATCGTCATATCTGTCATAGCTGTGACACCATCTTCTATGAAAACCCCAGAATCGTCGCCGGTACCCTGCCAGTATTCGACGGACGAATCCTACTCTGCAAGCGCGCGATTTCTCCTCGTAAAGGATTCTGGACCCTGCCCGCCGGCTTTATGGAAAACGGTGAAAGCACTGAACAGGCAGCACTTCGGGAAACCTGGGAAGAAGCAGCAGCCCGGCCAGCGCTCGGTAGCCTGTACAGTATGATTACCGTTCCCCACATTAATCAGGTACACATCTTTTTTCTGGCCGACATGCCAGCGCCCGAGTTTGCCGCAGGCCCGGAAAGCCTCGAGGTTGCACTATTCACTCCCGCAAAAATACCCTGGGAAGAAATAGCGTTTCCCACGGTGTCTGAAACCCTGCGACGTTTTATAGCGGGAGCCTCAGGCCCGCACGTATTTGATATCCGGCCAGATCAGGCTCTGCACGCAGGAAGCGATTAATCTTCAGAATTCGGCCAGCTGCCACACATCATAGGCCGGCTCTTCATAGGGATGAGCAAGCTTCATCGCCGCGACGGCGGCTTTGATAAGGTCGTCCGTGCATACCAATTCAACCCGGTACTCGACGACCTTTTCGACATCACCGACCTTGCCAATATGTGGCTGAGCGCCATCAAGAGGACGAAACTGGCCTTCTCCTCTCGTCTGAAAACAACAGTGATCGTAATCACCGATCTGGCCGGCTCCCGAGGCAAATACCGCTTCCTTAACGGGTTCGAGGTGATCAGCAGGCACAAAAAACACAAATTTATACACGTCAGTCTCCAGTAGGCCGTCGGTCAGGTGATTCGTTCCAGCTCAATCAGGTTAGCCATGGCCTGTTTACTCCCGTCTCCACAAATATCCGGATCCGCCTTGAACTGATGACAGACATCAGGACGGGATGGATCGCCGAACAGACGACACAGATTGTCAGCGTCCAGCTGCACGCAACGAACGCCTGCGGGCTTACCATCAGGCATCCCTGGAATCGGACTGGAGATCGACGGAGCAATGCAGCAGGCGCCGCAACCAGGCTCACACTTCATAAGACACACTATGACCGGTAGAGAATGTATCTGTTCGGCGCAGCGAACAGAGTGTTAGCTTACCCGGCCTGACCCTCGGTTGGTAGCGCTTGCCAGCCGGTAGTTGCTGGGATAGCCTTGCGTGACTGAATCTGGAGCCCGACCCATGCGCTTGCTATTGCCGATCATTGCAATATTCGCAACTACCTTCGTAACTGTTGTTACCGCCCATGCAGAACCTACTAATTTCAGGGTCGGCGCTGGCCTTCTGAAATACGATGTTCACCCGGCACCGGACTACATGCCAGACTTCCGCCAGTCAGGCACCACCCTGTTTGCCGAATTTCCGCAGGATAACTACCACGGCTCTCGTTTCATTATTTATGCGCTTGATGAAGGTGACACCTCACTCTGGGGGTACGAGACTCAGATGATGATAGGGTACGGCCTCGCTCAACCCGGTTTCCGTATACACACCGGGCCAGCATGGCACCGCGAAGTGATTGACGTGCGACGCGACGGCGATGCTGATCCTAAGGTATTTAACGGATGGGGCTGGCAACTGGGTACAGGTTACCAATACAAGGCCATCACCCTCGAAGTTGCCGCAACCTACCGCGATACACGTGACTATCGCCAGGAAAATAAAACGGCAACCGGCAGGAATACGCCTCCCGCACCGATCCTTTCAAACCTTCTGATCAGTTATCGCTTCTGATTGGCACAGCTTGCCCGTAAGGAACTACCATGACTAATCCTGTTGCTGTTAAGTACATGTCGAGAGCCGAAATAGAAAGCTTGATGTACACCACTTCTGCGGAGTCCGGCAACCAACAGGCTGAGCTGTTTGAAGCTCTGGTAAGACGTCTGCTCGAAATTATGGAGCAGGACTCTTACCGCTGATGTTGCCGGGCATCATTGCACAAGGCGACGGTTGGATCGCGCTGAACAAGCCCGCCGGACACAGCTTCCACAGCGAAGACGGAACATGCGGCTTTTTCGCGGATGCCGAAGCTGCACTCGGGCAAAAACTCTGGCCGGTACACCGACTCGATAAAGTCACTTCCGGTATTCTCCTCGTTGCAACCTCGGCTGAAAGTGCAGCCGCGTTATCGCTACAATTCGCTCAACGGACAACCCGGAAATACTACCTGGCAATCTCACGACAACGTCCTAAGAAGAAGCAGGGTCTGATCAAAGGCGATATGGAGAAAGCCAGAAATGGCAGTTATCGCCTTCTCCGCACATTGAGTAATCCAGCCATCACCCGATTCTGGAGTGCTTTTGACGAGTCTATGGGTGAACGCCTCTTCCTGCTTAAACCCCATACGGGGAAGACCCACCAATTGCGTGTCGCCATGAAAAGCCTCGGCGCTCCCATACTCGGAGATACCCGGTACGGAGGAGAGCCGGCCGCCAGGGCATACTTGCACGCCTGGGCTATTGAATTCAGCGATGGCGCAGTAACCCATCGGCTCTTTTCAGCGCCTCAGGAGGCAGAATGGCCTTCTATACCGCGCGATTGGCAAGACCCGTTCACAAGCTTCTGAATTGCCTGTGCGCGTTTATACGCAGTAAAGTTTCATTCAGTGTCTGAATACGCCTTCCCGGACTACACTCTCGCTAAGCGTGATTTTCACACAAAAGTTGCGCTCGCTATGTTCTTTTATTAGCATATTACCAAGTAGTAATATTAAGGTCGAAGTATGGCCTTCTGATAAGTCCTTTGAGAGGAACCAAGCATGCGTATCCATAAGTTTCTGACTGGCTCATTGTATGTCAGCATATTGATGATTCAAACTCAGAGTGCGACCGCAGAACTTACCATCTCAGAGGCTAGCATTCCTGATATCTATAGCCTTGATGGCACGGTTGAAGCGATAAACTCCGGAACCATCTCTGCACAGACCAGCGGTACGATCCTGGCAATCAATGGTGATGTTGGCGACTCAGTAGATGACGGCCAGGTACTCATCCAGATTGACAATACTCAGCAGAAAGCAGCAGTTGCTCAAGCCAGGGCCAGCCTGGCGCAGGCGGAGGCATTGAACGACGACTCACAAACATTGCTGAAGCGAAATGCTCGTCTGCTAAAGCAAGGCACACTCTCTCAAGGCGAATATGACCGTTCCGAAGCACAGGCTAAAAGTGCCGCTGCCAATGTAGAGGTTGCGAAAGCGGCACTGCAACAGGCAAAAACACAGCTCTCGTACACCGAAGTGACCGCGCCCTATGCGGGCCTCATTATGGAGCGCTTTGTTGAAGTCGGTGAGCTGGTCAATCCCGGTACTCCCCTGATGAGCGGCTATGGTACCGGTGCCATGCGCGCGATAACTGATGTGCCCCAGCGGATTGCGAGCAAATTCAACGACGCAAGCCAGGTCAGTGTAGAAATCGAACACAAGATGACACCTGCCACCAAAGTGACTCTATATCCGTTCGCGGATAACCAGCGTCACAGCGTACGGCTGCGTGCGGCACTTTCAGACGAATCGAGTGCCAATCTGTTGCCGGGCCAGTGGGTCAAGGTTCACATTCAGGCAGGTGCACGCAACGCCATTCTGATTCCATCGTCAGCCCTTCTCCGTCGCGGAGAAATGAACGCTGTTTATGTACAAGAGAATGATCGCTCATACCTGCGCCAGATCCGACTGGGCAACCCAATCCAACGAAACGGTGATACCTGGTATGAAGTACTGGCAGGTCTTCAGGCGGGCGAAGTGATTCATGAAGATGCACTGAGCGAACTGGGCAGGATTTCCCAGACAACATCCAGCGACAAAGAGTAAGCGGGAGCCGATCATGACTCAGAAATTAGGTATCTCTGGAAAAACAGCGCAGGCATTCCAGAATTCCGCAATCACGCCCCTGCTCGCGCTGGTCGGTCTGTTATTGGGTTTTTTCGCAATCATGATCACGCCCAAAGAAGAAGAGCCGCAGATCGACGTCACCTTCGCCAACATCTTTATCGGTTATCCCGGTGCCAGCGCCAGTGATGTCGAGCAACTGGTGGCTATTCCCGCAGAGCAGGTACTCTCTGAAATTAAGGGTGTTGATGACATTTTTTCTATCAGCCAGCCGGGGCAAGCAGTACTCACTGTTGCTTTCGAAGTGGGTATTCCTCGTGAAGAAGCCATTCTCAATCTCTACAATCAGGTTCACAGCAACAAAGACTGGTTTCCTCCCAACCTCGGTGTTACAGAGCCGGTGATAAAACCAATGGGCATCGACGATGTCCCCATCATGAGTATTACCCTGCGTGGTAAAGATGCCTCTGTCAGTGCCAATGACCTGACAGCTATCGCCCATACGTTGGAAAGTGACCTGAAACAAATTCCGGGAACCCGCGATATTTACAGCATCGGCACCCACGCTGATGTGCTACAGGTCAAACTTGACCCGGCTCGTATGAACGGCCACGGGCTGGCATTCAGCGATGTTCGCAACGCACTACTAAGTGCCAACGTCGGCGGCTATCGACAATCTCTGATCCAGAATAATGAAGTTATTCAGATTCAGGCCGGCAGCTTTCTGCGGAACAGCTCAGAGGTTGGCCAGTTGATCGTTGGCCGTAATCAGGGTGGGCTTGTGTATCTGGCCGATGTCGCGGATATCAAGCTCGCCAACGATACGCCGGATCAATTCGTCAGCTACCGGGCGCTTGGCATGGAAAGCAGCGTCCCAGCCGTTACACTCGCCGTCGCAAAACAACCAGGTACTAATGCGATCGATATTACGCAAGGCATTGAACAGCGCCTGCAGACGCTACAGAACCGGATAATTCCTGACACTGTTATCGCTGATGTCACCCGCGACTACGGCATCACGGCAAAAGATAAATCCGACAAGCTGATTGCCAAGCTCCTGTTTGCCACCGCCGCTGTAGTGGTACTGGTATTAGCCACTATGAGCTGGCGCGAAGCAATTATTGTCGGTGGAGCGATCTTTATTACCTTGGCGATTACCCTCTTTGCCAGCTGGGTATGGGGGTTCACACTCAATCGTGTTTCACTGTTTGCCCTGATTTTTTCAATAGGCATTCTGGTCGATGACGCCATCGTCGTTGTAGAAAATATCCACCGCCACATGCACAAAGGTGGAAAGAAACTTCTGGAAGTGATCCCTGCGGCTGTCGAAGAGGTGGGTGGTCCGACGATATTGGCTACCTTTACGGTGATTGCCGCATTGATGCCCATGGCATTCGTATCTGGGCTTATGGGACCTTACATGAGCCCCATTCCCATCAACGCCTCTACAGGCATGCTTATCTCACTGATCGTAGCATTTGTTGTTACGCCGTGGCTCTCATACAAGCTGTTAAAGAAAGTGGCAGAAAAGCATGAAAACGCACAGCCTGAGCATGATGACGACGAAGCCTCTGGCGCACTGTATACCCTGTTCAATAAATCGATGCGGCCGTTTATCGAAGGAAAAAACGCAGGTAAAAAACGTGGCTTGCTGTTTGCTGGCATCACCCTGCTGATCATGCTTGCCGTTTCACTCCCGCTAATGACGGCGGTCGTCATGAAAATGCTGCCTTTCGACAACAAGTCAGAGTTTCAGGTCGTAGTTGATATGCCCGAAGGCACCCCAGTCGAAGAGACGCTGGCCGTACTGGAAGCACTGTCTGAAGAGCTGATGAAGGTCCCTGAAATTCGTGACGTACAGATGTATGCAGGCACTGCAGCGCCTATCAACTTCAATGGTCTGGTAAGGCAGTACTATCTTCGTAGCCAGCCTGATCAGGGCGACATTCAGGTTAACCTGGTGGGTAAACACCAACGAGATCGGCAATCGCACGACATAGCACGCTCTGTGCGCGAGCCTTTGCAGGCAATTGGTGCGCAACTCAATGCCTACGTCAAAGTGGTTGAAGTACCGCCCGGTCCGCCAGTGATGGCACCGATCGTCGCCGAGATCTATGGTCCGGATTACGGTATGCAAATCGCAGCAGCGAAGCAATTAAGAGCGGAGTTCGAGCAAACGCCGGACATCGTTGATACTGACGATATGGTTGAAGACGATCAATCGAAATGGCTGATACGTATCGACCGCCAAAGAGCCTCCCATGTTGGTGTTGCACAAGCCAGCATAGTGCAGGCGATCAACACAGCACTGGGTGGCGAAGATGTCAGCTACCTGCACACCGGCCAGCAGAAATATCCGCTGCCTATCCGCCTGGAGCTGCCTGAAGGTGATAAAGCAGGCCTGAATAATTTACTGACGCTTAAAGTAAAAGCGGCGGACGGTGGTTACGTCGCGCTCGCAGACCTGGTTAGTGTTGAAGAAAGCACCGTCGAAAAAACAATCTACCGTAAAAACCTGAAACCCGTTGTTTTCGTTACAGCCGATATGGCAGGCGAATTAGACAGCCCGCTCTACGGACTTTTCAGTATTGCCATGAACATGGACGACAAAGGCCTGAGCTGGCCGCAGTGGTTTATTCAACAACCGCCCATGGCCGACAGCATCGAAATGAAATGGGATGGCGAGTGGCAGATTACCTATGAAACATTCCGCGATATGGGCATCGCCTATGGCGTCGGTATGATTCTGATTTACCTGCTTGTTGTAGCTCAGTTCAGATCGTACCTGGTCCCGCTGATTATCATGGCCCCCATCCCCTTAACCGTCATAGGTGTGATGCCGGGCCACGCGATCTTTGGTGCTCAATTCACTGCCACCTCAATGATTGGCATGATCGCTCTGGCCGGTATTATCGTACGCAATTCGATTTTGCTGGTCGATTTCATCAACCAGAAAGTGGGTGAAGGAATGCGATTCGAAGACGCTGTCGTCCACTCTGCGGCAGTACGGTCAAAGCCCATTGCTCTGACCGGGATAGCCGCCATGATCGGCGCGTTCTTTATCCTCGATGACCCGATCTTTAACGGTCTCGCGATTTCTCTGATTTTTGGTATTCTGGTGTCGACTATCCTGACGCTGGTTGTGATCCCGTTGCTCTATTACAGCGCGATGCGAGGAAAACTGACCAGCCAGCTCAGCGACGAATAATTGATTCGCTGGGCTACGACAGGAAGCAAGCCCAAGTATTACAGGGAAGTACCCGCGTGAGCCAGGAATCCGAGAAGATCACAACATCCGCCCGACGCTCTATCGTCAGCCGGATGTTTCTGTATATATGCCTGACATTGATTCTGGTTGGTGGCGTCGCAGGTGGCCTGCTCTATAGCATTCAGTTTGAACGTGAAGTTGAACGTGAGCATCAGGAGATGATGCGCATCACGAACACCTTCAAGCCGGCGATTGCTCATGCTCTCTGGCAGTATGATAAGCAACAGCTCCGTCTACTTGTGGCTGGCCTGCAAGGCGACCCTGGCGTCTCGTATGTGCGCGCTGTCGACACAGATAACTTCAGTGCTGAAGCCGGTACCCGCCCCTATTATGCCCATGTCACCCGTATTCCCGTGCATTACGACGACCTTCTGGTGGGCGATCTGAGCGTCGCTTATTTCAACGGCAGCCCATGGATGAAAGCCTTTGAAAATGCATCACCCTACATTGGCAGCATTTTCCTGCTTATGCTGGTACTGGCTGGCGCGCTGGTATTTGTTCTTCATCAGATCGTTACGCGGCGAATTACCCGACTGGCAAGAGCCGTTAACAGCCGGATTGAACATGGCATCCTGACCCCTGTCGATATCAGCCCAAGTCGAGCAATGGACGATGTTGATCAACTGATGGTGGCCTTTCGTGAACTCAACGAACAATTAATCAAAGAACTTGAGCGGAACAAGCTGGCACAGCATCAATTAAGTCAGGTCAACGCCGAACTCGAAGACAGAGTCGAAGAACGCACACAGCATCTGTCAGAAACCATTGCACAACTTAACCAGACCGTTGACGAACTGAACACCACTCAGTCACAACTGATCGAGGCAGAAAAACAATCTGCTCTGGGCGGTATGATTGCCGGTATAGGTCATGAGATCGAAACGCCACTGGGCTTGTGCCTGACGATGGAGTCGTGTCTTCGTAACGACGTACAAGCAGTCATCGCTGAGCATCCAGAACTGGTAAAAACGGAAGAATGGTCGCGAGTTTCTGAAAGCCTTGAGCTGCTGCGAGAGAATCTGCGCCGCGCCACCAGCCTGATGAAGAGTTTTAAGTCAGTGTCAGCGGGACATATTAATGACGATAACGACTGGATTTATATTCATAACACCATTTCTGACCTGCTGCGCAGCCTGTCACCAATGCTCCGCAATCATCCTTATGAGGTCAAAGTAGACTGCCCTGAAGACATATGCATGCAGGCATCCCCGACAGCCATCACACAGGTATTGACTAACCTGATTACAAACTCTCTGAAACATGGCTTTGCCGGCCGCGCAGAAGGCCTGATAGTGATTAGCGTAAAAGAAGATTCACACAACGTAATTATGGAGTATCAGGATGACGGCATAGGACTTAGCCGCGAAGCCGCGAAAAAGATATTCGAGCCGATGTTTACCACCTGCCGCAGCGATGGCGGTACCGGCCTCGGAATGCATCTGGTTTACAACATAATCAAGCAGCGAATGAAGGGCGACATCAGTATTGAGCCGTCAAACACCGGCGTCCACTTCCGTATGGTGATGCCGGCCAGTAAAGCCCAGCGACGCGATAAAGGTCGCCAGGCAATTTACTGATTTTATCCGCAGTTACGCTTTTGCAGTCGCATCCTGAACGTCGATTGCAGAGCCCCCGTTACTACCCACGGCAGCACTAACCACGGCATCACCACCCACGGAATCATTGCCCTCGACATCACTGAAACCCAGCTTATCCAGCACATTGCTCAACATGATGTAGAGCGCTGGCAGGACTAGCAAGCAGACAAACGTGGTGAACAGAATACCGAACCCAAGCGATACCGCCATAGGTGCAATAAACTGCGCCTGACGCGAAGTCTCGAACACCATAGGCGCGAGTCCACCGAACGTAGTTAACGTCGTCAATAAAATCGGCCGGAAACGACGAATGCCCGCAGAAATAATCGCATCGTGTGCGCTCATTTTCTTTTCCCGGCGTTGGCGATTCGCAAAGTCGACAAGAATAAGGCTGTCATTCACTACAACGCCCGCCAGCGCAACGATCCCCATGATACTCATGACGCTGAGGCCATACCCCATCATCAAATGTCCATATAAGGCACCAGCAGCACCGAAAGGAATGACCGCCATCACCAGCAGTGGCTGTGAGTAACTTCTGAACGGTATCGCCAGCAAAACATAAATCAGTAACATCGAGAAAAAGCCGTACAGTTTCAAGGACGACATGCTTTCCTGAGTTTCGGCCTGGCGCCCCTGGAAGCCAAAATCAATACCCGGGTAACGCGAACGCATGTCCGGAAAAATACTCTCCTGCAACAAACTCATTACCGCAGGCACCTGTTCTCTCGGCTCGACGTTCGCCGTTACGTTCACAATCTGGCGACCGTTGCGTCGTGATATGGATGACGGCGATACGCCCTTCTCAAGTATCGCGACTTCTGCCAGAGGTACGTAGCTTCCAGACGGCGTCAGAATACGTAAGCGCTCAATATCCGCAGCTCGGCTACGCTCTTCTTCCGGCAAACGCACCAGTACCGTGACTTCACTGTTGCCGCGCTGCTGACGTAATGCACGCGAGCCGTATATCGCCGCCCGAATCTGTGCCGCCACATCGTCGGCCTCAAGCCCCAGACTGCGCCCCTGATCGGTCAACTCCACATCCCACTCAGGCTTCCCGCTGTTAAATCCATTCGCAATGTCTTTAACCCCAGAAATACCCGCCAGAGCATTCGCCATATCTTCACTGGCTCGCTCCAGAACATCGGTATGGCTACCACGAAGCTCGACCGTCAGGCCCGCGCCCCCAGAAGGTCCGCCGCCGCGCTCAGAGTCAAATGTCAGGCTACGAATACCCGCAATTTCCCCGATTTCTTCACGCCATAAATTCACCAGTTCTGCTGCAGGAATTGGTCGCGCATCTGAGTCAACCAGCTGCCCTTCGACCTCTACACTAGTGCCATTGACGTCGCCCTCAATACTTAATAAGAACTCAGTCCCGTCAGCTTCGAATGGCGCAACAACGGTGCGAAGATCCCGCTCAAGTTTTTTGCGCACATCCGTCGCCTGTTGCAGAGGTGCATTTGACGGTAGTTCGACCGTAGCAACAACGAACTCACCCTCAAGACGCGGGAACATGCTGAAGCCCATGCGGCCGCTTGCAGCCCATGCCATCGCGATCATCAGAAAGAAAAATGCCACTGCGAAGGTCAGGCCGGGCGCACGAACTGCACGGCGTAATATCGGCTGGTAAATTTCATTGATGAAGTAACCAAGCTTACTGTCGACATTCCGTTGAATTTTTTCCAGAAAGTTCAGTGGCGCATCTTTCGGCTTCTTTTTCAGATTCGCAAGGTGTGTAGGCAGAATAAACAGGGCTTCAATCCAAGATATCAGGAAGCAGCTGATAACAACCACGGGGATCGCAAGGAACAGTTTTCCCATCATCCCCGGCAACGCAAGGATCGGTAAAAATGCAGCGACGTTGGTCAGAATGGCGAACGCCAGAGGCACGGCAACTTCTCTGGCGCCTTGCACAGCGGCATCTGGAAATGCCATACCCTGCTGCATATGCTCAAAGATATTTTCACCGGCGATAATGGCGTCATCCACAACAATCCCAAGCGCAATAATAAAGGCGAACATCGAGATCATATTGATGGATACATCGGCCGCTGGAATTAACAGCAAGGCGCCTAAGAACGCCGTTGGGATACCCATCGTCACCCAGAAGGCGAGACGATACTCCAAAAACAGACTCAGCAATACAAGAACCAGCACCAGACCAATGGCGGCATTTTTCATCAACAGACCAACACGCTGGTTATACGTTTCACCATCGTCATCAGTAACGATCAGTTCAACACCCGGAGGTAATCGGGTTTTGATTTCTTCCATTTGCCGATACGCGGCTTCGGTGACGGTGAAAGGCGTCTGGTTTTCGCTGCGGTAAATATCCAGTCCGATGGAAGGGTTACCGTTATACGTCACTTCACGGTTGGAATCGCCAAAGCCATCAGAAATAGTAGCGATATCACCAAGCTGTAAAAGCACACCAGAGTCATCACTGATCACAGGCAACTTACTGAATTCATCCGCCCAATAAATACGATTATCCAGCGTCAGCAGAATATCGCCGCCACTGGTACGAACCGTACCGGCGCTCTGCTCGATGGCGTTGGCAGCAATAGTATTCGCCACCTGCTGAAGAGTCAGGCCGTAAGACTCAAGTGTCGCCTGCGAGATCTCAACGTGCAGTTCTTCATCCGGCGTACCTTTAACTTCAACGTTGGTAATTTCTGGCGCGGCCAGTAAATCGTTGCGAATCTGCTCTGCCAGTTTCTTAAGTTCAAACTTACTCAGTGGACCGAACAGTTTGATGTCCATAACGTCAATAGAGTGGCCGGACAAACTGACCACAGGACGCTCGATACCTGCCGGAAAACTGCTGATATTACTGACTGCCTGCTGAATATCCTGATACGCTTTCTGGCGGTCACCACTATTCTCTATCTCGACCGAAACACGGGCAGCGCCTTGAGCAGCCGTCGACGTAATTTCTTTCAGGCCATCGAGGCCCGTCAGTTCATTTTCAATCGGTAAGACAACGCCCTGCTCCATCTCTGAAGGCGTCGCTCCCGGATAGGCTACATTGACTGAAACATAATCGGCTTCAGTACTCGGGATAAATTCCTTACGAATTGCCAACGACATCAGAATTCCGCCAATGATCAGAAATGCCATCAGCAGATTGGGCGCAACCCCATGTCGCGTCATCCAGGAAACTGGCCCAGCCTTATTGATCATGGCTGATCTCCTGCAAATCCGTCAGATTTCTGGCCTGAGTTCAGATCAGTATTCTGCCCTGAAACCCGCACAGGCATACCCTCAACCGCGGCATCAACCTGACTGGCCAGCAGCTGATCGCCCGGCTCAAAGCCTCCAGAGAACCAAACAAAGTCACGCCCGGAATAAAGAAGTTCGGGCTGTCGTTTGCGTAGCTTCAGATCATTAATCACCCAAACACTGCCGTCGTCATTAACGCGATCACGACGTACCTGATAGGCATCGTCAAACTCCCGACCCGCCAGCGTCAGTGTGACAAAATCATTCACCAGAACGATAGGGCCATACTCTGGGTCCAGAGGGCTCTTGAGTGATAAAATAACGCGCGCCTGACGGTCACCACTATCGACACCCGGTAGCACGTTCAGAATAGAAGCCGTCCGGGTTTTCTTACCCCAGGCGGAGTGAGATACGATCACCTCGTGATCACGATCCAGAAGCGGCAAGAAAGATCGCGGGAGTTTCGCTTCGACCCAGAACTCAGAAGTTGCAACGGCCGAAAAGAGTTCGCTACCGGCACTGGCATAGCTGCCCGGGCTGACCGCGCGCGAACTTAAGCGACCGTCAAATGGCATACGGATTTCGGTACGAGCCAGATTAATTTTCGCCTGTTTTACAGCAGCTTCAGCACTGGCCATATCGGCCTCAGCAACCTGAAGCTGAGGCTCACGCAGAACCAGCGCACGGTCGGACGTCGACAGTTCGGTGCCTGAAAGTGCGTACTCTTCCTGAGCAAGGCTGACCTGCCCTTCTTCAATTGCCAGTGCCGCTTTCGCCTGAGCCAGTGTTGCCTGAGCCTGTTCCAGTGCTAATTCATAATCACCCTTCTCAAGCTGCGCCAGTAACGCGCCTTTTTTTAACAGCGCACCGGGCACCGCCTGAGCTGAGACCTGTTCCACTCTTCCGCTTACCTGAGCAACCAGAGTCACACTGTCGGACGCTGTTACCGCACCGCCAGTTTGCCACGACGCACGGGAAGCCACTTTCTCAAGCGGCTCTGCATCTACAAGCCGCGCTATTTTTTCCCGCTCTTTTTTACCCGGCTTAGGCGCCGTATCCTGAATGAGTTTCCACGCGCCGAAACTCGCAAGAATAATAAGAATACTGACACCGGCTAATGCCAGGTTTTTCTTACGGTCGGTCATGCGTCGGTTTCTCCGAATCTACCGTGACTAACGGCTTTGTATAATTGAATTCTTGATTGGGTGAGGTTCCAGCGGGCAGTCAATTGCTGGGATTCGAGGCTCAGGAGTTCCTGCTGGGCGTTAAGCAGATCGAGAAAATCAATCTGACCACGCGCGTAATAGTAATCCTGCAGCTCAAGGGTTTTGCGTGCCAGCTCAAGTTGATCCGTCAGGCTTTGCAACGTTTTCTGGTAACGTTGCTCTTCCACCAGCGCCTGCTGAACTTCCTGAGCGGCTTCAAGAACGGTCTGGCTGTAATCTGCCAAAGCCTCCTGCTCTGCTGCTTTCTGGCGCTCGACTTCTGCTCGACGGCCTGCACCATCAATGATCGGCAACACCAGAGAGCCAGCAAGGTTGGCTACCCAGTTATCAAACAGTTGACTGAATTCTGTGTCGCTGTCGCGATAACTTGCTGAAAGAGAAAAACGAGGATAACGGTTCGCGGCTGCAACCGCTACACCGGCACTGGCCGCCTGAAGCCTGGCGTACGCTTCCTGAACATCCGGGCGTGCTTTCAGTGCTTCCAGAGGAACGTTATTCAGTGCCATATCAGGCTGAGGAACTGGCGTCAGGTCAGAGACCATTTCAGCCGTCAAAGGCGCTTGCCCACGCCCTAACCAGAGAGCAAGCTGCTGCAGATAAATATCACGCTGTGCTTCAGCTTCGATGATATCAACGCTCAGTGACTCAACCAGTTGCTGTTGCTGCCAGACATCCGTCAGTGCGGCCTGGCCGCGGCGTTTTCGACCCTCAACCACCTTGAGTGCAGTTGCGAGTCGCTGCTTCTGGTCTTCAAGAAGGCGAAGCTTTCCAGCCTGAACACGCAACCCCAGCCAATAGGTCGACACTTCGCCCGCCACGGTATTAGCCAGCGTACGGTACGCCGCTTCGCTGGCATCGGCACTGAAGCGGGACTGAGCGGCGCCCGCACGAATGCCGCCCCATAAGTCAATTTCATAACTGGCGGTCAAACCTGCTGACCAGGTATCGGTGGTTGAGTCTTCACTGGTCCATTGCCGGCTTTTTCCAAGCTCTGCATTAACTTCGGGATAGTAATCACTGCGCGAGCCCCGTAACTGTGCCAGGCTCTGGCGCAAACGCGCCTCTGCAGCCTGTAGGCTGTAATTGCCTTGCAGAGCATCATTGACGTACTCATTCAGTTCACTGTCGTTAAACGTCGTCCACCAATCGACCGCAGGTAAGACCTGTTGTTGATCAGTGAAGGTATCGGGAAGAACGATGGGGTCAGGTTCTGATACAGCAACGCTGCTGCACCCCTGCACTGCCATGACGGCAGATGAAAGCAGAAGTAGCCGGAATGCCAGTCTTGTCGACCGGCCAGAGGAGTAGGAAGGGGGGCCGCTCACGGAAGAAGCTCCATAATAATCTGAGCCCAATGATAGAGCCTCAACAGAGCGACTGATATTGCATTTTACCCTTCTTTACCGCCTCTGGCGGCCCTCGACAGGCCGCCAGCGCGATATGGCATCAGAAGAAGAAGTTAAGTGCTACTTCAAAGGTGTCATCACGGCGGAAGATGCTTGCCAGAGATTCTTCTTCTGCCGTTACCAGAGTAATGGTCGCATCGATCGTCATCGATGGGTTTAACCGGGTATTCGCCTCCAGCAGAAACAAACGGGTGCCCATATAATCGAGATCCTGTGTAATCCCCGCAAGAATTTCGCTCGACGCCATGTCATTGAAAACATAGCGCGTGCCTAAAAACAGATCATTCTGGGCGTCAGAGTAATCTGCACCTCGGCTGTCGTACTGATACTCAGCAAGTAACCCAAGATCCGCGGCATCGCCAAACGGGCCAACCAGGGTGTATTCAAATCCACCAACAGCTGCGGTCTGGTCTTTAACGTCAATGCCACCGGGCAAGGCATCAATCTGATAGTCGCGATAGAGCAATTCTGCCTTAAGCAACCAGCCCTCCGGTGCAAACTGAATCGTAGAGCCAACCTGATTCTGCATAGCGTAATACGGCACCAGCTCAGTCAGTGTGGGTACGCTGTTGATGACCTCCACCTGAGGCACCAGCAAAGGATCTCTCGATGTACCGCGGAAGACAGACGCCGTCAGATCCAGTGGATACCCGTTCAGTTCAGAAACGTAAGACCAGCGCGCCGCCAGATCGACATGCTGCTGCTCTTCGTCAGCCTGATACTCTGCATCATCACTGACCAGAAGCTCTGTGCGATAACGCCCTGCTTCACCCGGAAAAGTGCGCTCGCGGAAGCCCGGAAGCACGAACGCCTCCCAGGTTCCCATATCAGACAACCAGATACCCTGAATCATCGGCTGACCCAGTTTCTGATCGCCATCAATGGCTTCGACGTAGTCTGTCTGGTTAATAACATCCACAAGATGCAGAGACTCAGTCACGCCCCAGAACACTTTACCGATACCAGCGCGCAGCTCCCACGGGCCATCCCATGTCATAAACATGGCTTCCCGAATGTCACCATGCGTGCGCTCGTCATCCGCGAAATCCTTGCGGAAAAAAGGCACAAAAGTGAATCGGCCATTGCCCGACTCTGCATCCCAAACAACTTCTGGTTGCAGTGTTATCGACCATTGATCGTCTACCTGCCCACTGTAGGCGCCCGACTCAAGGAAGCGGCGCCCCTCGATCCCCGCTTCAAGAGACCAATCGAGGGCACTTGTCACGGGCGCAGCGCTCGCGCCTGCTAACAATACAGACGCGGTAAAAAGTAACTTTTTCATAGCCCTGCCTTATCGAGCACGCTTCAGTGATGCCTGGCTGAAATCCGACTCGCTCAGCCCGGTATCAAACTCCATGCTGTGCGTGATAATGGTCGTGCTCTTACCGTTTTGATGATTCTGCATATCAAGTTGGTGGGCACGCCAGAACGTATCTTTGTAGAGTTTCCACTCCGACAATTCCAGTGTTTTCAGCAGCGTGTTTTTACGGTCATAGAACTCTGTTTTGATCGCACGATAGTGCTCAGTATCAATCCAGTTAATCTGTCGGGTGTAGCCAGAGAACTTATCGACAGGATCACTCTCCACGACGAAACATGTCATGTTTTCACCACATGGCTCATCCCGCAGGTAAGTAAATTCATACTTTTCAGGCTCGAACGACCCCATGTCTTCATACGCAAACTCACTGCCCATAAACGGGCCAGATTTATTGCGCGAAGAAATACGCTTAACACGCTTCAGTGCAGGCAGATATAACCATTGGTCGTCCGGCTTGGTGTTATGAGAGAAGCTCAGAAATGCGGTACCACTCACATCTTTAGGTTCATCAAAGATGGTCAGACCTTTATCGCCATCATCCTGAATTTCGAAACTTTTCAGGCGCATTTTTCGTTCTGATGTTTCGCCCTGTGAGTTACGTAAAATCATGGTCATTTCAGCCTGAGAATCGCCCCAGCCTGTATCACGTGCTTTACGTTCATTGGCAATTTCAAGACCGCGCCCACCGTCATCTGCCATAGCAAAGGGTGCAACTAAGGCCAGTCCCGTCACGAGTGTAGTTATCAGTTTCATGCGTGTTCTCCTTTTAGGGATGTCTGCTCTTCAGTGTTTGCTTCAGGCTTATCTTTATCCAGCCACAGCAGCATGGGTGGCAGGATGAGAAAATCAATGATTAGTGCGATCAGAATAATCAGGGACGTTGCAATACCCATGTCTGAGTTCAGGCGGAAAGCCGAGAACGCGAGCATAGAGAAGCCCAGTACCAATACCAGTGTTGTAATTAACAGAGCACGACCCACATTGATAAACGAGTAACGTACTGCTGCTTCAGTGGTCATGCCTTCCATTCGTGCACGCTTGTATTTACTCAGAAAGTGCACCGTGTCATCCACAATAATACCCAGTGTCATTGAGCTGACGATAGAAAGGCCAAGATTGATTTCACCGGATATAAACGTCCAGAACCCAAAGCCAACAAGCGCAGGGGTAATATTCGGGAACAAGCTGATCACACCCAGTCTGAGCGAGCGTAATGCAAAAATCAGAATGCCCGAAATAATCACCAGTGCCATCATCATACTGAGGATCATGCTCTTCATATTCGTCTCACCAATGTGAGAGAACATCACTGAAGGGCTTGCTGCGGTCAGACGAATCCCCGGAGCATTCGCATCCATCCAGTCTTTGGCGCGGTTTTCGAGAGAAATAATTTCGACACTGCCCAGGTTTTTCATGATTGATGTCATACGCACAGCTGACTTATCAACATTCACCTGATTATTAAGATCAAGACCGTACGGAAGCGACATTTCGTAGAGCAACAAGTACTGAGCAGCCAACTCACGGTCACCCGGGATTTTGTACCAGTCAGGATCATCCGCATGCATGTTTTTATTCAGACGCATAAAGGTGTCAGACAAACCACTGACGTGATCAATCTCAGGCTGCTGTTCGAGCCACTCGGTAAAATCACGCATCACTGCGATAAACTCAGGGTTACTGATGCCACCCGCTTCGTCGGTATACATCGCCCAGTCAATTGACTGTGAACCAGAAAGTGTATCTGCCTGTTTATCAACCGACTGACGATACGCGGTCGACTCTGCAAAATATTCAGTAGCCACATCGTTAATTTCATTACGCATCGCCAACACACTTAACACCGCAACAACAGCAACACCGCCCCAGAGCAACGGCGTCTGATGACGTATTACAAAATCACCGAAGTGCGCCATCGCTGGTGCTTTATCATCAACACGGCCACCAGCGCCGACGGGCAATACTGACAACAGAGCCGGAAACAAAGTGACTGACATGACGTACGCCAACATCACGCCCATTGCACACAGGAAACCAAAATCAGCAAATACCGGAGACTCCGACATCATCAGCGTCAGGAAGCCCACAGCGGTTGTGGCACTGGTAATAAATATCGGCATCCAGTTGAGTTCAAGACTGTAACGCACCGCGTCTTTTCTGCTCTTTCCCTGCTTCATACCATACTGCATGGTCGCCACTACATGAACGCAGTCCGCCACTGCGATGGTCAGAACCACAATCGGTACGTTAATCGTACCCGTCGACAGGAAAAAGCCCATCCAACCTGCAAGGCCCATGGTCGCCACAATGGTCAGTACCAGAACAACGACAGTTGCGAGCATCGCCAGCACACTGCGCAACAACACGGCCAGCAGAACAATAATCAACAACAGCATCGCAGGCACCAGAGTCGACATATCTTTCTGGCCTTCGGTCGCGAAGCTGTAGTTCATCGGGATAATGCCGGTGTGATAGAAGGCAACATCCGGATAGCGCTCTGCAAATTGCGCACTCAGGTCACGGACGAAATCCATCACGCTGGCCACATTTGCCGTGTTATCCGTGACGTCTGGCAGTTGCAGAGTAATATTGATCAGACTGACGTCGGTATCAGGAGAAATAATGCGACCATTCAGTGATGGCTCCGCCAGCGCCGTTTCGCGAATTCGGCTGAGGTCGTCTTCCGTTAATTCTTCAGGATAAAGCACCATATCCTCGACGATCATATCGTCGTATTCGGCCCAGGTATTCTGGTAGTTGGTCAGCGAATCTACACGGCTGGAAAACGGTGTCTGCCAGGCTTCTTCGGTATATTCCTGAATAAGCGTCAAAACAGTCTCGTCAATGACGTTACCCGATTCAGGAACAACCAATACGGCGATACTGTCGCTCTTATTGAAGACCTTCTGCATTTCTTCGAAGTCATTTAATGGGCCATACCCTTCTTCAAAGAAGACTTTATAGTCCCCGCGGAAATACAAATTTCCGGCACCTGCAGCAGCGACCAGCGCAGCAATAATCATGGCGACGATCACTATCCATGCACGTTCCGTTGCCTGTTTTTCTACCCATTGACGCATAGTGCGCTCTCCTGAATTAAAGCAAAGCTCTCTGACTTTCCTCGGGGAATACCTCTTCAGCAATACGCTGCCAGGTTGCCCGATAGTCCCATTCCTTAGACAAAGGCTTCATACCAATGCCATCCATCAGTACATTCGCTCCGATTAAAGCGATGTTCTTTTCTTCAAGCAGGTCACTGATCGTGTGCTCGAATCCTGTGTCCTCTAACATGTTGATCCCGTAGGAGGTCGACCATGTCAGAAAAGTAATTACGGTTGCGTCCAGATCTTCTGTGATATCGAGATCACCCGCCTGAACAGCGGCATCAATGACCTCAAAAGCGATAGCAAAAAGGGCTTCATCATTACGACGGATTGTTGCGGAACGCTGCGGGGAGGTTTTCTCGACAAAAGCGGCTGTACGGGCTGTCACCAGAGCACTCGACATGACCGGATGAAGCTTCATGTGCAAGCGATAGGCATAATGAATCGCTAACGCTTTCTCGCGTGGCTTTCCATCGAATGCCTGCGCACATAAGAACATATCCTTTAGCTCTTCCATCCCTCGACAACAGAGCGCTGCAAGGCAGTCCTCCTTGCTGATAAAGTGGTTATAGACAGTACCCTTAGACACATCACTGGCGCGGACCAGGCGGTCCATATTGAAATGCGCGTAACCGACGTCATCGATGATGAACTGAACATTATCGAGCAGTGTGTTCTCACGCTTTTGCCACTTTTCTTCCTGACGCGGAGAGCGTTCGGTCTTTGCCAGATCAGAAGCTTGAGCAGAGTCTGTCGGAGACATGTCCTCCATCAGCATCACGCTGGCATCCGAACAGCCAGCGAGACGACTCTGCTGAAATGGACAGTGCGACTGCAAACCGGAGAGCAGATATTTAAGACTGTGTAGTACTGTATGCAATATAACCATTTTTGACGATCCGTCATTTTTGACGAATCGTCATATTACACATTAAAGAGAAGGAATCAAATGCTTAAAGCGAGTCAGTTATGACGACAGACCCAACAGTTTGTTGCGATTATGCCCCTGCGACTTCGGCTCGTTTCAGGCGACTGCCAATGACAACTTCGATGAAGAACTCACCCGCTTTTGTATCAAAAGGAATAACGACCACCGGCCCTTCAACATGATGAATAACGGGGGCATCTCCCGTTAACATGCGTGGCGTAGCCATCTCGAAACTGTAGCCCCCCTCCCAGAGTAGCTTTCGGGCCCCACCTGAGAGCATATTGGTAAGTTCGCCAGTCAGATCCTTGCAGGTATCATCAAACTCCGCGACTTCCTCACCGAGCATACTGCTGCTTATCTTGAGAATGGTGTCTTCGTTAAAACTGATGGCAAGAGAACCATTCACCGCATCTCCCTCCATAGGGATCAACCCGGTGACTACTCCCAGGGGATCTTCGCCTTCTTTAAGATATGGCTTGCCATGCTCACACGTCATGGATGCCATGGTTGCGAGTATGTTGCTAATCGTCTCGATGAAGGGATTGATGAACTGAACATTCATAAAATCGGCCACCTCCGCCATCTCAGTGTAGTCGAGATGGCTGGCCTTGCCGGAAAGATTTACTTATTACAGAGGTGCCAGTATGCGGGATACCGGCACTCAAAACATGAAGCCCTCAGAGGCCCTTAACAGCGTAAATGCCCGGTGCATTACGCCAGTATCCGCGGTAGTCCATACCGTAACCAAAGACATAACGGTCTTCGACTTCCAGACCAACAAAATCTACCGTCATACCCGGTGCTTTGCGGTCATGCTGCTTATCAACCAGGACCGCCGTCAGGACCTCAGCGGCGCCCTGCGCTTTGCAGGCTTCAACAACGGCTTCAAGGGTGTAGCCCTCATCAAAAATGTCATCGATGATCAGTACCGTGCGACCATCCATAGGTACAGAGGGTGGCGCCTGCCATTGCAGATCAGCCTGAGCACTGGTCTCACCCCGATACCGCGTGGCGTGCATATATCCCTGCTCCAGTGGAAAATTAAGGCGAGTCAGGAGCTGCCCCGCAACCACGAGCCCGCCATTCATAATGCTGTATACCACAGGCATTTTATCTGCCAGCCGCGCTGTGATGTCTGCCGCCAGTGCATCAAGGGCGGCTTCGACCTCGTCTTTGCTCTTCAGAAGATCAGCGTCATCCATCACGGTGTTGAGTTGCTCGCGCGAGAGGCTCTCGGTCATAAGTTCTAAGTCCACATACATTTGTAAAGAGACTGTTATGGTATGGGCCAGATGACCTTGCGGCAAGCGAACAAACGCCTTAGTTATGCCCTGTGTGATATGATTCACGCCTCTGAATCACAGTAACTAACATCAAAAACGCAGGAACCACCATGACACCGACGCTGCAACTTGCCGTTGATCTGATCGCCCGCCCATCCGTAACTCCTGAAGATGAGGGATGTCAGGCATTGATGATGGAGCGCCTCGCCGCCATCGGATTCAACAACGAGCCGTTACGCTTCGGAGACACCGACAACTTCTGGTCGCGTAAAGGCGACAGTCAACCGGTGGTGTGCTTTGCGGGTCATACCGATGTTGTTCCTACAGGCCCGGAAGCCAACTGGGATAACCCGCCATTCGAGCCAAAAATCATCGACGGGATGTTGCATGGCCGAGGCGCCGCCGACATGAAAGGCTCGCTTGCTGCGTTTCTGGTCGCAACAGAGCGCTTCGTTGAGAAATACCCGAATCACAAAGGTTCGATCGCCTACCTGATTACCTCAGACGAGGAAGGCCCTGCGCACAACGGCACCGTCAAAGTCATCGAAACCCTCGAAGCCCGTAACGAGAAGATCGATATGTGCGTTGTTGGTGAGCCATCTTCCACTACGCTCGTAGGCGATGTCATCAAGAACGGCCGTCGTGGCTCACTGGGCTGTGTCCTCACAGTAAAAGGCAAGCAGGGCCACGTTGCCTACCCCCACCTGGCGAAGAACCCGGTGCATATGGCAGCGCCTGCGTTAGCCGAGCTGGCGGCAGAAAAGTGGGACGACGGAAATGACTTTTTCCCGGCGACGAGCTTCCAGATTTCAAACATCAACTCAGGAACTGGCGCAACAAACGTCATCCCGGGAACCTGCGAAGTTGTATTCAACTTCCGCTTTTCAACGGAACTCACCGCAGAAATTCTGCAGGAACGTACCGAAGCCATCCTCAACAAGCACGGCCTCGACTACGACATCGACTGGAAACTCAGCGGCCAACCCTTCCTGACTGATAAAGGTGCGTTAGTGGAAGCCGCGGTTGCCGCGATTAAGAACGTCACCGGTCGCGACACCGAGTTATCAACCTCAGGCGGTACGTCTGATGGCCGTTTTATCGCGCCTACGGGGGCTCAGGTCGTTGAGCTAGGCCCAATCAATGCGACGATTCATCAGGTTAATGAGCATGTCAGCGCCGATGACCTGAATACCCTGACCGATATCTACGAAGCCATGTTGGTTGAATTACTCGCCTGATGAACAAATCTGCCTCCGGGCTCATCTGCCCGAAATGCGAACAGCCACTGACTGCCAACGGCAAGCAGTGGCAATGCCCTGATCGCCATAGTTACGACACGGCCAAACAGGGGTATATCAACCTGCTGCTGGTGAACCATAAGAAATCGAAAAATCCGGGCGACGACGTCGACATGGTCCGTGCACGCACGGCCTTTCTCGATTCTGCGATTTACGAGCCGATTTCATACGCTCTGAATGCGCTGGTGAACACCGGCCCGGTACTCGATATTGGTTGCGGTGAGGGCTATTACACCCAACGCCTCAAGCAACAGAAGCCGCAACTTGAAATTACCGGTCTGGATATCTCTCGCGAGGCTATCAAAGGCGCTTGCCGACGCACCAAAGACATACGCTGGTTGGTCGCCAGTGGTGCCCGCCCACCCGTGAATGCTCGCAGTATTCAGACCATCATCAGTTTGTTTACCCCGCTCATGCCTCAAGGCCTGGATCATTCGCTCGCGGAGGACGGGGAAATCATTACCGTTAACACTGGGCCGCAGCATTTGATGCAGCTGCGCGAAGTCATCTACGATGACGTCAAAGCCGAGAGCTTTACGCCAGTTTCGAAGATGGCAGAGGCCGGTTTCATCGCAGTAGACGAGCAAAAGCTGACCTACGAAGTAACCGTACCCGGTGGTGAGCCTTTGATCGCTTTGTTCAATATGACACCGCACCGCTGGAAGGTGAGCCCGGAACGGGCAGAAAAACTCCAGACAATCGATTCACTGACACTCGAAATCGACGTAGTATTACACCGGTTTCGCAGGCAGAAAGGTTCGCAATGACCCGAGCAGACTTCTACATACTAGGTGGCCAGGCAGACCATGATCAGTGGTTCTTCGCCTGTCGGTTAGTTGAGCAGATCCAGCAGAAAGGTCATAAAATTCTGCTTCAGGTAGATAATGAGCAGAAAGCCAGAGAGCTCGATGATATGCTCTGGCAATTCCGCGCAGACGCCTTTGTACCGCACGCGCTACTGACAGCCAAAGACGCACCTGTAGACTGTCCGGTAAGCATTGGCTGGGCTCAGGAACCCGGACATCACCACGATGTCATTATTAACCTGAGCGCCGAATTACCGGCTTTTTTCAGCCGTTTTGAAAGACTGGTAGAAATTGTCGTTCAGAAAGACGATATTCTGGCCCAGACGCGCCAGCACTTCCGGTTTCTGAAAGATCGGGGATACCCGGTGACGCACAACGATATGAGAATGAGCTGATGAAAAACAAAGAAGAGCCTAAAGACCTTCTTGCCGAACTTGAGATGTTACAGCGGGTGCTGGATAACCCGACCTCATCCGGCTCCTCTGCGGATGACATTCCGGTTCTGGATGACCTGTTCGACGGAAACATCCCCACCGTCAACGAACCTGCTGACCTCGATCTCAGTAACATCCCGACGGTAACAGACATTCCAACAGTGAATGACGTCGCTTCTCAACCGGCCTCACTGCGTGCGGTACCTAAGCCTCAGGAGCCTGTTGAGCTTGTGCACGAAGCTATTCAGACAACTCCGAAGCAGACACCTCCGGGTGGCCTCAGCCCGCTGAATCAGATTCTGGACAAGATCAATCGCGGCCAGGAAACTCAAACGCCTGCTATGGCTCCGATACCGGGTGCCAGTGAGACGGCACTGTCATCCAAGCGCGCAGAGCTGGACGCCAACATGGCCGAAACCACCGCATCGCTGACCTCCCTACTCCAGCGGGAGCGTATGGTCGATGAGCTGGTTGAAGAACTCATGCCCATGATCAAAAGCCGCCTTCGCGCCCGCGTACGCGACATGCTCAACGGCAAAGAAGAGTCCTGATCCTCTGTAAACCGGCTCAAGAAGGCTGAGCAAATCAGTCTTCTTTCCTCCCTGCCCACGGGCTCGCTAATCCGGTATACTCCTGCTCGTTTTTTCACGTCCAAAACGAGTAGCAGCCAGCAATGGATAAGACATACAAGCCCAGCGCAATCGAACAAACCTGGTACAAAGAGTGGGAAGAGAAAGGCTACTTCAAGCCTTACCAAGACGGACTGACCGGCGAAGGTTACTCCATCATGATTCCGCCGCCGAACGTCACCGGTTCCCTGCACATGGGTCATGCCTTCCAGCACACCATTCAGGATGCTCTCACCCGTTACAAGCGTATGCAGGGTCAAAAAGCTCTGTGGCAGGTCGGTACTGACCACGCTGGCATCGCGACTCAGATGGTCGTAGAGCGCAAACTGGCTGCCGAAAACAAGCCAGATCGTCACGAATTAGGGCGCGAAAAATTCCTCGAAAAAGTCTGGGAATGGAAAGAACAATCTGGTGGCACCATCACCCAACAGATGCGTCGCTTAGGTAACTCCGTCGATTGGGACACCGAACGCTTCACTATGGACGATGGCTTCTATAAAGCCGTTCAGGAAGTCTTCATCCGTCTGTACAAAGACGGCCTGATTTACCGTGGCAAACGCTTGGTGAACTGGGACCCGAAACTGCACACCGCTATTTCTGACCTCGAAGTCGAAAACAAAGACAAAAAAGGTCACATGTGGCACCTGCGCTACCCGCTGACGGATGGTCTGAAAACTTCAGAAGGCAAAGACTATATTGTCGTTGCGACCACGCGTCCGGAAACCATGCTGGGCGATACAGGTCTAGCTGTTAACCCAGAAGATCCGCGTTACAAAGATCTGATCGGTAAAGACATCGTTCTGCCATTAGTCGACCGTCGTATTCCGATTGTGGGCGACGAACACGCCGACATGGAAAAAGGCACCGGCTGCGTAAAAATCACCCCAGCGCACGACTTCAATGACTACGAAGTGGGCAAGCGCTGCGGCCTGCCGATGATCAACATCCTGACCTTCAACGCCGACATCCGCGACGTACCGCAGGTATTCAACACCGACGGCAGCGTCAACGACGACGTAAAAGCCAGCATTCCAGAAAAGTACCGTGGCATGGAGCGCTTCGCCGCGCGTAAAGCCATCGTTGCAGACTTTGAAGCGGCTGGCCTGCTCGACGAAATCAAAGACCACGACCTCACTGTGCCGTATGGTGACCGTGGCGGTGTCGTGATCGAACCAATGCTCACCGACCAATGGTACGTAGACGCCAAGACACTGGCGAAGCCAGCGATTGAAGCGGTTGAAAACGGCGACATTCAGTTCGTACCGAAAAACTACGAAAACATGTACTTCAGCTGGATGCGCGACATTCAGGACTGGTGTATCTCCCGTCAGCTCTGGTGGGGTCACCGTATCCCGGCATGGTACGACGAAGAAGGCAACGTTTACGTCGGCCACGACGAAACCGAAGTACGCGCTGCCAACAAACTGGCTGACGACGTAGAACTGACCCAGGACGAAGACGTACTCGACACCTGGTTCTCCTCTGCCCTCTGGACCTTCGCTACGCTGGGCTGGCCAAACATGGACGACCCGGACGTGCTCAAGCGCATGATGGACTTCCACCCGACCGACGTACTGGTCACCGGTTTCGACATCATCTTCTTCTGGGTCGCGCGCATGATCATGATGACCATGCACTTCTGCAAAGATGAAGACGGAAAGCCTCAGGTACCGTTCAAAACCGTCTACGTCACTGGCCTGATCCGCGACGAAGTCGGCCAGAAAATGTCCAAATCCAAAGGTAACGTGCTTGATCCGCTCGACATGATCGACGGCATCTCGCTCGACGACCTGATGGAAAAGCGCACCGGCAACATGATGCAGCCACAACTGGCTGAAAAAATCGGCAAGCGCACGAAAAAAGAATTCCCAGAAGGCATCGCGCCACACGGCACCGACGCCCTACGCTTCACCCTCGCTGCCATGGCCTCCACTGGCCGTGACATCAACTGGGACATGAAGCGCCTCGAAGGCTACCGTAACTTCTGTAATAAACTCTGGAACGCCTCACGCTACGTCATGCTCTCCGTGGCAGGCGAAGAAGCGGTTGAGAATGCAGATGGCGGTTTGATCGAAATCACCGACGCCATGAAAGCTGCCTGTGGTGTGAACGGTGAGGATGCTGCCCTGTCACTGGCCGACCGCTGGATCATCTCCCGCCTGCAACGCGCCGAAAGCGAAGTGCGCCGCCACATGGACCAGTACCGCTTCGACATGGCCGCACAGACACTGTACGAATTCATCTGGAACGAATACTGCGACTGGTACCTCGAGCTGTCTAAGCCAGTTCTGTGGGATGAGAACGCCACCGAAGAAGAAAAGCGCGGCACCCGTGGCACACTGGTACGCGTACTCGAAGCCATTCTGCGACTGGCCCACCCAATCATCCCGTTCATCACCGAGTCTATCTGGCATCAGGTGAAAGACCTCGCGGGCAAATCCGGTGACACCATCATGCTGGCCGCTTACCCAGAGCCACAGGACGCCCTGATCGACGAAGGCGCCGAAGCCGACATCGAATGGCTGCAAAACGTCATTACCGCCGTGCGTAACGTCCGCGCTGAAAAGAACATCGCCCCAGGCTTTGAACTCGAACTGCTGTTCAAAAACGGCGGCGACGACGACTTCCGCCGTGCCGAAGAAAACCAGGCCTTCCTGATGAAACTCGCCAAGCTCAACAAACTGACCTGGCTGAACGAAGGCGACGACGAACCTATGTCTGTGACACAGCTCGTCGGCGACATGGAAGTACTCGTACCCATGGCTGGCTTCATCGACAAAGACGCAGAAGTCGCGCGCCTGACGAAGTCGATCGAAAAACTCGGCAAAGAACTGGAGCGCGTACAAAACAAACTGGGTAACCCAGGCTTTGTTGATAAAGCACCAGAAGCTGTGATCGAAAAAGAGAAAGAAAAAGCCGCCGGCTTTGAGCGTGACATCGCCAAACTCAACGACCAGATCGAAAAGATCAAAGCGTTGTAAACCGCGACATTGCTCGACAATAGATGTCGAGACCATAAAAAACGCCAGCTCTGCAAAGACCTGGCGTTTTTTATGCTCTCAACATCTAAAGCGGTTCCTTGTAGGAGGGGATCTTATCCCCGACATTGTCGCGGCATGAAGCTCTGTTCAATTGTAGGAGCCAAACGCGAAGCCCAAAACCTAAGAGAGGCAAACCGGGTTGGAACAACCCGCCTACGGCCTCACCCATCTAAAGCCTTAATCCAACCATTGACATAGATCCAAACCTATATAGACTAAAACCTATACAGACAAGGATTCGTCATGTGGAATGTTGAAACAACCGACTGGTTTGACGATTGGTATGCGGGCCTCTCCGATACCGACCGAGCTAACGTGCTTGCGGCCATGTTGGTATTGCGAGAACAAGGGCCTGGTTTGCCACGCCCTTACGCAGATACCGTCAAAGGCTCAATCCACAGCAACATGAAAGAACTCAGGGTACAAAGCAAAGGCGACCCTATACGCGCCTTCTTCGCCTTTGACCCAGAACGCAAAGCCATTCTGCTCTGCGCAGGAAACAAAACCGGAAACGAAAAGCGGTTTTATAAAACCATGATCCCGATTGCTGATCGGGAATTTACCGAACATCTGAACAGATTGAAGTCAAGGTAAACACAATGAAGCTTGAAGACATCATTGCTAATGAAAAGCCCGAAGTCGTCGCAAAGGCAAAAAAGATTTCAGCTGATACCCTCCTTGATATTCATCTGGCTGAACTACGCGAAAAAATGAATATGACTCAAGGCCAGATCGCGGAAGCGCTTGGAGTCAGACAGCCTACGGTATCCGATATGGAAAAACCGGGCAGAGACCTCAAGCTATCTTCGCTCAAACGATACGTTGAAGCATCTGGTGGCAAACTGAAAATCGACATCGAACTACCTGATGGCACGCACTACGGGTTCAGCGTCTGAAAGGCCTGGCCATGACTAACGACTACTGCTATCGACTCGATACTAAACTGAAAGGCCTGCAACAGGATCTGACAAACCTACAAACGATCTTCAGATCTGAAGAGGTAAATCGGTATCACCGGCTAGCCGCAGAGCAACTTTTGCAGGAGCTATTCAACGCCTGCATCGGCATCGCCAAGCACCGATGCAAACAACTCGGCTATCCTGCCCCTGACAACGCATATGTCGCTTTCGAGCGGCTTTCTCAGCATGACGTAGCTTCTACGAAAAGCATCAACTAGAAGCGAATTATCGGTATGCGAAACGCCCTCGTCCACGACTACCTCAACATCAACCCAGAGATCATCGAACAGTTGATTCGCGAGAACGAATACACCGCACTCGTCACCTTCGCGCAAAAAGAATTAGACGCACTGGGTAGCTAAACAGAAGAGAAGACCTGAGACAGACATAGGCCTCCTGTAGGAGCCAAACGCGAAGCCCAAAACCTAAGAGAGGCGAACCGGGTTGGAACAACCCGCCTACGATGTCGCAATATGATATGTAAACTATCAATAAATTCGGCTAAGATTTTTCTATACGAATATCCAATCGGAAGCCCTCAATGGACAACTCTGTATTACAGAATTCAAGGACGATTATGCCTTCCATCATCAAGTGTTTTACCCTAGCAACCCTCGCCACTCTAGCAGCTTGTGGTGGTGGAGGTGGCGGAGATTCAGAACCTAAAGAAGAAGAACTGACGCTTGAAGAGCTCAGCGTCGTATGCACGGATGCAGACACAGTTGATGTAGACGGAATCGAACTACAGATGGACGTCGTCGACAGCAACCATGATGGCTGCCTGTCTGATTTCGAGTACCGGGTTGCCGAGCGCATGGCAGCAGCCATAGCCGTTCAATTGGAAATCGATGGTACAAATAATTCATCCGATACCAGTACCGTCAAATCCTTGATGATTAACGGCAACTCAGAAGTCTCCGACGGTAAAGCGCAACTGCATACAAATCTTGAGTCAGGTGAATTCAGCATCCACATCAAAAGCTACTCAAACAACTCCTCGACGGAAACCCTGCGAGTGTACTTTGATGATGAATCGGCAGCGGGTAAGAGCGGTGAAGAACCACCATACACAATGGACTTCTCACTTGTACCGGTAAATGGAAACTTCAGTTACGGCATTACATGCCGATACTCATCGGGATTCTCAATCACCTGCACAAACGTAATAATATTACCGGAAGGTGATATTGTAGAAGGTACAACTTACTACACACAGGAGGTGGTTCGATACTTCCCTCTCTCACTTACCTTCGCAGAAGAGTCCCTTCCTCAGGGTGGATACATCATCGCTACCTTCTGCGAAGACGGAGATGAGGAGACAGAAGCTACCTGTCTGGAAAACTACGCAGAGGTTCCGGTTTCCTTTAACTGATACGCCCAGAAACAAAGAAACCGCCAATTGGCGGTTTTTTTGCTTCCGTAGAAATCAGACAATCATGTAAAATAACGCTCAAATAAGCAGTAATTTAAGCGATTAACGAAGTTCTGAAAAAACTAGTTAAATCAATTGAAACCTAAGAATCTAGAGCTAAAAAGTTCACAATCGCACCGTTTCAAATACAATATTAACGTCTACTCAGTACTAGCAGCCCCACTCAAATACAAGTCTATGCCAGTTGCGGTATCCGCAGGCACACCATCAAGAAAATCCATAGAGTACCATTCATACGACTCACCTGCTCTGAAAGCCCCCCCATTAGTTTGCTCACTTCTCTCCAAGACTACACCAAAATAGACGTTAGGATTTTCAGAGGAGTGACGTATAGAAAGCCAATACTTTCCAGCCGGGAGAAACTCTGTTGATTCAAAGTCAGCATATACCCTATAAACATGCCCACCCTCGGTTCCATAATACTGATGCACGTTAACATCATGTTCTTCAGAGAAAATCAAATTATCGGGAATGATCGAACCATCGTAAACACTCAACAGGAAGCTTTGATCACTTTGATAATAAGTACCATTGACGTACGATACGGGCGCGTCTGACCAAGCCCGCCAGTTAAGACTTTTCAGCATTGTGGACTGCTCAAGCTCAAAATATGTTGCGACTTCCTGCCCCCCCACTCTACTTTCCGCAACACTTGTGACCTCTGGTAAATCGCCTACAAGGTTGTTCGCTACGGTTATTCTTTGGGTTCTATCATATAGGTAAATCTCTGAAGCATCGTACTCTTCATATTCCCTATGATACAGGCCAAACAACTTTCTATTTAGATAAGATGCGTCACTTTCACTAGCGACCCGCCCAATATTAACGAGCTTATTAAAATTAGCAACATCAGAAGTTGCGGAACGGGAGATTAAATAAACCTTATTCAAAGACTCATCATCACCAACAAACCTCCACCGAACGCCTTTAATTGAAAATAAAACTATCGAATATGTCGAAGTTGATTTTAAAGGCAGGTGCACCAGAATTTCATTATTCAGACTATCAGCCTCATATACATTTACGAAGTATATCGTTTCATCGGGCTCACTTTCTAACTTGTAATCTCTATCAACGTCTATATAAACTGGATCATAACCGAAAAATTTGGCATTAAAATTTACAGTGTGATAATCGTTATAAAAATCTATTTCAAACTGATGAATTCCTACCTCCAGCTCTAGGAGAATCTTATCTCCACACTCTCCCAAAGAGCAAATCTCGCTACCGTCCACCAAGAGACGGAAATCAGCGTACGTCAAACCATCCATTAAGAGATAAACACCACCTCCGCTCTTAATATCGAGACTTCCTGACCACACACCATTTAGTTCAGAGGCATCAATATCCTGAAAGTAGTCCCATGAATAGTTAATACGAATCTGATCCACGAGCTCTTCATATATCAATTCCGACTTTTCACCTGTTTCTTCATAAGTATAGAATGATGCACGTAAATCTTTGACATCGAAGTCTGTTTTATTAACCGCTAAGGGAAGTACAACACGGAGGTCCTGACTCTCATTAGGCGCTTCTGTATCTACAATTTCATTGTTATTTACATTTTCAGATGGTGCTGTTTCACCACTTCCACCGCAAGAAATTATAGAAAAGGATATGAATATAAGAAAAAGTAGCCGGTGCATATTACCTCCAAGTTGTAATTCGTTTGATTTGACCAACTAAGAATTTAAGTCTATAACAACTGCAGCGTGTACATACTGTCCTCAAGCGACACGTTCCATTTTTTTTACTGCCAGTATAAATAACTGAGCAAAGTCCCTCAGGCTCTCAAAGCTGCAACAGTGTAAAAAATGAATAGTAACTCCACTCACAACAATCGATAGTAATCATCCAGCCCCTGCAAAATCAGCGACCGTGATCTCGGCCTGAACGTTTCACCCGCCAACGTCACCTTCTGCATCCGATCAATCCGGAACACCCTGGGCGCTTCACGCAAATGATCCCACCCCAGCAGATACCAGACTGGCCAGTTAAAGAACAAATACTGAGGTTCTATGCGGCGCTCGGTCACCGCACCGTTACCCGCGATGTATTCAACATCCAACATTTCTAGCTCAAAGAACCCGGTCGTGACCTGCCTGGTAATGGCTGCGGTGGGTTGGCTGTAAGTCTGCGTTACCTGCCCTGACGCCGGATCGCCTACCAGAATACGTTTACGCAGTTGATTAACTACCTGACGCTGATGCTCGGGCAAACCCAACGTCATCTTCTGGCGAACACTGCGCACAGGTTCTGCCAATAAGGGGCTTTGCAGTGTCTCTGTAATCGCCAGCGACACCAGCATACTGATCACCTCTTCGTGATTCAGTCGCAGCTTATCAACGCCCCAACGTCGACTCAGGCTGATACCACCACCGGGGCCACGCTCGGCTTCAATCGGAACGCCCTGCTCGCGCAGCTCATTGATGTCGCGCAGCAGCGTTCGGTCACTCACCTCAAGCTGATCCGCGAGGCGCTTCATCGTCCAGACCTCATCCTGCCGCAATAACCCGACAAGACGATCCAGACGGTTCTGCTTATTCAGTAAGCTCCCTTTTGCCACCCGTATCTTTCTCCTGAAACAACCTGCGTTAGTTCGATGTTCACAGCCTAACAAAATAACCGACATTTAGTGTCGGTTATAAGATTACTCTGAATCTGTGCCAGGACAAAGGCGCACACATAACTCGGGAACAACCCCCGACAATTGACTTGAACCGAATTGAACAGAACAAACCGGAGATACGGATATGCACACAACCCTTAACGCAACTGCAGCCAACCTGAACAACAGCTTCGAAATCATCGCCCTACAGTTCCGGGCAGACGTGGATTTAGCCGCTCAGGAGGCCGCCATGGCCAACCTAAACGCCGTCGTACAGGCAGCAGAAGGCTTTAAATCACGGGATTACTACTACAGCGAAGAAAACGGCCACTGGATTGAGTTCATCGTCTGGGAAAACGAAGCAGCAGCCAAAGCAGCGTCAAAAGCGATGATGAGGAATGATGAAGCCATCGCCGTATTCTGCCTGGTAGATGAAAAGACCATGCTCTTCTCACACTACCAGCACAAAGGTGGCATCGCCGCGTGAGGGCACCCGTGTAGGAGGGGATCATATCCCCGACATTGTCGCGGCATGAAACCCCTTTCCCTGTAGGAGCCCAACGCGAAGCTTGGGCGAACGGGTTGGAACAACCCGCCTACGGCCTCCCGCATCTGAAGCTCTCTTTTGCTAACATCGCTAATCCGACCTTTAAAACCAAAGAAACCGCCTACAGGCGGTTTCTTTGCTATCAGATGGAGGACTGCGCCCTCACTTATAAAACGCCTCAACCTCGCCCTTCAGCTTAATCAGCAACGGACGGCCAAAGCGATCTTTAGTCGTCGGCGACGAAATCTTCACCCAGCCTTCGCTAATGTTGTATTCCTCGATGTCCGTCCGCTCTTTGCCCTTGAAGCGGATGCCGATGTCGTGCTCGAAGCACTCCTCAACAAAGTGCGGGCTGCGCGGGTTGAGGTAGTGTTATCAAGGCGCTCAACTACCCTTAGGCAGGTTTAATATTCACCTCGGGATTCTCGTAGGTATTTCTTCCTTTTTCGTTCCATCTCTCTTTCACTTTTTTCCTTCTCAAGTTTCTCTCTCCTCGCCTTTTCCAATTCTTCCCTGATCGACCACATATCTCTACCTGCAGAGTTACGAGCTCGCCCTGCATCACACCGCTTCATTGCTTGACAAAAACCTGCACTGAAATCTTCATATTCCTTAGACCCCAACTCGTACGGACAACTACTAAGGTCGTCACCGTAGCTCCTGTAATGCTTCATTCCTTCTTTGTATGCTTCCGAAGTCGCCATAGAGTCACCGCCTCACATTTGGAATACAAAAAATGAAATCAATCGAGGACCTTGATGTATTTCCGAAACTCAAAAATGAACAAGTCATCTTGCCTTGCTAAATATTCTTTAAAATCAGTTGAAACTTCTATTCTACCAAGATCATCTATCTTTACATGAGGCAACATTCCATCACGGTCAATTTTGTTTATAGCTGCACCACCCAATCCGAGCTGAGCAAGCTTCGATCCGATCCGATTCTCACTTCCGTATACAAATCGCTCATAAACTGATTTTGATATAACGTTTCCTTTGAACAGAAACTTAGCATATTCATTTACTCTATATGAGACAAAATCAGTTTCCATCTTAATCTTCACCAAAGCCAGATTTGCAAGTTCCCGATCACTTTTTCGAGCTAGATTTATATAACTTTTCCTAGATATCCCACCATCCTCTTTTATTTTAGACTCTTCTCCAAAAGCGTCACCAATAAAGAATAACTTTCTCCTATCGTCTTGCCTAATAGATTTAAAATACTTCACAAAATCATCAATTAATTCTCGTAGATTATACCTATGACATTTTGCGATAAACATTTTATAAAAATCTCTAGCTCTATCATGTTTAAATCGCAAAAATACAGGATCTATAATAAACCCCTCCAAGCCCTCGACGAAAACGGAATAGATGACATCAATTATCTCTTCTACTCCGCCATTCAAAGTAACGTCATCCAAACGATTACTGATGACTTCGAAAGCATATTCCGAGTTACTATAGAGAGAGCTCAAACCGGTTTCGATAAATAATATTTTCAATTGACTTTCTGGAATATCATCGTGATCTACAATAAAATCCTCAGTTTCCCTAACTAATGCATTGCGATCAACAGGAGCTTCCCCAGCACCCTCACCATCTACCGTTTCGCTTACTGAATAGCTCCCTGAAGAAGCGACCAGAGTCGGATTTAGCACCTCATCCGAAAATTCCTTCGCTCTCAGCTTTTCGATTTTGTTCTCCATCTTGGACTTTTCTTTCTCATAAATTACAGTATTAACAAAGTGGATCGGTGGCATTAATTTAGAAAGTGAATGTCCTTCCTCTGAGAACACCATATTCAATCTATTAACTCGCCCAATAAGATTAACCAAGTCCTTCGATTTGATACCGTAAGTATTCATTACAAAAAGATTATCCACCGGAAAATTAATCCCTTCCAAGACGACTGAGTTTGCTACAACATACTTGAGCTCAGGTATTGTCCGAAACTTAAATTCCAAATACTCTTTGAGTATATCTGGAAGCTTACCGTGCAAGTAAACAATACCTTTTTTAACATACTCAACTCCATAGAAATCAGAATGAACATTATCGGATATCGTTTTTGAAATCCCATCAAGCACTTCCGAGGTCTTAATTTTTGACACCTCATGATATAGCTCAGCTGCAAAGTCTTGAACCTTCACTGGGCGCTTATGGTAAAAAAAGTTTTTCTCTCGCAAATTATTTAATATATAACTTTTGTAACTCTCATACTTTTTCAATTCATGATATCTATTGCAATACTTATCATACCTATACGCATATCCATTCAACTTATATTCGAAGATCTCTGGCTCCTTCATACTCCTAGATATCACATAAGAGTCAACTACTTGCATTTCCGAGAACCGAACATTATCGGGATTACTAATTAAAGGAGACAAATAAAATATCTTGGATCTTGGAAGTCTTTTCCGGTTTTTTCTCAGTAAACGTGTCAGTAATATACTTCGGGCATCAGCATCAAATATCTTATGAGCTTCATCAATGACTATGACATCAAAAGTAACATCTGAATCGCTCAATAATCTTAGTGCTCTTTCTTGGGTTAGCACCCCAATAAATGATTTTTCTCCACTATACATCTCATCATGAAATATTATCTTTCGATCAACAACCTTTTCAGATATCGAGCTATATGTTTGAGACAATAGAGACTTCGTAGGTACAATTATAGCTATCCTACAGTCTACATACTTTTCAATGATATCTAGAATAAATGCGCTTTTACCGTAAGAGGTTGGCGCAACAAATACTCGATCCAGACTGTCACTAGCGAGGAGAGTATCACGAGACTCTCTTTGTTCTACAGTTTCGTATATACCATTTCGATAATATTTCTGGGTACGATTAATAATATAAAACTGGTTAATAGAATTAAGAAGATCAAGATCACTTATATACGACGAGATAGGAAACATCCCGAAGTTGACACTCACATCATAAAGAGGCTCATAGTCTTGATAATCAATAGCATATTTTAAGCAAATATAATAACCCAAGTCGAATAATCTCTTCTTCCTTCGATCCCTTGAGTATTCTGAAAGAAACAACATGGCACACGCGAGTATATACGATACATCTGATTCATCTAAAGCTTCAGAAAGAATCAATCTTTCATATATAGTTGTAAATTTATCACTATTAATAACCGGTAAGAGTTCGTTCATAAACACCCATCCTTTAGGTAGTCAATGAATGCGTCATATGTCGAGTTGGTTACACATACCGCTATTAAACTCGAGGCTTTGAATTCTAGAATGCAACCTGAGTCAGTAATAAAACTTGAATTTATTCCGTCGTTCTCATTAGAGTCACAGTAGATCGTTGAGCATGGAATTAAATTAAAGAAAGAAGCATCTTCGAACTTCTTGTCATCGTAAGAATTAGCAATTGCTCGTAATTTTTCTCGTAAGGGCTTGCTACTCGATACATCAATATGCGACGCATGGTTGTATGCATTTCTCCAAGGATTATTCCTACCCTTTTTCGAACCTCCCTCTATATATGCTGAGAGATCACTATTTGCGAGTCTTAAATTACTCCGATGATCAGCTGAGCGAGTTGATGGGAGTGTCGATTTGCTTTCCATCAAATATATTTCTCCCAGTTTACTATACAATCCATCAAAGCCTTTCTTGATGGAGTTTTCTTCCAAATTGAAGAGCATACATTCCTGTTTCATCCCCATATCTCTTATATACAGGTGAAGAAAGAACTCTGCTACTGCACCGTATGATGTTTGAGGCGACTTACTCTCAAGAAACCTGACAAACCTAGCTTTCACTCTGGATAGCCCATCACTTCCTTGCCCTTCACAAATTTCACACAATGAGAGGTCAATACGCTCTTTGAGGTTATTGTCGAAGTCTTCCAAGTTGATGATTAAAGCTTTTCGCTTTTCTTCAATATCTATTTCTCGAATACTTTCCATCGTATTCCTCTAGATAACTAGTTTAATGGAAAAATTTAAACAGTAAGCCTGAAGAAGAATTAACAAAAGCGGCAGGCGACTAGTGCTGATTAACATTGAAATAATGGACTCCTGTCTTAAATATCCTATAAGGCATACGATACCCAATTATTTAGCATATTCCCAGTATGTAAAACCAAAACAGCCGCCCAACGGCGGCTGTTTCAGTCTCTAAGGCAATCCCTGCCCTCCTACCAAATCACTCCGCGTTACTTATTCCTCCACCCGATCAAAGAGAAGCGCGCCGTAAAGTCGATGTCGTTGTAGGTGCCGTTGTTGTGCAAGCAGGTCGCGGTGTAGTGCGCGCCTTCAACCTTGCCGTAGTCCAGCGGGAGCTGAGGTAGCAGTAGTTGTTATTACCGCCGTTGGTCTGGATATAGGCTTCCAGAGCTGGGAAGCCTGCACTGACATACTACCTGAGTGCCGCTGTTTCGCGAGCAGCACTCCCACCCCCTTCAATCAGGTAGGTCGTATGCCTTCTCGGGAATAGACATCACTACCTCGTAGTTCCACGGGTAATCAGGGTACTCTTCCTTCAGAGCTTTAAGATCTTCGTCATATCTATCTGTAACAGAGACTGTCAACTGACGAACCACATCTGTGCGCTCTCTGCCACGAGAATCAGTGTACTCTTTAACAACCGCCCTGTTGACTGCTTCAGCATATCCAAGATAGTTAATCTTCCCTGGCTCGACTGTCACTTCATAGGCGAAGTAAGTCGTAGCAAACATCCCACCTTGGCCGATGATGTAATACTCCCCAGCCGGAAGGCTGAACATCTTAATACCACCAAAGTTAATACCCAAAGGCTTACCACATCTGACAAGCTGTTCAGGTGACATCGTCTTCAACTCAGAGCTAACCGCCATAGTTTGAACCTGCGGGCTCTTGCAATAGGCCGACATTGCGACCAATCCATTTTCAGCAGGAACAGGATCATCCATGTTCATCTTCTGAGTCATAGATGAACAACCAGCCATTAGGGCTGCAATGGTTATAAGGGCAGGTACTTTCACGATATGGATTCCTTTCACAAGAGGTTTAAGTATCAGTGTACTGTGACTGACAACTTCATCAATTGTCGCCAGGCGACAATACACATTGCCCATGAGACTCACTCCTTAGCCAATACAAGACGACAAATCTTTCGTAACTATAAGCCCGGGCAACTCACTGGATGTCACGATGCCTTTAAACACCTCGTTACCGAAAACACCAAAGTAGTCATCAAAATCGGTTTTAAAGATCACTTCCTCAGTATCGAAAAACAATGAAGCGACTTCACCGAATGAATCCTTCGTGCTTGTTCTCTCATTCGCTGAAGCTACCTTCAAAGGATTGAAGATAGCTCCTTCTTTGGGGGCTTCATTATCAGAGCTGTAGACTACTGGCAGCAGCTCACCATGAGGTTCAAGAATATCTCTCAATGATTTCAGTGCTCTCTCTGATAGAAAGAGGTGACCGCTGTGCATCTGAAGATCGGGGATCGGCTTATCACTCTTACCACCCAGCGCTGGCTCAAATCGGACCGACAGTGTCTGCCAGATAGGTGCATATTCTCTCGGGTCACATTCGATCTGAATCAGGTTGTCTTCACCCAGTTTTTCTATGACCTCTTCATCGTCATACATCAAGCTGAGGTAATCGAGACCATTCGTTAAGATTCTACACAACATGGCTATTGGAATTAGCTAAGAGCGGTCACTTCGAACTCAACCCCGCTTGGCTCATAAGCAATCAAAGCCTCATATATAGCTGGACTCAGATAGATGCCGGTATAATTGTCTTCTTTGATTTTAAAGAAGCCACGCTCCGGGACTCTACCCATATCAAAAACAACCTTAGAAACACCACCGAATGGATTCATCTCTGACTTCTGCTGATCAAGACAATCAACAACGTTGACTACATTACAAAGCCACAAGCGAGCACTCTCCCATTTCAGTTCAATAAACTGAACGGTATCCCCTACCAGTGGTTTCAGGTATTCATAAAGATCATTACTGACGACGAAAGAACCGGTATTTACCAGAGACACATCGCACAGTGGAAGCCCTGTATCTTCTTCGTCAGGTTCGATGGCTACGGGTTGCTCTATTTCAATTGGAATCCCCTTACAACGAATGCTACCGTCGTGCTTGGGTATAAATGTTTTACAGCTGTCGTACTCTACTTCGAGTGAGTAGATAACATCAGAATGAGCCATTGCCGATCTCCCTGACCTCTACGCGTTTTAGTCTACGATCCAAAGGAAACGCACCCGAGACAACACCTCTGGCGATTCTTCTGAGAATTGCACGGGCGTGCATCGGGCTCATTGCTTGCTCCAGACAGGACGTGATATTGAGATAATAAGTCTTTCGATGGACAGTGCGATGAGCATATGAGAACTCTGGGTTCTTCGATAAGTTACGTTTGTAATTAGGTAGCCAGACGCCGTTACTTGGGTCATCTATTCGAACATTGTACTGAGCGAGAATTTCCCGCGCCGCCTCAGCCCGGACATGCCCACCACTGACAATCGCATGAGCTTCAAAATTACCACAATTTGGCCGCTCATAACCTACAGAGCCTAAAAACTCACCTAACCGCTTCGAGTTATGCTGCTCTGCAATAAGTTCTTCTTGTGACATGCCTAGCCCCGTCTGAATGTACTGAGCAAGCACCTCTTTCATCGCCAGGACTTTGGTGTCTGTAATAGTTTTGGCTATTAATTGATTGGTTTCTTTTGTTAGCCGTCCGTTAGCGGTCAACAATTCAGTCAAACCTAACCTGAAATCAAGTTCATCTACTTCTAAACACAGTGGATCAATATCTGACACAGTTCACCTCCGTATGACACCCGGTGATTGTCGCGGATAAGATCCGCTCCTACAAGCTCAGAGACACTCTACCTTAGACCGACAGTCCGTCGCGCAAGCTTCGCGTTGCTCTCCTACTGGTGCATCTCTGTTTCATACAGATAACCGCAACCAAAACAGCCGCCCGATGGCGGCTGTTCTATCACTTTAAAAGTCCCTCTTCCCCTACCGTCACTCCCTCTACTCACTCCTCCACCCGATCAAAGTAGAAACGCGCGGTAAAGTCGATGTCGTTGTAGGTGCCGTTATTATGCGAGCAGGTCGCGGTGTAATGCGCGCCTTCGACTTTGCCGTAGTCCAGCGGAATGTCCAGGTAGCAGTAGTTGTTATTGCCGCCGTTGGTCTGGATATAAGCTTCCAGTGCAGGGAAGCCTAACCCCGGCTGCAGTACGTTGTTGGTATCGACGATGTATTCGCCGTAGTAACACGGGATCGGTGTGCCTGCTGGCAGTGTCGCATCGTAGGTGAATGTGCCCACCGAGATACGGAAGTCGCATTCGGTGAGTGTCCGCCCTGCGTTGACATCAAGCCAGGTCGCGGCGTTAACGCGCAGGTCGAAACCATCGAGCCAGATCTTGTATTTGATATCGCCCTGGCGCGGATTAGTGCCGGAGGTGTACTTCTCAAAGAAATCAGAGTTTCCGTCACCGTCTGAGTCACCCGCGTTCGGGTTGGTGTAGTCGAGGTATTCGGTCTGGTCGTTCAGGCCGTCGTTGTCGGTATCACTGATGCGCGGATTGGATACGAATATGCCAATGTCGCTGCCGTTGATGGTAATACGGCGCGGCGGTGTCGCGCCCTGATACAGGCCGAGTTCTTCTCTGTCGTAGAGGGTGTCGGTGTCACTGTCGAGTGCGCTGGGGTTGGTGCCGTACTGGCTTTCAGCAGCCAGTGTGGCTTCGATCTGGGCAACGCTGCATACCGGTGCGAGGTTGCAGGCGCGCACAAAGGCGGCGTAGTCGTTGTTCTGTACCTGATTAAAGGTAATGCATGGGTTGCCCCGTGCGACACACACGTCACCACCGTTGCGGTATTCATCATTGTCGTTGATGCCGTCACCGTCGGTGTCGGTGCTACGTGGGTCGGTTTTGAGGTAGAACTCCAGCAGATCCGGCAGGCCGTCTTCGTCGGTGTCGGTTTTGGTTGGGTCTGACGTGACTGTTCGCGTGCTGCCCCAGGTCGCTTCGGTCACGACCCAGCCGTTGGTTTCGGCGGAGTTCACCAGGCCGTCGCCGTCGTCATCGAGGAAGTCTGCACCGTCGACCCGGTCGTTCGGGTGCAGGCCCAGTGACAGTTCGGCAAGGTCGTTAACGAAGTCGCCGTCGGTATCGGGGTTCAGTGGATCGGTCGCGTAACCGCCGGTGAGTTTGTCTTCGAGCATCTGCTGGCATTCTGTGCTGACGCTGTGCTCTGCCCAGATAGCGCCGGTCGCGCGCTCTGTCGGAATCGGATCAGGCTCGGTGCCGAGATATGGGGTAATCGTCATGGACGGTACGCTGGCGTCATCAACGTCGATACTGACCATTGGCGTGATGATGTTGCCGTCAACGCGTTGGCCAGTGATTTCTTCGTAGTCGGTCAGGCCATCGAGGTCGGTGTCGCGCTGGCGTGGGTCGAGGCCACAGGCGCGTTCGAGGTCATCGGTGAGGCCATCGCGGTCGGAATCGGCCTGACCCGGATTGGAGAATACGCGGTAGCTCTGATTTGAGCCTCTGAGCTGTACCACCCAGCCTTCTTTGATTTCGGTGTAGTCGGTGAGTGTGTCGCACACTTCTGTCGTGTTGCCCTGATCACAGCCATCGGTGTTGATGCTTTCGTCGGAGCTGCCGTGCAGGAATTCTTCACGCGCCCAGACGCGGTCGAGGTCTTTGTCCTGCACATAGGTGAAGTTGTATTGCTGGCCCGAGCGCAGACGCAGGTTATCGAAGTCGACGTTTTCGATGTTCTGATTGTTGGTAAACAGCACCCAGAATCGAGCTTCACCGGCAATGGCTTCGACATCACGGAAGCGTGTGAGTACGTAGTGCTCCTGCCCCTCTTCTACCAGGATATCGTCGCCGGTGGGGATGGAATCAATCACGCCGTCGTCGCCCGCGCGTATCACTACCTGACCCGGCTCGATGTCTGCGTTCAGGCTACTGACCAGCTCGTCATCACCGGACACATCGGTTTCGGCGATGCCATTGCCGCCGTCAATAATCACGGCGGAGGTCGCAAACACCTCCGTGGCGTAATCGGGTTCTACGAGAATATCGTCACCACCGGGCACGGTAGCAATGCTGCCATCGTCGCCTGCGCTGATAATCATACTGCGTGGTTCAACGCTGTTGCCCGCGGTTTCGAGTTGTTCGTCATCGGAGGTTGGCGAGGCGACGGTTTCTACCACGCCGTTGCCGCCGTCACGAATGATCTGGGTGCCACGGATACCGGCGATTTCTAACGCACGTTTCATACTGATGCCGTTAGGCACACCCGTGGATGGGTGATGATCGCTGGCGGTGGCGACGCGATAACTTTCGACCACGCCATTACCGAGGTCAAAAATCAGCTCGGCGGTGCGGTCCTGAATCTGCTGCGAGGTAAAGGCGTAGTTGTTGCCGTTTTCATCGGTGATGTCGTAGTTAGCTAACTGCACGACCAGACCGCGCGGGTTTTTCATCAGATCTTCGATTTCCTGCGGGAAGACATTTTCGGTACGGAAGATAAACGGTCCACGAGCGGTGTCGCCGATAGCACCTATGTTCACCGAGTCGAGGTTGTCGTTCTCGGGCACGAGCGAGCCGATAGGAATAATCCGGCGGCGGTTGTTCGGGTCTTGTGCTTGTGCGGTCAGTTCAAGATTGCTGATCGAGAATGGAATATTGCCGGCGTTGGCGACCGTGACGTCGACACGCATGGAGGCACCTAGCACTTCGCGGGTAATGCTCTCGCGGGTATCGCGGGCGTTTTCTGTTGTCAGCGAGTCGTGGTAGGCCTCTTCGGCGCTTTGGTTGCTCTCTTCACCAAAGGAGACGGTGCTGCCCCATTCGTTACTGTTGGACGACGCCGTCGTGCGGCTGGCGCTGTATTTAACGCTGCCTGAACCACCGCCGTCGGTGACGCCGTACTTAATTTCTTTTTCGGCGCTCAGTGTCAGTGACACCGAATTCTCGACCGTTCTCTTGGTGGAGTTTTCGTTCGCCGAGGAGTACGTCTGATTATTACCCTGCGTCAGCGTGGCTTCGCTGGTGTTGGATTCGGTAACGACTTCGCCGCTCTCATCGGTGTAGGTTAAGCGGGTGTCCAGTTGCAGATTCACCAGGCCTACGTCGATGTCTGGGATCGGCATATCGGCAATTAACGGATTACGATTGCCCGAGGCTACTTCGCTGGGGTCGTCCATCTGGTCGCCGTCGGTATCGGCAAAAATCGGCGAGGTTTTGAAGAAGACGTATTCAAAGCCATCCTGAATGCCGTCGCCGTCGGTGTCTTGTTTGGTGCCGTCGGAGTAGATGCGGTTCCACTCGGAATCATCGTCGAGGGTATCGCCGTCGGTATCTTTACTGAGCGGGTTCAGGCCGCCGTGGCGTTCGTCGTTGTCGGGCACGCCGTCATCGTCGGTATCCGGATCAAGCGGATCAGAACTGACGTGGAAGGTCTCGGTGGTGCCGTCGGTGCGGGTAACGATCACCGGCCAGCCTTCGAGTTCAATGTAATCGGCGAGGCCGTCTTCGTCGCTGTCGATCAGCTCATCGCCGTCCGGGCGGGTGCCGATAAAAGTGGCCGAATTAGGATTTACCTCGACTTCTTCTGCCGGTGGTGCAATGGCATTGCCAGCAATGTCGTAGGCATTAACCACAATGATGCTGTATTCAGTATTGATCTGGGAACCGGTTTCTAACAGCACCGCTTGCTGGCGATCATCGACAAAGCTTGCGGCCAATACCGGGAGAATCTGTTGGGTATCTGTCCGGGTGATATTGAAGTTAACGATGGAATCCACGAGGTCAGCAGACATGGGCTCGTTAAACTGGACGATGACCCGTCCGTTACCGGCAGAGACGGCACCCGAAACACGCGGAGCTTCTTCATCAGGCTCTTCCTGCGCTGCAGGGGCTTGCTGCACCTCAGTAAACAGAACATTCACGGTGCAGTCCTGAGTCACACTGCTGATGTAGTACAGGTTGCTCTGCATCGAGCCGTTACAGCCGCTGGCGGTGGCGACCGTATAGCCCTCTTCTGGCTGCAGAATCATCTGCGCGCTGCTGCCGTCGGAAATGTCGGCCGATTCAGGGGAGACGGTGCCTTGTCCGGTTACGGAGGTACTGATGCGGTGGCTTTCAGGGCCTTGAATACTGCTGCCGTCCTCGCCGCCACATGACATTAACGCAAGTGTCGATGCCGATAAGATAAATCGCTTAAATGCCATGATAATCAGTTCCCGTCTGGCGTTCCTATTGCCTATCACGTCGGTGGGTGTCGCGATATGCCTATTTGTTAGGTGGACAATGGTAACCAAATCAGAACAATATTTGTACAAACCAGCCATGGACTAGTTCGTAACTTTCAGGCTCTTTACGACATTGCTGGACAAACAGCCTGTTTAAGGCTGGTTGCTCCTCTACTTCATAGGAAGATAGTTGGAGACGCTATCAGGTAATGGCTTCAGCAGCGAAGTTCGAGCTCTGTCCCAATAGGCGGTAAGCAGGACCATACTGCAGCCTACAATCAACCCTGTCAGGCCGAGTTGCTGCCCCAATGTTCCAAAACTATCGAACAGAGCATTCATTGCATAAAGAACATAGGCAAGAGAGGAGACCATAAGAGCTCGGCGATCAATCAGCAGAGAGATCAGTGTAATTACCCCGAATACACCGAGAATTACTCCTGCAACCGAGGCACTAACATCCCCGTCCATGACCCCAATGATCTTGAACAAAGGATGCATTAGTAATGGAGCAGCCAGAAGGTGCAGCCAGAACGCCACATCCGAACGACGCGTTACCCGGCGAGTATCGGAAATATCCCATCCCATGGCGAAGATAAACACCACACCACCGGCCACCATCATCATCGGATACAGATAGGCAGTAAGTTGTGGGAACGACGTGAACAATACGGCAAGCACTGTCGCAGCCACTGCGGCAGTAATAAGTGCAACGGTGATCGGAACCCGAAAACGCAACCAATGTGCAAGCGCAGCAATGAAAGAAAACAGCGGAATAACGAATCCAGCATCTTTGATAAGGGTCTTGATCGGCAACTGGTTAATATCCGCTGCGCCAAAATATAAATATGCCATGACCGCCGTTGCACTTGGAATAAAAGCAAATAGCAATACGATGGAAGGCAACGCCATTCGGCGAATACGAATGTAATATTCAGCAAGCCCCCAAGCAACACAGGCCGTGACAGCGAAACCAATCACATCGCCAAACATGGAACTGAAAAAGGATAGGGAGGAAAGAAGTACGACCACAGAAATAACAACGACGAAGATATCGTTGAAGCCACTGACTAAGCGGAAGTTCTCCTCGTCAACAATGGGGCTGGCGTGCTGCTGTTCGTAGTCCTGGCGAAAACGCTCTACGGAATCACGCGTGAATATGCCTTTGGTTACGGCACTTTCCAGATCTGAATCGGTGTACATCTGTTGTCCTTTTGTTCAATCCATGTTTGTTCAATCCATCGTCGCTACACCCCCTACCGGTCGGGATCCCATTCAGGCGGGCCTATCTGATACCTAATTGTCGCTGCGACTCCGAGAGCAATACCTTACAACATTATTGACCCCGATTCCTTCAACCAAAACACATCAGCGATCAGATATCTGCAAATACGTAATCCGACGTATTGCCCACTATCAGTAACTGCGCTTTACTGACTCTTATAATTGATGCGACACACAGAGACAGCTCAATGCACAAGAAGATCGTTGGCGGTGGCTTTAAGAAAGTCCTCTACACCCTGAATACCGTGCGTCGTATCGGCGTGAAAGACGCTGCAAAAGCGTTGGCAGCGCACAATGCCTGTAAAGCCTGCGGTCTGGGTATGGGCGGCCAGCGAGGCGGTATGATCAATGAGTTGGATGAGTTTCCGTCGGTGTGTAACAAGAGCGTGCAGGCGCAGTCGACCGACATTCAGGGGCCCATCCCTCTGCCTGTATTCGATCACACGATTGCAGACTTTAAAGAGCTGTCATCCCACGAAATTGAGCACCTGGGCCGTTTAGGCACGCCGCTCCATAAAGCAGCCGGTTCGGATAAGTTCGAGCCTATAGGCTGGGACGACGCCATTGCCCGCACCGTAGAGCGATTTTCTACCTCGGCGCCGGAGCGCAGTTTCTTTTATGCGTCTGGTCGTTCATCTAATGAGGCGGCCTTTGTACTGCAACTGATGGCGCGCCTGTATGGCAGCACTAACATCAACAACTGCTCTTACTATTGTCATCAGGCCTCCGGCGACGGGCTGGCGACAACGATAGGTACGGGCACCTCAACCGTAGAGCTCGCCGATCTGGGTAAGTCTGACCTGATTTTTGTATTGGGCGCGAACCCTTCTTCAAATCACCCTCGCTTTATTCACCAACTCAAAAACTGTCGCGAGCGCGGCGGCCACGTAGTTGTGATTAACCCGGCCAAAGAAGCTGGGCTAGTAAAATTCGCCGTGCCGAAAAGCCCCAAATCTCTATTGATGGGCGGAAACGACATTGCCTCCGAATACCTGCAACCCAGAATCGCAACCGACGTCGCGGTATTTAAGGGCATTGCGAAAAGTATTATTGAAAACCAACAACACAATGTTGAGTTTATCGCAGAGTACACCCGAAATTTTGATGCCTATCTGGCCGATATCGAAGGGACGTCATGGAGTGAGATCGAGTCGATTACCGGACTCTCGCGTGATGATATTCACGCCGTCGCCGAGGTGTACGCACACTCCGAAAATGCTGTATTCGCATGGGGTATGGGCATGACCCACCACCTGCACGGCGTTGACAACGTCGAGGCCATCGCCAACCTTGCCATGTTGCGCGGCATGCTTGGTAAACCGGGTGCAGGACTGCTCCCACTTCGAGGGCATTCGAACATCCAGGGCGTGGGGACTGTTGGCGTAAAACCCGTACTCGCTGAAGACGTCTTCACTGCTATTGAGAATGAACTCAAAATCACCCTGCCTCGCAATAAAGGCATGGATACTATGGCCTGCCTTCAGGCTGCTGAACGAGGCGATATCGATAACGCACTTATGCTCGGTGGTAATCTGTATGCAGCATCACCCGACAGCCAGTGGGCAGAAACATCGCTGGATAATATCCCATTTAAAGTCTTTTTAACCACCACCCTGAATCAGGGCCATGTGCATGGTTGCGACAACAGCGAGAGCATAATCTTCCCGGTACTTGCACGCGATGAAGAACATGACCCTACCAGTCAGGAATCCATGTTCAACTACGTGCGGCTGAGTGATGGTGGCATCGATCGCCTCGACAACCTACGCTCTGAGGTGGATATCCTCTCAGATATTGGCATGGGCGTTGTCGACAAAAGCAGCTTTGATTTCTCGACTTTTAAGAAGCACACCACAATTCGCCATGCCATTGCGAAGTCAATTCCCGGCATGCAGAATCTCGCCGATATTGATGTTGCGAAAAAAGAGTTCTTTATCCGCAATCGTATTAAACACACGCCTGAATTTAATATGCCGGATAACCGCGCGGTATTTATCGTCAACCCGCACGATCATCCAGAAGAACGAAAAGCACAACATGCGTTTACCTTGATGAGTATCCGCAGCGAGGGCCAGTTCAACAGCATCATTTATGGGGTATCCGGATTAAGTGGTTGATGATCCCCTCTGATCCACCAAAACCTTAATCCTCCCAGAAGGTTGATAGATCGACGCCGTAGTTCTTCTCGGCCTCGGGGAGACCCATGCTGTAGGTCATGGTGGCCTTGCCCAGGAACGGCGATTCCTTGGTCTGTGGCGTCTTCTTCTTGTGCTTGGTGGTGTAGAGCATCCGGGCCCGCATCACCTCGAATGAATAGCCCCGGCCATCGCGGTTCTTGTCCTTGGCCAGCCGGTTGATCGACTCCGTGAAGGCGTTGGTGATTGGGATGTCGGTCTCGAAGTAGGTCAGCACCTCCTCACGCCAGCCACTGACGGCGCTAACGAGATCCTTCCAGACCTCCTTCTGCCCCTGCGGGATGCCGTCAACCCAGGCAGCCAACGCCTTCTCAGCATCCCGCCGGGTGGCACAGCCCCAGATGTGGTAGAACCGCTCCTTGTGCTCATAGGCTGCCAGGAGCTGGGGGAAGGCCCCTGTCCAGGTTTCCATGATGAGACGCTCGCGGTCTGAGACGTCGTGAGCCGATTAGCAATTGACTTAATAGTTACAAAGCCATAAAGTTTCGCAACGTAGTGCTAATGATTATCACTTGTACCCAGAAACTTAAATGATAACGGAGAACAACCGTATGTTTAGACCTTCCCAACTATCACTGGCTGTGGCGATCAGCCTCGCCCCAGCCTTGGGCTCTGCCGCTGGCGATGACCAGCCCCAGACCCTTGAAGCCCTGGAAATCATTGGCGATGCGTCCGCAGCCCAGACCTTGCCAGGGTCAGGCTACGTCGTTGGTGAGGCGCAGTTGAAAACCGAGGTTGAGACCGACATCAACCAGGTGCTGAAAACCGTCCCGGGCGTCTATGTGCGGGAAGAAGAAGGCCTGGGCCTGCGCCCCAATATCGGCATCCGCGGCGCCACGGCCGAGCGCAGCAGCAATATCACCCTGATGGAAGACGGCATTCTGATCGCACCGGCTCCCTACTCCAATCCGGCCGCCTATTATTTCCCAACGCTTAAACGCATGTCCTCGCTGGAAGTGCTCAAGGGTGCCCCGCTGCTGCGCTATGGCCCACAAACCACCGGTGGTGTCATCAACCTGATTTCCACACCCATTCCCGATCAGCGGCAGGGCTATGTTGAGACAGTCACCAACGACCGCGGCTCCACCGACGTTCATGTAACCTATGGTGACACGGCCGGCGACTGGGGCTACCTGCTTGAGACCGTCCAGCGCTCCGCGAAAGGCTTCAAGGAGATTGACCGCAGCGGCCGCGATACCGGCTTTGATATCGAAGACTATGTCGGCAAGCTGCGCTGGCAGGGAGAGCGCCAGAGCGTGACCGCCAAGCTGCAATACTCCGAGGAAACCTCCAACTCCAGTTACCTCGGCCTGACCGATGCGGACTTCAGCCAGGACCCGAACCGGCGCTACGGGCTATCCAGTATCGACCAGATGAACAACACCCACTCCGGTATCAGCCTGACCCATCAGTTCGACTGGAGTAACACCGTAAGCAGCACCGCTACCCTCTACCGCAACGACTTCAAGCGGAACTGGTTCAAGCTCAGCGATGGCGGAAGCATCATCGACGCGGCAAACGGCGGCGACGCCAATGCCCAGGGTATTCTGGACGGCACAGTTGACGCCAGCGGCCTGGATTACAAAAACAACGCCAGGGACTACCTGTCCCAGGGCGTGCAGGTAAACTTTGATGTCGACATGGGCAGCCACCAGTTTGATTTCGGCGCCCGCGCCCACGAAGATGAAATGGATCGCTTCCAGCCGGTCGATGTTTATGATCAGGTCAACGGTTCTCTGGTGTTCCAGAACACGATCGCCCCCACCGGCAGCAATAATCGCTTTGAGACCGGCGAAGCCCTGAGCTTCTGGGCACTCGACAAGTGGCAGGCGACGGACAAGCTCAATATCAACCTCGCTCTGCGCTACGAGGATGTACAGACCAGCCGCACCCAATACGCG
>Ga0114905_1000027_pt1 | contig 163883 bp, 164 predicted proteins | sample MalvireepMed_b05_FD_83499 | JGI IMG/M metagenome (GOLD analysis project Ga0114905, IMG submission 83499) | Marine viral communities from the Global Malaspina Expedition - Malaspina viral metaG DeepMed_b05 | ecosystem: Environmental > Aquatic > Marine > Oceanic | place: Mediterranean Sea...
CCCATGGCCTCAGCCTGCAGCGCCGCATCCTCTTTGCTCATACCAGAGGTGTAGGTAAATGGCATCATAACGGCACGGACACGTTCTGGCCCAAGCGCATCCACTGCAACGGCGAGCGTCAGGGCTGAATCTATCCCGCCAGAAAGACCAAGAACGACCCCTGGAAAGCGGTTTTTATTCACATAGTCACGAACGCCAACGACCAGAGCGTTGTACAGGCTGGCAAGACCATCTTCCCGCGCTTCCCGCGATTCAGATTCAGCACGTAACTCGCCTTTTTCGAGCATCACGTACGCCTGATCCTCCCGCCAGGAGGCCATCTGTAATACGCATTCGGACGCAGCATTCACGGCAAATGAACTGCCATCGAACACCAGCTCGTCCTGTCCACCCGACTGATTCACGTAGAGAATCGGCAATTTATGCTGGGATGTATGCTTCTTAATAAGGTCGATGCGTTCCTGCTGCTTACCGCTATGGAACGGAGAGGCATTGAGGTTCAGGATGACATCCGCCCCTGCATCCGCGGCCATGGCTACCGGTGCATCAAACCAGACGTCTTCGCACACGGTAAGCCCCAGTTTAACGCCGTGTAGCTCTACTATCTGAGCGTCTTCACCGGCAGAGAAATAGCGCTTTTCATCAAAGACCTGATAGTTCGGTAGTTCCTGCTTGGCATACTCTCCAAGACAAATGCCCTCAGACCACACCCCTGCGCAGTTATAGAGACGATTATCCCTGGCAACTGGGTAACCTATCGCGATGGCAATATCATGACTGACCGCCGCGACCTCCCTCAACGCCTCGTTGATACGGGGCTCAAGACTTGGACGCATCAACAGGTCTTCGGGCGGATAGCCCGTCAGAGCAAGTTCACTGAATACAATCAGTTGAGCACCATCGTCGGCAGCTTTCTTGGCTGCTTCTATGATTTTCGCCGTATTGCCGGGGATATCGCCGACGTGAAAGTTACATTGCGCCAACGCAATTTTCAGGGTGGCAGTCAGTGACTTGGACATGGTCTGGGGGTACTCTCTTCAGTAATGCGCGTATTGTCTGGAAATACGCGTCAGGACGCAAACCGGAAGGCCAATGAAAGACCAATGAATCATCCAATTTCCATCGGACGGGGCAGCCGCCTACTGTCGCTGTACAGCTACTACTCGCTGATTCTTGCTCTGTCGATCGTAGTCGTCGACGGTCTCGATTCAATGGACGTCATCCTTGGCAAAGAGGCACCTCACCTCTTTCTCGTACTTTCATCACTTTACGTGCTTGCAGCCGCAGTTTTCGTCGCGCTGATCACCCGGACAACCGATTCGCAGGGCGCGACCACCTACCTGTTTCTCGAAACAGCGCTGCTGACCGGCTTGATGTTCGCATCAGGCGGACTGACTGCCGGCTTCTCAAGTCTGTTACTGATTCCTGTCGTTATGGCTAACCTACTGGCCCCGGGCATACTGGGGTACAGTGTTGCGGCCTGGCTCAGTCTTGCAGTCATCTATACCGAACATATCGCACCGGGCGAGTTCGGCATCAGGGATACAGCCAATACCGGAGTGTATGGGGGCATCTGCTTTGCTCTCGCCTGGTTAACTCAGCTGCTGTCGCATCGTATCGATGCCGCACTGAATCTCGCTCAGGATACCGCCCGTGATGTTCAGCGCTTACAGCGCCTGAGCCAGCAGGCGTTGATGAAACTGCCGGATGGCATCATTGCCTGTTCGAAAGAAAAACGGATTCTGTTTATTAATGACACTGCGGCATCCTGGTTTAAGCTGGAACCCGGCGCCGCGGTACCTGAGTGGCTGATAACGGCACCGGCTCAGGAAAGCCTTGCGGGAAAACTGCAGGGGCTGACAGTCACCCGTCTGGAGGCAGAAGGCCCCGATGAGGATTGTCTACTGCTTATTGAAGACGAAGCGCGTCTCTCAGCAGAAGTTCAGCAAGCCAAGCTGGCATCGTTAGGTCGCCTCACCGCCAGTATTGCCCATGAAATCCGTAATCCACTTTCAGCTCTTAATCAGGCCGCACAACTGCTGGACGAATCTGAGCACCTGCCCGCTGAAGATAAAAAGCTGACCGCCATTATTGAAAACAACAGCCAACGAATTAATCGTATTATTGGGGACATCCTGCAGCTCTCACGAGGCAAGCGGCCAACAGCTGCACCTCTGAAACTCCATAGCTACGTCGACAACTTTTGTCAGAACTTCCGTCAGGTCAGTGGTGAGAATTGTCTGATATTTTCCTATGATGCTGATAGCGAGTTAACCGTACTATTCGACCCGGATCATCTGAATCAGGTCCTGACCAACCTGTGTCAGAATGGTCTGCGGCATGCCCGGAAAGCACGGAAACAGGAGGCTGAAGTCGTCTTACGTATTCTTTCAGAATCCGATAGTAGTGCATCCCTTGAAATCACAGACAACGGCTTTGGCATTGCTGATAACCAGGTATCGCGGCTCTTTGAGCCCTTCAATACTACCGAACACGACGGTACAGGATTAGGACTCTATTTATGTCGCGAACTGTGTCAGGCCAACCAGGCAAGCATCGAGTTTGCTGGTAACGACCCGGGCGCACGTTTTCTTGTCAGGATGAAACGCGCATGAAACTGCGGGATATGTCACACCAGCGTCAACTCAACTCAGTAATAATATAAGGCCATGATGACAAACAGGAACTCCCCGGCAATGCTGCCCGACTTATGCGCACTGATCGTTGATGACGAGCAGGACATTCGCGAGCTGATAGGCATGGCCCTGGAACGCATCGATATAAAATGCGAACAGGCTGCCAATGTCACTGAAGCCATGGCATTACTTGAGTCGGGAAATTTCCATTTCTGTATCACCGACATGAAACTGCCCGACGGTGATGGCATTCAGTTAATCCATCACTGCAATCGCAACTACCCGGACATGCCGGTGGCTATGATCACTGCGTTTGGCAATATGGAAGTCGGCGTGAATGCCCTTAAAGCAGGCGCTTTCGATGTTGTTGCTAAACCGCTTGATATTCAGCAGCTACGAAATCTGGCAACAGCAGCACTAAGACTGTCGAAAGTAACGGGAACACTCCCGGAGCAATGCACCAATCTTATTATTGGCGACTCCAGCCCTATGCAGGAACTGCGTACCACGCTGCGCAAAGTCGGACGTACTCAGGCACCGGTATTTATTCAGGGCGAATACGGCACAGGTAAAGAAGGTATTGCACGCGCTATTCACCTGCTTAGTTCACGAAACACCCACCCTTTTATTACTGTTAACTGTGACGCGCTTCAGGACGAAAACGCAGCGGAGACCCTGTTCGGCTATATGGACGATCACGGCACCCTTCATGATGGCCTCGTCCAGAATGCTCACCAGGGCACATTGTTTCTCAACAATATCGAGCACCTTGGTCTGGAGTTTCAGGCCCAGCTCCTGCAGCTTCTGACCGATAAGAAGATCCGGGCGCTGCATGACACTCACGAACATGATCTGGATATCCGTATCATCAGCGCCAGCAGTGCGGATCTGCCAGCATTGGCAAGCTCGGGTCACTTCCGTCAGGACCTGCTCTTCCGTATCCGCGTAGTACACCTGAGCGTGCCACCATTACGCACTCACCGTGAAGATATCCCGCAGCTCACCACCCACCTGCTACAGACCTATGCCAGCCAATGGGATATGCCTGAAGTATCAGTCTCTGATGAGGCATTACGGGCTATCTGTGAATACGACTTCCCCGGGAACACGCGGGAACTCGATGCCATACTTCAGCGTGCCTTTACCCTGATGGAAGGCGAAGAAATCCAGCTGAGTGACCTCAGCTTCGAACCGGAAACGCCGCAGGGTGGCTACCATTCAAACAACGAGGCCGTCGGCGACCTTGAGGGCTACCTTGAGAGGCTCGAGCGTGAAGCAATTGAAGAGGCCCTTAACGCAACACGCTGGAATAAAACCGCAGCGGCAGAACGTCTCGGCATCAGCTTCCGGGCGCTTCGATACCGCCTGAAAAAACTGGCGATCGACTAAGTAAAATCAACTGGCGATTAGACTCCCTCCGTCACCCTGCCCGAACAAGCCTTGAAAGACCGTATAAAAATACGAAAAGCGCCTGAGTGCGCTCCCCATTTCAACTGATATGGTAACCGGTTACATATCAATCAAATGGGGGTTCAGGGATGAGCACCGGAACAATACTGGTACAGAATACCGTCAAAGGCTTTACCTTACTTGAGTTGCTTATCGTGGTGGCGATCAGCGGAATACTCCTTGGAGTCGGAGTACCAGCGATGGGAGCACTGATCGAACGCAACCAGTTCAAGGCAGAGGTATCAGCATTGCACCGGGCCGTCGCACTCAGTCGGTCAATGGCGGTGTATCGAGGAGAGGCTGTGAGTCTGTGTCCCCTTACCAGTAGTAATGCGTGCGGCAACGACTGGGCAGATAGGCTCACTATCTTTGTCGACTCTAATCAAAACAGCGCTCTAGACCCAGATGAGACGACAATAAGTATTGTCTCGGGTTTGACGCAGCCCAGTTCCCGGTTAGACAGACGCCACAGCCGGGCCAGTGCAATCATGTTCCGACCAAATGGCAGCGCCTTCGGCCACAACGGCACCTTGAAAGTCTGCATGGATGGAAGCACTGACCTCTCAGCAACCATCATAGTATCGGGCGCGGGCAGAATCAGGCTGGGCGAAGATAGCAATAACGATGGGCTCGTTGAAGACTCAAGTGGCGACGCAGTCACATGCTCATGAACGAGGCCAAGTGTCAGGTATCAGCTGCTAGAGAGAAACTTGCTACCGAAATGTGCCAAATAACGCCACCACCGCCCACTCATAAACGGATAATACCCGCTCGTCTGAGAAAACTCGGAACCAGTGCACGTTCAAAATACGATAAGCATGTAACAATACCGCCCGTAGAATTTAGGACACGTAAACTTAAATATGGCAAAGACTATGAAATCATCAGCATTTTCGAATGGTTTTACTCTCCTTGAGCTGATGGTCACACTGACTATTGTCGGCATCGTTGCAGCTATTGCCATTCCATCCATGAGTGACATGGTGAACAACTCTCGTGCCGAACGTATTACCGAGCTTTTCGAGCTTGACCTACAGTTCTCGCGGAGCCATGCCATCTCGCGTGGTGACACCGTTCGCATATCGCCTCGCAACGGAGACATAGCCAACGGGTGGCAAATTGTTGCAGAAGGGTCTGGAGACATCCTCAGGCAGCGAGGTCCTTTGGATGACGGAGTGACCATTATCAGTGAAAACGGATTGAACACAGTCGCGTTCACCCCGACCGGACAAATAGAGGCTACCGATAGGATCACGGTACGCACATCAGGCTGCACAGGTAATGAGGATAAACAATTTTCCCTCCTGATATCAGGTCAAATTGCAGTAACGGAGCTCGCATGTATCCAATAAAGAATCAGTCAGGTATCGGCCTTATTGAAGTTTTGGTCACCATTGTGATTACCACCATCGGTCTTCTGGGGTTGAGTGCCATGCAGATGCAATCAATCAGAACAGTGTCAGATACGGGCAACCGAACCCATGCGATCTGGGTTGCAAATGATTTGATTAATCGCATCCGAGCAAATGCTATAGCAGTCGACAGTTACGTGACTAACGGTGAACTCAGCTGTAATGATCCACTGGGGGCAGTGAAAATGTGCGCAGCCTATTCTGCCAACGGTGCTCAGGTAGCCCCTGCAGCAGACTGTAGCAACCAGAACTTAGCACTGTTCGATCAGTATGAAGCTCTATGTGGCATCAACACGCTGACAGGCGAGGATGGGTTCAGTAGCTCAGCGTCGTTTATCAATACACCCGGCCTTTCGATCAGCGATGAAGGTAACGGAGACTACCGCATAACCGTAAGCTGGAATTCAAGAACTGCAGGTAAAGATGCGCAGGGCAACGAAGTCTATCGATTAGAGCAAAGCACTCTTGCAGAAGATCAACGGGAAGATTACAGCTTGGTATTCAGACCATGAAAAACAGAATCTCATTACAACACGGCTTAACCCTTATCGAGTTGATGATCTCGATGACACTGAGCCTGATCGTGATTTTTGCCGTCGGCAGCATCCTTATCAGTAGCAACCAGGCGGCCTCCGTTTCCGATACATTAGCCGATTCGCAGGAAACAGGACGATTTGCCGTAGACTACATCAACCGGCAATTGCTGCGCACCGGCTACGACCCGGACGATGCAGGTGTCGTAGCGTTTGGGGATCTATGCCTCGCAGCCGGAGATATAGTTTGTATTAATGAATCAGCCAATGGCACTGGCGACCGATTGGCCGTTCGACGTATGGCTGAAGCCGGAGAAAATAACGCGGTTACTTGTTATGGGAGTGCACTTCTGGATGCGGCAGACGCAAATATTACTACCGACGTGGTGGTGACAGACGTCTACTGGGTAGCCGTGGATGATAATGGATTGAGCAATTTACGGTGCCAAACCTTCGATGAAGACGGAACCGTTCGTGCCAACCCAGGTGATAGTTTCGGCAATTCACAAGCTTTGGCGGCTGGGGTTCTAGCAATGCACGTATTGTATGGTCAAAGTAATTCAGCACCAATTGAAGACACCTTCAATGTAACAACCTACTTTAACGCTAATCAAGTAACCGACTGGACGAATGTGTACGCTATGCGCATTGGCTTTCTCACCCAGGCGTTAACGAATACGGAAGCACAAAGTTGGGAACAGAATTATATTGTCCTCGATTCACTGAACTATGAATTTGATGATCGAACAGCGAGACAGGTTTTTACTACCACGGTCACGCGTTTAAATTAAGTTTGAGGTAGCCATATGAAAAAATTGCAACAAACAGGCAGCGCACTGATCGTTAGTTTGGTCATGCTGACCTCGGTGACCTTCCTGGCCGTCCTCAGCCTTCAGAGCTCTACGACGCAGGTACGAATCGTTAGCAACCTACAGATTAAGGAAGATCTATTTCATACCGCTAAACGCGAGCTTGGAAGACAGTATGATGGCTATCGCGACGACATGGATAAAATGGATGAACTCGCTGATGCTTTTGAAACATCGGCTGCTGGGCAAGCCAATGCGCTTGTACCTGAAATTCCGTTGGATCAAACCAATGTCAGTGCGGTAAACAGTTCTGTACGAGCTCTTCAGTCTACACCAGTGCAACTGAATTTCACCTTTGCCCGAAACAGCAGTACCGGTGCACTCGCTACCATGAGCTTTGAGTTATCGTCCGATGTGACAGACTCAACTACGAAGTTTAACTCCAGTCAACACCTTGGTTTTAACTATTACGTTCCCACTACTGGCCGTTAAGGAGTAATGCTATGAACTATTTAATTAAAGCTCTGTTCGTGACGGCCGCAGCCGCATCCGTAATGGCGACATACGCTGACGATACTGAAATTTTTACAGGTTTAGACAGTTCTGGCGGTGGTGCTGATATTCTCTTTATCGTAGATACATCCGGAAGTATGGCCACGCTCGAATATCAGGAGGGTGAAGAATACAATCCAGAAATTGTTTACCCTGGCCACAACTACATGTTCGCATCGGACGGGTATTATTTGTTCCATAGTTCAGCATTCTGGAGCGACCCCGGAGAACTATCTTCGGACGAAATAACGAAGCTAAAGCAGTATCAGGTAGATATATCGAAATATAACTGCAGCCAGAATGATACGTTAAACAGCATCTCTGACTACGGCTACTCCACAGGCAGATATGCATATTACAACCCTGGCGAGGGCTGGTCAGGCCCCGATGATGACTCCGGGCGCTCCAACAGCCTATGGGGCCGTTATGCTCCACAAATAAGCACCAGCTCCGGGAATATTATCCAATGCCAGGAAAGTGGTAGACGCCGTGATTATAAGTACACATACAACGGCAACGATTATAGGGATCTTATCAACTCAGACAGGTATGACGGTTTCCCATACACCCGTAATCGCTCCCGGTCTCGTCAATATGATTGGAACGAGAACGATAAAGATGAGGGCTATTATAATGTTATCTACTCGGGTAATTACCTGAACTACCTCAGAGACAGCGAGTTAGGTGGTACTCCAAAAGAGCAATATAAAATGCGCATGGATATTGTGATCGATGCGGCGAAAGAAGTTATTTCCACGAACGATGAGCCCAACAAACGAATCTCACTCATGCGCTTCAGTTCAGATAGCGAGGGTGGATACGTTGATATACCAATGGCTCCTGTTAATGAAATTGGTGACGATATTTACGACAAAATCTATTCTTATCACCCCGCTGGCGGTACACCAATCGCAGAAACGCTGTATGAAGCCCATCAGTATCTGACAGAGGGTAGTGTCGTTCATGGCTCCGGCGCTGAATATGGACTGGTTTCCGGTTACTATAGAAGAGCAGACTACGGTGATAACTGGCGCTGGTATTCAGACCGATATAATCAAACATTCAGTCTCGATGATTACCCTGGTCCACGTACCCGGTTTAGTAATTATTACTCATCGGAACCCGCCAGCTCGAATTCAGGGGCCGTTGACGGGTCTGATTACTCCTATCCAGAAGCAGGGCTTTGCGGCGCACCGAACCAGAAAGTGATTCTGTTTTCGGATGGCGAACCAACTAGCGACACTGCTGATGACAGCACAATCACTGATTTGGCGGAAAGCGCCGAGATATATGAGTCCGATACTTCCAATCCTGGATGTAAAACTTACGGTACCGGCGACGATAATATAACCACATGTCTACCTGCACTTGCGTGGTACATGAATCACCCTAAACGCCGTGCTGAGAAAGATCTCCCGGCTCTGACAATAGATGCCATTGGCGGCTTTTTGGGAGCAGACTCTACTGCCGAGCCGATTCTCAGTGATCTCGCCTTATATGGAGGAGGAACGTATTACCCAGTAACAACCCAAGCTGAGATAGTTGCAGCCATGTCAGAAGCCTTCAGGGAGGTTGATGAGTCACCTTCAACATTTACGGCCCCTGCAATCGCTGTGAGCTCGTACAATAGTTTGCAGATCAGCGATGAGCTATACTATGCGGTATTCGAGCCTAATGAAACAGGTGCCTGGAAAGGCAACCTGAAGCGCTACCGGATCGCAGCGAACGGGGTGGTAGACTCAAACAATGACCCTGCGATCGGCGCAGATGGCTTTTTTCTTGATTCAGCAGTCAGTTTCTGGAGCACGACAGAAGATGGTCCAGATGTTTCAAAAGGTGGTGTTGCAGAACGGTTTGCTGATGTCCAGAGAAATATCAAACTTATCGATTCAAACGGTAATTTAGTTCAGGCCACGCCTGATACAGTAAGGGCACTGACTGATGATGTGCTCGGCCTCGATGAGGCAGGTTTATCAGGCGAGCCATACAAAGACTCCGATACTTTCGACGAGGCACTGGCCAATTGGGTATCTGGGCTGACCACGGATGGTAGTGATAACCGTAAGGAAATGGAGGATGCGATTCACAGCAGGCCTATTGTTGTGAATTACAGTAATAGCCGCCAGGTAGTATACATAGGTACAAACAGCGGCTATTTACATGCCTTTGATACCGCCACAGGCAAAGAAGTATTTTCTATCCTGCCAAGAGAAGTACTAACCAACGCGCGCCACTACATGAGCCCAGAGGAAAGATCGTCCACTGATAAGATATATGGTCTGGACGGCCCGATTACCTACTGGCATAACGACATTAACCGAAATGGTATTGTGGATAAGAGTGAGGGAGAGACAGTATACCTGTATGTTGGTATGCGCCGCGGCGGCCACAGTTATTACGCCTTTAATATCACGGACCCAGCCAACCCTTCTGTGCTCTGGCAAAAACATGGTAGCTACATCAACAGCGACAAGAACATTCCAAACGTCAGTGACGGTTACGAACGTTTAGGGCAGACCTGGTCGTCACTCAAACCTGTCATCGTTAATTGGGGTGGAAACAACAAAGTCGTTCTCCTGGCTGGTGGCGGGTACGACCCCGCGGAAGACGATAGCCTCTCGACACGTATAGATCACAGCACGGGCAATACAATATTCATGATTGACGCTGTTAACGGCACGGTATTATGGGATGCTTACAACGACACACCCGGCGCGTCATCACAAATGAAAAACAGCTTCGCCAGTGACGTTACCCCCGTTGACCGTGATGGTAATGGTAGCGTTGATCTGATGTTTGCGGCCGATACGGGTGGGCGAGTATGGCGCTTTGACTGGAATGATGCGAACTCAGGCTTCGACGGTGGGGTGATCGCCGACATCAACACCAGCGCTACTTCCGGCGTATCTGGTAACCGACGTTTTTTTGTCAGTCCAGACGCCTCGTTCATAGAGACTTCAGCAATTACAGAGACAGACTCTGGCGCTAAAATAGTCAAACCTGAAAAATTTCTGTTGGTAGCACTGGGGTCTGGGTATCGTGCGCATCCACTGGATGAAGAGGTGAATGACCACTTTTATCTGATTAAAGATCCACATGCACTGGACTACCCAACGAGCTATAAACAACTGGGCCTCAGTGACCTTGCTAACTGGTCATCAAGTGACGCAACTAATAGTGAAAAATCAGTATACGGCTGGTATGTTGATCCTGCCGGTGTCGGCGAAAAAATTATGTCTCCGTCGGTTACACTCAACGGGATTCTGACATTTAACACCTTCGCTCCAAGCAGTGACCTCGAAGCCGCCTCTTGTTCTGGAAACCTTGGCTCTTCTCTCACATATCAGCTTGCGCTGTCAGAGGAAATCCGCAACCGAGTTAAGTGTGAAGATGGTAGTGACAGTTGCAAACCCGAAACCCCGGGGCAATCAGTACAGGGCGGTGACCCTGTGCCTCGACTGAAGCCAGATCCAGCGGTTGTTCTTACCCCACCGCCCCCATGTCCTGAAGGACAAACATGCGAGCCACCGACATGTGAAGACTATGCCATTCAAATCCTGTCAGGCACAACCTTGACCAAAGGCAACATGGACCGCTGTGACCTGTTCGAAACCAACTACTGGGAAGAAGTGCAATGAGTGATAGTAAAAAGAGTTACGGCTTTTCATTGTTAGAATTGCTCGTCGCACTTGCCATAGTGGGTATCCTCGCATCAGTCGCATACCCCTCCTACCAAGATAGCGTAAGGCAAGCGAACCGCTCCGATGCTATTGCGGAGCTGCAAGGAATACTTGCAGCTCAGGAGCGATATTTCCTCGCAAACCGCGAATACGCAACAGCATTGTCCAGCCTTGGCTTTGCGACAGATACTCATGCTATTGATGTCTACAACATCACAGCAGGGGATTGTGATGCGCCCAATAATGACGCAACTCTATGCGTTGAAATAACTGCTGCTGCATCAACAGACAGTCAAAAGAAAGATGGCGATATTGTGATGAACAGTATTGGCCGTTCTGAACTCGTTGAAGCAGGAACGGACACCGTTAAAAAGCAGCTGTGACCTTTCAGCTGAACAAATAAAAAACCCCAGCATTAGCCGGGGTTTTTTATTACCAGAGAAATATCGACTTACACTTCGGTCATCCGTAACTCTTTTGGTAACGAGAAAACCACGTTTTCTTCTCTGCCCTGCAATTCCTCAGGCTCCTCACCACCGAGTGATACCAGTTTAGCAACGACTTCTTTAACCAGAACATCCGGAGCAGAAGCACCTGCAGTAATGCCAACGGCTTTAACACCCTCGAGCCATTCGGCCTGAATTTCGGAAGCATTGTCGATCAGAAAAGCTTTTGCCCCCATACGCTCACCAAGCTCACGGAGACGGTTGGAGTTACTGCTGTTTGGCGACCCCACTACCAGCATCAGATCGCAATCAGACGCGAGGATTTTAACGGCGTCCTGGCGGTTCTGTGTGGCGTAACAAATGTCGTCTTTTCGAGGCCCGGTAATCTCAGGAAACTTTGCACGCAGTGCATCAATAACCCGGGCAGTATCATCCATCGATAATGTTGTCTGAGTGACGTATGACAAGGCAGAAGGATCTTTGACCTCAAGTGCTTCAACGTCTTCTTCATCTTCAACGAGATAAATATTTCCGCCTTTACTGAAGTCGTACTGGCCCATGGTACCCTCGACTTCCGGATGCCCTTTATGGCCGATAAGAATGCACTCTCGGCCGAGAGCGCTGTAGCGGGTCACCTCAAGGTGAACCTTAGTCACTAGCGGGCAGGTCGCATCAAATACTTTAAGACCTCGGTCGGCTGCATTTTTACGCACAGCCTGAGACACTCCATGAGCTGAAAAAATAACGATATTATCGTCTGGCACTTCATCTAGCTCGTCGACGAAGATAGCACCTCGATCACGCAGGTCATTCACTACAAACTTATTGTGGACGACTTCGTGACGAACATAGATAGGCGGTTCAAACAGTTCCAGTGCGCGATTAACGATATCGATCGCCCGATCAACACCAGCGCAGAAACCGCGTGGATTAGCGAGCTTAATCTGCATCCTTCACCTCGAGAATCTGAACTTCAAAATGGAGCTCTTTTCCTGCCAGCGGATGATTGAAATCAACGGCAACGTAGTCACCTTCAATAGAGCTGATTACGCCAGGAAGCTCAGCCCCCTGAGCATCTGCGAATGACACCATCAAACCTGGCGCCACCGGCATATCCACCGGAAAATCGGAGCGTTTCATATCCTGAAGATTCTGCGGGTTTGGTTGCCCGAATGCTTTTTCGGGCGGCACGGTAAAAGTCTTGTGATCACCCGTGGTTAAACCGATCAGACATTCTTCAAAGCCTTCGGGTAAGTTTCCATCGCCGACCGAGAATTCAGCCGCGTCATTTTCGAAGGTGGAGTCCACTTCCTGCCCATCTGCCAGACGCAAGGCAAAATGCAGTTTTACCCGACTTCCGTCAGCAATAATTCCGAGAGACATATTCACACCTTTTAATGGGCCACACACTATGAAGGTGCAGCGTTAGTACGCAGATGTCAGGCTTTCGCCCGCTCTTCTTTAATTTCCCGAACCACATCAAGCGCCATCATAATCGCGCCTAATGTAATCGCGGAGTCAGCAATATTGAACGCTGGGAAATAACTGTTGTTCCAGTGAAACGAAATGAAATCGACGACATGCCCATACAATACCCGGTCAATCAGATTGCCCACGGCACCGCCGAGTATCAGCGTCAGCGCAATAGGCAACCAGACACTTCCTCGCGGAAGTCTGGCCAGCCACACCAGCAACATAACTGAGACGCCCGCAGAGATAATCGTAAAGAACCAGCGCTGCCACCCCGCCTGATCCGCCAGGAAACTAAAAGCCGCACCTGGGTTATAGAGCAAGGTAAAGTCCAGAACAGGCAGGATGTACACCGGCTGGGCGTAGGTCAGCATGTTCTCCGCAGCCACTTTGCTCACCTGATCCAGCACCACGGCCAGCACGGCTAACCACAACCAGATCAGCGGCGAGCGTCCGCTGTCCGCTACAGCACTTGAATCATTCATCAGGCGTAATGACGGACTTCACCGTCACCCTCAACGTTCTCGACACAACGGCCGCACAAGGTTGGATGACGATCGTCGCTACCCACCGTCTCACTGTGATGCCAGCAACGTTCACACTTCTCGGCATCGGATGCCATAACAGCAACGCGAAGACCATCAAGGTCAGTCGCTTCACCACCCTCTTCGCTCAGAGGTTTTACAACGGCACCCGAGGTAATCAGTACAAAGCGTAATTCGTCACCCAAGCGATCCAGTTTGGCTTTCAGCTCGTCAGCAGCAAACAATACGACTTCAGCACTCAGAGATGCACCAATGCGTTTTTCACTGCGTGCTTTTTCCAACGCGCCGTTGACCGCTTCTTTGGCTTCCATGACGGAGCGCCAGTAAGCATCATTAAACTCGGACGCGGCAATCTGCGGAAAGTCGGTGTACCACTCTGAAAGCTGAGCTGACTCTTCGCGCTCACCGCTCACTGGCGCAGGTAATGCGCTCCAGATTTCTTCAGCGGTGAAAGACAGCACAGGCGCAATCCAGCGAGCCATTGCCTCAGCGACATGATAAAGCGCCGTCTGCGCACTGCGACGTGGCAGGCTATCAGCTTTACAGGTGTATTGGCGGTCTTTAATTACATCAAGGTAGAAGGCACCCAACTCAGACACACAGAAATTCATCAGCGTCTTAGTCAGCGTTTTCAAATCGTAGTTGTGGTAAAGCGCAATTACTTTTTCCTGGAGTCGCTCGGTGTAACTGACCATCCAGGCATCGAGTGGCAACAGTTGCTCCGCTGGCACCATATCGGTCGCTGGCGTAAAGCCATTGATGTTCGCAAGCAGGAAACGGCAGGTATTACGTACACGGCGATAAGAATCGGCGTTACGTTTCAGAATTTCATCAGAAACCGTCATCTCACCTGAATAGTCAGTATCGGCTACCCACCAGCGCAGAATGTCACCACCCAGCTTGTTCATGACTTCCTGAGGCTCAACCGTGTTACCGATCGACTTGGACATCTTGCGGCCCTGACCATCAACGGTGAAGCCGTGAGTCAGTGCTGTTTTGTAGGGTGCCTTGCCATAGGCTGCGACGCTGGTCAGCAGTGATGACTGGAACCAACCACGGTGCTGGTCAGAACCCTCCAGGTACAGGTCTGCTGGCATTTCCAGCTCGTCACGCGCCATGCAGACGGCCGTGTGAGTCACGCCAGAATCGAACCAGACATCCAGTGTATCTACGACTTTATCGTACTGAGCCGCTTCATCACCCAGCAGTTCTGCCGGATCAAGATCAAACCAGGCATCAATGCCTGCACCTTCGACGCGCTCTGCAACCTGAGCAATTAATTCAGGCGTACGTGGATGCAGTTCGGCGGTTTCTTTGTGAACGAAAAGCGCGATCGGTACACCCCACGTCCGCTGACGCGAGATACACCAGTCAGGACGATCGTTCATCATGCCTTCGATACGCGCCTTACCCCAGGACGGACGCCACTCGACGGTATTCTCAACTTCATTCATCGCCTGATCGAGCAGGCCTGCCTGATTCATGCTGATAAACCACTGCGGCGTCGCACGGAAAATAATCGGCGTTTTATGGCGCCAGCAGTGCGGGTAGCTGTGGGTGATGTTGGCTTTTTTCACCAGTGCACCGCGCTCATTCAGAATGCCCAGTACACGGAAGTTACCTTTATCCGCTGTACTTAATCCCGTCAGCTCAAGCGCTTCCAGGGCAGGGTTGGCAATAAAGTTACCCTGCGAATCAACCAGCATTTCGTCGGATTTAACGCCGTAAACGTTCGAGACAACGTAGTCATCCACACCGTGCATAGGCGCGGTATGAACAGCCCCGGTACCCGAATCGGCCGTGACGTGTTCGCCGGTGATCACAGGCACGAATTTATCGCCGCCTTCTTTACCCGGCATAAACGGATGCTTGACCTTAAACGGCGCTTCATTCTGGTCTGGCGTCTGACCAAACGCTTTACCTTTTGCAGTGCCCAGAACTTCATAACCATCTGCATCCAGCCCATAACGCTGAGCCGCGTCATCTACGAGGTCTGTAGCCAGCAGAAGAACTTCGTCCGCTTCTTTCAGCAGGACCAGTGAGTATTCAAGTTCAGGGTGAACAGATACCGCTTCGTTAGCAGGCAAGGTCCATGGCGTCGTGGTCCAGATCACGATACTGACTGGCTTATCGACGTCGACGTTAAATACACCAGCAATTGCCTGGGTATCCGGGAAGGTGAACTTCACGTCAATCGCGACGGATTTCTTGTCCTGATATTCAACCTCTGCTTCCGCAAGCGCAGAGCCACAGTCAGAACACCAGTTAACCGGCTTGAAGCCTTTGTGCAGGTGTCCGGCATCAATGATCTTGCCAAGGGTGCGGATGATGTCGGCTTCAAATTTGAAGTCCATGGTCAGGTACGGGTTTTCCCAGTCACCCAGAACCATCAGGCGTTTGAAATCGTTGCGCTGACCATCCACCTGCTCAGCCGCGTATTCACGACAATGCTGGCGGAACTCGCTGGCGCTGACCTTCTCACCGACTTTGCCAACCTTAGCTTCAACCTTCAGTTCGATCGGCAGACCATGGCAGTCCCAGCCCGGAATATACGGCGCATCTTTACCGCTCAGCGTCTGGGACTTGATGATGACGTCTTTCAGAATCTTGTTAACTGCGTGACCGATGTGAATATTGCCGTTGGCGTACGGAGGGCCATCATGGAGGATGAACTTGTCTCGTCCGGCACGGGCCTCACGAATTTTGCGGTACAGACCAATCTCTTCCCAGCGCGCCAGCATTTCAGGCTCACGCTTTGCCAGATTTCCACGCATTGGAAATTCGGTATCCGGCAGGTTTAATGTCGGTTTGTATTGGCTTTCCACTTTATCGTTCATAAATTCACTGATTGCGTCAGGGGCCTGCTGCGTTAATGCGCGGCCTGTTATCGGTCAAATCGGAAAGAATCCGGTCGCGAAGCAAAATATGCCCGCGCCGCTTTCTTATCAGAGTCTATTGCAGACTTGAGCGCATCAAGTCCGTCGAATTTCATTTCATCACGAATCTTTTGCATAAAAGAGACGGTCAGATGTTTACCGTACAGGTTTCCACTAAAACCAAACACGTGGACTTCCAATGATGGCTCAGGTTCACCACTGATCGTCGGCTTTACACCCAGATTGGCTACGCCAATGTATTCCTCGCCACTTTCCTGCTCACTCAGATGTACCGCATACACACCAGTCATCGGCAGTCGACTGCGTTTGATGAGTACATTGGCGGTGGGCGTATCTAAAGTCCGGCCCAATTGACGTCCGTAGGCTACGCGACCAGATATCTGATAGGGACGACCAAGGAGCTCAGCCGCCATCGGTAAGTTGTCGCGGGCCAGCTCTTTGCGTACGCGAGTGCTACTTACACGATCACCTGAGATTTCATGAGTCGGCGTATCGTCAACACTGAATCCAGAAACCTTACCTGCGGTTTCCAGCGCAGCGTAGTCACCACTACGATCACAGCCAAAGCGGAAATCATCTCCTACGATCAGATGCTTAACCTGAATACCGTCAATAAGGATACTCTGAATGAACTGAGCCGCAGACATACTGCGCAGTGATTCGTTGAACGGTAGACACAGCAGGTAATCGATACCCGCGTCACGCAGATCCTGAAATTTATCGCGGAACCCCGCCAACCGCGGAGGCGCAAGATCTGGCGCAAAAAATTCTTTAGGCTGGGGCTCGAACATCATCACCAGAGTAGGTTTACCCTCCTCTGCTGATACTTTTTGCAGTGACTCCAGGATGCGGCGATGGCCAAGATGAAGACCATCAAAATTCCCGATGGTCGCGACGCAACCATCGAAATCGACGGGCAAACTGGCGTTCAGATTGTGCAGGCCACGAATCAGGCGCATCACAGGTACCGCTGCAAAATTAAAAGCACGGATTATAGCGGTTTAACACTGATCAGAACAGCTCGCCGCGGAGATGGCGCAGGCGCAACCCCGCCGCGATCATGACTGCGAAGTACACCACCACACCCGAGCCAACGAGCAGTGCCAGCCAGCCGATACGCTGCATGGTCTCCCACGTCAACCAGTCACCCGGCGCCCCCATCAACCAAACCGATATCGCAGCAAGAGCTGAATTAGCCAACAGCAAAATCAGCATAAATTTCAGCCAGCCCGACTGGGGTTGATACACCCCGCTCTTACGCAACCCTCGATACAACATAAAGACGTTGTAATACGCCGACAGCGAGGTCGCCAGTGCCAGACCAGCATGCTGAAACGGGAACACCAGAGCCAGATTCAGCACCATATTGACGACCATTGCCTGGATACCAATTTTCACCGGCGTACTGGTGTCCTGACGCGCGTAATACCCCGGTGCCAGAACCTTAATCATCATAAAGGCGAGTAGCCCTACGGCGTAGGCCTGCAGGCTCAGGGTCATTTTACCGACATCGTAGGCCGTGACTTCGCCGTAGTAGAAAATCGTCGCCATCAAAGGCGTGGCGAGAAGTACCAGAGCCAGCGCAGCGGGCGTCGCAATCATAAAGACCATGCGCACAGCCCAGTCGATGGTGCGCGAAAACGCGGCCTTATCATCAGCCGCATGCTTTCCAGAGAGGGCCGGCAGAATCACAACACCGATCGCAATCGCAAAGACGCCAAGCGGCAGGTTATTCAGACGGTCAGAGTAATAAAGCCAGCTGACACTTCCGTCTTCAAGGAAAGACGCTAACAGCGTATCAAGCAGAAGGTTAATCTGACTGACGGACACACCAAACAACGCCGGAACCATCAACTTGCCAATACGGCGCACGCCCTCGTCTTTCGGTTTTACCGATGGCAGAACCAACAGGCGCATGCGCGCAATAAAAGGCAGCTGAAACATAAACTGGAACAAGCCAGCAAAGAATACACCCCAAGCCAGTGCATAAAGCGGCTCATCAAAGTAATCCGTAAAGCCGAGCGTGGCAGCGATCAAGGTGACATTAAGAATGACCGGCGTGAAGGCTGGCACAGCAAAGCGCCCGTAAGCGTTAAGCACGCTACTCGCAAACGCCGTCAGCGATATAAAAAACAGATACGGAAAGGTGATACGCAGCAGATCGCCTGTAAGGGCAAACTTTTCGGGGTCACTGCGAAAGCCCGGAGAAAACACCCAGGGCAGATAGTCAGCACCAAGGACCGCCAAACAGGTCACTCCCAACAACGCCATACCCAGCACACCGGACACGCGGGCGACTAATAAGCGTACCTCGGTAAACGCTCGCTGCGTGCGATACTCGCTCAACACAGGCACAAAGGCGACGGAAAATGCGCCTTCTGCAAACAACCGTCGAAAGAAATTCGGAATTTTGAATGCGACAAAAAAAGCATCCGCACGCGCGCCAAAATACTGAGCCACAATAATATCGCGCGCCAGCCCCAGAACCCGACTGAGCAGGGTCATAACACTGACAATGGATGATGAGCGGAGCAGACTGCTGCTTTTCGCCTCTGGGCCGGATTCAGGCGTAGCGGACATAAGCGTTTCCGTGCGGATATGCGGTATTTATACACAAAAAAACCCGCCATTGGCGGGTTTTTTCTTCGATCTGAAGCAGGTATTAACCTTTCAGAGCGACAACCTTAGTGTTCAGACGGCTCTTGATGCGGGCAGCAGCGTTCTTGTGCATGATGCCTTTAGTCACAGACTTGTCGATGTAAGGTTTGGTTTGAGTAAACGCAGCCTGAGCCTGCTCGTAGTCAGCAGTTTCGATGGCGGCATTAACTTTCTTAACATAAGTGCGCACCATAGAACGCAGTGCCATAGTACGGGCACGACGCTTGATAGCCTGACGGGCGCGTTTACGAGAACCAGCGGAATTTGCCACAGTCGGCTCCTCAAATTCGGTTATTAACTTTAGTCGGGAATCTACGTACTTGTGTGTAGGTACCCAGAGAGGGCCGGAATTATCCGGATATAAGCAGGGGCTGTCAACAGCTACAGCCCCTTTCCCTTAAGCTCAATGCGATCCAGAACCAGAGTCTGAGTCAGAATCAGTCGATAACTACCGGCTCAAAAGACTTCACCAGGTCATCAACGGCTTTCATCTGAGCCAGATAAGGCTCCAGCTTATCCAACGGCAACGCACATGGGCCGTCACATTTGGCTTCAGCCGGGTTCGGGTGAGCTTCGATAAAGAGACCCGCAATGCCCAGCGCCATGCCAGAACGAGCCAATTCAAACGCCTGCTGACGACGACCATCAGCCGAATCTGCACGACCACCCGGTCGCTGCAACGCGTGAGTAGCATCAAAGATTACTGGCGCCTGCTTCTTCATTTCATCCATGCCCAGCATATCAACCACCAGGTTGTTATAGCCAAAGCTCGAACCGCGCTCGCACAGCATCACTTTTTCGTTACCGGCTTCGGCAAACTTCTTGATAATGTGACGCATCTCATGCGGTGCAAGGAACTGAGGCTTCTTCACATTGATCGCCGCACCGGTTTCCGCCATGGCAACCACCAGATCGGTCTGGCGAGCCAGAAATGCCGGCAACTGGATAACATCAACCACTTCTGCAACAGGTGCTGCCTGATACGGCTCGTGAACGTCAGTGATCACAGGCACATTAAAGGTCTTTTTGATTTCTTCAAAAATCTTCAGACCTTCTTCCATACCCGGCCCACGGTACGAGTTGATCGAAGAACGGTTCGCTTTATCGAACGACGCCTTAAACACGTAGGGAATGCCCAGCTTTCCGGTCACCTCGACGTAGGTTTCGCAGATTTTCATGGCCAGGTCGCGGCTTTCCAACACATTCATGCCGCCGAACAGCGTGAATGGCTTGTCGTTGTTTACATCCAGACCGGCTACGTTAACCGTCTCAATCATGTCTGTTATCTCCTGAATTAAAATCCTGTTAGATGTTCACACACTCTGGTTAGAGAACAACCAGATTATCCCGGTGAATCATCTCGGGTTCCGTCACCGTGCCCAGCGCCTGCTCAAGCCCGGACGTCGGTGTTTTTAAAATCTTCTGCGCTTCGCTGAGACTGTAATTCACCAGGCCTTTGGCAATCAACTGCCCACGCTCGTCACGGCACTCCACCACTTCGCCACGTTCAAACCGACCCGTGGCTTTGCTGACACCAATAGGCAACAGGCTACGACCACCGGTACGCAATGCCTTTACAGCACCATCATCCAGAGTCAAAACACCTGACGTTTTCAGATGTCCGGCAATCCACTGCTTACGCGCAGCTACGGGCGCTTGCCCGGCTTTCAGCAGAGTGCCGACCAGCTCGCCCTGATGGAGGCGGGAAATAACATTATCTATGCGGCCACCAACAATAAGAGTATCGGCACCCGAACGCGCAGCCAGGGTCGCCGCACGCACTTTCGTCACCATACCACCGCGACCGAGCGCACCGCCGCCTCCCGCCATCGCGGCGTATTGCGGGTCAGTGGCCATACCCTCAAAGATCAGCGTTGCATCTGGATTAGACCGCGGGTCTGCCGTGTACAGGCCATCCTGATCCGTGAGAATAACAAGCAGGTCAGCTTCAACCAGATTGGCCGCCAACGCACCCAAGGTATCGTTATCACCGAAGCAGATTTCATCGGTCACCACGGTGTCGTTTTCATTGATGATAGGAACGACACCCATATCCAGAAGAGTACGCAGTGTCGTGCGGGCATTCAGGTAACGCTTACGGTCACTGAGGTCATCGTGCGTCAGTAGCACCTGCGCAGTGTGGCGACCGTGCTTTGAGAAAGAGGTTTCGTAGGCCTGAACCAACCCCATCTGACCAACGGCGGCAGCCGCCTGTAACTTATGTACTTCATCCGGGCGGGTCTTCCAGCCAAGACGGGTCATACCTTCAGCAACCGAACCAGAGGAAACCAGAACGACCTCATGCCCGGCCTGTAACAAACCGGCAATCTGATCGACCCAGCTCTGCATACCTTCGCGGTTGAGGCCAGTGCCATCATTAGTCAGTAAGGCACTACCGATTTTAATCACCCAGCGCTTTGCTGTTTTCAGATTATTACGCGAAGCCTGCCACTGCTCTGTTGTCATGCGTTACTGTCCGGCACGGATTGGAGGTTAGGGTTTAATCGTTTGTCTTAATTCATTCGTTGGTATAGACGACTTCAACATCATAGTCGTCATCATCGTCATCCTGCTTGGCTGCTTTACGCTCGGCCCGCTCCTGACGACGACGCTCATGCAGCGCCTCGAGGTGCTCGCGTGCTTCTTCCTCGACCTGCTCACGCTCAGCAAGAATAGCCTCAGCAAATTCTTCGTCTTCTGTGGCGCGCAGACGACGCTCTTCCATGTACTCCATAATGTCGCACACCAGCTTGTGAGTGCCATCACGGTTAATAGCGGAAATACGATAGACGGGACCATCCCAGTTCAGCTTCTCGATAATTTCCTGACAACGCGCCTCACGCTCGTCTTCAGGCAAAAGATCCAGCTTGTTGAGTACCAGCCAACGGTCACGAAGTGCCAGCCCCGGCGAGAAATTCTCAAGCTCGCGGCTGATCGCTTCGACACGCTCTGCCGGATCGGAATCATCAAACGGCGCCATATCGACAATGTGCAGTAGCAACTGGGTACGCACTAAATGCTTAAGGAAACGCGTGCCAAGGCCAGCGCCGTCTGCAGCGCCCTCAATCAACCCCGGAATATCCGCAATCACAAAACTGCGGTGCTCCTCGATAGAGACCACACCAAGGTTTGGTACCAGAGTGGTGAAGGGGTAATCGGCCACTTTTGGCGTCGCCGCCGATACCGAACGGATAAAGGTCGATTTCCCCGCATTCGGCAAGCCCAGCAGACCGACGTCGGCCAGTACTTTCAGTTCCATCTTGAGGTTGCGCGACTCACCCGGCTGACCCGGTTTTGACTGACGCGGTGCCTGATTCGTCGATGACTTGTATCGGGTATTACCGAGGCCATGAAAGCCACCCTGAGCGACCAGCAGCTGCTGCCCATGCCCAGTCAGATCACCCAGCACTTCATTGGTGTCATCATCAATCGCGGTTGTACCCACAGGTACTTTCAGAACGATGTGCTCACCTTTCGCACCGGTGCAGTTACGGCCCGCACCAGGGCGGCCATTTTCTGCTTTAAAACGGCGCGTATAGCGATAATCCACCAGAGTATTGGTGTTTTCATCGGCTTCCAGATACACAGAACCGCCATCACCACCGTCGCCGCCGTCAGGGCCGCCCTTAGGGATGAATTTCTCTCGACGGAAACTGACGCAGCCATTGCCGCCTTTGCCAGCTTCTACAGCGATACGGACTTCATCAACGAACTTCATGGTAATAACGCTCTGGTTCAGGGTGTACAAATAAAAACGCCCCAACTGCTATGCAGTCAGGGCGCATCAGCATATTCCGGTGCAATTAAGCCGCTGGAACGATGCTTACGGTCTTACGGTTGTTCTTACCTTTAACCTCAAACTTCACTGCGCCTTCAGCAGTAGCGAAGAGAGTGTGGTCACGACCGATCTTAACGTTTTCACCAGCGTGGAAACGAGTGCCACGCTGACGAACGATGATCGCGCCAGCTTTAGCAGCCTGACCGCCAAACAGTTTTACGCCAAGGCGTTTACTTTCGGAATCGCGACCGTTCTTGGTAGAACCACCAGCTTTTTTGTGAGCCATTGCTTTACTCCTAGCTGCGAGGTCACTGCAACACTGCGGATGCGGCGGCCTTAACCGCACGGACCTCTGAAATTAGTGTTTAGCCAGCGATGCTGGTGATTTTCAATTCAGTGAACCACTGACGGTGGCCCATCTGCTTCATGTGGTGCTTACGACGCTTGAACTTCATGATCTTCACTTTCTTGTGACGACCGTGATTAACAACTTCAGCTGTTACTTTAGCGCCTTCAACCACTGGAGCGCCGATTTTAACATCGTCGCCGTTACCAATCAGCAGAACTTTTTCCAGTTCAACGTTTTCGCCAGTTGCTACTTCCAGTTTTTCAACTTTCAGAGTCTGACCTTCTTCGACACGGTATTGCTTACCGCCAGTTACTACTACAGCGTACATAACTGTAATTCTCCGCTAGCACTTAGTGTGCATGACTTTTCAGTGGGCAGCTTTTATCGCCGCGACTAACGTCTTGACGCCAGTCTTCCACACTGCCTTTCCCTCTCGCTACTTAAGCCTGCTTCTATTGGCAGCACTCTGGCGTCCATATGGCAGGGAGCGTAATTTCGGGGCGCGAGACTATACCGCACTCCTGTTTTGGCCGCAAGTATGGAACAGGCCTTTTTCTTGACAGGGCGGGTCGGCCTCCCTAGCATTCGTTGCATTATAAAGCAGGCACCCAAATTCATGCATATTAAAGACGTACTTGCCACGGTTAACGAAGAGTTTCAGGCCGTCGACAAGCTAATCCACGAGCAGCTCGAAAGCCGAGTTCCGCTGGTTGAAAAAATCGCCGAATATATCGTCAGCAGCGGTGGTAAGCGTATCCGCCCTCTTCTCGTATTATTGACGGCCAAGGCGTTCGAACGCGCAGACGCTGATGCGGTCAAGCTCGCAACGGTCATTGAATTTCTACACACCGCGACCTTGCTTCATGATGACGTCGTTGACACCTCCGACATGCGCCGCGGAAACCCAACCGCCAATGCCCGCTGGGGCAACGCTCCCAGCGTTCTGGTCGGTGATTTCCTTTATAGCCGCGCTTTCGAAATGATGGTCGAGCTGCGCTCTATGCCTGTAATGGAGATCCTATCCAACGCCACCTGCGTGATCGCCGAGGGCGAAGTCATGCAGCTGACCAACGTCAAGAACCCGGATACGACTGAAGCCCAGTACATGGAAGTTATTCATGGCAAAACCGCCATGCTGTTTGAAGCCTCGACGCATTCTGCTGCGGCATTGCTCGAATTAAGTGACGAAGATCGCAATGCGCTTAAAGAGTACGGCAAAGAGCTGGGCATGGCTTTCCAGCTGGTCGATGATGTACTCGACTACGAAGGCGATGCCGAAGAGATGGGCAAAAACGTGGGTGATGACCTCGCCGAAGGTAAAGCCACCCTGCCTCTGATCCATGCCATGGCACATGCGAACGAAGAAGACCGACAGCTTATCCGTAACGCCATCCGTAAAGGTGGCCTGGATGATATGAATGACGTCCTGCGCGTCGTGAAGAGCTGCGGATCTCTCAACTATACGCGCCAGCAAGCCAATGCATGTCGCGACCGGGCCCAGAAACACCTGGAAAATTTACCAGCTTCCGTTGCCCGCGATGCCCTCGCGGCACTGGCAGCCATCGCGGTCGAACGAACCACCTGACGGAGTAACAGATCACATGATGCGCGCGGGACTTTGGCTACTGTTGTTTATTACCAGCATCCCGGCGCATTCCGGTCTGCTGGATGGGCTTGGCGGATCGGATGACTTCCTGCCTGTTGAGCAGGCATTTCCTCTCGAAGCATATTCCAGTCAAGGACAGGTCACAGCACGCTGGGATAGCGCCGACGGCTATTACCTCTATGAGCATCGTATCTATCTGACCCGAGGCTCCGAGCGACTGGACCCGGTCAGTTGGTCTAAAGACGGCAAAGAGAAATACGACGAAGCTTTTGGTGACATTATTGCCTATTACGGGCAACTCGAAGTGTCTTTCGACACCACCCAGCTTTCCCCGGGAGCAGCGACTCTCCACTATCAGGGGTGCGCAGACGCCGGACTATGCTACCCACCTCAGACACTCGAGGTTACTGTCGTTCCAGCATCGACTTCACAATCCATTCAAGCTGGCCAAAGCAACGCGCCTAGCGAAGCATCAGCCTCTTCAGACGACGGCAATGACTCGTTTTTCTCTGGGCGGTCACTCCCTGCAGTCATCGGGATTTTCTTTCTGTTGGGCCTGGGCCTGACGTTCACGCCCTGCGTGTTACCTATGGTCCCCATCCTCACGAGTGTTGTTCTGGGCGGTGGTAAAACCAGCGCAGGCCGTGGCTTCTGGCTTTCTTTTTTATACGTCACCGGCATGGCCATCACTTACGCCGCAGCGGGGCTGACCGTTGGCCTGCTCGGTGCTGGCGCTAACGTGCAGGCCATGATGCAAAGCGCCCCAGTTCTGATCGGTTTCGCCATCTTTTTTGTCGTGCTGTCACTGTCTATGTTCGGTGTTTACGAACTTCAGCTACCGTCCGGCCTGCGTAACCGCCTGAATGCAGCCAGCCAGAAACAAAACGGAGGACAGGCCGGCAGCGTCTTCATTATCGGCGTTCTTTCGGCCCTGGTTGTCTCTCCGTGTGTATCCGCGCCACTGGCCGGCGCTCTCGCCTATCTGAGTACCACAGGTGACGCCACAAGCGGAGCACTTGCCCTGCTGGCGCTCGGTTTTGGTATGGGAACGCCATTAATTGTATTGGGCACGACAGGCGCCAGCGTTTTACCGAAAGCGGGTATGTGGATGGAGCGCATTAAGTATCTGTTCGGCATCATGCTGATTGGTGTGGCTATCTGGCTGGTAAGCCGGTTATTACCGGGCAACATTGTACTTGGCTTGTGGGGCGCACTGGCCGTGGGTGCAGGTGTTTCCGCAGGCGCCCTGAATACCGCCAGCGAAGGGCCACAGCGCTTAATTAAGCCGGTCGCGGTTGGTGTATTTGCTTACGGCATTATTGCACTTGCAGGCGCCGTCAGCGGCCGCTCTGATCCATTGAATCCGCTCGGCCACGCAGAAAAGATCCATGTCAGCCCGTTTTATCAGACAGAGTCAGTAGCAGAAGTAAAAAGTCTGATTGCAGACGCAAACACAGCGGTCATGGTCGACCTCTACGCCGACTGGTGCATCTCATGCAAAATCATGGATAAAGAGATATTCGCCACCGACGAGGCTCAGGAGCGATTAAGCCATGTTCAATGGGTTCAGTTGGATGTCACCGACAATACTGACGCGCATCAGGCGTTTATGAAGGCTCAGGCTGTTTTTGGGCCGCCTACGGTGCTGTTCTTTCAGCCCGGTGCAGAAAACGCCAGTGGTCGTATTATCGGTGAGCGCGAGAAAGATGAGTTTCTGCAGGAAGCACTCAATATTTCACCCGCCCCTTGAAATACATAACTGTCGCCTCATATAGGTAGCAACTACAGGAGACAGCTATGCATATTACCTGCCCGGATTGCGGAGCCATCAACCGCATCCCCGACGACAAAATGAATCAACCCGGACAGTGCGGAAAATGTAAAAGCCCACTGTTTACAGGGTCAGTCAGTGATCTCAGCGACGCTGATTTCCAGCGTTTCATCACAAAGAATGACTTGCCCGTCGTCGTCGACTTCTGGGCCAGCTGGTGTGGTCCGTGTCAGATGATGGCACCGATATTTAAAGAGGTTGCTGCGGCAATGCCTTATCAGGCGCGCTTTGCGAAAGTGAATACCGAACACGCACAACAGACAGCGGCTCAGTTTGCTATACGTAGCATTCCCACTCTGATGGTATTCAAAAACGGAAAGATTGTAGATCAGATGGCCGGGGCATTGCCCGCCCAGCAATTGAAACAGTGGGTACATCAAGCGCTGGTCAAAGCCAGCTGAACCCGCAGAGAATCAGGTGAGCGTCAGGCCGACGACTCACCGCCACTGACAACATATTCGACAGCATCCATGACAGGCTCAAGATCTTTCTGCCAGTCCATTGCTTCGTTATACAGCCCTTCGAGGCTCTTCAGGAAATCCATAACGAGACTTAACATCCGCTCCTCCTGCTCTTCATGCAGACCCAGCGTCAGGAGCTCCTCCCTCAACTCCAGCTTGACATCATCACGCTCGTTGGCCGCACGCACTTTCATTTCATCCTGTCGTTTCTGCACGTCCAGTAATGCCTGTTTCACATCAGAGACAACATCCAGAAGACGATCTTTCTGACGCAACCGCTCTTCCATATTGAGGCTACTTACCCGGGCATCCGCGGCACTCAATACGACAGCCAGATGATCCTTGATACGACCGAAACGGGCTTCCTCTTCGTAAGGTACATTTTTGATAAGAAGTGCAGTCCGTGGGTAGTTAACCAGCATACGGCGGCCAAACTCCATAATGCGACCACCACCATGACCTGACTGCATCAGATCCTGTTCGAGCGGCGATGCCACCCCCGAATGCGAGTAGTAATGAGGCCATTCATCGCCTTCGAGCCAACACGAGAAAACAGCATTCAGACCAAACCGGGACAGAAGATTCAGCAGCGCCTGTGCCAGCTCATCGAGTTTCTGACACATGGAAATCTGTTCCATGAAGCGCACGATCTCGCCCTGCTCTGCAGAGTGCGTCATGGCCTCAAAGGCGGCTTGCTTAGCATTCTCTGCATTGTCCAGGAGCTCTCGCTCATAACGTCGCTGGTGCAGCGCCCGTGATACCTTGGCCTGAAGATCAGCAACATCAAACGGCTTACTCACATAATCGTCGACGCCTGCCTCATAAATAGCCAAACGGGTATCTATGCTGAGATTATCGCCGACATAGATCACCGGAATGCCAGTGGTACCAGGGTGCTCCCGAAGCAGCCGGAACAGTTCATCGTCACTGCTGTTCATTCCCGAACCGTCGAGAACAATACAATCCGAATCTTTATCAGCAGAGGCGAGGTAATCTTCAACCGTACTGAAGCCAGCAACATCAAGGTGACTGAGGATATGACCTAACAAGGATATCGAATGTGCTTCATTATCCAGAACAACAACCTTACCTGGCATTTTCTTCCTCGTGGCTGAATAAACTACTTACTAATTGAGTTACCTATAAATAAAGACCACAACCTGAAATTCGTCCAGATAAAATGTAAGGAATAGTGCATCACAGGAACTCACTACCCTGATCCAGGTCAATGTCGATACGGGCAGCAAAGGTAATCTGAAATTGTCCGAACAGGAGGAACACTATGAACGTCGAACACCATGATTTACACCACGACTTCCCAGACATGGCTGAGCAGATCCACGAGTTGAAAATGAACGATCGGCACTTCGCCCGACTGTTCGATGAATATCACGAGCTGGATAAAGAAGTACGGAAAATCGAAGAGGACACCACACCCGCGTCGGATGACACCCTCGACGCTTTACGACTTAAGCGCGTACACCTGAAAGACGACCTCTACGCCATGCTGAAAGAGGCATGATTCTCAGGCCCTGGGGATATCCCCCAGGGTCAGATACAAGGACACTAACGCGAGCAAGTAACTTTGGCGAGCACTGATCATGGCATCCTGAGCACTGAAGAGGGTTCGCTGTGCGCTTAACAGATTCGTGAAATCCGTGTCTCCGGAATCAAAACGGATCTGCGCCAAACTCAGAAGCCGCCGGTTGTTATCCAGAACCGCCTCACTGTTGGCCAGCTCGTGAACCTGATAGTCCAGTTCACTCAAGGCATCCAGCGCTTCGACCATCGCCGCCGATACCGTCGTGCGATATTCAATACGCGCCACCCGTTCAGCGGATTCTGCCTGAGCAATCTGAGCCTGGATTTTCCCGCCGTCTATCAAGGGCATCGCCAGGCTCTCCCCGAATGATAGCGCCCACCCTGTCGGACTCAGCACATCCGACGCAGACAAATCAGCACTCAGACTCAACGACGGCCAACGGCTAGTTTCAGCCTGCCACACCGACGCGTGGCTCTGCCACAATGCAATTGCGGCCTGCTGAATATCCGGGCGTTGTGTCAGAAGCTGTGCAGGCTGAATATCCGCCACAGACGGCAATGTCAGCTCTTCCAACGTCATCACCACCTCGGGCACTGAGAGCTGCTGCGAGCCAACCAGAAACGCCAAAGCGCGCTTCTGATTAGCCAGACTGACCTCAAGGCCCGCCAGGCGGCTAAGCAATGACAGCGTTGTATTCCGTTGCTGAGCTAACTCGACCCCTGAGACAACACCGGCCTCAAACTTCACCTGCATGATCCGCTCCAGCTCCTTGCTGGCGGCCAGGTTGCTGTTTGCCAGGCGCAGACTTTCCTGAGCCGCGATTAAGGCAATATATTGCTGCACGACCTGCCCGGTCAGTGTCATCTCGACGCTGCGCAGTACCAGTCGCTGGCTTTCCAGCGCGAGTTCGGCACTGTCGATATCCGTCGCCCGACGGGCCCAAAGATCTACTTCATAACCGGCCGAAAAACTCAAACTTGAGCTGTTTGCAAAACCTGCATCGCTTTCATCCAGATTCCGACGCTGGCTGGCACCCGCACGGGCAGACAGAGACGGCCAGCTATCTGCTTTTGACTGTCGCAGAGACGCATTTGCGGCAGTTAGGCGCTCAACTGCGATCTGAACGTCAGGGTTACCCTGCATGGCGGCATCCAACAAACCATTAAGCTCGTCGCTACCCAACTGACGCCACCAATCCGCTGCGGGCGTCACCGCGTCACTCTGGTTAAACCATTCTTGCGGAGGCAGATCGACAGGCTCAGGCTCGGGATTGCGCAACGGACTGCTACAGGACACCAACAGAGTCGATGCAGCAACTAACGCCAGCGATGTAAGTCGTAGTAGCGGCATCATTCAATCCTCCGCCAGTGCATCAATAGGGTTCAGGCGAGAGGCCTGACGTGCAGGCGCATGACCAAAGACAATCCCGACCAACACAGCCGAAGCAAAGGCCAGAACCGGCGGTAATAATGAGAAGGCGATGGCGATATTAAACTGTCCCAGCAACCATGCCACGCCAACCCCGAGCAACAGCCCTACCGCGCCACCGAAGCAGCATACGACCAGCGCTTCAATATTAAACTGGCGCAGAATATCTCCGGGTTTCGCTCCGGTCGCCATACGCAACCCAATTTCCCGACGTCGCTCAGATACGCTGACCAGCATGATATTCATCACACCGATGCCTCCAACGAATAACGATATCGCCGCCACCGAACCCAGCAACCAGGTCATGGTGTCTTGCGTTTCTCCAACGGCTTCGATCAGGGAGGCCGTATTACGAACCATGAAATCTTCACGCCCATGGCGCTGCAACATCAGACGCTCAACCGAAGCCTGAACGTCGTCCAACTGATCGGTCGACTCTACTTTTATCGTGATGGTACTGAGGTGATCGCGACCAAATACCCGCACGCGACCGGTCGACAGAGGTATGAGCATCATCTCATCCATATCCGAGCCGCCGGACGTTGCCCCTTTGGGCTCCAGAACACCGATCACCTGATAGACGGCACTTTTGAGAAACACGTACTGACCTATGGGTTCTTCTCCCTTGACAAACAACTCTCCGGCCACCGTCTGACCAATCACAATCACCGGTGCCATGCTGTCCATGTCCTGCTGGGTAAAGAACACACCACGTGCCATACCCCAGTCACGGACATGAATGTAATCCGGAGTCGTTCCCTGAATACGGCCATTGTAATCACGGTTTCCAAAGCGAATGGTTGCCCGACTATTGCGCTCCGGAGCGACGTAACTAACGCCCGGCAGACGACTTATCGCCTCACCATCCTGAACCGTCAGCGTTGCCATCTCCCCTGACGAACGGGTATTGCCGCCGCCGGGGCGCAATAGAAGCAGATTGGTCCCCATGGACTCAATGCGACTCAGTACCTGCTGCTTACCGCCTTCACCTATCGCCATCATGGCCACGACCGCGCCCACACCGATAATGATGCCGAGCAAAGTCAGGGCGGTTCTGAACCAATTGAATCGCAGCGCCTTCAGAGCAGTCACCACAGACTCAATCAATCCAACCGAGGCAAACGCAGGAGGCGCATCTGTAGTGGCGGGCACATCCAGGGTTGGAGCGGGCGCGGTATCGGCCTGAATACGACCATCGCGAATTTCGATCTGGCGGTCTGCATGCTCTGCGACTTCCGCGTCGTGCGTAATCAGAATGACAGTACTGCCCTCTTCATTCAGCTGTTTTAATAACTCCAAAACTTGCTTGCCACTGTCTGAGTCGAGTGCGCCCGTTGGCTCATCGGCCAGAATCACTTCGGCCCCGTTGATCATGGCGCGGGCAATGGATACACGCTGCTGCTGACCGCCTGATAACTCACCTGGCTTGTGACCCGCACGTTCTCCAAGCCCTAATTCATCCAATAACAGCTCTGCACGTTCGAGGCGTTCCTCGCTAGGCACATGGGCATAGGTCGCGGGCAAGGCAACGTTTTCTCTCGCGGTTAACGGCGCCAGAAGCTGATAGCGCTGAAAAACAAACCCGAAGGTTTTCAGGCGTAACGCCGCCAATTGGTCGGGCGTCATATCTGCCACGTTATGCCCGTTCACCCGGAAGCAACCGGAGGTCGGTGTGTCGAGACAGCCGAGGATATTCATCAGTGTCGACTTGCCCGATCCCGATTGCCCCATCACGGCAACGAACTCACCTCTGTTGATCGTCAGGGTAACGTCGTCCAATGCCTTAACCACCGTATCGCCTGCCTGATAATGGCGACTTACATGAGTAATCTGGATCAGCGGCGGCTGAGACTGATCAGAAGCCACGGCGACCACCGATACGTGGCGTTGAGGTATTACCGAACGTTCGTGCCTGTTCGCCACCGCTGCTTTGTTCGCTGCCTGCGATGACGGCATCTCCCGGTTCCAGGCCAGCTCGGATCTGCGCGTGAGTGCGGCTAACGATCCCAAGCTCAACCTTCACGCGCTCTTCTTCATTTCCCGCTGGAATACGTGCAAAGGCACCACGCGGAGTACGTCTTACTGCCGCCAGCGGCACCAGCAACACATCCTGTGCAGACTCTTCCACAAAAAAGACCTGCGTGCTCATGGCCTCCATCAGGGAGTGGTCTTTGTTATCAACATCGACTAACACCTGATAGAGAACAACATCATTCACAACATTCGGCGTAGGGAGGATTTTGGCCAGTGTCGACCAACGATATTTATCAGGCTGGCCCAAGGTAGCAAAACGGACATCCATCCCTTTTGCGAGTTTCGGAATATCGGCTTCCGATACCTCAACCCGCAAAGTCATGACTGATAAATCCGAGATTTTCATCACCACAGGCGCGCTGTTGGTGGCATTCAGGGTTTGTCCTTCACGTACAGAAATACTGGCGACGGTCCCGGAGATAGGCGCAAACAGACTGGTATAACCCAGCGACACCTTATCTCCAGCAAGGGAAGCTTCATCGGCTTTAATCTGTGCACGGGTGGCCTCAATTTTGGCCTTGAGAATCTTCACCCCAGTCCGGCTCTGCACCAAGGTATCTTCACTGATGGCCTGATGAGTAAACAGGCCCTCGTTGCGTCTGAGTCGCAGTTCTTCAAGCTCCAGCTCAGCAAGCTGTTGCTGCAGTCCGGCACGTTTGTTCTCAAGGCTGGCTTCGGCGTTCGCGACTTTAGTTTCAAAGACCGATGCATCGATCTCAGCAAGCAACTGTCCTTTCTCGACGACGTCGCCCTCTTCGACATGAATGACTTTCACCTGCCCGGACACCTGAGCACCCACATCAACGTAGTTCTTGGGTTCCAACGTCCCCGTCGATGCAACATGATTTTCGATCGACCCAATCTCTGCGTACTGAATCAACCAAGCCTCCTCATCACTGCTGCCGATCAGCCAGTAGTAGGCTCCCCAGACAACGAGTCCGATAGCCAATATCAGGGCAATTAAAGAAACAGGAACGCGTTTAAGCGATGAGCGTGATCCTCGCTCAGTTTGATTTCCGCCGGGCATAAACAGGTAACTCGCACGTAAAGTAGAAACAACTAAACGGTGCAACCTAAAAGCTCTGCACCAAAGAAGATGCGAAATCTAATTTAAATACTAATCAATCTCAATAATACAACAAGGCAAGCCGGGGGATTAAGCGTGTAAAAGGTGAAGAATGAGCCTCTAACAACGTCAATACTGACAGATCATGACACTGAAGCGTGGCTTACTGGTCAATTTCGTGCGCGCAGGCTGGAACTTAAAACGTTCCACATAATTGGTAAGGAAGTGTAGGCGCCGCGAATTTGCGCCCCCCCCAGTCAGGAGTGCAATGACTCAGGATACAGGCACGCCGCTGACATCAATGCCTTCGGCCTGCTGATCAGCATGGTAAGACGAGCGCACAAGCGGCCCACTGGTCACTCGGATAAAGCCCATCTCTTTGGCGATATCGCCCAACTCTTTAAACTCTTCTGGGGTCACAAATCGCTTAACCGGTGAATGATCACGACTTGGCTGCAGATACTGGCCCAGAGTGATGTGGTCAATATTGTGCGCACGCATATCACGCATGACATCAACCACTTCCTCGTTAGTCTCGCCTAGCCCGAGCATCAGGCCCGACTTGGTAATAATTTCAGGGTTGCGTGCTTTGTATTCTTTCAGCAAGGTCAGAGACCATTCGTAGTCAGAGCCTGGGCGGCACTCCTTGTACAGACGCGGTACCGTCTCGAGATTGTGGTTAAACACATCAGGCTGAGTTTGCGTCAGAATACCGAGGGCGATCTCCATACGACCACGGAAGTCAGGCACCAGAACCTCCAGCTGAATGCCCGGACTGTGCTCACGCGTCAGGCGAATACAGTCGGCAAAGTGCTGAGCACCGCCATCACGCAAGTCATCACGGTCAACAGAGGTAATGACCACATACTTCAGGCCCATATCAGCAATGGCAGTTGCAAGGTTGACCGGCTCTTCTGTATCCAGCGGATTAGGGCGGCCATGACCAACGTCACAGAATGGGCAACGACGAGTACAGATATCCCCCATGATCATAAAGGTTGCCGTGCCACCGCCAAAGCACTCGCCCAGGTTAGGGCAGCTGGCTTCTTCACAAACGGTATGCAGCTTATGCTTGCGCAACTTCTGTTTAATTTCGTTGATCTTGGGTGTTGCGGGAATGCGTACGCGAATCCAGTCGGGCTTACGCGGTATTTCTTCGGTCGGAATGACTTTAATCGGGATACGGGCAACTTTATCCGCACCGCGCAGTTTTTCGCCCTGCACTACTTTGCGTCGTTCTGACATCAATTACTCCGGAGTCGTATTGTCAGTGCCTGCGCCATCGTTAGCTAGCAGACGCTGTAAATGATAGTCGAGACGATCAGCCACTGCATCGAAACTCACCGCGTTGTCAGTTTCAGCAACCATCTGTGTCATCTCCATTCCCGCATACCCACACGGGTTTATACGGCGGAAAGGTTCAAGATCCATATCAATGTTTAACGCCAACCCATGGAATGAGCGCCCATGGCGTATTCGCAGGCCGAGCGAGGCTATCTTGCGTTCACCGGTATAAACACCGGGAGCATCACTGCGCGGCGCGGCCTCGATTTTCCATTCTGCGAGGGTATCAACAATGGCCTGTTCAATGGCACTGACTAACTGTCGAGGCCCCCAACCGCGGCGAGCGATATCGATCATCAGATATACAACAAGCTGACCCGGGCCATGATAAGTCACCTGACCGCCACGGTCTGTCTGAACCACTGGAATATCCCCAGGAAACAGCACATGCTCGGCTTTACCCGCCTGCCCTTGAGTAAATACAGGCGGGTGCTGCAAGTACCAGAGTTCATCAGCAGTGTTGTCATTGCGCCCTTCGGTGAAGGCCGTCATGTCGTCGTAGACCGTCTGATAATCCTCCAACCCCAGCATGCGGATCTGCATCAGATCACCATACGAACGTTAGCGTGGGCCATCAGGTCTTTATGGATATTCACCAACTGATCCTTACCAGTTGCTGTGATATAGAGAGTCACCGACCGGAAACGCCCATTAGAGCTTTCCTGGATGCGGATTCGCTCCATGTCGCAATCTTCCGCATGGACGCGAACGATTTCGACGATCACCTCTTCGTAGTTCTCCATTGCCTCGCCGACCACTTTGATCGGATAGTTCTCACAGGGAAACTCAATTTTAGGGGCTTCAGGTTGGCTCACGGCGGTGTCTCAGAAGATAAACAGAACAATGCTTACAGTTATGGATGCTGCCGCCTGAATTTTCAAGCGGCGGGCATGAAATCTGTGCAGTAAAAACTGCTCCGCCAAAGGTCAGCAGCAGCTATAAGCGTCACCCTCAGGCGAAGAGACGCACAAAGAAAAGCTTAATCGATCCGAACAGACGGCCGAAAAAGCCTGATTCTTCGATTTCGGTTGCGGCAACAAGATCATGTTTACCCAGCACATCTTCACCCATTTTCAGTGTCAATGAGCCAACACCCTGCCCAGCAGACAGTGGGGCTTCCGGGTAATCAGGGCTGACCACTTCGGCGACCAGCTCATCACGTGAGCCTCGCGGCAGGGTCATATAAATATCGTCAGCGACAACCAGATCAACCGTATCCTGTTTTGCCAACCATACCTTCTCAGTCGCCAACACATCGCCTTTACTGTACAGCTTGTGTGTTTCGAAATAGCGGAACCCATAACCCAGCAACTTCTGAGTCTCACGAGCACGAGCCTCTTCACTGCGCGTCCCCATTACTACCGCAATCAGACGGGTGTTATCGCGTTTTGCCGAGGCAGCCAGACAGTATCCTGCTTCTTCAGTGTGACCAGTCTTCAGGCCATCAACGCTAGGATCGCGCCACAACAGCTTGTTGCGGTTTGGCTGACGGATATCGTTGTATTCAAAATACTTTTCAGCGTACAGGCCATAGTAGGTAGGGTGGTCTTTAATAATGTGTTTAGCCAGCAAAGCAAGGTCTCTGGCCGTGGTCAGATGGCCTTCGGCAGGCCAGCCTGTCGCGTTTTCGAAGTTGGTATCGAACATACCAAACTCCTGAGCGTACTGATTCATCCAGCCCGCAAACGCGCTTTCTGAACCCGCGAAGTATTCAGCCACTGCGATTGAAGCATCATTACCCGACTGCACGATAATGCCGCGCAGGAGATCAATCATCTTCACTTCAGTGCCCTCGCGGACCCACATCTTGGAGCCGCCTTTTTTCCAGGCTGTAACACTGATCGGCACCATCGTATCTTCAGTGACATTGCCTTCAACAATCTCATGAACAGCAATGTAGCTGGTCATCATTTTCGTCATGCTCGCCGGTGGCAGGCGTTCACCAGAGTTATGCTCAACCAGCACTTCGCCACTGTCCGCATCCATCAGTATGTACGCAGTGGCGTCCAGAACCGGAGGTTTAGGAATAATGACAGCTGCAAGAGTCAGTGAAGAAAAAGAAAACAGTAACGCAGAAATAAACAGACGGAATAAGTACATGGTTCGCTATCAGTATTGGCTGAATTAAAACAATAATGGCCCGGATTGTATCACGGCTGACGCGCTTGTCAGCGCTCTCCGCTCATACGACCCGAGCCACAGGTATTGGTTCCGCTAATAAGAATCAATGACTGGTTACTGACCAACCTGCTTGAGCAGAGATGAATCTCGTGGTGGATGCAGGGCAACAATAACAGGCTCGCCTTCAGCAACCGGCTGATAACTGTGGCGCAGACGGTAACCACGGTCGATTCGACGAGCGCACAGAGTCAAACGTACTGCCAGCCAACGGTAGTCTGACTTACCGGCCGAGTGAACAACCACCGAAGCATCTTCGTCCACCATTTTCTGACAGATATCCCCCATTTTCTCTGCAATGGCGCGGTCCTTAGACTGCAAAGCCTCTGGCGGGACTGTGTATTCTGCAATGGCATCGCTCTCTTCTTTCGCCTGAGCCCAGAGGCGGGTCGATTGAGCAGTCGGTGTTTTGGCCGCAGCTCTTGGCGCTGCAGGGCGCGGTTTCGGCGCAGGCGCAACCGGATCCAGCGCTATATCATCGAGATCGATCGGCGAGTTCAATACAGGCGACGAGCTGGACTGTTTCTGCTTAGCCGCAGCGGCTGCGGCGAGTTGACGCTGACGCTCCTGTTCGGCACGACGTTGACGTTCCTGCTCGGCACGGCGCGCTTTCTCAGCCGCCTCACGACGTCGTTTTTCCGCCGCTTCTGCAGCCGCAATCTTACGTTGCTTCTCAGCCTCGATGCGTAAACGCTCTTTCTCTTTTTCTGCAGCAGCAGCCAACTCGCGCTGACGTGCCTGCTCTTCAGCATCAGCTTTCTCTTTCGCTGCGACAGCTCGGGTATCCACACCAGATTTAGCCATGGCCTGATCCAGAGCTCGCTGCTCATCTTCAAGACCCGGCGTCAAGGCTGCTACTTTCCAAACCTTATCGAGATACCCCTGAGCTTTGCTCAACTGCCCCTTTTCCCGGGCCTGGGCGGACAGAGAAACGTACGCCTCGCCCCAGTCGTAAGCGAGCGGCACAACGCGATAATCGAAAGGCGCTTCACTGCGGAATTCGGTTATTTTTTCCAGCGCGTTATTGCCTTCGGGCGATGACAGACGCTTCGCCGAAATGTCGTTTTTGATCTGTTGCAGCAGCTGATCCAGTTGCTCAGGTGTTGCAGACCAGGCATTCGACGCCGCGAGAAATACGGACAAAACAAGCAAAGAAATCTTTTTCATGAAACACTTATTATCGTTGTGGTGAACCAGCAGTGAGGGGTAAGATGCAGACTTCTTATAACTTCTGTCAAGTTTCCTTTCTGCGTTTAGAGAGATTGCGCACATGCTGACGCGTTACGGCTCCCTGTTATTCGCCCTTCCTGCGATTATCCTGATTATTGCCTTCGGCTTTGAATTAATGTCTGCCGGTCACTGCACCGACGCAGGACTGCACTACGACTATACCAGCGGTGCCTGTTCAGAAGAAGCAGTTCCCCAGATCAGCTACTACCAACGCAACACGGTCTTTATTAACCTGATGTTGTTACTCTCTCTGGCCGGCGCACTCGCTATGACCTGGGGTATGCTATTGAAAGGTATGCAGCCGTCAGAAAAGTAGGCCTGTCAGCCGCAGCACTTTTTTGATTTCTTCCCGGAGCCACACAGGCAGGGATCGTTCCGCCCAACACTGGCCGGACGGAAATCGGTTTCACCCGCCAGGTAGTACCAACGATCTTCAAGTCGTTCGAAACGTGACTTTTCTTCCAGCAGAAGCCACTCACCCGCTTCGTTAAACGTAGCGACGAAATGCACCACGCCGGTGTCGCCATCGCTGCCTGCCTGCAATATTTCAAGCCCTGTCCAGCGTGTATCTGCTGCGAATTCTATCGTTTGCGGACGGTAATCTCTGTGCCACGTAGCCAGCAAGTAGTCGGCGTTCTCCAGCGCGAAAGCGGAATAACGCGAGCGCATCAGGGCTTCAGGTGTCGGAGCTGCCTGACCACCGTGATAGAGCCCACAGCATTGGCCGTAGGCTTTGCCCCTATTACACGGGCAGACTTCCTTCGCCCGAGCCTGTGGCTGGTCTACCACCTGGCTCACTGCACACCGCCGCGGGCAGCACTCATCAGCACACCGATCGCTGCCCCCAACTCATCACTGCGTTGAGGATTGCGGAAGGCCTCCAGAATCTGCTTGCGCTTACCCGGCAACGTCATCAGATCGGCAACCAGAGCAAGGAACACATCCTGCCCAGCCAGGGCCAACTTCTCCAGGTAGAGGCTCAAGGTGTCACCTTCAAGGTCGTTCCAACAACGACTGCCAACGGCACTGAGAATTTCCACTTCACTCGCCAATGGGTGCTGCAACACCAGCTGCAGAACATCGCGTCGATGGTTAACGCTGACGCTCTGCGACATAGCCCGGCAGTAGAGTGCTAAGGAGGTTGCATCGGGCTGGCCTTTCATCGCCGCCGCCAGTGAGTCTGTCAGAGCGATGGTCAGATTCACATCAGGCTCCGCATTTTCAAGGAAGCCCAGCAGAACATTGCGCGGGACACTGGCTCCGACTTTATCCATTTCTGGTAACGCCTTCTGTAAAAGCTCACTGTTATTGCTTTCATCCAGCCTTGCTACCACTTCAGCGATGCCCTGAAGCCCCAATTGTTGCCAGTTCTGCCAGCCTGTATCGCCACTGAAATAAGCGCGTGCCGTTGCGTAATACTTGGTCTCGGGTTGTTTCAGCGTTTTCAATGCTATGGAATGAAAGTACGCCATGCGATTGCCGTCAGGCTTAAACGAACAAGGCGCCTCGCCATGATCTTTGTCCGGATGCTGCACTACACGCAGCCAATGCTGAAGAAACTGATCGCGCGGACCCGGTTGCAAAATATTCTGCTCGTCTAAAGGAAGCTTCAGAAACCAGATATTGTGCTGGCCGGGTTCATCCGGATTCCAGCTGAGAATACCCACCCAGGCATGACGGAGGTAAGGTGTGGGATAAGGTCGCGCCAGATCCTCAATCGCTTCGAACTCGCTCAGACCGATTTTGGATATACGACGTCCAAGATCAAACACGCGCATACGGGCGCCGGTGCTGGCAACAAACTGAGTGATAGACACAACCTTCTCCTGCAGTAATTCAGGTGCGCATGGTATCAGGTTTTCGTTATCATTGAGTCTCAATTACGAGACTCTGAGGACCATATGATGATGTTAATTGCAGCCATTATCGCCAGCTTCGTATTGGGAGCCGCACTGACAGCATCGGTTCTTGGTAAGCGCTGGAAAAGTGCCGTTAACGAAGCGAAGCAGGAGCTGGACGGCATGGCTGAGCGTTATAAAGCCCACGAACAGGAAAACCGCGAATTACGACAGAAAAACGCCGACCTTGAATATCAGATGGGATCGTTAAAGAAAGACCTGGCCTATGAGCGCAGTCGCCACTCCGATGGCTCTGCCCACCATTGATTAGCCATGACGCCTGTTGATCAGCACACTGATCAACAAGGCAACACAAGTTGCCGTGGCCAGCAAAGCGGCGACGACTGGCAAATCAAAGGCATCACGAAATGCCTCTCCCAACCAATACATGGTTGCCAGGTACGCCACCCCCCAAGCGGGCGAAGATATCGTATTCGCGATCCAGAACTGACGCGGTGACATACGCATAGCACCCGCCACCAGCGGTACCACTGGACGAATAGGCCCGATGAAGCGGCCTGTCATAATGCTCCAGATCCCCCAGCGCTGAAAAAAAACTTCCCCCCGCGTCAGCCAATGCGGATGCCGCTGAAAGAAACGCCAGCCATGAACCGCGGGGCCAGCGCGTTGCCCAAGAAGGAAGCTGATGCCATCACCCAGAAAAGCCCCAGCCGTGCCACAGCTAACCCACAACCAAAGGGGGATGTCGCCCGCGGCTGCTGCCAGAGTGAGCGCCAGCAAAAGGCCTACTCCAGGTACCAGCAAGCCGACAACAGCCAATGACTCGATGAGAGAAACAATAAACACGGCGAACAACAAAAGACCGGTGCCCCACTCAGAAAAATTTACTTCGCCCAAAGATCCTCCACCCCATACTTTGCGGCCTGCACATGGCCATCAGGCAGGCATTCGTCGATTTTGCACAGCATTTGCACGATTATTGACCGGTAAATCCATTGCGCCTTAAGTAGATATACAGTTAACCTTCGTCTCACCAATATAAACAATAAGGAATGGCGTGCGATGGGCTCCCGCTCACGACACTCCCCGGATACTACAATGAAGTCAGCGTCTACAGACACCTCGCGAATCAGCGTAAGTGCTCACTACACCGGTTACATCTGGTACAAACACGGCCTCTCAGCCCAAGGATTTGTCACCCGCGCCGGACAGTTTGCAAATGCGACGCTGGCCCCGGTTAATGCCTTGTTACGAGCACTTGCGGGTGCTGACATTGACATATTCCTCCTTCAGCGCCACTCAGTCATTGATCAGCAGGTAAAAGAACTGATCGAAAAAGAAGGCGTCACTCAGGTAGTCGAGCTTGCTTGCGGTCTTTCACCCCGAGGCTATCGCCTGAAACAAGCCTACCCTCAGCTACGCTACATTGAGGGTGACCTGCCCGGCATGGCAGCACGAAAGAAAGCGCTTCTAGAAGAAATAGGACTGGTCGACGGGCACGAAGTTCGCGAGTGCAACATCCTGAACGCCGAGGGCCCAGCGTCAATTGGTGCACTACTGAGTGAGCTCGACCCGACACAGCCCACTCTGATCATTACCGAAGGGCTGGTGAACTACTTTGAACTGGATGAGATCCGTGAAGTCTGGTCACGCATGGCCAGCGGATTAAAAACCTTCCCGAAAGGCTGGTACGTGACGGATCTGTACCCTGATTTTGCCGAGCACCCATCATACCGCTATGTGAAATTTGCACAAAAGCTGGTTGGTCTCTTCACTCGTGGACAATGGCCCCTGCACTACCCTTCCGATAAAGCCATCAAAGAAGGCTTCCAGGAAGACGGGTTTGATGAGGTTGAAGTCCATGACCCCGCAAGCTTCTACGGCAAGCTAAGTCACTTGCCAGAAGTAAAAATTCAAACCCTGGTACGCATTATTAAAGCGGGAATCAGTCGCTGAAAGCCGCCAGCTGCAGGCTGGTTTTCTGCTGTTTATTCAGGCGTTTGAGCAACCGCTTTTCAATAGATTCGCTGTCTTCATCGGCATTGCGCGTTACTGCAGCAATGCTGATAGAGACCTCCGCAAACGGCCTCCAGGACTGCTCCTGAACTTTTCGCTTAATACGCTCCATCAAAACAATGGCACCTTCTTCACCGCAATTAGGTAATACCAGCATAATCAGGTCATCTTCGAGCCTGAAAATATCGTCTTCGCCACGAATCAACTGACGGATTTTTTTAACGAACTGCGGCATAAACTGCACCACAGATCGGTTGCCATGCAGATCTATCAACTGACGGTAATCATCCAGCACAATGCCGATCATACTGACACTCTGGCGAGTCGCCTCACCTCGGGCCAGCTCACGTTCCAACAGATGATAAAAATGTTCACGATTATAGGCACCCGACACCTGATCAGTGAGTGCAAGACGCTGTAGCGATACCCCTTTCAACAACGTCAGATAGGAAAAGCACCAGGTCGACAGTACCAACAGCGAAAAATTAGTGGTGTAACGCACCGCGGTCTGAACATCCACCTTACCCCAGAGAATCACGCCCATCGCACCGGCGACGAGAATGTTGACGACCGTCGCATGCTGCATAGGCAAACAGAAGTACGTAAACATCGGCATCGCGAACAGGTAATGGATCATAAGGTCGGGATATCTTGGTAATTGCACCAGAGCCAGCACCGCAAGCGCTGCCACTAAGGGGTAATTTACCCAGAGAAACGAATCACGATCGCGGTTGATGTATATGTAGGCAGCGCTGAACAGAAACGCTGGAATCGATATCGCATTTGCCAGAACCAATGAATACAGACCCTGGCGGTACTGATCGTAAATCAATAACAGCAGTGCAAAGGCCACCAATGAGTAAACTATCACCTGCAAGCGGGGCAACAGTTGCTCCTGAGGCGGCGTATTAAAGCTGATCATTGAGCTTTCTCTCTATCCGTTCGATCAATACATCGACATCATCTTCCGGGCTGTAGACATCACGATGCAGCCTGATGTCAGCAAGCCCCTCAAAACGACCACTGCCCTCAAGATCATCCATGAGGTTTTCACACAAGGCTTCCACTACGTTTTGAGTACTGTGTGGAAGCAAAACAACAAACACATCGGAATCGAGCCGGTAACAGGTATCGAATCGCCGCAGACATCGCTTCAGGCGCTTGGTCAGATAACTGAGGCGACTCTCATACTCCTCGGTTTTTAACACCTGCCAGCTGGTTGGTACCGCAATACCGACGAGACTGAGAAGATCTATCTGACGATCAGCCCGAGTCATCTCCTTCGACAGGTCGAGACCCAGCTGATACTGGTTATACACCTGCGTCACCGGATCGGTATTCACAATAGCGCTCAGTCCGTGATTGTGTCGGTCATTGATCAACGCATACATAACCGCAAAGGCGTAACAGGCGCCGTAGGTAAACAAAATCTGCAACCGCAGGTAACTGTCGAATTCACTGATCACCATCAACACCATCGCGGTGCTGTAAATCAGCGCAAAATAGCTGGCAACATGAAAAGGAAACATGAAATAGATGTAACCCGGCACGAAGTACACCCAGTGCACCACGTCTTCACTGCGCTGCATGCCGAACAAAGTAAACAGACACAACCCAAAAATCATCAACCATTCGGTCACGGGCGATGATCGCTGCTGACCTCGCAACAGAAGAATCAGTGCATACAACAATAGAGCAAGAGCAAATCCAGCAGCGACCGCCGCGAATACTGTGCGTGCCTCAACCAGATCCAGCACGGCGATAATACTCAACGCCAGTGCCGCAAAGAGGCAATAAATAACTTTGACCTGCAGCACTACCAGACTGTGAAAGCGTGCTTTTTCCATGAATAACGGGTTCCTGACAAACTCTGACCTCTCGGCCTCCGCTAAACAGTGTAGTAGTTCGTGTATACTATCGCACACTCTGACTTACAGACTTTCCGTTTTAAGGTGTTCCAGATGAACGTTGCTGACTATATGCAGACCCTTGGCCAGCAGGCCCGCGCTGCATCCCGCGCCATGGCCCGGGCGTCCACCAATGACAAAAACCGCGCACTGCTCGCCATTGCTGACGAAATCAGCAACAGCCGCGATACACTGCGTGCCGCGAATGCAGAAGACATGGCCCGTGGTGCAGAAAACGGCCTCGATGCAGCATTGCTGGATCGCCTTGAACTCACAGACGCACGCATCGATACCATGATTGAAGGCCTGCAACAGGTCGCTGCACTGCCCGACCCTGTGGGTGAGATTACCGACATGAAATACCGCCCGAGCGGTATCCAGATTGGTAAGATGCGCGTTCCTCTCGGTGTGATCGGTATTATTTATGAGAGTCGCCCGAACGTAACGATCGAAGCCGCCAGCCTGTGCCTGAAATCAGGCAATGCCGCGATTCTGCGTGGGGGTTCTGAGGCCATTGCGTCGAACAAGGCACTGGCTGAATGCATCACTACCGCTCTGAAAGCCGTAGGGCTGCCAGAAGCCTGCGTTCAGGTCGTCGAGACCACAGACCGCGAAGCGGTTGGTCAACTGATCACGATGCCCGAATATGTCGACGTCATTGTACCGCGTGGCGGCAAAGGCCTGATCGAACGCATCAGCCGCGATGCGCGCGTTGCCGTCATCAAACATCTTGATGGTATCTGTCACGTTTATATCGACCGTGAGGCCGATCGCAGCAAAGCAATTAATATTGCGATCAACTCGAAAACGCACCGCTACGGCACCTGCAATACCATGGAGACGCTGCTGGTGCATGCTGGCATCGCGGGCACGATTCTGCCGGAGCTGGCCGACGCGTATGAACAGCTCGGGGTTGAATTACGTGGCTGTGATAAGGCACGCGATATCGTTTCTGACATGGTTGCCGCGACCGAAGCAGATTGGCACGAAGAATACCTGGCGCCCATTCTCGCCGTAAAAATTGTCGAAGATATGGACGAAGCCATTGACCATATCAATACCTATGGCTCTCACCATACCGACAGCATCATCAGTGAAAACTACACTCTGGCCCGCCAGTTCCTGACCGAAGTAGACAGCTCATCCGTCATGGTCAATGCATCGACCCGCTTCGCAGATGGCTTCGAATACGGTCTGGGTGCAGAAATTGGTATTTCCACCGACAAAATCCACGCCCGTGGCCCCGTCGGCCTGGATGGCCTGACTTCTCAGAAATACGTAGTGTTGGGCAACGGTGAAGTCCGTAAATAAAGCCTCTTCCATTGCCATACTGGGCGGGACATTCGATCCCGTCCACATCGGGCACCTGCGCATTGCGGTGCGCCTGCGCGAAGCTGGCTTCGATCAGGTGCTGCTTATTCCTAACTGTGTGCCGCCCCATCGTGAACAACCCGCTGCCACAGCCGAACAACGCCTGTGCATGCTTGAACTCGCCGCGGCAGAACTCGACGGTATCGAGCCGAGTGATATCGAATTGAGTCAGGAAGACACGAGTTACTCAGCGCGCACTATCGCACTGCTCAAGACTCAGTACCCGCAAGCGAACCTCACCTGGGTGATGGGCACGGATGCATGGAATGGCTTTGATCGTTGGAAATCACCTGAAGACATCCTTTCAAGGGCCAATGTTCTGGTGATTTCACGTCCGGGCGATGAGGCCCGCAAGGATGGCTGGCTCGGTCAGATTTTCGATAAAAACCACTGTTCACTCAATAGCTTACACGAGACTCAACACGGAGCAGTCTGTCATCAGGCCTGGCCAGAGCTGGATATATCCGCATCCGACTTGCGTCAGGCACTCAAGCAAGGCGACAATATCGCCTTTCTGACACCCCACCCGGTGTTGGAATACATAAAAGAACACCAACTGTACCGATAACTTTACCGACAGGTCTGCATGCAAACTGAGCAAATCAAAGAGCTCGTCATCGACGCTCTGGAAGACATGAAAGCACATAACATCACTGTGCTGGACGTACGTGGCCGCACGTCCGTCACCGATTGGATGATCATCGCCAACGGTACCTCTAACCGCCACGTCACTGCCGTTGCAGGCAATGTCGAAGAAAAAGCGAAACATGCAGGCCTGAAACCGAACGGCACCGAAGGCCGCTCTGCAGCCGACTGGGTACTCATCGACCTCATTGATGTCGTCGTGCATGTCATGACTGAACAGGCTCGTCACTTCTACGATCTTGAACGCCTCTGGGGAGAAACACCCGACGCCGGACAGAAAGACGCATGAAAATACGGCTGCTCGCCGTTGGCAATAAGATGCCTGCGTGGGTAGAACAGGGATATCAGGAATACGCACGGCGCTTGCCTCGCGACTGCAGTCTCGAACTGGTCGAAATTTCTCCTGGCCATCGTGGCAAGAACGCCAGCACGGATAAAGCCATGCAGCAGGAAGCTGATGCCTTAAAGAAAGCGATCCGCCCTGGCGAGCACGTCGTAGCACTGGCCGTAGAGGGCAAACCCTGGTCGACCGAGCGGCTATCAGAAGAGCTGGAAGGATGGCGCAGTCAGGGCGGTGATGTCGCTCTGCTGGTCGGTGGCCCCGACGGTATGACAGACGAGGTTTTGCGACTGGCCAAACAACGCTGGTCGTTGTCGCCACTGACGCTGCCCCACCCGCTGGTCAGAGTGTTACTGTCAGAACAGATTTATCGCGCCTGGACGATTCTCCAGGGTCACCCGTACCACAAATAAGGCTGGAGTATGTGGGAACAGTCGATCAGGGATAAGGCCTACGAGCGCAGACTCTTCCGCGCACGCGCCATCGTCGCTGCTGTTCTTGTTATATCTGCACTGCTTACACTCGCATGGCGAATGACCTATCTTCAGGTTACGCTGCACGAAAAATATCAGGACCTGTCAGAAAACAACCGGGTAAAGATACGCCCTATCGCACCTAACAGAGGTTTAATTTATGACCGCAATGGTGTTCTGCTCGCTGAAAATATTCCTGCTTACAGCCTGACTCTCGTCCCCGAAAAAGTAGACAACCTCGAAGAGACCCTCGCCTTTCTGGACGAGCTGGTCGGCGTCTCTGAGCGCGATCTTGAGCAATTTGAAAAGCGCTCAAGCTATCGGCGCCGACCTTATGAACCCGTTGTTCTGCGTCAGAGACTGAGTGCAGAAGAAATTGCAGCCGTCATGGTAAACCGTTTCTACCTGCCCGGCGTCGACGTTGAAGCACAGCTGATACGCCATTACCCGCACGGCGATGCGTTTGCACATGTGCTCGGATACGTAGGCCGGATTAACCAGCGTGACCAAGAGCGTATCGAACAAGACGAAGACAGTCAGCGGCGCTACAGCGCCACCTCTCACATCGGTAAAACCGGTATCGAAAGACGCTACGAAGATATTCTTCATGGCGACGTAGGTTACGAGCGTATCGAGACCAACGCGCGTGGACGCCTGTTGCGAACGATGCAACGAGAGAGCCCTAGGCCCGGTACAGACCTGACGCTGCACCTCGACAGCCGACTTCAGTTACTCGCGGCAGAGTTGCTTGAGGGGCGTCGTGGTGCGGTCGTAGCCATCGAAGTAGAAACCGGCGGTATTCTCACGCTGTACAGTAATCCCGGTTACGACCCTAACTCGTTTGTTACGGGTATTTCGTTTGATGACTACGAAGCGCTTACAGCTAGCCTGGATAAACCCCTGTTCGATCGTGCGACACGCGGTATCTATCCGCCTGCATCCACATTGAAGCCCTTTGTCGGTCTTGCCGCACTCGAAGCCGGCAGCACCAGCTGGAATTACAAAGTCCGCGACCCGGGTTGGTTCCAGCTCGACAATGACGAGCGCTTTTATCGAGACTGGAAGCGCGAAGGCCATGGTGTTGTGGATCTTGAAATGGCTGTTGTTGAATCCTGCGATACCTATTTTTACGACGTCGCTGTTAAAACAGGGATTGATGACCTGACGCCCTTCCTTGGCCAGTTTGGCTTTGGTCGGGATATGTCGATTGATGTTATCTCAGCGGTATCGGGCATTCTCCCCGACCGGGAATGGAAACGCTCCACCGGGCGTGGCCCCTGGTATCCGGGTGATACCGTCAACCTTGGCATCGGTCAGGGCTTCATGGCAGTCACACCGCTGCAGTTAGCCACTGCAACCGCGGTACTGGCCAATAAGGGTAAATGGGAAGTCCCGAGGCTGCTTGCCGCCGAAGACAATATCCCGACCGAGTTCCCTCATGGCGATATCCCTGACATCAAGCTCAAAGACCCTTCCGACTGGGACCGTATGTTCACCGCCATGGATCATGTGATTACTGGTCGTCATGGTACTGCACGCGCGCTGCGCGCCAACCTGGATTTCCCGATCGCAGGAAAAACCGGCACTGCACAGGTGGTTGGTATTGAACAGGATGCCGAATACGATTCTGAAGCACTTCAGGAGCGCCTGCGCGATCATGCCTGGTTCATGGCCTTCTCCCCGATAGAGAAACCACAGATTGCGATTGCGGTTATCGTTGAAAACGGCGAGTCATCCGGTCGTACAGCAGCACCCATCGCTCAAGCAATCATTAATGAATACCTGGGAGGCGCAGAAGGCTGATGGCCAGTACAGATTTCAGTCGCACGGTCTCCACGCCGTCACAGCATCATACGTTCGACCGCAGCGGCGCCTTTTTCGCACGACTGCACATCGACCTGATTCTGCTTCTACTCCTGATCGCGTTAGGCGCTACAGGGCTTGCTGTACTCTATAGCGGCAGCGGTCAGGAAATCGGCATGGTGAAACGTCAGGCCGTTCACTTTGGTATTGGCATGATTCTGTTGTTTTTTACTGCGCAGATTCCGCCACGACTCTATCAGCTGATAGCCCCCTGGGCATTGGCGGCGGGGACACTGCTCCTCGTCGGCGTGCTAGTCGCGGGCGTTGGCGCCAAAGGGGCTCAGCGTTGGCTTGATTTACCGGGGCCACTGCCCCGCTTCCAGCCGTCTGAATTAGTGAAACTGGCCTTACCACTGGCAGTCGCCTGGTTCATGGCCAAACGGCCAGTGCCACCGCGCTTTCGTGATCTGCTTCAGGCGCTGGTCATTATTTTCATTCCTACGATTCTGATCCTTAAGCAACCCGACCTGGGTACGTCGATACTCATCAGCACCTCGGGATTGTTAGTCCTGTTTTTTGCGGGCATGTCATGGCTGCTGATTTTTTCCATGATCGGCATAGTGGCGGCCATGGCGCCGATGATGTGGTTTTTCGTGATGCACGCGTATCAGAAGCAGCGCGTTCTTACGTTTCTGAATCCAGAATCAGACCCCCTCGGCTCAGGTTGGAATATCATTCAATCGAAAACAGCCATCGGCTCAGGCGGCATTCACGGCAAGGGCTATCTGCAAGGAACGCAATCGCAACTCGAGTTTCTCCCCGAAAGCCATACAGACTTCATTATTGCCGTTCTCGCGGAAGAGCATGGCTTAATTGGCGTCTGCCTCTTACTGACTCTGTACGCTCTGATTATTCTTCGCTGCCTTTACATTTCCAGCCGTTGCGAAACTCTTTTTGGTCGTCTGCTGTCTGGTAGCATGTCAGTTACGTTTTTTATCTATGTCTTCGTGAATATAGGCATGGTCAGCGGCATTCTCCCGGTCGTAGGTGTCCCCCTGCCCCTGGTGAGTTACGGCGGCACGTCCGTTGTCAGTCTGCTTCTGGGTTTTGGGCTTATTATGTCGATGTACACTCATCGGCAAAGGAAATAACAGGGTTCTTACTATGTTGAAACATGTGTTAGCAGCAATCACCTTGGCAGTTTCTGCACCTTTTGCAGCCGCAGCCTACGACCAACACGAGCGCACGGACGAATTCGTCGCCGAAGTTGAAAAAGAGTACGGCATTCCTGCCGAGGAAGTGCGCAACTGGCTTAAACAAGCAGAGAAAATGGACTCAGTACTCGAAGCTATCCAGCGCCCCGCCGAGCGCACCATGAACTGGGCTCGCTATCAGGATATTTTTCTGACGAAAAAGCGCATCAGCGCCGGTAAGAATTTTCTCGAAAGCCAGGCAGATATTCTGGCTGAGGCCGAAAAAAAATACGGTGTCCCCCCTGAAATCATCGCAGCCATCATTGGTGTCGAAACCTTTTACGGCACCCGTCAGGGTGGCTACCGGGTTCTCGACTCACTCTCGACACTCGCCTTTGACTACCCGAAGCGCCCCCTGTTCTGGCGCGAGCTGAAAGCCATGTTCGCTCTCGCGCGTGAAGAAGGTGTCGACCCGGGCACAATCAAAGGGTCTTATGCTGGCGCGATGGGTTACGGCCAATTCATCCCCTCCAGCTACCTGCACTATGCGGTTGACGGCGACGGTGATGGCAAGCGCGATCTGTGGGGCAACCCTGTCGACGCCATCCACAGTGTCGCTAACTACTTCTCAGAACACGGCTGGAAAACCGGAGAACCCGTGACTCACCGGGTGACCGTCAGTGGCGACCAATACGAACCACTGGTTAACGTCAGCCGCAAGCCACAACATACCGTTGCTGATCTGACAGCGGCGGGCGTAAAACTGCCAGTAGAGATCAAAGGCGACAAGCCTGCCAACCTGATGCGCCTTGAAGGCAAGCAGGGCGATGAATACTGGCTCGGTGAATATAACTTCTACGTTATCACTCAATACAACCACAGTAAGCTTTACGCGATGGCCGTATATCAGCTCAGCCAGGCGTTGAGTGAGGACAAACAATGATGCGCGGACTGGCCGTACTGGTCAGTCTTGCTCTGCTTCACGGTTGCGCAACATCTCGTTATCAACACGAGAGTGATTTCACGCCAGCGCCGATCGCTGATATCAAAGCGATCGCCGAGCCCGTGCCTGTCTCCGAGCCGCGCAGCAGCTTAGGTAACCCTGCCCGCTACCGTGTTCTGGGCAAGGACTATGAAGTCATGACAGACGCCGAAGGCTTTACTCAGGAAGGGATTGCGTCTTGGTATGGCATGAAATTTCACGGCCACGACACCTCAAACGGGGAAACCTTCGACGTCTACAAAATGACCGCAGCCCACAAAACGCTTCCGCTGCCGTCTTACGTTCGAGTCACACGCAAGGATACCAATCAATCAGTCATCGTCAGAGTCAATGACCGCGGCCCTTTCCATGAAGGCAGAATCATAGACCTGTCATACGCGGCCGCAGTTAAGCTGGATATTCATAACGATGGCACCGCCCCCGTAACGATAGAAGTACTAAAAGCGCCACTCTCTGAGGCCGTCCTGTGGATACAGGCGGGCGCACTCAGCAACTCTGATTCGGCAGAACGCTTGCGTCAGAGATTGGCTGATATCAGTGCTAAGGTGGGTGCAGGAGACTGGACTGTAGGTATCTACCCGAAAGATAAAGGCGACATCACCTTACACCGGGTTCGGATAGGCCCCGTGCCAGAGTCCGAAGTCCCGCTTTTGATTGAAGCGCTGAACAATGAAGGCATCACCCAGCTGGTTCTGCTCTCTCAGCATCAATTGCAACGCTGAGAGACCAGACTATTACTCGCCGGTGCCGTGCTTTTTAATGTCTTTCTTTACCGCGATATAAACGCCAACAAAGAACGCACAAGTGAGCCCGACAATCGCAAGACCAGAGAATACAACCTCATCCATAAACATAATAAATACCTCGCATTGAGAAGAGACATCAGTCGTTGTTTCAATCTCAATATAGCGAGGTTGGCATAACTGGAATTGACTTGAATCAAATATGCTTACAGAGGAATAGAGCACTCACCCACAGTTTGACTCAGGTCAGTATTCTCGAAAGAAAACGGCCGTGCGACCGTTAGACAATTGACGGAAAACCGGCAGCAATTGCACTTTTTTATGTCACAAAGGCTGCCATTGCACCATCACAGATCGAAACTAAGCCTCAACGAGACGACCACGATACATTTTCTGTTTCGCTTGCCGAACCCGCGAGGAGTCGTCCATCAGAATTTCACTGCCACGATATACCTTTCGGCTTTCCTGCATCTGCGGTTCAACCGGTGGCGCCTGGCTCGGCAGGAAATCCTCAACCAGCCCGAGAAGTTCAGCGCTGACGCCGCTTCGCACCAGCACTCGTAAATCGTTTTCGAGAGTATTTGAATCGAAATGGATCTCGCAACCCACTTCGTCTTTAGCGATTTTTTTTATTTTTCGGAGTAACGCAATACTACGGCGGTTGAATTCCACCATAACTTCTTCCCCCCTACAGATATACTTATCAAGAAGTCGTTTGCAAGGGGTGTACCATTCCGCGTGATTCGCAATGACTTGCTAACAAAGCTTCAACCCGGCGTTCAAACTGACGCGCAACCATGTCCCATGAAAGCTGTTCAGCCTGACTACGGGCATCCAATCCCATCAGGGTGGCGTCAAAGCGCAATGCCACTCGCAGAGCATCAATAAAGGCCTCCTCACTGTCATCGGATGCCAGAGAACCATCAACGCCAGTACGGACAAACTCTCTGGCCGCAGCCATGTCATAAGCGACGACAGGAAGACCACTGGCCATCGCTTCAAGCGTCACAAGACCAAAGGTCTCCGTCTGGCTTGGCATCAAAAAGAGATCCGCTGATGCAAAACACTCAGACAGCGCCTGGCCGGTTTTTACGCCCGTAAATACAGCCTCAGGAAACTCTTCAGACAAGGCTTCACGCATTGGGCCATCACCAACGATCACAGGTCGTATCTGGCGACCTTCGATGCGCATTTGCCGCACAGCCTTGAGAGCGACCACCAGATTCTTTTCCGCGGCGACACGGCCTACGCACAGGGCGACCTGCTCACCCGACTCAATGCCCCACTCTTCTCTTAAGGTCGCTGAACGGTGCGCAGGATTAAAACGGCGGCAATCCACACCATGAGGTAACCACTCGACGCGTTCCATGCGCTCATCCGTTAATTCACTCACCATAGATCGAGAAGGCACCAGAGTGACGTGAGTCCGATTATGAAAACGACGCATCCAGGCCATAATCATGCGACGCATAACCCCCAGGCCGTAATAACCACTGTAGCGATGAAAATTGGTATGAAATGCACTGATCATTGGCAGGTTATATTCCCGGGCCAAGGAAACAGCAGACGCACCAAGCAACCCTTCTGTGGCCACATAAACCAGATCCGGTGGAGTGGCTTTCCAGTGCGACCTGAGAGCCGTCTTTGATGGTAAACCTAATTGCAGATCCGGGTATTGCGGAATGCTGATACCTTTTACCCAGACTTCATTGTCAGGGACGTCCATATCGACCCTGGGTGCAGGCCGCACAATAGAGACCTGATAAAGATCAGAGTTAAGATGAGTGAACAGGTGCTGCAAGGAGTTCGCAACACCATTCACTTCAGGAAGATACGTTTCTGTAACGACACATATGTGACGAATGCTCATGTCATACCCAGCAATAACTACTCATACAAGCTAGTTTGCCGGGCAATCAATGACAGTTTAATTACGCCTCAGCAGCTTCTTCGCTGAGTTTTGACAGGCGATAGCGCAGCTGGCGCGGTGTCAGCCCAAGAACCTTGGCTGCCATCGTTTTATTGCCGTTACACTTATCAATCGCAGCGTGAATATCATCCAGCTCGTTTTCCTGAACTCGCTGATATGGACGCGCATAAAGAGTCTTAAAGTTCGGTACAACCTGAGTCGCCAGAATAGTCGCGATCTGCGCACCAATGAAGCGGATTTCCGCAAGGTCAAGAGTGCCTGCATCATGACCACGCAGGTCAACCACCATCACGGCCATCACCGATTGACGGATAGTCAGTGGCACCAACAGACAACGCATTGAACCCGACAGCGATTCCAGCTGTGGATCAAAGTGCTCCGGGCGCTCGCTGTTGTCACCAATCGTCAGCCATTCGCGGCTCTCGAACTGACGACACAGTGCATGTTGTACTGCAAAGCTATATACGCCGTTACTGATCCCTGTTGAACAGAACTGGGCTTTAAAACGGCTCGGTGAGTCGGGGACGGCAATTGAAATATTGCTCAGGCCAGTCACCTGCGTGGCAAGCATCAGCAACTGCTGAATAGCTTCGTCATCGTGGTAGCGACTTTCCAATACATTGGCGACTTCATTTACCCATGCGGATGGGGATGATTTGATGCCATTGTCTTTACGGTATTCCTGGATATCTGCGATTTTGTACATAGGCTGCTCCTCCTGAATGCTTATGCTGTCGCAAAACCCGTACCAGCTTAATAGGGCCGAATAAAATTTGGTAAAAGGCGCGAAAATACACCCTCATAACCACGAGCTGCAGCATTGCGATAGCCGGTGCTGCAGCCTAACTTGTTGATGATGAAAGAATTTTTTCAGTAATGTGACAATAAGAAAAAAAACACGACAACCACCTATTCCATCAAGCGCTTGTGGCACCCGGACGATTACTGCTTCATCCAGATGCAGAGCAAGCGCTTAACGCCCTTTTTTAATGCAGAAAATTTTTTTATTCAGCCGGACACCTGTCAGGCGCACCCCGGATCATCGGTAGGTAAATAAGTTTTCTTTAACCAGGCCGAAAAGCCTTTCGCAGCATCTTCCAGACTGAATATCCCTGCAAGACGGTCACCCTTCATGATAAGTACCGCATCAAAATCATCAGCGACCATCTGATCAAGAACGACATCGAGGCGAGTATGGAGATCGATGGCTGGGATTTCCCGGCGGCACATATCCACGGCCGTCAGTTCGCTGATATCACTGGCAGGGTGCCCAGGGCTTCGTGCGAGTTCAATATCAGCCCACGTAAGAAGCCCCGTGACTTCATGGTGATTCATGACAGGGACGTGATGACAATGATGAACTTCCATCACGCGGGCCGCTTCCGCAAGACTCGTGTTTTCATCAACATGGGCAGGAAACGCCGTCATGAGTTCGGTAATGGTCGGCATATGACGCATCAGGAGTGCTCCTCAGACGCCAATGCGTCCCAGAGTGTCGGTAAGTTGCCGAAGTATAGCCGAGATCGCAGGATGTTCATGCTCAAAGCGGATGACCTGCTCCTGCACCGCATCGCTCAATTCAGGTGAGCCTGCTTCATTGCCCTCCAGCTTTGCGATGTCATCAGCGATTTTGAGCAGCAGATCGTGGGTTTCAGAGTCAAGTTCGGGGCTTTCCTTGAGGGTACGATGAAGGGATTCGAGTTGCTCGTTGACCTGTTTAACCATAACCTTCTCCTTTAACTGGAAGTGACAATGCTTTGATAATTTCCGCATGTCTCAGTTCCAGTCTACTCCGTGAAAATAGTTTTCACACTATGTAAGAAGTAAGGTATGGCTTGGTGGACGGACGCAGATCAATAAAACGCCTGAAAGCAGAACTTCATTCCGCACTTCTCAGCCAGCTGCTGCAGCACTTCCCTCAGTCCTGCATCGCCGACATAGAGAAGAGTCATGTCCCTGAGTCGGCTGTCAGACTTCGACGGTAACACCTGTTTCAGAGCACTGATCAATAAACTGGCATTCGCGGCAACAGGCATCCAGATCAGGCGTTCACCCTCGTGCTGCTGCAGAAAATGAGTCAGTTGTGCATCATCATTGGCTTTTTTATCAGCAAAATCACAATGCAGCATGAACAGAGGGCTGGATTCATATTCGGGGTAGCGACTCAGTGCGTGCAGTGCCAGAGGAAGTAAATCTGACACCTGTTCTTCTACGCACTGCACTGTTTTGGCGCCTGGGTACTGCAACACCGAGACCGGCCGACCTTTTAGTGTGCGTTCAGAAATCGCTCCGGGGGTCGCGGTTTCTGTGAGTCCGTTGTCTGCTCCCGGCAGAGTCGCGCTGTATGCGGTCATTCTCGTGGCTCCTGCAGGGAAAGTAGTTCCCTTGCATATGTAGTGATACATAAGCGTTACAAGGACTGTGCCACTTCAGGCAAGGCTGGATAATTTCAGCCACAGACGAATCAAGCCGGCGCGTCAGATCTCAAGTACGTACTGCAGAATCACCTTAATGAGGTACCCCGCCATGCCAACACCCAGCCCCAGAAGGAGGATCATGGTGCCGAACTTACCTGCCCCTGAACGCTTACCCAGGTCAAAAATGATAAAAAACATAAACGCAATCAGCCCGCCCACACCCAGGGTCATACCAATCTGTTCAAGTAACGCTGTGTCCATCCGGCAATCCCGACAAAAATGAAATTGGGCCCAATGGTACTTAAACTACGCCAGTAATGCAGCTCAGGCGCACAGGGTTGGCGGCATCAGGCCTTTTTTTTGCCCCGCAGATATGCGTATCATTGGCCGCATCAATCACACAGCTCTGCCCGGCTCACTGAACATCCGTGAAAACCGGCAGTTCGATATAACAATAAAATCATTGGGGATACTAAAATGCGCTTGATCGCAGTCGCACTGACGTTGTTCAGTTTTGCCTTCGCTGCGGAGGGAAAGGAGCTTCCACAGAAAACGTTTTGTATTTTTGATCCGGTAGGTGCTAACGGCCCTATATTTACCCGGATGCAGGACTTTCGCACTGCGGCGCTGGAATGGGGCGTCGAAGCTGAACTGAAAGCCTATACCAACGAAGCAGTCGCACTGGCAGATTTTCAGTCGGGTGTCTGCGACGGTTCTCTGATTACCGGCACGCGTATCCGTCCGTTTAATGTGTTCACCGGCAGCCTCGAAGCCGTCGGTGGCCTGACCAGTTACCAGCAGCTGCGCGAGTTGATCAACATGTTGGCCCGCCCTCAGGCCGCCAAATACATGGTCGATGGCCGCTACGAAGTTTCGGGCATTATTCCGGGGGGCTCGGTTTACGTTTTCGTTCGTGACCGTGCAATCGACTCAGTTGAAGCCGCCGCTGGCCGCAAAGTCGCGACACTGGATTACGATCTCGCCTCGAAAAAAGTCGTTGAGCACATTGGAGCAACGATGGTACCGGCCACGGTAGCCACCTTCGCACCACGCTTTAATAATGGTGACGTAGATATCGCTTATGCACCGGCAGTCGCCTACGAGCCGTTCGAAATGTACAAGGGGCTCGGAGAGGCTGGCGGCATCTATCGATTCTCTTTTGCGCAAATGAACTTCCAGCTGATCACTTACAAAGATCGCCTGCCTGAAGGCTTCGGTCAGTCATCACGCGAGTTTTTCGCCGATCACTTCGATCTGGGCATGGAACATATCCTGACGGCAGAGCGTGGAATTCCTGAGAATTACTGGATCGACCTCCCGGACGAGCAGGAACTCGGATACCTCGATATGCTTGCCGGTATCCGCGATGAACTGGCGGCACAGGGCGTATACGACACGCAAATGATGAAACTGATGAAGAAACTCCGCTGCCGTGCGAATCCAATGCACCACGAGTGCGCTACAGATCTTCTTTTCTGAGCCATGCCCGCCGACTTTGACGTAACCATCATTGGCGGCGGGGTGATCGGCCTGGCGTGCGCACGCGCGCTGTCTGGCACCCGTTCAGTATTACTCGTCGAACAGCATGACCTGTTTGGTAGCGAAACCAGCAGTCGAAACAGCGAAGTCATTCACGCAGGTCTCTACTATCCTCCCGGGTCTCTGAAAGAATCACTTTGTATTGAAGGGCGGGAACGCCTTTATGATTTCTGCGAACACCACGACGTACCCTATCGGAAAATCGGCAAACTGATTGTCGCCCCTTCAAGCGACCATCCTGAGCTTGATCGGCTGGAACAGAAAGCGAGGATGCTTAACATCCCGATAGAGCGTCTGACACGCCACGAGATTCAGGAGCGTGAGCCCGATGTCCGCGCTGAGGCGGCACTGTTCTCGCCCGAAACCGGTATTATTGATAGCCACATTTACATGCAGCGCCTCGCACAAGAGGCAGAGCGTCAGGGCGCCCTGCTTATGAAGCAGACCCGCTACCTGAAAGGCGAAGCTGACAACGGCCTCTGGCACATCACCTTGCAGACCAGTGACGGTGACTACAGAGTCACCACTGAGCACTTAATAAACGCTGCCGGACTTCACTCACATGACGTTGCTGCCCGCTCAGGGACGGACACATCAACTCTACCAACACTCCATTATTGCCGGGGCCATTACTTCTCATACCAGGGTAAGTCGCCGTTCCGTCACCTTATCTACCCTCTCCCCGAAAAAGACCTTGCAGGCCTCGGCATACACGCCACTCTCGATCTGGGAGGTCAGGTGCGGTTTGGTCCTGACACCGAGTATCTTGTTGGTCATAACAGGCACTACGCAGTCTCAGAGGAGCTGAAAACCAAGTTCTACCACGCTATTTCGTCCTATTTTCCAAATGTTGACGTTTCTCAGTTACATCCCGATTACGCGGGCATTCGCCCAAAACTCAGCGGCCCGGGCGAATCTGCGCAGGATTTTGTCATATTTCGTGACAATCGAATGGAAACCGCGCCATTACTGCATTTACTTGGGATAGAGAGTCCGGGTTTAACCAGTTCTCTGGCGCTGGCCGATAAAATCACCGCCAGAGTTTCAACGTCGACCTGACTTTTGTGTAACATTGTGTGGCGAGTTCTTACATTGCTACTACACTCTATTTAATCGCAGCGAAATGCCGAGGGTATGGGGTTTACAATTGTTCACCATAAATGACATGGCGGACACCGGAAGCCAGGGAGTAGCTGCTAATCTGAAAGTACGTTCAGAAAACGAAATCAATAAAGGGCGAACCATGACTCAAGCGATGCGAGTGACTGCAGACAACAATAACGATATCAGCACTATCCTTTCGGAACGTGTGCTGATTCCTGTTGGTTGTGATCACTGCGACAAAGAAACGGAAGTCAGTCTGGAGACTCTGAAGAGCACCAGCACTGTGATGTGTGAACACTGCTCCCACGTACGACCATTCAGCAATGTCGAAATGAACATGCTTATGGCAGTACTCGGTCGCGCGGGGTACCGGGTACCTTAACGACCGCGGGCTCTGAAGATCAGAGCTCCGGCTGCACCAACATTGGCAGCAGCATACTCAGATAGCGCCGGAGAATTCTCTCTGGTGCATCACTGTCCCCCTCATCGAGTAATAACTGGTACTCGACAGAATGCAGGATAGCCATCACGATGGCGGTGTCCTCTTCCACCATCTGCGACCCCATTAACATGGTAATTTCGCGGACGGCATCCGTCAGGGCCTTGCGATGCATCAGTGCAAGGCGACGCACACGATGCTCAACAAATACCTCGTAACGGAACGCCTGCTCGCTGATCAGCATGCGCGTATCTTCTGCCAGCTTGCCTCTCGAAAAACCACTCAGGCTGGTTACCAGTCGCTCAATCGCTTCCAGCTGCTGGCGTGGGTCGGTCATATCGTATCCACGAATATCGCGCGCAGTATCACGGAACTCCGATGCAAACTTCTGCACGTAAGCGAGCGCCCACTCGGTGTACAGAGTAAAGGCATCCGCGATTAACTCATGAATATCTTTGAAGTAGTAGGTGGTTGCTGCCAGTGGCACTTCAGCTTCAGCGGCCACGGCTCTGTGCCTGACCCCCCTGACACCATCGCGGACAATGATGCGCATCGTCGCTTCAAGAATCTGCCGACGTCGCTGTTCACTTTTCTCGCGACTGGTTCGTCGCCCCCGGTATTTAAGCTCGGCCTTCCCTTCTTGGTCAGGGCGGCGGTCATTATTATTATTCATTATTGTCCCTCTCTGGGGTCTATTATGGGGAAATCCCCGAAGCGAATGAAGCGCCAGAGCGGCAAGACATGCGCTAAATTTCCGTCATTAGCGGCAATCTTCGACAAACAGCTCCGACCACAGCCCCCTAAAGAAAGAAAAAACACCTTATTATCAAACACTTACATTATTGGCATAGCCCATGCTACCTCCTGATAGAAAAGGAGAATTATCATGCTGCTTAACGCGCTAACGAACTACCTTCAAAACCAGCCCACCAGCTCTGACCTGCAAAGCCAGCAGACTCAGGCGCCTTCGGCTGTCTCTGAACGCGCAGAAACAAAAACTGATGACTCCTCTCCCGCGTTATACACCGTCTCTGACCGTGCGGTGATGATGAGTGCTGTTGCCATGGAGTTTGACATCCATGCGCTGGCTCCAGAACAACTCGGACAGTTCCAGAACCGCCTGCAGGAATACGGTCTGATTGATAATCAGGGCATTCAGGCGCTGAGCCTGATTCACACTGCTCGACTGAACAGCGATGATGCTGGCGTTGTGGATGCCAAAGCCATCATAGACAAGGCCTATCAGCAAACACAGGAACCCGGCGCAACCTACAGCCAGCGTAAGCAGGTTCATCAACTGCACACCCTGTTCAGCAACCTGGATTCTGCCACACCTCAGCAAAAAGCTTCATAATTCAACAGGGATGATACACTGGCTCTCCAATTTTTAACGGAGACCCGTAACGTATGTTTCGTCCGCTTCTCGTGCTGACCCTGATCCCGCTCCAGACTTTTGCAATCACCAATATTGAAGAGAAACGCCGCGCCGCTGATGCTGATGGCTGGCAAAGCAGTGCCACTGTCGGGCTGGATGCGCAATCAGGAAACACCAAAGAACGGGAATGGAATCTCGGGCTGAACACCAGCTGGCAAAATGCAGAGCATCGTGCATTTGGCTGGTACACCAGGACGTATGAATCTGTGAACGACGAACGTACCAGTGACAACACCTTTGCTCACCTGCGTTACGTGCATAACTTCCGTGCGACGGTTGGTCAGGAGACCTTCCTACAGTATGAACGCGATCCTTTTGCTGAGCTTCAATATCGTTTTCTCGCCGGTGCTGGCGTGCGTTTTCAGAAATTCTGGAAAGAAGACCAGCTGATTCGCCAGGGCGTCGGCGCTTTTCATGAATCAATCAAAGAAGACAACGGCACTGGCAACGAAGAAGCTCAACTCACACGCCTTAATCTATACACACACGGTGAGACACCGCTTGGGTACAGCCACATACTGGGCACCGTGTACTTACAGCCATCCATTGATGACACAGATGACGTCCGCGCCCTGGCACGCTTTAAAATGCGTCTGCCGCTGGCCAGCAATACAGACCTCAGCTGGCAGTGGCAAACGCGCTGGGACAGCCGCCCTCCTGAAGGTGCCGAAGAGCTGAACCACCAGACTCAACTCTCGGTCGCGATTCGCTTCTGAGGCTAATACGCTCGTAACGCTATGGCGTTGCGAGCGCGCTCATCAGAGTGCTTTTTCCATCCACTCTTTCAGCCAGAACAGAGCATCATCGTCTGGTGTCTGAGTTTCGGTTGCATCTATTGTCACACGCGGCACAGGGGCCTGCCCCTGAAGCTCACTCAGGCGCGCTTCCATCAAAGCGCCGGCCTGACAGAAGGTCATATCGTAGGAGCTGTCGCCCAGACTGATCACACCAAACGTCCGACTATTCAGCGCCGGACGCTGCTCTTCCAGCGCCGTGTAAAAGTGCATCAGGTTACTCGGGACATCGCCCCGCCCGGTGGTTGCCGTCACTACCAGAACAGCATCCCAGTCGCCGCTGTTTAAAGCATCAACACTCGCTTCAGCATCAACGCAAGGCTCATGCCCTTCTACCCGCAACGCCACCGCGCATGCGTCTGCAACGGCTTTTGCCGTGCCGCTGACCGTGCCCACAGGAATATATACTTTTGCCATAACGTCTCCTGAAAAACGCGCAGTATACCAGCTCATGCAGACCTCACTTTCGTCTGCTTTACTTATATAAGTGGCATGCATTGAGTGAAACACTATGCAGGATACATTAATCAATCGCATCGAATCGGCCGTAAACTCTCTGCTGGTGCGCTTTGCGCCTGTCTGGTATGCAACCCAGACAGTCCAGAATATGACCTTGCCCGACTACGTGCCGCTCAACCCACTCAGCACCGATGCAAACACCTGGTTCGACCTGTCCGCTGCACTGATGCAAACCAGTATCCTGTTGGTCGATGAGGCACACGGTTGGCAAGGTTTGGGAAAAGAGCTGGAACACCTGGCGGTGCAGAAGCAGGTGCATCGACCACTTTCTATTACCCGGCTGACCGGTGCGAAAGAACTTCCAGCGGGCGACACTATGGCTCAGGCCCAGACTCTGCGCGACGCGGCTCTGAACGATCAGGAGCTTGAAGCCCCCGAAAGCGAAGAAGTCTTTGATCAGCAGATGCGCGACATACCACGCACACTCACAGCCACACACAGAGAATGGGACGGCCGTTTGCTGCTGACCTCCCACGAGCTATTACCTCAACTACTGCCTCTGATCCGCTACGCCGGAGCACGCCAGCGCGACGCTATGTTACCAGCGACCGTCGTTATTGAAGGCATTCGCCAGGAAGCTCTGGAACGTATAAGGAGCAAATACTGGTGGTTTCTGATGCACCCGCAAAGCGCCGAAGCATTGGTTGTTCTGTTCAGGCAATGTGGCTTCTCTGCCATTTCTTCTGGGCCACTCGGAAAAGAAGGCAAGCACGCATTTTTCTTCTGCAACAAGTCCTCACAGGGCCTGAACAAGGTTATCTTGCACTTAATGTCGTCGAAACGCAGCGCTCAGCTGTCTGAGTTCGGCCGCTTTCTGAGCAAGCACCGCCACCGCTTCCGCACCCCCTGATACATTTGGTTACATTGCCGTATGGCGTTAAATGCCCTCTTTATAGTAAGGTATGGCGTCATCGAACACGTTAAAATTCGGCCAGTGATTAAAAACCACCGAATCGTGTAACCTAACGCCTTGAGCGACAGGCATAACAATAAAACGGATACCCCATGATCAGAGGCACCTGGAGTCTGACAGATCCACTGGTACCGGTGAACATTCCGGCCACCATGCTGAAAGTCGGCGAAGATAAAGGCGTCAGCCGTGACGACCTTCTGAAAAACACAGGCATCAGCGCTGAAGTGCTGGATGACCCATCTGCACGTCTGACCTATCAACAGCTGTTATTTCTGGCTGAGAACCTGATCCGTAACTACCCGGACGACAGTGTCGGCCTGGACCTCGGCGCAGCCATCAATATTAACCAGTTCGGTATGCTGGGCTATGCCATTCTCAGCTGTGCCGACCTGCGCAGTGCACTGCAACTGGGGATCAAATACCACACACTGGTCGACCCAGCGTTCACCTTTGAAGTGATGAACCTGGGTGAAACCTCGGCGGTACGCCTGACCAGCCATATCCCGTTCGAACACATCTACCGCATGATCTGTGATGTATTTGTGGCGTCTTTTTCTACGCTGGCCCGCTTCCTGACCGGACGCTACGATGCCCAGCCGATTGAAGTACACCTTAATCACCCAGAACCCGAATACGCCGCACGCTATAAAGAATTCTTCGACTGCACGGTGAAGTTTGATCAGCCTCGTACCGAGTTCATCATCGATAACACCGTACTGGACTTCAAACTGGTCATGGCCGACAAAGCGACGGCAGCGATGGCCGAGAGCCAGTGTGAAGAAATCCTCGCACGCATGGGCCCCAAAGAAGGCATCATTGCCAAGGTACGCCGCATACTGCTGAGCAATCCTGGGCACTTCCCACCGGTCGACGACGTCGCCAGCCAGCTGGCAACCTCGACCCGGACACTCAGCCGCAGTCTGCAGGATGTGGGTACGTCGTATCAGCGTATTCTCGATGAAGTGCGCAAAGAAATGGCCATTGAATACCTGCGCAGCTCGAACCTGCCGATTGAAGAGATTGCCGCGCTGGTCGGTTACAGTGACCCATCTAACTTCCGTAAGGCATTCCGTCGTTGGACTCAAAACGCACCTTCTTACTACCGCGAAGGTAAACCCTGAGCCTTAAATGTGTGCCCTTTTAACAGGGCGCACATCGTATTCTTTCTTAATTTAAACAACCTTTCTTTTCGTCATCATAGCTTCACCGAGCTGCAACCTTTCTGTCATATCGCAATTGCAAAGTAGTGTATATGCACGAAGAACAGGCAAATGCGATGACACCAGAGCTCTCAAGAATCACCATTGTGACCGAAACCTACGCCCCCGAAGTCAACGGCGTAGCTCACACATTGGCGACTCTGGTATCCGGCATGCGAGCACGCGGTATCGAAGTTCAGATTATTCGACCGCGCCAGAATAAGCATGACCACGGCGACGAATATTCTCTTACTCTTCCGGGCTTACCGATTCCTGGCTACCCAGAACTAAAGTTCGGCCTGCCCTACTACCGTCGTGTTCTATCCGCTCTGAAGAATTTCAACCCTCAAGCCATTTATGTAGCTACCGAAGGTCCATTGGGCTGGGCTGCCTGTAAAGCGGCAGAAAAACTCGGCACCGGCGTTGTCAGTGGCTTCCATACGAATTTCCACCAGTATGGTAAACACTACCGACTCGGCCTTATCGAGAACCTGGGCTACCGCTACATGCGTTGGTTCCACAACAATACAGCCGCTACTTTGGTACCAACACAGGCGCAGGCCGACGAATTAAACAGCCACGGTTTTGAACGCGTCAGCGTCATGGCACGCGGCGTAAACAGCGAACAGTTCTCGCCTGAACATCGTAACCAGGAATTACGAGCCAGCTGGGGCGTTAGTGATGACACGCCGGTACTTTTATACGTGGGCCGTATTGCTGCCGAGAAAAATCTTCAGCTTGTAGTGCGCACTTACGAAGAACTGAAAAATCAGGACAACAGCATTCGCCTGGTACTGGTCGGCGATGGCCCTGAATTAGAAAGCATTCGTCAGCGTCATCCTGAAATTATCTGCGCGGGCATCCGCCGTGGAGAAGAACTCTCCCGCTATTACGCCAGCGGCGATATTTTTCTGTTTCCAAGCCTGACCGATACTTTTGGCAACGTCGTCACCGAAGCACTTGCCAGCCAACTGGGCGTTGTCAGTTTCGATTACGCCGCCGCCCACGAACACACTCAGGACGAAGACAGCGCGATGCTGGCACCGTTTGGCGATGAGCAGGCCTTTATACGTGCCGCTCTGTCGCTCAGCGAGCGCCCTAACCTGCTCAAACATATTCGTAAAAACGCCCGCGACATTGCTCAAGGCATTTCATGGGACAGCATTATCAGTGAGTTTCTGCAGCATCTGGCTGCAGCTCAGACAGAGGTAACAAGCAATGGACATTCTGAAGCAGCGCGAAGCAAGAGCCGAGTTTCTATTCCGCAAAGCGGATCACTTTGAACTGAGCCTCTGCCAACGCCTCAACCGTATGGGGCACATGCGGGCTATCCGCCTGTTTTTTAAAGGTATCAGCCGTCTGGGCGATGGTGTGTTCTGGTATTCACTGGCGCTTGCTCTGCCACTGTTAGCGGGCATGGAAGGTCTGGCAAAACTTGGCCATATTACTGTCGCTGGGTTGGTCTGCATTCTGATCTACAGCCAGCTGAAAAATCGCTTGGTACGTAAGCGCCCGTTTATTTCATTTCCGGACATTCACGCACACACAGCCCCGTTGGATAAATACAGCTTTCCGTCGGGTCATACCATGAATGCCGTGAATTTTGCTGTCCTCTTCACTTGGGCATACCCGCCGCTGGCGTACATCGTTGTGCCTTTCGCGTTTCTGGTTGCTCTGTCACGCGTCATCCTTGGCATGCACTACCCAACCGACGTCGCCGTCGGTGCTGCGTTAGGGATTGTCCTCAGCTGGACGTCACTGCTGCTGTTTCCGCTAGGAATGTTTGCAGACCTGATTGGCTAAGCTGCTCTAAGGCATGCCGCTTAATGACGGACATGCCGCTTAATGACGGACATGCCGCTTAATGACCGGCATGCCCTGACAATAAACTCCCCTGCCACACCACCCCCACCGCAAAGCGGTCCTGCTCTTCAGGCAACGTCTGATCTGAAGTGTATTCAGCCCTGAACTCGACCTGAGGGCGCCACTGATACAGCCACGACAGTGAAAAACGTTCAGGGGTGTGGCCATCTTCACTGAGCAGGCCAGCGCCTTCGCCTAAGGTGGCAGCGGCGGCACCCGTCAGGGTGTTATCCGCGACCAGTCGCTCCGCACGCAACGACACCGTATGGTTGTGCAAAGTAAGATAGGGCTGCAACCAAACCGCATACTGGTCTGCGACAATATCGGCTTGGCGACTTCCTGAATCGTGCAGCACACCCTCCATGTTTAACTGAGCCCACGCCCCTTTAATTCCAAGCGTTGATTCAGCGCTAATGCGAACGCTGCTTCCAGCATGAACACCGGTGAGATCAACATCACCGGTGTAACGCACGTCAGGAAATATCGTAGCCACCTCACCCGGCGCGGCGACGGGTGTATGTTGATGCCCGCCGCCGTATCTGTGGTCCGCACGCGACGTGGCCTGAGCCCGGTAATGCCAGACACCGAAGTCTGCATGTATTCGCCCGGTAGAAAACGCATAACGAGCAAACGCATCCCACGCGCCGCCATCACTATCATCCGTCGCAGGAAACGCTTTGCCCTGCCATACCTCAGCACCTGCAGACCAGCCTGCGGTTTCGTGCAACCACACACGTAAGCCCTGATCATGAAAATGACGACCAAAAAACACATCGGCAATTAACGACGGCTCGGTAAATTCCGACGCTGACCTGTGCGCCAGCAGCTCTGGCGAAAATGCGGCAGACATACGACCTGCCTCGACCACCCATGGGCCTTTTGAATCACAACAGACAAACCCCAGGCTTGCGTGCTCAATACCTACACTCTGATGTCCATCACTGGCATCGTGCGTACTCACTCCCAGCTTAACGAAAGTATTCTGATCAAGCCGCTTAGCCGCCATCACAGATACCTCATCGAGACTCACGCCCTGAGACACAGGCCAGGCATCGCCCCCCATAGAGGTGCCAGGAATCTGCCAGAACTCGTACTCGTCAACAGGCGACGCAGAGCGCCAGGTGGTCATCACCGTGCCATGAACCTGCACAGGCTCACCCTCTGAGGGAATATAATGGGCAGACGCCTGAGACGGCAGAATTAACACGACAGACATCCCCGCCGCACAGGCCAGACGCTTAGAAGGAGTCAGGATTATCTTCATACTATGGTTTTCCAGCGAATCAAAAATAGTGTCTGGCGCCTGATCAGCGCCACGGATCAGAAAATCGGGGATCAGTGAGGAAAGCGTCGTCAGTCAGAGATTCAAGAAATGCCACCAGATCATCGACCTCCGCGTCGGTAATCTGGAACGACACCAACACGCCATCTTTAAAAGGGTTCATTCGCCCGTCACCGGCATGTTCACCTGACGCAATAACACGACCACCTGCAGCATAATTACGAATCACCCCCTCAAGCGTGGCCACTGAACCATCGTGATTATACGGTGCTGTGACCGCGACATTGCGCAATGATGGAGTGCGGAACTGCCCCATGTGATCGGGGTTGCCCGTCACCTCATGGCGGCCGGTATTCGGGTCTGGGTAGGCCCCCATACCGTCAATATTGTAGAGACCGGTATTGTGAAACAACGGCTCAAGAAACGTAACACCACGATCAATGGTCGCATCGCTGAAGTTATACCCGTCGTGGCAATGAAAGCACTCCAGACGCTCACTGTTAAATAAAGCTTCCCCGCGTTTCGCAGCGTCGCTCATTTCGCCACGGTCAAAGGCGCTGTCGAACGACGTCATACCACGCACGAACGACGCAATGGCTTTTACCGAGTTATCCCAGGCCAGCTCGCCTAATAACGGCTCGTCCTGCTCAGGAAACGCCTCGGCGTATAGACGCAGATACGTTTCGTCTGCCTGAATCGACATCAGAATCTGTTCGAAATTATCCTCATTGATGCCATGCTCGATCGGCGACTCACCAAAGAGTGGCAACATGACCTGCTGCTCAATCGTAGCCAGTGCTGGGTTGCCCCAGGTGAGGTTATTAAAATACGCGGCATTGGTCAGTGACTGACTATTGCGCGGATGGACTTCACCGGTCGCGCCGCTTGGGTGCTGTTGAGCATCGCTGAAAGCGCGGGCCTGTTCATGGCAGCTGGCACAACTGATTTCACCATTTACCGAGAGCCGTGCGTCATAAAATAAATGACGCCCCAACTGGAATTTTTCTTCCGTCATTGGGTTATCGTCCGGCTCATACGGCAAAGGAACCGATGCAGGAACACGCCAGTCGAACGCCGACTCACGCGCACCGGCATCGTCGACGAGCGTCTGGCTCTCTGTCTGGCAGCCGCTCAACAACAGAGCGACTGCGAACAACACGGCAACGTTAATTCTGAACACAGCAAACACAAACCTGATCACTCAGCAGATGCTTTTTCTCGCAGTGTCAATACAGACTGATCGGTCGCAGCATTGTCACCCCATGCCAGCCCCAGATTAGCGAATACAACCTCACACTCAGGGTCTGTTGTACCGGACATGCACCCCGGTGCACCACCCTCGTCCTGTGCCACACTGACGCCACTGACCAGCGCTGCGTAATCAATCACGATCTCAGCCTGCTCGACATCGATTGCACCCAGTTCAAGGGTAATTTCCGGGCGATTAGGGTTATCGCAGGTTTCTGGCTCGGTGCCTGACTCCAGATCGGATAACGTCACTGGGCAACCCGTACTACCCAGGTGCATGTTCCAACGATTGCCTGTGCGCTCGCCATCGACAGGGTCAGTCCAGCCACCGACGGGAGCCACATCAATCCCCGTGAACTTATAGCCGCCCTGCCAGTTCCAGCCCGCGCCCGACGCCCGGCCCGGGTTGCGCAAAGGCTCCTCGGCCGCTGCCTGATCCTTGTGGTTCAGATCAAACGGTACTCCCAAGGTAAAGCGAATGGCCGTGACCGTTACGCCTTCTTCAACCGTCGCGTTGACTTGCACACCATCGTTGAAGTTCGGGTTTGCATCGGCCTCAGCCTCACACCCCAAAGTGTCACGAAAATCGAGCTGAGCGACGCGGCTGTTCTGGGACGGGCTGCTCTCATCTGAACCGTCGGTCAATACATCATCAAGGCTGACGTTAATTTCAGTACCAGCATCCGTGACCAGCTTAAAATCGTGAACATAGAAACGAAAATCGACAAAACTAACGGTCGTGGCATCGCTACCCACGTTCAGGTAATCCTCACCACATTCAACACTGGCATCACCAACGACGGCAGCAAACGGAATCGTGGCTGAAATTTCACGAGGCCCAACAATTTCTGTCGATGAACTGCTGTCACCACCGCACGCCGTCAGCAAAACCGCTGAAGAGAGAACAGCAGCAAGTGAAAAAGAAGGCCGAAAGAAAGAAGCCTGAAGAAAAGAAGCCTGAAGTAAAGAAGGAAGAGCAGAAGTAAATGGTCGGCGCACGATGTCATCCTGTCAGTAGGTTTCAAGTGCGACGAATTATAGTGACGTACAGCAAAGAGGAAATGCGACAGGTTGTCGCACATGCGCAGCTTCTAAAGGATATAGCGCGATACAAGCTTCAGAACAGATTCAGCTGCTTCTCACTGACCTGAGGAAAACGCCCACCGATACCTAACAGGCGTACAGGCTTATCCTCACGTTTAAGAGCCTGCAACAACAACCGCTGAAACCCTTCAGGCGTTGCCGATTCCTGAATATCCGCCATGGTGGTCTGGGTAAAATCAGCAAACTTCACTTTTACGAAAGGCGCCAGAGCCTCCGGTTTCCAGGGGGTTCGGCTCACCCTCTCCTGCCATTTTTCGTAGAGAGCCGCGACCTCAGCCACACATTCTTCGTGGCGGGTTTTATCCTGAGCATAGGTACGTTCGACACTGACTGATTTTCGCTCACGATCCATGCTTAATGGCCGGTTATCCTGCCCCCGACAACGCTGATATAAATGGACACCTGAGCGGCCAAAACGACGTACCAGTTCATTGAGATCCCAGCTTCGGGCGTCGTCGCAGGTTTCGATACCCAACACTTTTAAGCGCGCCTGAAACGCCGGGCCAATGCCCGGAATACGGCCAACAGGTAACGCCTTCACGAATTCATCCACTTCTTGAGGCGGAATCATCTTCTGACCGTCGGGCTTATTCCAGTCGCTCGCAACCTTAGCCAGAAACTTATTGGGCGCACCACCCACCGACACACTGATACCCAACTCGTGCCTGACGCGCTCACGAATTTCAGACGCAATCATACTCGCCTGATGATCCGGATCTAACTCAAGATAGGCCTCATCAACCGACACTTGCTCAAGCAACGGAGAATACTGCCTCAGAATATCCATCACCTGAGCAGAAACCTCACGGTACAGCTCCATACGACCACGCAGCAACACAAGATCCGGGCAAAGACGCCGTGCCGTCGCCGTCGCCATCGCTGAGCGAACCCCAAATGCCCGAGCCGGATAATTACAGGTCGCGATAACACCGCGCCGGTCAGACTCACCACCAATCGCAATCGGCACATCACGCAGATGCGGCTGCTCACGCATCTCAACCGCCGCGAAAAAGCAGTCACAGTCGATATGCAAAACCTTACGGCCAGGCTCATTCATGGGTACGTCACTCCTGCCCAGACACACGGGCAAATGCTCATGACAAATACTGTATACATAAACAGTATATTTCGCAACACCGGTAAATTCATTGCTCATTTGCAGGATCAGGGCAAAACAAGCATGCGCACTATGAAACCTATCAATAAGAAAGAACCTAATAAAATCAGCCAGTTACAAAACCTGCTGGGGTGATAGTGTGCGGAATGTAAAGCCTATGGAGGCGTGTAAACGCGCATGCTCACTTTCACACTGGCAAAAGGCGTCGCCTCAGGCACTTTTCATAGTGGTGACAGGGGGTTATGCTCGAAACATCGAAAGGAAGCGGAGCGTCGAAACGCGCACGCTCACGAAGAAACTGTTGTACGTACATTCAACTGTAGGAGCTAGTCATATGTCTGATTTCACGAAACGAGGTGCAGATATTCGAGTGCTGGCCAAATCGTTAGTACTTGAATTTATGAAGTCAGATCCTGACTGTGGTGTAGGTTCAGATGGTTTAAAACAGTCGGTGATATTCAGAAAATGCGGACTCGACTGGGGAGACTATCCGGTTGCAACCTCATCTAACCAGCAATATTGGTTAGTGGCTATCCTTCAAGAGTTAGCAAAAGAAAAATTAATTGAGCGGGTCTCGGAGTCTGGTCCGTGGCGAATCAAAAGCTAGATTCGTACAACAAGCGGCCGTTTAGGCCACTGAAAAGCGTGGCGGGACGCGCAAAAAACACGCGCCCCAAGGCCGGGCGTTATATGTCAGGTAAAGGATGAGCAAACCACCACAAGAAATTGACGGTGCTAAAGTCCTCGAATGGGCTTGGTCCGGCGAAAAGCCATTTGGAGTGATTCGCTATGAGACAGGGGAAGTCGCCACAAAAATATTTGGTTTAGCAATCTGCCAGTACGAAGACTCAGAAGCGTTTTATAGATTCAGCTGTGATTTTAATTGGGAAAAAGAGCAAGATTCCGTTTGTGGCTCTATAGCCGAGGCAAAAGATAATCTTCCCAATCAATATAAAGATATCAAAGCCCAGTGGAAAAAGTATGAGTGAGCACATAACAAACAAAGGCCTTGGACTCGCTGCGCTCGTTCGGTGCTTTGGGAGTTATACGTAACCTATTATGAGTCAGTCTGAAAATTCGGTATTTGTCATATATAGAGAAGGGAGCTTCGGCTTCGAGGAAATTTCTAAAATTCTCGAAATGATGCCAGATAATGCGTCGGTAGGTACTAAACAGGGAGAAAATACAGCATGGAAATTGTTCACTCCAGACAAAGACCTCCATATTGAGGAGCAGTTGAGAAGATGGGTTGATCTTCTCGGCGGTAAGACTGAAAAGCTAAAAGAGCTCGAAGAAGGTGGCTGGACAATAGATCTAGACTGCCTGGTTCAGCCAGAAGATGGAGCTGCCATAGCTTGCTTTGATTCGGAGTTACTTCGTCAGTTATCGAATTTACATGTAAATCTTATCATCAGGTTTTGGGGGTAAAGCAACGTATAACAGAACCTCCTGGCCGGCGTTACGTGCACGAGTAGATCATAATGCTTCAAATTGACAGCTCATACGAGCAACTTAAACGAACTGATATCAAAGAAGCTGAAAGAGAGCTTTCTGTAGAGTTTCCTCCAGAGTATATTGAATTTTTAATGAGACGTAACGGTGGACGCCCATTTCCGGACGGGGTTAGAGTCAATGGAGAGCACTTTGATTTTGTTGGCTTCCTATATGCTATACGAGAAGATTCGAATCACGATGATTTAGAAAAAAATGTTAAAGCATATAGAGGCCTGATTCTTGACTACTACCTACCCTTCGGAGAGAGCCCTGGTGGCGACGTGTACTGTTTAGCCCTCAGGTCAGAGGAATTTGGTGCAGTTTACCATTGGAATCATTACGAATATGATGACGAAGTTGAGCCTTCAGAGTTTAACATGACCAAACTGGCGGGTTCGTTTAATGAATTTATTGAAGGTCTTTATGACTGTGGAACCACGTAACAATCGGCCGCTGTTACCCCTGAAAAGCACGCCCCAAAAGGCTGGGAATTAAATGTCATGATTGAGTGCCTGCGTAAATGGAAGTTACGAAAAGCCTTCAAGAGCTATATTCATGAGCTTGGGCCAGCTTTGATAAAGCGATATGGACAGCAGGATCAATTTACTGTAATGCAGGTGCAGGCTACTGTAGAGCATCTGAAGTTAGACGCTAGATTTATCGCCTATGCTGTTGCCCTTTATCGCTATGAGGAGTCAGAAAACACAATAAATATATTGGGTGTAAATCAAAAGTTCCTTGATAAGCTTCGCGCAGAAATAGCCAACTCGATATTTGACGGCAATGTAAAGTTTAGTTCTAAGCAGGTTTTAGGCTTAAGCAAACGAATTGGCTGGCAAGGTGGTGCGCCGCCTAGATGGATGGCAAACAAACACGGACATACAAGCCTATAAGCACTTAAAAACTAAAGGCAGAAAACGTTTAGCATATAACACAACCGGACTATAATAGAGCTAACTAATGATATTTACTAAAGACGAAAAGTTACTTATAGATGCGTACAGCAAGCTCCCAGTAAAATTATCTCAGGGAGAACCATGGACAGTCATAGTAAGAGAGAAAGCGCTTGTTTTTTACTCTAATTTTTCCCGGTTGATCGAACAGTGTTGGCAGGGTGTCAAAAGCTCAAATTTCATGACGCTTTAGATCAAAAATGCCATATTTCAGGCGAAGGGTATTCTCAGATTACTCTGATTTGTAATTACGGTGGATAGGGGTCTGTTAAGAAAGGCGTAATTTACAGGCCGCTATGCCTGTGGCTCGCCTTCGCTCTCGCTGGCCGTCCCAGAACTTAGTGATTTTCGATTTCACCTCATGGGCAGCACCGACGATGCCTTTGAACTCGGATTCAAAGTTCTGGGTGATGTAGAGCCAATGTTCGGCGTCGATACCCAGCCGATCCATTATTGCTGGTTCGGCCTCTGAGATTGATCCACGTTTATTTTCGCGGATCTGGCGACCAGTCCAGTCGACTAGATCTAGGTAATCTGTCAGGCGCATCGGAATCCCCTCGGGCATGTCCTGGCGTGGATTGCCCGCGAAGGGCAGTAAGCCATAGGCTTGCTGTTGCGGGTGATTCGGTGAGTGGGCTTCTTTGGCTTTTTCAGCGCGTTTTTTAACAGAGGTGTGTTCCGATTCTTCTGGGGTTTTGGTCGTGGCGGCGCGTAGTGGGTTTAAATCAACATACGCCATGCAGGCAGCAAGTGCTTTTTCATCGAGAAGAGCTTGAGACTTGAAGCGGCCTTCCCAGAAGTGGCCGGTACATTGGTCCTCTTCATTAGCCAGTCTGGCGACGGTCTCGTTTAGTCTACGCATAAACCAACTGATGCTCATCAGGCGTTCACGCCATTCCTCAATGCGCTCATCGAGCATGGCTTGCTGTGATTCAGACAGTTCCTCACCGCGTTCGAATTTCTGAGAAAGTAAGACTCCTTGATAGAGCTGGTGCCAGCGCTGAACTACCTCCAGATCCGTTAGTCCGCGTGCACGTTGCTGACTGACATGCAATACCACATGGAAGTGATTCGACATGACGGCATAAGCAGCGATATCAATACAGAAGACTTGAGCCTGATCGAGAATCAATTTCTCAATCCATCTACGGCGATGCTCAAACGAACGACCTTCGGAGTCTATGCCGCATAAGAAGGCACGGCGAACGCAGCGAGAAATACAATGATAGTATGAGGTGGCTTCGAGGGATACGAGTTGCCTCCTAGGCTTTGGCATACATCCTCCTGATGTTGGCTGACAGAATTACCCTACACGAGTTGACCTCAAAGGAAAATCAGGCATTCTTCTTAGAGTGACTGTCCTAAGTGCACACTTAGAGTGACTGTCCTAAGTGCACAGTGGGCGCCGCTAAACATTGGCGTTGATGATGTCTAATTCCCATGGGCAGGATCATATTTACAAGGAGTGGTGCCCTATGCCAGTAGAGGAAATAGCCGTCGGAGTCTTGGCGGGTATTGCTAGGTTGTGTGCCTGGCTCATAATAGAAGCCTTTCTCCATGGTATTTGTTGGGGCATAGGATGGGCTACGTTGAAGGCTTTTACCCTTGGTGCATATCCGAAAGCTGAGACAAGTCTTGGCTCTGTAATCGCAGTCGGTATCGTAGTATTACTCTTGTTTCTATTTGGGCTTGCCATTTATTCGTCATAGAACACAAACAAAGCTGTGCTGCATATTTGGTAACATATACAGACAAGCGGCTGGTGAGAATTACCAAATACACTCAGGCTGGAAAGATCTGACAGCATTCGAATGAATTCACAGTTAAACCGGTTCAGCTAAACCTTCCCCCCTTTCCCACCACTGCAACACTGAGTGCCATCTTAAGCCAGTGTTTGACCTGTGGTGTGATTCAGGCATTCTTTAGGCTGAGTTTTATAGCAACGTTTTTATGCGAGGCCATCATGAGCGAACCCGTAGCAGAGCCAAAAAAAGCCGAAGAATCCACCGACTGGGATGAGCTGTCATTCCTGGATGATATGGAGTTAGGTGAGATCGATCCTGAGTCCTACCAGGAGCAGGAAGACGATGGCTGTGAAGGTGGCGCCTGTAAGATCTGACGTAGCTTTGCACTTCTCCGTCTGCCCTGCGGTACAGGCGGTCTGCTATAGTCGGCGTTCTGTTCCGGGACGCCACTATGCTTGATACCACCCATGTTTGATAAAGCCATACAGGATGCCCTGATTCTTTGGGCAACCATTGATCCTATTGGCACGCTCGCCATATTTTCTGCCTTAACTGCGGGCATGTCAGTTACCCAGCGTCGTAAAACCGCGACCCGCGCTGTGCTTTATGCTGGCGGCGTTCTGATTGGTTCGTTGGTGATTGGTCAGGTGCTGCTGACAGCCATGGGCATCAGTTTGCTGTCGTTCCAGTTGGGGGGTGGCATTATCCTCTTCCTGTTCGGTTTGCAGATGATCTTTACCGACAACGATCAGAGTTCAGGTAAAGAACCCGACCACAATGTGGCGATTTTTCCGATTGCGATTCCGGCTACGGCAACCCCGGGCGCGATTCTGGCGGTCATTCTTCTTACCGATAATCAGATTTACCCGATAACGCAACAGTTAGTCACCGGCATTATTGTGGTCGCTACGCTGGCCATTACCTGGGTGATGATGTTCTTCTCTGACCGTATTCTTGCGGTGATTGGCAGTGGTGGTGCGTCTCTGCTGACGAAGATCATGGGGATGATTCTGGCGGCCTTATCCGTTCAGCTGGTGATGAACGCGATTGGTGTCGAGCAATGGGCAAATGTCGGCCCCTGACGAGAATCCATACGCCTGACCGAATAGACTCATAGCGCCATTCGTTGGCGTGCAGGTCCCATCCTTTAATCGAGAGTTGATGAATGGTTATTAGGATGTCCCGACACCGTCTCGCCTCTTTTCGCAAGAAGTCTATGAAAAATTACTAAAAGACTGATAGTTTAAGAGTCCGCTTTTAGTATTTAAACAGGAGACTTTTATGCGTCGTAGTACAACCCTGCGGGGTAATCTTTTAGGCACTTTTCTGGGCGCTTCTCTGACTCTGGCGTCAGGTGCTTCTCTGGCTGGTGATTTCGCTGTCTCAAGTGACACCTTTGCCGACGGCAGCACCCTGGCGAATACCCAGGTGTTTAAAGGCTTTGGCTGCGAAGGAGAAAATATCTCACCCGATCTGAGTTGGACAGCGGGCCCAGAGGGCACCAAGAGTTATGTGGTCAGAGTCTATGACCCGGATGCACCGACAGGTTCGGGTTGGTGGCACTGGATTGTTTATAACATCCCGGCGGATGTTACGACTCTGCCCACCAATGCAGGTCTGACCGGTGGCGAGAATCTGCCTGATGGCGCGGTGCATGGCCGCTCAGATTTTGGCACTTACGGTTTTGGTGGCGCATGTCCGCCAGTGGGTGATGACCCTCACCGCTACATCTTCACCGTTCATGCCCTGTCTGTTGAGAAGCTGGACCTACCCAAAGACGCCAGCGCCGCTCTGATCGGATACATGGTGAACGCCAATACCATAGAGAAAACCTCGATCACAGGCATGTACGGCCGTTAATCCGTGAGTGCCAGACTCTATTGCAGTCTGCTAACGGTCTCTACGCTGTTGACCTCTGCGCTACTGGCAGGCTGTTCGGGTTTTCAGGCATTACCTGGTCCGGGCAATCAAAGCAGCGCACAGTTCGAAAATCCGGACGTGCGCTCTCGTCTCTACAATGAATACCAGCAATGGCAGGGCACGCCCCATCGCCTTGGTGGTTTATCAGAGCGTGGGATTGATTGCTCAGGGCTGGTGTACGTGACGTTTCGTGATGCATTTAATACCCAATTGCCGCGCAGTACCCGCCAACAATCCAGTCAGGGTGTTCCGGTCTCTCGACACTCGTTGCGCTCCGGGGATCTGGTATTTTTTGATACCGGCATGAACTCGCGACACGTCGGCATTTACATTGAGCAGGATAAGTTTCTGCATGTGTCGAGCAGTCGCGGGGTTATGGTCTCGTATCTGACCTCCGATTACTGGAAGAAGCGCTTCACTCACGCCCGGCGAGTACCCATACACTAGCCTGTTCAGACATAGCAGCCCCGCGGCATTTCTGCTAATTTGTCGCCTCTCATAAATTCGTATTTATTCTTACTTTTATTAAGCCCATATATTGAGGACGCTCATGACCGATTTCGCCAAAGCCAAGTCTGAATTTCTGGATTCTCTGACCACCGATGAGCATATGTTTGCATCGACACTGGCGTTTATCGAAGGCTGGTACGATTTCACGCCAACCGCGTTCAATAACGGCGGCGTGATGAATAGCGCAGACCAGAATCAGGGCAGCGCTAAGGTGTTTGCTCTGAGTCAGCTACTGGAGCTGGACAAAGAAACGACGCTGCGTCTGTTCGGCGAACATTACCGTGATGTGCTGGCGACGCCAGACGTTGATAACCACCACAACCTGCGCCGCGTTCTGCGCGAAGGCACCGATAACATCACCTTCGATCAGTTTCCGCTGAAGGCGAAAGCATGAACCGAATGATCACCAGCCTTCAACAGTCTACCTGGGCACAGCGCCTCGGCCTGTTACTGGCGATCGCCAGCTACGTGGTGCTCTGGCCAGGGGTGACTGAGCCGATCATGACGATTAAGGCCAGCGTGAATATGTTTGGCCTGAAGGCAGAGCTGTTCAACGAGACCCGTTCCATCTGGGAGACGGTGACATCTCTGAATGATCAGGGTTATGCCCTGGTGGCATTTCTGATCGTGACTTTCAGTGTGGTTATCCCGGTACTTAAAGGTCTGACGATTCTGTTCACCTGGCTATGGCCCAGCGATCTGCGCTGGCGCATCGTTGCCGCAATCAGTAAGTGGTCGATGGTCGATGTGTTTGTGGTCGGTATTCTGGTGGCATTTTTAACCGCCAAAGCGACCGCTGAAATGCAGGCGACGCTGCTCGATGGTTTCTGGTGGTTTCTGAGCTTCTGTATTCTGTCGATCATCTCAGGTCAGTTGCTCGCTCAGCACCGCCTGCCCAAATAATTCCCCCGGAAGTACCCCTGCCCTTTCTCTATTGAGATAGCGTCTATACTGGAAGCCGACGATCCAATCCTCCGGAGGCTTCCAGTGACCATCATCCCGCTGAACCATATTCTTCTGAAAAGCCCGTTGCTGGCTGACGATATTCTCAAAGAGCTGACGTTAGGCGCCCGCTTTGAAGATCTGGCGGCCGAACACTCAGCCTGCCCGTCGGGTTCAAACAAAGGATTTGCGGGAGATCACGACGTCGATGATCTGCCCGAAGAGATGATTCAGGCCATGCAGGAATACGACGGCAGCAGCCCCTGGATTGGCCCGGTAGAAACCCGTTACGGTTTTCATATTATTCGCCCGGCCGGACAAATAGGAGAGCTGCGAGAGCGGATTGATGATATTCACACCACCGATCCGGTTCCAGAATCAGAATCGGTTCCAATTTCAAATTCAGACGCAGACTCAGCCCCTAACGACGATTAATCCGGCGTCAGAGCACGCACCAACGCCTCAGAGGCCGATGCGGCGCCGTAACAGGTCTGAATAAATTCAAGTTCACCCCAGCACTCAAACCTCAGTCTGGGCAGACTGATACGCCAGTGCTGATCCGCCGCACTGATGCATTGCAGACCTTCGGTGAACTCATCCCCTAACCAGTCAAAATCGTATTCTGACCATAAGCGAAATACTGCAAAGGTACGCGGTGCAGACAAAAAATCCCGATGCACTTCATAGACCAGCCAATGCGGTGATACGTCGTCACCGCGAGCGATCAGCAAGCAGTTGTCGGCCTGATCATTAAGATCAGGCGTGGGTAGTTTACTCATAGTTTCTCACAGGCACTCTGTATCACTCTTCCGGCTGAATACCAGCAAGATCACACAGCACATCAATAAACGCTTCACAGGCTACCACAGATGCACTCTCATCCATGGTGTGATATCCCGTGGTCGGTATCTGCAGTGTCGTCCCGTCCACCAGCCCGCCTGACGCTGAAATAATCCGCCCCATCTCGGTCGAACCCAGAGATTTAGGAGATTCCCCCTGCGCTTCCAGCGCTGCGTTCTGCGCCTTAATGTAGCTGTCTTTGAACTGGTAGGTGATCCCCATGCGCTCACAGGTATCAGCCAGTTGTTGAGTCAGCTCTTCATTAAACTCGGCATTGGCATCACTGTGGCGCAGCGTCAGCGTATGCTCACGCGCAGTGGGCACATCTGGGAACGGGCTGGTATCCACCACTACCAGTTGGTTGGTTGATCCACCAAAACGGCGGAACCATTCCAGCAGGTAACGCCAGCTCCGGCCCGCTTCTTCCTGTGCGGTAAAGAAGGCGGTGCCTTCAAAGCCCAGTTCAAACAGGTACACCAGAATGGCCGCCGTAAGTACGTTGTCCATCTGGCCGGTCACGCTGTCGTCGGTAATGCGCAGATCATCCTGAAAAGCTACTGGCGTACCCGCAACCACGTGCTCAAGACCTTCGAGTTCGAAGATCAGGTTATTGCGATGCGGGCACACATACGTCTGACGAATGCTGCCACGGCCACGGTACATGCCCGACCATGGCTCATAAGCGAAAACCTTCTCGTCACCCATGCGGTCAACAATCAGCTGCATCAGTTCTTCAGAAACCGAATTACCCAGCAGATCAGAGCGACCGCCTGACACAAACGCGGCGTACTGAAACTCGTTCGGGCCAGTACAGATCAGACCATGACGGTCGATATGGGCCGACAGCATTAAAGAGTGCGGGCGGCGCCCCTGTGCCACCAGCACACCTTCGTACCACTTTACGTCGGCTCCGCGTTCTTCCAGCGCGCGCTGCAATACCCGGAAAAACGAATGTTCTGCACCGACCACAGACGGCGCACGCGCAAGGATGGTCAGAAGATCACGAAACGATTGAGATAACACGGCAGTCCGCCTCTGTAGGTACTGGTTGGTATGGTTAAGATGCGCAGATAGTTGCACCTGTGTCGCTTGAGGTAAAACGAGATTTATTTATCGTACAGATAAGAAAATGTTACTATGAGCGCTCTCTTGGGGGAGTAATCTGCCGTCACAGCCAATCAGGCTGCTGATTCTGGTGTCTGTATCAACATAATTGAGCCTCAAGCTCATGGTGCAGACGTCCCGTCATCGGGATTGATGAGACCTGAGATAACGACACAGTCGCTGGGCGATGCTGTGACGTTATCTTGTGCTCATCATCGCCCGGAATAGTTTTTATGTTTGATATTACCACCTTCAGTGCCTCACCTTTTCTGGCCTCTACCGTCGCTGTCGCTATTGCCGAAGTTGGCGACAAGACACAATTGCTATCACTCCTGCTAGTTGCACGCTTCCGTAATAAGTGGGCAATCATTGGCGGTATTCTCGTTGCCACTCTACTGAATCATGGTCTCTCGAGTTGGGGAGGTATCTGGATCGGTGAAAACATGGAAAGCTGGTTATCTGGTCGAGTCGTCGACTATGTACTGGCGGGATCATTTGCCCTGATGGCTCTTTGGGTACTGATTCCGGATAAAGAAGATGATGACGACGATAATTTCGCTAAATATGGCGCCTTTATCGCCACCACTCTGCTGTTTTTTATCGCCGAAGTCGGAGATAAAACACAGATAGCCACGGTGATTCTCGCCGCGGAATTTCAGAGTTTTTTCTGGGTTACTGCGGGCACCACGCTGGGCATGTTAATCGCAAACGCACCTGTCGTGATCTGGGGGCAGTGGTTAATGGACCGGTTGCCTTTAGACCTTGCTCGCCGCCTCACGGCCGTCGTCTTCCTCGGTCTTGCAGCCTACACGCTTTTAAGCAGCTGAATCCCTGATCGTCACGACAAAGTTTTCTCGTTGTACGCCGTGATTTGCGGCGGGTATAACCGCGCCTCGCCTACTTGGATACCCGCCCGTGAACGCCATCAATAACAGTGCAGTGCCCGCTCGCTGCCTTCCTTTGCTGAATACCATCATGGATGCGCTTCGCAGCGATGGTTATGTAGTTGTAGACGATGCACTGCCTGCGGCACTCTCACGTGCACTGCAGCAGAGGATATTGGCAATAAAAAACACGGGCGACCTCAAAGTAGCCGGTATCGGACGTCGCGACGATCACACGATTGCGCGTAGTATCCGCCAGGACTCCATCCAGTGGATGAATCGCTCAGACGCCTCAGAATCCGGTTGGCTAACGGCCATGGAGCACCTGCGCGGTTACGCCAACCGGGAGCTGCTGTTAGGGCTGTTTGAATACGAAAGTCATTTCGCGCATTACCCACCCGGTGCGGGATACAAAAAGCACTACGATGCTTTTAAAGGACAATCCAATCGCGTACTCAGCACAGTCTATTACCTGAACGACAACTGGCAGCCCGGCGATGGCGGAGAGCTTGCCATTTATGATGCTGAAGAAGATCAGCTGATTACGCAGGTTCAGCCCGTGTTGAATCGTCTGGTGATTTTTCTGTCTGAAGAATTTCCTCACGAAGTGCTGCCCGCAAAGAATCATCGCTACAGCATTGCCGGTTGGTTCCGGGTTAATAACAGTCGCGATCTCCTCAGCTTACAGGCCTGATAACGCTCTCTCTTCTAGCACCCAGTAGCGGCCTTCAGGCCGCATATCCGGTTACACAATTCTCTGGCGACTGGCCCAACATGAACTACGCTCTATGGATAGTCCCTGTTCTGTGGAGAAACGTATGAACTGGCGCGATCTGAGCCTCACTCTGAAGCTTCGTATACCTTTGGCTGTCATTGGGGTGCTTCTCGTCATCCTCAGCATACTTCAGCTGAATACTCTGAGTGGTGTCACGACAACATCAGAGCTGATTAATGGCACCTACACCCCGGCCCTGAATAAGGTGCTTAATGCTGACCGCGACCTGTATCAAGCTCAGATCGCCGAGCGCACTCTGGCTTTTGGCGGAAGCTACGAAGGCCTCAAGGCATCTCATAAAGAGAACCTGGATCAAGTGTACGATCGCCTGAATGCCGTCATTAATATGCAAGTAAATGACAAAACACGGGTTCAGGCCGAAGCGTTTCTGGCGGCCTTCGCGAAGTGGCGCCCTAAGTCAGAAAAACTCGTTGCAGATGTGACCTCGGGGCGCATTTCTTATGAGCAAGCAGAAGCTCTCAGCACAGGGACGCTCGAAAAAGAATTTGAATCAGCGCGTGAGATTCTGGATACCGTTGGTGAGAACCTATCTGAATCAGCCGCCGCTCTGCATTCAGACGGTGTCATGCTGAATAAATCCGCGAGGAACAACCTGCTCATCCTCACAGGCTTATCGGTTGCCATCATCATCGCAGTGATTGTCCTGCTTCCACCGCTGTTAACCCGACCTATCAAACGAACTACCTGGGCGCTGGATAAACTGGCTCGTGGTGAAGGCGACCTGACCCGCCGCCTCACGGTTGAAAGTAACGACGAAATTGGTGAAATGGCGAAGACCTTCAATCAATTCCTTGAAGGCATGCAAAGCCTGGTCACCAATGTTCAGACGGTTTCGAATCAGGTACGTGGCACGACTGAGCAACTCGAACAGGGTGCCCAGAAGAGTCAGGAAACCACAGCTCAGTTTGTTGCCGAGCTTGAGCACGTGACTCATGCGAACCGTGAAATGGAACAGGCGATTGGCGAAGTCAGCCAGTCATCTACACGCGTCGCCGAAGAAGCGACCAACGCTGAAAAGCACGTCCGTGAAATTGCTGAACAATTCCGCAGTGCCGTCACCGACATTGCAGCGCTTGCCAGCAGCGTCAGTGAATCAGCCGGTGTCATCCGCGAGCTGGAACAGGAAACCACAGGCATCGCCTCTTTGCTGGATGTTATTAAGGGCATCGCTGAGCAAACGAACCTGCTGGCGCTTAATGCGGCTATTGAGGCAGCGCGCGCAGGCGAACAAGGCCGGGGCTTTGCGGTTGTTGCTGATGAAGTCCGCAGCCTGGCCAGCAAAACCCAGCAGGCAACGGAAGACATTAACAGCATGATCGACAAACTACAGAGTGGCGTAAACCGCGCGGTGAACAGTATGCAGGGTGGTGAAGAAACCGCTGAGCGCTCGGTCGAAACCGCAAGAGCCTCAGAGTCGAACATAGGTGAGGTATCGGGCGCGCTGGTGCGGATCAAAGATCAGGTGCTGCAAGTCGCTTCAGCGATTGAAGAGCAGACATCTGTGATAAACAACATTAATCAGAACCTGACCGAGGCTCGCCATATGAGTCAGGAAAACCAGGCCAGTACCCGCCAGTTGGTCGACTCCGTGAATGTGCTTGAGCAGAATACTTCCGATATGCGCAAAAGCGTTTCTAACTTCACTGTCTGATGGCGTTTTTAATCAGCAAGTAGAAAAATGTGCACAAAAAAGGCAGCTAAGGCTGCCTTTTTTGATGCAAAGCTACGTGAAGATTAAGCGATCAGCATACCTACCCAAGATAACGCACTGTGCGCTTTAGCCACGCCAAACAGATATACAAATACGACGATCGCCAGAACAAAGGCCTTTACATTGACCTTCTTAATCGCAATTACACCCAGCACAACGTATGCAATCAGGCCCAACAATTTTGCTGTTACCCACGCCGCTTCAAACGGATACTGACTCAGAGTCACACACAGAGCACCCGCAGTCGCGAGAAGCAGTGCGTTAATGCCGTGCGTTGCGATATTCAGTGCTTTATTACCGTTAAGCGCAGGCTTGTAATTTGCCAGTCCAAAGCGGACCAGAAACAGAATAAACGACAGGTAAACAAAGCCAATGTGTGAATGTTTAAGTGCCATGTACATGACGGGATTCCTTCATTATTCGGATTTTAAATGTTTACGCCGGGCTGGGTACCCTCGGACGATCGGTCAGCCGCGAAGCATATCAGAAGCGCCGGACAATGAAACTTGACCGGTATCAATAAAGCGCTCCTGAACCTGGGTCAAACCTCCAACCAGAAAGTCACCGGACCATCGTTTACCAGAGATACCCGCATATCTGCACCGAAACATCCGGTACCCGTAGTCACTTTTCCACTGGCCCGCGCACAAAAGTATTCATACAAGGCGTTGGCATCGTCCGGTGCTGCTGCGCCTGAAAAGCCCGGGCGTGTGCCCTTTCGGGTGTCTGCCGCCAGGGTAAACTGAGAAACAACCAGAAGATCGCCGTCGATATCGCTGATGCTCCGATTCATTCGCCCTTCATCATCCGGGAAGACCCGGTAGCGCAGAATTTTATCTAACAGGCGGTCAGCCTTTTCCTGATCATCGCCTTTCTGCACGCCAAGCAACACCAGCAGACCGCGCCCGGCGCTACCAATGACCTCACCGTCGACACAAACACTTGCCTCAGACACCCTTTGTATCAAGCCAATCATTGAAAAACTCCCACTGAAATACCGCTGCGGTTTGCGGGCGCAGGATAGCGCGTTCTATACTCAGTTCAAATACGTGCCTTAGCACCCCGGAGATATGGATATGCGACACTCAACGACCACCTTTATAACGCTTCTGGCCACTGCGGCTATTTTGGTCACCAGTGCGCTCCCCGCTATTGCCCAGACCAAGGTGTATATCACACGGGATGCCGACGGTAACCCGATATTCAGCGATCGTAAAAGCGCGGGCTCAGAAACTCATGTGGTTCAAGAGCTGCCGTCCATGCCTGCGTTTAATGTTCCTGAGCCCGAACGCCCTTCTGGTGAATCGAGCGATGAGCCGGTTACGCCAACGTATACCAGCCTAAGTATTATCTCTCCGGCCGATGGTACTACACTGCCCATCGGCGTGAATGGCGATGTGCGGATTTCAGGTGTGCTTACCCCAGCACTTCAGAAAAAAGACAGCATTGTACTGTTGGACGCCGGTACTGAAATAGCTCGCGGCAGCCAGACCAGTTTTCAGCTAGACAACCTGGACCGAGGTGAACATCGCCTGCAGATGGAAGTGAGGGGCCCTGACGGCGAAGTCCGGATCACCAGCCAGCCCATCATTCTGCATGTGAAGCGTGCATCGTCTCTGGCCCGATAACAACTGCGGTGCCTCAAAGAGGGTCAAGGCACCGAAAAAGAGCACCAAAACACATCACCAGCCCCACCTAATGCACATAATTGGTGCATATTGAGGTATATTTTTCTCCATTTGAACAGTCAGGCAGCACGCTGGAAGCGACCTCGCGCCATTTATGTGCAGATTTCACTTCTGGCTCAATTATTGCTGAACTGAGTGCAAACGGAGATAGCTATGCTCGCCAGCCCACACCTCAATCAACGCCTGATGGAACACCTGAATACCGGGGTTGTTCTGCTGGATGCGGATCTGAGTATTATTTTCATGAACCCCGCGGCTGAAGCCCTGCTTGAAGTCAGTGGCCAACGTGGAAAAGGGGTAGAGTTCACCATGCTCGCCCGAGAGTCTGACGAAGCCACACAGGCCTTTCGCGATGCTCTCATCAACGGGCACTCTTATACCAAACGTGAAGCGACGATTGAGCTTCATAACCAGCAGCAGGCGACTCTGGACTATAGCGTAAGTCCGTTATCACACCCTGAAACGCGACTGCCCTGTCTGCTGGTTGAACTGCAAGGGCGTGACCGCCTGATGCGCATCAGCCGCGAAGAGCAACTGATCGCCAAGCAGGAAACAACACGTAACCTGGTGCGTGGCCTGGCCCATGAGATTAAGAACCCACTCGGTGGGATTCGCGGCGCAGCCCAGCTACTTGAGCGTGAATTACCAACGGCCGATCTGGCCGAGTACACCAATATTATTATCGAAGAGGCAGACCGTCTTCGTGACCTCGTGGACCGGATGCTCGGCCCCCGTACTCTGCCTCAGACCGAACAAATTAATATTCACGAAGTTCTTGAGAGGGTATGCCAGCTCGTCGACGTTGAATCTGAACATCAGATTGAAGTCGTCCGTGATTACGACCCGTCTATTCCTGAAATGGAAGCGGATCGCGGTCAGATGGTTCAGGCCCTGCTGAATATCTGCCGCAACGCGATGCAGGCGATGATGGAAAATCCAAATCCTGAGCTGCCCCCATCACTGACGATGAAAACCCGATCGATTCGCCAGTTCACGATTGGCCACCACCGTCATCGTCTGGTTGTTCGTGTCGACATTACCGACAACGGCCCGGGCATTCCTGAAGAGATTCAAGAGAGCCTCTTCTATCCTATGGTGACAGGCCGCCCTGAGGGTACTGGTCTTGGTCTTTCGATATCACAATCCATTATTAATCAGTGCGACGGCATCATTGAATTTGAATCCGAGCCCGGACGCACCACATTCTCTATTTATCTGCCTTTGGAATCACTATGAGCACTGTCTGGATCATTGATGACGATAAATCCATCCGCTGGGTTTTAGAAAAAGCACTGCAACAGGCAGGGATTGAAACCAAAGTGTTTGAGCAGGCCGAGCCTGCGCTGAATCAACTGAAAAAAGAGCACCCGAGCGCCATTATTACGGATATCCGTATGCCAGGCATGGATGGTCTTACTTTGCTGAAGCATGCTAACGAAGCCCATCCTGACCTGCCCGTCATCATCATGACAGCGCACTCGGATCTCGAAAGCGCGGTCAGCTCCTATCAGAGCGGTGCCTTTGAATACCTTCCCAAGCCATTCGATGTCGACGAAGCCGTTAGCCTGATTCAGCGAGCCATTGATCATTTCTCTGAAATTTCAGCACAGACACCGACCATTGAACCTGAAATGCCAACTCAGGAAATTATCGGCGAAGCCCCTGCAATGCAGGAAGTTTTCCGGGCGATTGGTCGTCTGTCGCAGTCGAATATTACGGTGTTAATCAATGGTGAATCAGGTACCGGTAAAGAATTGGTTGCCCACGCCTTACACAAGCACAGCCCACGAGCGCCAGAACCTTTCATCGCACTGAACATGGCTGCGATCCCGAAAGATCTGATTGAGTCTGAGCTTTTTGGCCATGAGAAAGGCTCATTTACAGGTGCTGGCGGCCAACGTCGCGGGCGCTTTGAGCAAGCGAATGGTGGCACTTTATTTCTCGATGAAATCGGCGATATGCCAGCAGATACCCAAACGCGACTGTTGCGGGTACTGGCAGATGGCGAATTTTATCGCGTAGGTGGTACAACACCGGTAAAAGTAAACGTGCGCATTATTGCGGCAACCCACCAGGATCTGGAGGGGCTGGTAAAAGACGGAAAATTCCGCGAGGATTTATTCCATCGCCTGAATGTCATTCGTATTCACTTGCCACGCCTGGCCGATCGTCGAGAAGATATTCCTAAACTGCTGACGCACTTCCTACAGCGTGCAGCCGAAGAGCTGGAAGTAGAAACCAAAACACTGCGTCCAGAAACTGAAGAGTTTTTATCAACGCTGGACTGGCCAGGTAACGTCCGCCAGCTTGAGAATACCTGCCGCTGGATCACAGTAATGGCATCCGGTCGTGAAGTACTGGTGAAAGACCTGCCTCCAGAACTTCTGGAACAGAAAAGCGACATTCAGACGTCCGGTAACTGGGAGCAGAATCTGCGGTTCTGGGCCGATCAGCAGCTTGCCTCAGGCATGACTGATCTGCTTGATACAGCCGTCCCGATCTTTGAACGCATTATGATTGAAACCGCGCTTAAGCACACCGCCGGTCGCCGTCGCGATGCTGCGAACCTGCTTGGTTGGGGCCGTAATACCCTCACCAGAAAAATCAAAGAACTGCAAATGGATACCGATGATCATCACGACGATGATCATGGCGATGACTAACGACTTTAGCTGAGCGCGACAAAACAACCGGGAGCCTATTACTCCCGGACTTCCCTGCGATATAAAATGCGTTCATGCCCACGGAAGACACCGAAGCTGACGGTTGATGAGGGCGATTCAAAACTACCATCTCCATCGTAATCGCCTCGTAACCACAGCGGCGCTGTGTAGCTCAGAGACGCATCACCTGTATCCGGTGTGCCTGGTACCAGTGTTGGCGCGAGCAAGGTAATTCCCTCACTACCACTGCTACCCTCAGTTAATTGACCAGAGCTGGCAGTGATCTGACTGATGCCGTCTACAGAGGCATTGGCACTGTCCCAGACGGTACAGTCATCGTCAGTATTCTGTATATACCTGCCGTCCTGGAAATATTCTGTGATCAGCCTTGCCGTCAGGTCGTGAGTCTCAGCACCAAAGGTATCCTGTAAACGCATACGGCCAAAGCGCATACTCACCCCACTACCATCAGGTGTAAAGTCGACACTGGCAGACTGGGTTACCTCGCCGTCGGTAACACCGGTGAGCGTAAATTGCAGCTCCGGAGAAAAAGGATTTATTTCAGCATTTAAATCACGCACATAGGCGATGTTATCTAGTGGTGAAAAGACATATTCCATCACACCAGGGGTGGTTACCGTTAATGAGCCAGCCTGATAATCAGTCGTAGGAGAACCAGCCAAAGGGAGCGCCAGGCCATCCTTGCCCATAACACTCTGGTCAACTAACGGGAATGAAACTCCATTAAATACGTCTCCGGCCGATAAACGCATAAAAGCAGTGTCAGTATAATTCTGAGTAATCTGAGCATCGGCCGCTGCATTGTAAGCAGAAACAGTTATTGCTGGTGCCACCAGCCATGAGAAAGATTGCCCGGTGTAGCTGTTTCCAGTAGTGCAGGCGCCAGAAAATACGCCAGAGTCTACCACACTCACCTCAAAATATGCGGGAACAAACCGCCCCAACGGAGCACTTGAGAAGGTAGCTAAATTGGTATCTGACAAGGTGCCGAGCGCTGCGCCAAAATACAAAGGCGGCGTTGCACTTAGAGTAAATACACCGGCTTCTCCTTGCGCAAGATTAATACTCGAAACACCGCTGACGCTCGCAGTGTGAATATATTCAGCAGGTTCCAGTGTGCCATTTTGTCCGGCGGCTGGTGCGACAACGGTTGAAGACAAAGTAATTGGCGATACTGAGCTGTAATTTTGTGTCGTGATATTATCCAAACAGAAATCACTGTCGCTATCTGCTTCCCACGCGACCGCACGAATATTAACCGGGAATGCCGCACCTGCGAGCGCAAACACAGGGCAGTCTTCATAAGGCTCATTACAGACATTAGCTGGATCAATACACAGACCCGCCGGGCGCGCTACAAAGCTGGTTTGTCCGTTCAGGATCAGTCCAGCATCAGCACCACTTCCGGTATAACTGGCAAACAGTGTTTTCTGCCCTGCGTCGTCATAGTTAAAGGGCGTCAGTGAGGCGGTGCCGGAAGCATCAAAACTGAGAGATACGCTTGTTGGATTTGCAGGCGATGTAGAAATATCAACGCCTGATATTCTCACGGGTTTACTGCCAGAAGCAGGCGCGTCGTAACGGGTATATAAATCCACATCCCTCAATACGTTTGCGAAAGCCGGCACACACTCGGGCGAGTCATCGCTTTTTCTGACTGCCTGCAGAGTCGCCGAGGCAGGCCCTTTCGCTGATAGGAAGTCAGGTACACTGACTAAAAAACCGGAGTCAGCAAACGTGAGACTACAACTCACTGAAGCACTGCCTCCATCCACTGAACAAAGATTGCTTCCGCCGACTTTGGAAGGGGAAGATGATGAGATTCCGACAACCGCTGTACCTGTGACAGTCTGGCGCAGCTCAAAACTACCACTTCCGCCCGACAGAGTTCGTGTATTGCCGCCGACCCACCCCGCTGGCAACAAGGTTATATTCACATCGTCGGTGTACAGACTGGAGCAAGTGCTGTCTGCGCATGCCAGAATATCAACCGTCTGGGGCTTGCAGGTTAAAGCGTCAGACGCATAGGATAACCGGAAATGATCCGGGCCAGCCGGTGGCAGATCCGCAGTGATCTCAATATCACTGACATACCAGTTATCACCGAGAAGATCGAAGAAACTGATCCCTCCGCCGGTCATGACATAACGTAACTGAAAATTATCGTGGTAAGCATCTGCAGGCAACGAGGCGGAATAGGAATAGCTATCTCCTATCGAGAGCAACCCAAGAAAGCCATAGTCTGCAACAAAGGTCGTCAGAGTCTGCCAGCCGCCGTTACTGCGCCGGTACTGAACAACTAAGTCTTCTCCCGGATTGGGTGCTGTACCGATAAGACCAAACCCGAGACTGAAAGGTACGTATACATCGAAGTTAATATCGACGGAATCTGCTTCTGAGAAATCAAACACCCGCGACTCGACTTCGACATAACCGTTACGAAGGTTGAGTTCGCCAAGTGAATTAATCACCACCCGGGAGGTATTACTGGCAATCCAGTCCACACCGACGACGGCACTGTTAAGCAGGTTAAACAGCACCGGTAGAGCCGACACAGAGGAAGCGCACAGATAAAACAATGCCGAAATAACCCAAACCGTGAGCGGTACGCGAACTTTCCTGTTGCTGAGGCGCATTTATCTCACCTCTTTTTTGTAGATAACCCGCTCATGACCTCGATAAATACCAAACGTTGCCGTTGCTGATGGATCATTGTTGAAGTTGCCATCCCCGTTGAAATCTCCCTCCAGCCAGGCTGGCGCATCGTAAGTGACCGCAGCATCACCAATATCTGGTGTGCCCGCAACATTCGTTGGCGCTGTTAATCGAATACCATCACTGCCCGAGCTACCGGAGGAAAGCGTGTCGGAATCCGTCTGTACGCTGCTGAGGCTGTTTACGCTGGCATTGACGCTGCTCCAGCCTGTGCAGGAGTCAAACGTATTCAGGATGTACTCTCCATCCTGGTAATACTCCGTGTGCATCGGAAGCGTCAGATCACTGTTTTCGGGGCCATAACTGTCTTCGACGATCAATCGACCAAAACGTATATCGACGTCGCTACCATCCGGCGTGATATTTACCGCGTTGTTTACGCTCACCTCGCCATCCGTGACGGTGGAATCAATTTCGAAGACTAAGTTAGGGTTGAACGGATTAATTTCGGCGACGCTACTGCGTAAATAGGCAAGACTGTCTGCTGCAGAAAACACATATTCAGTTTGTCCTGCGCCCGCAACACTGATCGTACCATCGTTAAATTGAGTGTCAGGTGCTCCAGAAAGTTGCATCCGATTGCCATCGCTACCATCCGTCAAGTTATCCTCCGTCGGATAAGTAATGTTATCTGCGACATTTGCCGCAGTCAGGCGACGAAAATCATTGTGCGTGTAGTTTTCAGTAATCGCTTTAGGGGTCGCAGCGTTATAGGCAGTAAAGATCACCGCAGGAGCAATTAACCAATTGAATGACTGGCCAGTATAGGTATTGTCCGTTGGGCAACCTGACGAGAATTCACCCATATCACTGACCGCAACCTCAAAGTGATCGGGAATAAACCGGCCAGTTGGCTGGCTGGTGTAAGTGACAGGAGTCGTGCTTGAGGTCGACCCCAGCGCAGCCCCCAGATACAGTGGAGGGGTCGCACTGAAAGTAAATACTCCGACTTCGCTCTGTGCGAGCCCAACGGTATTCTTCCCACCGGACCCGTTTGCAGCAAGATGATTGTACCCGGTTGGCTCTACAGCGCCGGGGCTCCCCGGATTCGGCGCCAACAAGCTCGATGACAATACGACGTTACCGCCAGAGTTGTAATTCGGCGTACCGCTGTTACCTGAGCAGAAGTTGGAGTCTCCATCAGACTCCCAGGCGACAGCGGTAATATCGACATCAAAAGAAACTCCCGCTACACCAAATACTCCACAGGCCGCTGAGCCTGAAGTACAAATGCTGCCGGTATCCACACACAGCCCAGCAGGACGTGCGATATAAGAGTCACTTCCTTCCATAATCAGGCCGAGGTCAGCGCCGGTACCCACGTATCTGGCGTAAAGCGATTTCTGACCGGCGTCAAGATAATTTAAATCCGGAAGAGCTGCTTGCCCAATAGCATCAAAGTTCATGGCCAACGTCGTTGGTGTCAGACTATTTCCTGATACTGCCGCACCGCCAAGTGATGTCGCCATCGTACCTGACGCAGGAATATCGTAACTGGTCCAGAAATTCACATTTTTAGTGACATTAGCAAACGCAGGCACGCACTCCGCTGCGCTATCGCTTTTACGAACCGCCTGAATGGTTGCCGCGGATGTAGCTTTACCCGAAATAATATCGGGGACGTTCACCAAAAAACCTGAATCTGAGAAAGTCAGAGAGCATGAAGGAGTAAAAGAACCACCATCGATTGAGCAGCGGTTGGTTGAACCAGTCATTACCGGCACTGAAGACACAACATCAAGATCAATCGTTCCGGCTGTCGTACGCGCCAACGACACAACCCGGCTCCCACCGGTAATGGTTACTGCGTTTCCACCAACCCACCCTGTCGGTGATAAAACAATGTCGACAGGGTCTGTATACAGGCTTGAGCAGGATGCGTCCTCGCACACCTGAATCGTCACGTCCTGCGGATTACAGGTCAGTGCTGCAGAATTATACGAAAACCTGAAGTGGTGAACCGCAGATGACGTGTCATCCCTCGTGCCGACATAGACGTTATCGATATGATAAAAGTCGTAACGCTTGAATATCGATGTCGTGCCATCAGCTTGATAAAACCTGAGCCTGAAGTCGCTGTGCAGGGCATCGTCAGGTACCCGAGCCTCATATCGGTATGCTTCGCCCGAATTTGATGCTGCGGGGTCATGGAAATCAATCGTACGCCAGGTGCCATCAGGCAGATAAATCTGAACATATACTTCAGCTGCGGACGGATCCTCACTGTCGTAATTACCAAATGTGACAGCATCTGTACCACTGAAGTTATCATCGCCGTAGCGAATCCAGTACTCCATTTCGACAAAGGTTTCGCCCGACAAGTCGATACTTCGGGTCGTCGTTGTCCGCTCACCGCAACAGGTGTACATACTACGAGTGCCCGTTTCTGCCGTGTGATTACTGATTTGAGATGTGAAATTTCCATCGAAAATAGTGACGTACCAATCGGGCAGAGTCTCCCCCGGAGGTGGTGTCATTAAGAGATTACGCTCAAAATCATCGGAGAAAAGAGGGTAACGAGTCGTACCGACTTCAAAGTCGGTTACTTTCAGATCATCAATATGCCAGAAGTCCCGACGGGTAAAAGAGCTTCCTGAACCGTCAGCCTGATAAAAACGAAAACGGAAATTACTGTGCAACCCCGCAGTGGGGATTTTGGCATAAACATTATAGGTATCACCACCGGTAGAGCCACCACCCTCCCATAATTGCAAAGCCTGCCAACTACCATTATCCAACAGAACATCCAGCCGGAGATCATCACCGCTTGAAGGCCACTCACTGTAGTCATCAGAGCCGCTTCTTAGCCAGAAATTAACTTCAGCGTAGTTCGAAGCACTCAGGTCAATAGGGTCTGAAGTAACATAAACCTCGTCGCAGCATATAAACATACTGCGGGTTCCGGAATTAGCGATGTAAGTGCCAATGCCGGCCTCACCGCGAGAACCAATGGGCGTAACTGTGTATTTTTGCGGACCACCATTGAGATTATTTCTTTCAAAATCATCAGACCACAGGTCTACCCGCGCGACTGCACTCATCGAGGTAAACAACAGAAATAACAGTGCGTATCTCAGCATAATTTTCTTCCAGACAACTTCGTTAAAAGTCAAAATATCAATGGTCTTTCACTAACACCCTTTTAGCTAAAAACAAATACAATAAAACGCTGTAGTTTCTATTCTTACATGAAGCGTAACGTGCAATTGTATTGAAGACGTAATCATGGATACGGTTACCAACACAACCGCCTGACTATCTGGCCCGCACCTCAAGAGTGCGCGAGGCCTGATCCATACCAGACCCGCATGAGCCTTGCGATATCAAGGTGAAGAGATTCTCACTGCCCACTGTCATCTGAGTGCAACTGACAGAGACACTGCACCCGTTGAGCCCGCTCGCCGTGAAACTGGCCGAGAAAAATGGCGACGTAGCACAAGCTCGCCCCGGAGAGCCATCGGGCGGCATAAGTACATTGAGCGCGGCCTCGGTGCCAGATTCGGCAGCGTAAAATGCCCGTTCACCCTGTATATGCAGCACACTGGACTGACCACTGGTCTGCTGCATGGACCCCATAGCGGTCACAATGACAGCCAGAACAGTGATAACAAACAAGGCCATTGGCAGACCAAAGCCACGCTGATGCTTTCGAGATACTTGTCTTCTGTTATCACGGAACATTAACAACCCTCACCTGCTGACCAATAGACAGCGTCTCGCCCGTTGTCGGGTGTTGCAGCACGTACTCAAAAGCCACCAGCCCGCTTCTGGCCAAAGTCGGGTTCTGATAGCGGAATGTCATAGATCCCGCCTGAAGCGGAAATGCCAGAACGGTACGCCCACTTGCCCGGTCAGAGGGAAGTGCCGCCCTGAGATTGGCAACGTCACTGACAAATCCGTAATTGCGATAGCGATAAAGATAAGCGCCATCCTGACAAACGGTTTCTGGTGCTGAAGATAAATAGTAGCGACGCTCAGGAGAATCTGACGGAAACGTATGCGAGCTCGCCAGGGTCACATCGACTTCTGTTGTTCCTGCAGGCACAGAGCCAATATCAGGGGTCAGCGGACCCGGATCATTCTGCGCATACAGATTTGCAGAGCCGATGGGATACACAGACACATAGCCGCTGGCACCGTCGGATACAGAATAAGGCGCTGCACGAAAAGAGGTAACGGCTGAATTAACCGATAAATCAGTGTACATAGATGCAGCAACCACCGGCATATATTCAACACACAAGCCATCAGCTGTTGTGCGGATACTTCCCGGTAGCGCATCACGCAGCGCACGGCTGATTTGTTCATTAACGACATAACCCGCCGCCGCTAATTGCTCGCGGCCGTTACTGTCGATAAAGCCTTCACTGGTCGAGCGGATAAACTGCACTGACATAGTACCCAGCACCGCTGCGATGACCATGGTCATCACCAACTCTACCAGCGTGAATCCAGACTGGCGCGAAAGACTCACTACGCTCAGCGATTTCATCAACATCAGTAATTCCCCTTATAGACAGAGAATACTGAGGTATCACCGGTCGGGTCATTGATAGAGATTTCTATGCGCTTAGCGCCCCCCGTGTTCACACCAATAGAATCATCACAGACCACGCTGATAGACACTGTGTAGCCGCTGTAGTCGGTGGCCAGAGAAGCGTCCATCGTATCCGGGGCTTCATTCACCACCACGTTGTAGTCATCGACATCATCGAAATTATCGCGACTTTCACCATCGTCGGTAATTCGACAAGCTCCGGTATAGGCGGGTACACCATTAGTACCCGTCGCTTCGTCATACCGGCGTGACAGTATTTCATCGAAATAGAGCTGTGCAAGGTCAACCGAGCGGGTCTGAATTAATACATCAGCAGAGCGCCCTGTAAGAACACTGAACGCACGCAGAGAAGCGACTAAAGCGACGGAAATAATAACAATCGTAATGACCATTTCGACCAGAGACATGCCGCGCATTTTTAGCATAAAGTGCGTGCCTCCTTCAGGGCTGGCAATTACCGATATAGGCGAAACCGCTGGCAGAAATACAAAGTGAGTGGGAGTTACCGGCGGAGAAAACAAACTGAGTCGCAGCCCCCGTTTCTGCATTCGTATCGAAGTTAATGGTGACGCTACCACCGTCAGACAATGATGCGCCATTAACCTCCAGTTCAGCGCCACTGCGCGGCGCTTCTCTGATACCAAAACTGGTGGCTCCCTGAGATACCGAGTACGACCAGTCTGAACTGGTTTGAGAGATCGTCAGGCTCACCGGGGTCGCTGCTATCGCGTTAGCCAGAGCTCTTCGTTGGGCAAGTATCGCAGTTGCGACCAGCTGCTCGCGTGCAGCGATAGTGGTGTAGCGATCTGTATTAAGAAAGAGACTACTGGCCCCAATCGAGATAATGGCGATCAGTGTGATCACCATTATCATCTCGACCAGAGTGAAGCCTCGCTGGCGAATCAAATCAGCCTCAGCAGTCGTCAGGGTCGACAGCGACGACAGGTGCGCTTGCCAAATCTGTCGTATTATCCGCCCCGGTCGCAGCCGCCGAAGTATAGGTCACAGTACACCCCGCGGCGTCCGTCAGTGTATACACTAATCCAGTATTACCAGCCGTGCCACCACCCGATACAGTATAGTCTTCGGATACCTGAGCCGCCGCGGTAATACCTGCTGCGTTAGCAGTCGGATAACCGTTAACCATAGTAATGGTTGCACCTTCAAGGATAACCGAAGTACCCGCCGCTGCCCCATCCGCCAACTGCTGTGCATGCGCAATATTAGCTGCCGCACGGAGTGCACCGGCCAGTGCATTCAGACTGGCTACCCGTGCGTCCTGACCAAAATCTGCAAAACGCGGTAGCGCAAAGGCAGAGAGCACACCGAGAATAACAATTACCATGACCAGTTCGATCAGTGTAAAACCTCTTTGTTTTTTCATGTCCCGACTCCTGTGTGTTATCGGATATTCCAGCTTACGCGGCCATCGGCCGAGCTATAGTCAATGTAAAATCTGTCGCCACTTGCTCTGTGGTAGTACCGACAATGTCCCTCTACGACTTCGACCCGGAAATCGGCGCTGGCATTATCACCAGCGGTCAGTGTCGGAACTTCTATATCCAGAAGACTATTCCACAGCGCTTCACAACTCAGTGTCGTTGTTACTCCTGATCCGGACATCCCGTCCGGTTCCTGCGGTACCGGCCAGCCATATTGATTCATAGCAAAGCCTTCAAGCAGGGTGCTGTTTTTATCGGTCATCCAGGCTTTCCGGAAAATCATCACTCCGGTCTGCAGGGAGCTACCCACCGACTTAACATGTGCACGCCAGGCATCCTCGATAATGTTGTCCATCCGGGGCACCAGAATCAGTATCCCGACCATCATTACCGCCAATGCGATCGCCGACTGGAGTAGAGAGAAGCCTCGTTTCCGGCCGACGTTCAGTAACGTCGTTGGCATACTTAAACCTTAGTCAACAATTGAATTTTTGAAGCTGGTATTAACGAAAATAAACAAATATTGAATTACAAAAACTTCTGTTACATATGTGGCGTCAGTGTCTAACGTGACACTGCACCACTGAGCTCCCACACGGGTAAGAAAACACCCAGAGCGAGCAGAAGTACCAGCGCCCCCAGAAACACGAGCAGGATGGGTTCTATCGCGTCTGACAGTTGGTTGAGCTCGTAGTCGACCTCTTCTTCATAAAAGTCAGCGACCTCATCAAGTAGCCGATCAACAGCCCCTGTTTCTTCACCAACCGACATCATTTGAAGTACTAGTGGTGTGAACAGGCCAGTTCTCTGCGCCGTATTGGTCAGCCCTTCGCCACGCTGGACCCCATCGCCCATATCGCTGACGGCATTACCGATATATTTATTACCAACACTCGCCGCCACAATAGACAGGCTATTCAGGATTGGCACACCAGCAGTCAGCATCATGGAAAAAGAACGGGAAAAACGCGCCAGTGCGATGCGCTCGAAAATAGTACCGATAAGAGGAATATTTAGTTTGGTTCTGTCCCACCAGACAGCCCCTTCATCGGTGGCGATAAACTGTCTAAAAGCAAGACCGCCAACAATCAGACCGGCCAACAAGGCATGCCACCAGTTCTGCATGAAATCGGAAACAGCAATCAGGATTAACGTGGCAAATGGCAGGTCAGCGCCTAGCTTATTAAATACCGACGAGAAGCTTGGAATCACAAACATAGTGACAACCACCATCGCGATTGCAATGGCACCGATAACCATAATGGGATAGCGCAACGCGGACTTGATACGCTTTCTGGTTTCCCGTTCCATTTCCAGGTGGCCCACCAGGCGGATCAGTGCATCATCAAGATTCCCTGTGCTCTCACCTATATGGATCATGCTGACGTAAATAGGAGAAAAGAGTTTAGGGTGCCTTCTAAATGCCGAAGCCAGATCAGAACCACCGACCAGCTGGTCGCTGATATCCTGAAGAACCGTGCGTAACTGATCGTTGTTCGCACTTTCGGCCAGCCCGGTCAGCGCCCGGATGATAGGAACACCCGCCTTAGTCAGTGCATACAACTGACGAGTAAACAGGACGAGCTCTTCAGATTTAATTTTTTGAGAACGCTGGACCGTTTTACCGTCCTTCGAGGGTAATACTTTCTGTTGCTGAATTTTAAGCGGGGTAATGCCGCGTTGCATCAGCTGCGATACTGCGACTTCCCGGCTACCCGCCTGTAGGGAGCCCTCTACCGCCGCCCCCGAATTATCGCGACCGCGATAGAGATAAATGGCCATCAGATCTCCTCGCCATCCAGGGTTGCTGATACACGGAAGACTTCATCAAGGGAGGTCACACCCTCTGTCGCAAAGTCCAGTGCAGACATTGCTAACGGGCGGAAATACGGAGATTTCAACGCTGCCTCAGAGAACCCTTGAGAATCCCCCTTACGCAATGCACCTATCATGTTGGCATCGAGTTCCAGTAACTCGTAAATACCGACACGCCCCTGATAGCCGGTATTGTTGCAGTGATGGCAACCTCTTCCGTTCAGGAACTGACGTGTTGAGCTGCCAGGTTCCATAGTTTCTAACCAGGCTTTTTCCTGATCATCGGGCTCGTAATTCTGAGTGCAATGAGGGCACAGCTTTTTAATAAGACGCTGTGCCAGAACAGCTCTCAGTGACGAAGCAACCAGATAGCTATCAACGCCCATATCCATCAGGCGTGCCGCTGCTGACTGGGCATCGTTGGTGTGCAACGTCGACAGCACCATGTGACCTGTCATTGCAGCTCGTAAGCCGATCTCTGCCGTCTCATGGTCACGCATCTCACCAATCAGAACGATATCCGGGTCCTGACGCAGAGCCGCACGAAGAACAGTCGAAAATTCGAGACCCACTTTGGTATTTACCTGGACCTGGTTAATTCTCGGAAGCCTGTATTCGATAGGATCTTCGGCGGTGATAATTTTCTTTTCGGCCTGATTCAGCTGAGTCAGTGCCGCGTACAGCGTTGTTGTTTTACCTGAACCCGTCGGGCCGGTGACAAGGATCAATCCATGCGGACGAGTAATCAGATATTCAAAGCGCTTACGGATCTGATCCCGCATCCCCAGTGACGCCATACTCAGAATACCGCCGCTCTGATCAAGCAGACGCATAACCACCGACTCACCAAACTGAACTGGCATCGTCGACAGACGCACATCGATATTCTTATTACGGACACGGATATTGAAGCGGCCATCCTGTGGTAGACGCTTCTCCGAAATATCCAGACCCGACATGATTTTTAAACGCGATACCAATGCCGAGGCAACGCGTTTCTCTTTCATAATCTGTTCTTGTAATTCGCCATCAACACGCAGACGAATCCGCAACTGGCTCTCTTCCGGTTCAATATGCACGTCCGATGCTTTTACCTGTACGGCATCTTCAAACAGGCTCTGCAACAAGCGAACAACCGGAGCCTCTGACGTATCAGAGCTTGAAACAATGGCATTGATATCGAAGTCGCTGCTCTGTAATTCACCCGCCAGTTCACCCGCAATGGAAGCCATCTGCTCCTGACGACGATAGACATTATCGAGAATAGAGAGCAGCTCATCTTCCTGAACAAACGCTGGCAGAACGGGCTTTTTAAGAATTTTCTGGAGATCATCAATAACCATCAGATCAGTCGGATCGGCCATACCGACCATCATTCCGCCCGGCTCTTCTGACAATAGCAGGCAGCGATATCGACGGGCCTGAGTTTCAGGCAACTGCTGTATCAGCGCATTATCGAGACGAAAACGCGACAGATCGATAAATGGATAACCAAAGTAATCAGAAAGAATAGAAAGCAATTTAACCTCTGAGACAAAACCGAGATCCGTAATCGCTTTACCCAATTTTTTTCCGGTGCGCTTCTGCTCTACCAGCGCCATCTGCAACTGTTTCTGATCGATTAACTGCTTCTCAAGTAGCAGATCGCCGACACGAACTTTACGACGTAATCTTGCTTCCATGTTTTACTCCAGCAGCCCTTGCTGATATTTCACCCAGTCTTGCTGTAGTTTACTCAGAGGGTAATTTTCGGTGAGGAACTCAAGGCTTTGTTGTGCTGCGGCGGTTGCGCCAGCGTCTATTTGTGCCTGAGTGCGGGCAATAGCCCACTGTGTATTACGCGGCTCCTGTTGTATCAGGCGCGAGTAGTATTCTGCGGCCGCCTGATACTGCCCAAACATATGCAGGCCCGGTGCAATCGTACTGAGCCAGGTGCGACTCTGATTCGTGGCGTATTTTTCGGACGCAGCAATAAACTCATCACGCATCCCCTGCTCCAGATAAATACGGGCCTGCAGTGCGGGATACTCAATCGCGGTTCCCAGCTTGATCGCCTCTTCTAACTGAGACAACGCGCGTTGCCAGTCGCCATTGCGATAGTAAGTTACCGCACGGATATAGAAATTCTCAGGGTCCAGACGTCGTGTCACACTCGCACTTGCTGCGTTAGCGTCTTTTGCAATGGAGGCTTCTGTGGAGTGGGCTTCTATGACGGAGACTTGCACGGATGCTGCTTCAGGCTCGTCGACCACCAGGGCTTCGGGAATTGAAGCTGGAGCCTCTGATCTGGCTTCAGCAGGTTGGACGACCGCGGCAGGTGGCGACTGTTCCTGAGCGGCTACCTCTTCAAGAAATACTGAATTACCTGCCACTTCAGGTTCTGGTGCAATGGCCAACGTAATTGTTTCGGGTTGCTGCATTTGCTGCGTCTCTCTGCCTGTGTCGCTTAAAGGCATCTCTGCTGGGCCAGACACTTCAGCAATGACGGGAACAACGGCTGGATTCGTTCCCGTTACAGGAATAACAGGTATAGAACTGCGATTAATTACAGACGGATCAGACTCAAAATACTGACTGAAATACAATACAAACACAGCAGCAAGAATAGAGATCACAAGTGCAGGCCATATCATCACACGATGGTTGTTCTCGTGATCGGCATAGCCAATAATTTCTCCGGGTGTGACTTCTCGCTGACCATCGAGATCTTTCAGAACCTGATGTATAAGACTCATAGTTCGCTCCTTATAGCCCGATAACGAGTTTCAGACGTTCATGCCATGCGATCGGTTGTTGAATACTTTCAGTGTCTGCTGCCGCCTTTTCTACATGCTGAGCATGGATGGCCTTACTGCCCTGACCGAAGGCCACCAGCAAGCATTTGGCGGCCAGAACATTGACCAGCCTCGGTGTACCACCGCTGCTGATCCATAAAAATCGAACGGCCCCCCGTGTAAACAACGGCTCACCACGGTAGCCTGCGCAGACCAGTCGGTGATTCAGGTAATGACTGACACTCTCAGGCGTACGTAACGCTTCAATATGAGCGGACGTGGTGATGCGCTGGCGCAGTTGCCGGAAGCGTTGTTCACTCAGGATGTCGTCTAATTCAGGCTGACCGAAGAGAACGATCTGGACCAGTTTCTGACGTTCTGTTTCGAGGTTGGAAATGAGTCTTAATGCCTCCAGCGTTTCTGCTGGCAAACATTGGGCTTCGTCAATGACCAGGACCAGGCGCCGTCCTTCCTGAGCGATATTAAGAAGATAACGCTGAATATCCGCCCTCAGCTGGCTCAGTCTAGAGTGGCCAGATAATCCGAGCTCATCTCCGATTGCCAGCCAAAGTGCTGTGGGAGATAGCGTCGGATTAGGAATATAAGCAGTATCACTGTTAACTGATTCAAGGTGATTCAGAAGACGCCGACACAACAATGTTTTTCCAGTGCCGACTTCTCCAGTGACTTTGATAAAACCTTCACCGCCAGCCAGTGCATACTGAACGGCTTCAAATGCTTCGTCATGAGACTCAAGGCCGACGTAAAATCCGGTATCCGGCGTCAAAGAGAAAGGGGTGTCACTCAGTCCATAATGTGACTCGCAAGCTTGCTTGATCTCAGTAACATCCATCTCACCACTCCGGCAATAACACGCGAGAGTAACGGCTGTTGAGCTGCTCTATACGCTCCGCAGGTAACTGTGTACCGATAATTCGGGGCTGAATAAGAATGACCAGTTCACTCTGGACTGTCTCGCGGCGCGTCTGACGGAACAATGCACCCAGCACAGGAATATCTCCCAGTACCGGTACCTTGTGCACAACATCGTTTGACTTGTTCTGCATCAGTCCGCCAATAACAACGATCTGGCCTGAGCGGGCACGAACAATAGAATCTGTCTCGCGAACGGTACTGGCTGCGACCGGCAACGAATATTCATCATCGTTCAGCTGGATACGTTTCTGTTTTTCCTCGACTTCTGTCACGCTCGGATGAACGTGCAGGGTAATGTCTTCGTCATCACCAATCTGTGGGGTCACATCGAGAGCAATACCCGAGAAAAATGGCGTCAGCTCAATTTCAGGAGTATCCGAGGTGCCTGTTACCGTTGCCGTCGTTGTGCGGGTCACGTCGGTAACAAAATATTCGTCGTTACCGACTTTGATCACTGCTTTCTGATTATTGACGGTGGCGATACGTGGACTAGAAAGTACCTCGACATCACCTTGTGTTTCCAGAAGGCTCAGGGCACCGGCAAAGTTACCTGCATCGATATTGAGACTGAAAATACCAGCCAATTCATTCGGGTCATTTAAAGCAGTTGAGGTTTGTGTTGCCCAGACGTCATTCTTTCCCGTCTGTGCCGCAATCGTATTCCAGTTAATACCACTCTGGTAACCGTCACTGAGTGTGACTTCTACTATTTTTGCTTCGATCAGAACTTGCTTCTGTACAGTCAGCTCAGCCTGCTCCAGGTATTTCTGAACCTGAGTCAGTGTTCCAGGCATTGCACGAGCAATGACAAGGCCAGCATGCGCATCAACGACGACGGAGGCACCTTCCTCTGAAGCCATCATAAGAGACAGTGTCGAACGCAGGTCTTTCCAGAATTCAGAGCCGGTCAGTGTCTCTACTTCTGAGGAATTAGTCTGATTACCGTCGTACTCGCCGAACACAGAGGTCGCTGCTCCGCTGTTCTCTGCGTCAGAACTGGTCATACCACTACTGACCTTCATACCTGAACGGCCTGAACGCATGACATTTAGGTAGTTAATCGGAAATATGCGGGTTTGCGCAGCCTTAGGAAGAATCTGCACGCCATATCCAGATTCATTAAAGTCGTACCCGTAAATATCACGAACAGCCATCAGGGCTTCACGGACAGTTACGTCTTTAAGGTTTAAAGAGATTTTGCCGCTGACATCCGGATGAACAATCATATTCATCCCAGTACCTTCGACCAGGCTGTTGAAGAATGCCGGCGCAGGCACCTGATTGGCAGTGACATCAAAACGCTCTTCAGCTTTTTCTGGCAAGGCGATTTCTGGCATCAGGCTTTTCGGGTCCAGGCCAGCCAGCATAGGAGCATCTGCTTCGAGTAATTTCTTTGGTGCAGCTGGTCGCTCTGCTTTCTGATCTGTCTGCTTCTGCGTATAGGTCGTCGCGCATGACGCCATAAGCAGGCTGGCAACAATCACAGCAGCTCGGTCGAACCTTGTATTTCTAAATATTTTCACAGTCTGCATCCTACTTACCAGAATGTTTCGTATTACTAAGTAAAGACAGTGTTTTAAGTTTCTGCCTGTATTTCAGAACAACTTTGTCTGATGTAATTTTCACAACCCGGGCACCGGAAACGATATCGCCCTCTTTCACTAAGTTGCCGTTAATTACCGCAGACGCTCCGTTCTGACTCATTTTTATCTGTTGTAGCGTAAAGCTTGTTCTCTTTACTGCTGATTGCTCGACCGCTGCAGGAGCGAACTGTGGCGGCTTCATCGGATCACTGGCCGCCATCGCATTCAGGGAAAGTCCGCTCAGGCAAAGCGCCATTACGACTGATCTAATCACTGAGAATCTCCTCACGGGTACTGAGGGTAAAGACTTCAAGATAAAGCTCACCGCTTGGGTAGTTTTCAACCGTGTAGTCAAGCGACTGCCAGTAGAGTTTCCATGGCATCGAATCCAGACGTTGCAGATAACTCATCAATGAAGGGTAGTCAGCGGACATGCGAATTTTCATACCATGGCGATAAAGGTCGACGTCACTGAATTCAGAGCCGAGCGCGATGCTCTCGCCCTCACTATTCTCGAGACTGACCAGCTTGAGTCGGGTGTCCTGAGTCATCATCGATTCCAGTACCGACGGCATATTTTCAGGGGCGACCAGGGTATCGGTAAGACTCTGAATACGCTCATCTACAACGGCTTTCTGGCCCAGAACTTTTTCTATGTCATCGCGTACGGCGTCATTCGGGTCAAGCACTGGCGTACTGCGCAAACGCTGCAAATGAGCTTCCAGGCGCAAAGCGTTAGACTCAAGTTCGTTCGCTTGCTGGCGCTCATTCAGTGCCGTCGCCCAGATGGGAGCTGCGATAAAAAACAGAACGACAGCCGCAATCACAACATGCGCTGTGATCAGTACGAGCTTTCTCTCTCGGGCACTCAAGTCACGATACTTTTCCAGCCCTGAGACAATACGAGGGTCTTGCCACCAGATTATCTTCACAGGACATCCTCCCGTGCACGACGCATCAACTCGGCAGACGTCAGCGCCGCATTACGAGGCTCCGCCGGCTTTTCTTTTTCACGTGGACGGGTATCCAGCTTGAACGTCAACCAACGGCTATTTTCCTGTTTACGGACGTCAACAAAACGGAATGCCTGTTCAGAAAAACCGCTGCGCTTAAGAAGGTCAGAAACGTAACGAGAGATTTTCGCCGGATCATCGGTAAAGCCTGAGATATTGATGTGACGCCCCTCGTCGTAGAAGGCGAAACTCTTGAGCCAGACTCCTCGGACATCCTGATCCCCTAACTCTTTCACCATGGTGGTGAATGACGTGCTGCTGTCGAGTTCCTGTTGAGTCAGATAGCGCAGAATTCGCTGACTGCTTTCAAGATCTTCGCGGAGTTTGGCACGCTGGGCGACGAGAGCATCATCCAATTTGAGCGGCGGACGCTCACTTTCAATATTGGCAACCTGCTGCTCAACAATGGCCTGACGCTCCTGCATGCCTTCCAGTCGGTGCCCCTGCCAGTACCAGTTGATCACCAGACCGAGAAGAACAACGACCGCAATACCAACATGCAAGCCAGCACCAATCAGAATCATCTTCAGATCATCAGGGATCTTAGGAGGCTGAAACTCGTCCAGATAGAAATTGACCCGTTGTTTAATTTCCCAGCTCATAGCTAAGCGCCCCTCCGAGTGCAACGGCCAGAGACGCCGTGAGTGGGCGGTCATCTTCCTGACGGTTAAAGGAGCTTTCCAGCGACATCAGGCGGACGGGCGTATTCACACGCTCCTCAAGTTCACCCAAGGCATCGGTCACATCGACAAGATCAGACTTCAGCATCCACAACTGAGAAACTGCACCCAGCCCCAGCTGACTTTCGAAATAGTCCATCGAGCGTTGCAGCTCAAGGGCAAGCACATCAATGCGGCTGTTTGGCTGCATACTCAACCCACCCTCTTCGACATTAAGCGAACTGAGGCCCAGATCGTCGGTTCCCAGAGAAATCTGACGAGTGAAGTAGAGTGCTCCGTCACGGTAGAGATAAATGACACCGCTATTACCTTCGAGGCGCACGACAGCGACGCTGTCCTCGGGCTCAATACTTGCCAGAAGATTCAGAACCGCCAACTCGTTGATAATGATCTGCTCTAACTGCAGATTGCTGTCACGGCAGAATTCAACGATCTCCTGCAGATATGCCCTGTCGGTAATCGCGGCAAACGCCATGCTCATTCGCCCACGATACGCATCGCCGGGAAGAGGAAATGCCTGCAACACCTTATCGGCGGCAGGCGCTCCGACCAGCTCGTCGATACGAAAGCTCAGCGCATCTGTCAGCTCTTCCGGTGCAACTGGGGGTGCATCCACTAGCTGCAAGTCATAGCGTTCGCTATCCATGCAGACCACGGTCGGCGAACCTGCTAACCCCTGAGCTTCGATCCATTCGGACAATTCAGCAAAGCCTGACTCATCAGCCTCTGCGATATAGCTGGAGACGACCCCACGCTGAGTGCGGTGTACTGCCCAGGCACGACCATGATTGATCTCTATTCCCAGACATCCCTGCGCGGTTCGACGTTGTTTCAGCCACGGCAGCTGCATGGCAACCCTCACACAAATTCAACTTACTGAATCTGAGTGTAGACCATGGTGGGAAAAGCGATGGTCTGAGACGACACGCCTGACTATAATGACCCCGAGCCGCCCCAGAAAGTGGCCCAAAGCAATAAGATTTCTATTTTAGTGCGTCGAGTGCACCACCCCTACTTCCGGATATCCAGCGTGTTTCATATCGTTCTTTTCGAGCCAGAGATTCCACCCAATACGGGCAATATCATTCGCTTGTGCGCTAATACAGGCTGTCATCTGCACCTGATTGAACCCCTGGGCTTTGATATGGAAGAGAAGGCGTTGCGTCGGGCCGGCCTGGACTACAGCGAGTGGGCCAGCGTGAAGATACACAAAGACTACGAAGCATTTGTTGATTGCGAACAGCCACAACGCCTCTTCGCTCTGACGACGAAGGGCAAGACACCTCATTCCGATGTCGCCTTCAGCGCAGGTGATTACCTGATGTTCGGGCCAGAAACCCGAGGCCTACCGGAAGATGTCAGGCTGACGATTCCAGAAAAAGACTGGCTGCGCCTCCCCATGCTGTCACACAGCCGCAGTATGAACCTGTCGAATGCCGTTGCAGTCATGGTCTATGAGGCCTGGCGCCAGCTTGGTTATGAGGGTGGGCAATAAGCCAGAGGTGTGAGCCTTACAGAAACAAAAACGCCCCGATCTTCGGGGCGTTTTTGTTGAAGCAGCATTATTAATGCGTTGGCTGTTCGCCAGCCTGCTGGGCCTGTGCTTCTTTAACACGCTGCTGATACAGGGCGTCAAAGTTGATCGGCGCCAGCATCAGCGCAGGGAAACCGCCTTTGACAACCAGGTTATCGACGTTTTCGCGCAGATACGGGAACAGAATATTAGGGCACATAGCACCCAGCATCGGGCCCATCTGCTGTTCTGGAATATTCGCCACAACGAAGAGGCCACACTGTACCAGTTCAACCAGAAACGCGGTGTCGCCGTCGTTCTTTGCAGTCACAGTCACTTTTACAGTAACTTCGTAGTGCTGTTCATCAACCTTGCGACCATTGGTATTGAGGTCGAGCTTCACTTCTGGCTTCCATGGCTTAGTGAACGCCGCTGGAGAGTTAGGTGCTTCGAATGACACGTCTTTGGTGTAGATGCGCTGAAGAGCGAACTGCGCCTGTTCTTTATTTTCGGCCATTTGTTGGTTCCTTATCAGATTTAATTCTTAACGACTGGCAAATTCTGGCTGTTCCATTCCATCATGCCGCCTTTCATACGTACAGCGTTGAAGCCTTTCTCACGCAGCATTTTACCCGCCATACTGACGGTCTGGCCCGTTTTGCACACCAGCACGATCGGACGCTCACGCTCTTTTTCCAGCTCATTCATACGCTGGGCCAGGCTTGCATACGGAATATTAATCGCGTTCACAAGGTGCCCTGCTTTGAAGTCGGCCTTGTCGCGGATATCCAGAACCAATGCGTCCTGGCGGTTGATCATGGTGGTCGCTTCAGTGGTAGAAACGGTCTGTCCGTTGCGGCGGTTGTTATCCCAGAGCAAAGCGATCAGAAACGCTGCCCAGATACCTACCAGCCACCAATGATTTACGACAAATTCAATGTACTGATCCATTAGCCTGTCTACTGTCTTTCAATATGGAGGCCGGAGTATACCGTCACTGGCGCTATGCCTCCACCGCCGACGCATTGTCATTCCTGTATATGACAATTATTCGCGGACGCTTTGTTCAGTGTCGCACGGGGGTAAGGTATACTGCCGTTTTGCTGTAATTCTGAGTGTACGGACATGACCACGCGACCAAAACCGACCGCCCTGATTATTCTTGATGGCTGGGGCTACCGCGAAGAAACCGCGAACAACGCCATTGCCAATGCCAACACCCCAACCTGGGATCGCCTTCTGAATGAGTACCCGAATGCTCTGATTCAGACGTCAGGCGAAGCCGTTGGTCTGCCGGATGGCCAGATGGGTAACTCTGAAGTTGGTCACATGAACCTCGGTGCTGGTCGCATCGTGTATCAGAACTACACTCGCATCAACAAAACCATCCGCGATGGCGAGCTGACCAGTAACGCAGCTCTCGCAGCGGCGATGGACAAAGCGGCAGAGACAGGCAAGGCCGTGCATCTGCTTGGTCTGTTATCACCGGGCGGTGTTCACAGTCATGAAGATCACCTGATTGCCCTGCTCGATATGGCCAAAGAGAAAGGTGTCGGCAAAGTCTGCATTCACGCGATTCTCGACGGCCGCGATATGCCACCTCGCTCAGCCGAGCCGTCGCTCAGCAAAATTGAAGCGCATTGTGCGACACTTGGTAATGCCTCGATTGCAACGGTCATTGGCCGTTTCTATTCGATGGACCGCGATAACCGCTGGGATCGGGTCGAGCAAGGCTACAATGCGATGACACTCGGTCAGGCTGAGTTTTCCGCACCAACAGGTGTTGATGCGTTGAAGGCAGCCTACGAACGTGACGAAAACGACGAATTTGTTAAAGCCACTGTGATTGGCGACCAGCCGGGCAAAGTAGAAGACGGCGATGCCATCATCTGCTTTAACTTCCGCCCTGACCGCGCCCGTGAAATCACCCGCGCGTTTGTCGAAGGCGATGAATTCAAAGGCTTTGAGCGCCAGGCTCGCCCTGCCCTGTGCGACTACGTCATGATGACGGAATACGCCGCTGACATCCCAGCCAGCTGTGCTTTCCCACCGGAGAAACTGGTGAATGGCATTGGCGAATACGTTTCTGACAAAGGCATGAAGCAGCTGCGTATTGCTGAAACGGAAAAGTACGCCCACGTGACCTTCTTCTTCTCAGGTGGTCGCGAACAGGAGTACGACGGCGAAACCCGCATTCTGGTAAAATCACCAGACGTCGCCACATACGACCTGCAACCTGAAATGAGCGCACCAGAAGTCACCGACAAACTGGTCGACGCCATTAAAAATGGGGGTTACGACCTGATCGTCTGTAACTATGCAAACGGCGACATGGTCGGTCACACCGGTGTCTACGACGCTGCTGTTAAAGCCGCGGAATGCATTGATGACTGCTTGCAGAAAGTAACTGACGCGATTCTGGAAGTAGGTGGCGAATGTCTGATTACTGCCGACCACGGCAATGCTGAGCAAATGCTGGATGAAAATGGTCAGGCGATGACTCAGCACACCACCGGACCAGTGAACCTGATTCACGTCCACAACCGCACAGAAGGCGGACTGAACACCGGACGCCTGTGTGACGTATCACCTACCCTGCTGGACATTATGGGCGTTGAGCAACCGGCTGAAATGACCGGTGTTTCGCTACTGACCAAGTAATCCAAACTGAAGACCTCATGCTACGTTCTGTTGTTGTAGTCCTTACTCTGATCATCAGCCTGACCGCTCAGGCTGATGATCAGGCACGTCTGGATCAGATCAAAGCCGAAATCAAAAAGCTGCAAAGCTGGCTCACCGATGCCCGTGAAGAGCATGATGAGCTGCAACAACGCCTGCGCAAATCCGATCAGGAAATTGCCGCGCAGATCAAAGAGATAGAAGCTACCCGCGCTCGTTTGCGTGAGGAGCAGATTCGCCTAAAAAAGCTTCAGGCGGAGCAGGCCCAGGTTCGTCAGCTCCGTAACCGCCATCAGAAACTATTAAGTGAACAGATACGCCTTGCCCGACAGATGGGTGATGAGGCAGCCATACGCTTCTGGCTCGCTCAGGACGATCCAGCCCAGAACCAACGAATGACCCGCTATTTCGGTTATTTCAACCGTGCCCGCCTTGAAAACCTCAGTAACACCATCGCCGAACTGAACCGGTTGGATAATCTCGAAGTCCTGATCGCAGAGCAGGAAGCTCAGTTACGCGAGAGTGATGCGCGCCTGACGCGGGAAAACAAACAACTCGAGACGCGCCGCGCAGAGCAACAGACCCTGCTCGCTAAGCTTGATCGCCAGATGAGCAGCGAAAGTGAACGTCTGAAACAGCGCGAAGCTGACCGAAAACGCCTCGAATCCCTGCTGGCCGAAGTTGAAACACTGGTCAGTAACAGCCCGCGACATAACGATGAAGTGCCGTTCCGTAAGATGCGCGGCAAGCTCCCCCGACCACTTGCCGGCCCTGTGCTCGCTGCATTTGGCAACCGCAATGGCCCCAATGCACGTTGGGAAGGCTGGAAGATAGGCACACGGGAAGGCGCAGACATCCGCGCGATACATCATGGCCGGGTTGTATTTTCTGAATGGCTCCGGGGCTTTGGTCTGCTGTTAATTCTTGACCACGGCGATGGCTACCTCAGCCTTTATGCTCACAATCAGACCCTGCTCAGGGACGTTGGCAGCTGGGTAAATGGTGGTGAAATTATTGCGACCGCCGGGAAAAGCGGCGGACAACAGAGCGCCGCCCTCTACTTTGAGATTCGTCATAAAGGTCAACCGCAAGACCCGGCGGCCTGGCTGAAGCGCGGATAAAACGACCAGATTAAGAAGAAAAACGCCTCTGAACAGGCCATTCTTAACAGCCAGACAGTTTTGTGCCATGCTTGCGGCACGTTATACAGAGCGAGTGAACATGCTAAGGAAACATCTGCTCCGCCCCTTGATTGCCAGTGCAGTCATCGTTATGCCGTTATCAGGTATCGCTGAAGAGACCGCAGTAGATATCACAGAGGATCAGTCGGCGATTGAAAGCAGCCCGCAAATCCAGCAGGAACTGCCCCTTCAGGATCTTCGCACGTTCACCGAAATATTCGAACGCATCCGCAGCTCGTACGTTGAAGAGATCGATGACAAGACGCTTTTCAACAATGCCATTAAAGGCATGCTCAATTCTCTCGATCCGCACTCCGCCTACCTTCAGGAGGAAGACTTCTCCGACCTCCAGGAAAATACCTCAGGCAAGTTCGGCGGCCTTGGTATTGAAGTCGGCATGGAGAACGGCCTGGTTCGTGTCATTACACCGATCGACGATACCCCGGCACAACGTGCAGGCATACGCGCTGGCGACCTGATCGTCAGCCTCGATGGCGAGCCCGTGATGGGCTTATCACTGAGCGATGCCGTTGAACTCATGCGCGGCGAACCCGGTACGCCGATTACGTTAGAAGTACGCCGCAAAGGTGAAGCCGAACTTCTGAGCTTCACGATTGAACGCGCAGAAATCAAAGTGGCCAGCGTCCGTACCGAAATGCTCGACGGCGAAATAGGCTATGTCCGCCTGACGCAATTTCAGGAAAACACCGGCATTGAACTTCAGGAAGCGCTGCGCGCCTGGCAAAACGATTCTGACCTCAATGGCCTGATTCTGGATATGCGTAACAATCCGGGCGGAGTACTCCAGGCCGCAGTTGTTGTCGTCGATACCTTTATTTCAGAAGGCCTGATCGTCTACACCGAAGGGCGCTCGCCTATGTCAGATGTCCGCTACGAAGCGCGCAAAGACACTCTAGTGCCAGACATCCCTATTGTTGTGCTAATTAACGGTGGTTCTGCCTCAGCGTCAGAAATTGTCGCTGGTGCTTTACAGGATCACAGCCGTGCCGTCATCGTGGGAACTCAATCTTTCGGCAAAGGCTCCGTTCAGACGGTTCTGCCAGTCTCAGAAACCGCTGCGGTCAAACTGACCACAGCCCGCTACTTTACACCGGACGGCCGCTCTATTCAGGCGCAGGGTATCGTGCCGGATATCGTCGTCGAGCAAAGCGAAGTGACGCCAAGTGAACAACAGTACTACAAAGAGTCTGATTTACCCGGGCACCTTGAAAACCCTGACGGCGAAGTCACTTCAAAGAACAGCAAAGAGAGCCAGAAAGAAAATAAGAGCGATGATCTGATTCGTCGTGATTTCCAGCTTTATGAAGCACATACACTGCTCCGTGGTGTCTCGATTCTTAGCCCTAAGAAAGCCAGAAGCAGCAGTCCTACTGCCGAATAAGGATGAACCGCGCGGTGATACGAAAGCCTCTCTCTGCGCTTTTTCTGGCGCTTATTACACTGTCCGCTCTACCGGTGATTTCTTCACCGGCGAGCGCCGCTGAAAGCAGTACGCCGACCCTCATTATCATTATCGATGATGTCGGCAACAACGGTCCGTTAGGTGACCGCGCTGTCGCGCTTCCCGGCCCGGTAACACTGGCATTTCTGCCTCATACCCCTCACGCAAAACGTCTCGCCAATAAAGCGGCGGAGAATAACAAGGGCATCATGCTTCACGCCCCTATGGCTAACGCCACTGGGGCAGCTTTAGGGCCAGGTGCCCTGACTCAGGACATGACACCCGCTGAACTTCAGGAAATTCTGTCCGAGAGCCTGGACTCAATTCCTCATGTGCAGGGGGTTAACAACCATATGGGCAGTGTTCTAACCGCGGATCAGACCGCCATGAGCAGTATTATGAAGGTGGTTCAGCAACGCGGGCTGTATTTTATCGATAGCCTCACTAACCCCTTGAGCGTGGCCGAAAGTGAAGCTCAGCAGGCGGGAATACCAACAGACCGGCGCGATGTCTTTCTCGATAATGACCGCAGTCTGGACGGGCTTTTCCAACAGTTTCAACGCGCAATGGATATTGCAGAGCGTAAAGGCAGCGCCATTTTAATCGGTCACCCTTACCCTGAGACACTCGATTTTCTCGAAGTCGTTTTACCCGAGTTGATCGCATCCGATGAAGTGATTATTACCCGAGCTGATCAACATCTTCAGGAAGAGGCATGGCTGAATCCTGTTCATAATACAGCCGATAACGCTGAATTGAGGTCCCGACTCGAACTGCGGTTGCCTCTGCCAGTAAAGAACAAGGCAGAGGCTCAGCTTAGCGACCTGAGTTATCAGAACTGATAACCCATCCCAAGGTTGAAACCGCTGCCTGAATTAATATCACCACGGCTTTCAGCGTCGTCGTTCTGCATCTGAACATCCGCCTTAAATACAACGTCAGGATGCGGATAATAATTCACCCCAAAATCAGTCTGAGCGGCGTTATCGTCTTCTTCCTGAGACCAGTTACTCTGACGAGCAAAAACGCCCCACTTTTCGCCTAAGCGCTGCGAGACCTCAACATAGCCGCCATACTGTTCGGACTTGCCTGCTGCTTCGGCGGCATCGCCTGCAAGGTCCCAACGGGCATACAGCGCCGTAAAGGTTGTGTCTTTAAGGGTATAAATAACGTGACCGCCGAGCAGTAATGCCGAGTCGGCATAGGACTCTTCGGCGCTCTGATCAAGGTCTGGCTGGTACTGGGTATACCCCGCAACTTCGAGGCCGGTAATACCGCGGTAACGCAAACGCGCCGTTATCGCCGGATCAAAAACAGACGCATAAGACGATTTCTGCTTACCTGCTTTCAAATCAAAGGGGTCGGCAGCGTCATTCGTAGTCGGGTCTTCAGTTTTAAAACCTTCGGTAATGAGCACATCGTAACTGAAGCCATTATCCAATGTATCTGACAATGAAATACCTGCGCTGTACCAGGTGGATGGAATCACTGTTGTCTCAATGATCGGACGTTCGGTACCGTAAAAAGCAGGCGGTTCGTGTGTTTCATTAACAATACCGATGGGCATCAACATAACACCGGTACGGAACTGAGCGCCGTTCAGTACATCCATTTCAATGTAGGCTTGCTCAATTTCTACTGCACCGTACTGACTACCACCACTGACCAGTGTGTGCTCAACCTCGAACTCAGACACGAAACGGATGGAATCTGAATAGTCGTAGCCAACAAATAACACCAGACGATGCAGATCAATCTGCCGCATCTCTTCGTCGTCGGTACTCAGGTTGTTATAATGCAACTCGCCATAACCGCCCAGATGTACCTGCTTAGTCGATTCCTGCGCCAGGTTTTCATCCATGGTATCTGCCAGCGCTCCTAACCTTTCATTGAGCATCGTTTCCAGCTCAGAAATACGCTGTTCGAGTTCGGCACGGGATACCGGATCATCTGACGCTTCTTGTGCAGATACATTTAATCCGGCCGCTGACAAAACAGCCACAGTCAGTGTCGTCAGCACGGGTGTGCATAAATTCGCTTGTTGTTTCGTGTTCGTTTTCATTTCTTATGTCCTGTATCTGGTCGTAGCGAAGGTACAATCTATTAATCGCCGTCACTGAAATTAATACCTAACTCTACGGCCAGGCCATCGGGAATTTCTCGTTTAAAATTGCCATCCAGCAATCCGGCAGCGGTATAAAAGTCCAGATTACTTGCATCATTAATCGCTTCATAAGCGCGTTCGAAATTATCGCGAACAGACAGTAAGGCAGACTCTTCCTGAGCAGCCAGCATAAGAGAAGCCAGGGTCACAACGGTGCTTTCATCACCCTCTACAATGGCTTCAGTCGCCTCGATACTTGCCTGCATAAGTGACCAGCTGATTCCGGATATCTGACCTGCCTGATCAGCCACTGTGCGCTGTTTGAGATAATTCAGGTGCTCTTGAGCACTGGTGAGCAGCAGAGTGAGTGGCGCTGAGCCATCGTCAGTTGCACCTCTGAGAAAGCGTTCGCGGTAGGCTTCACCCGAATTCTGATAGTCACTGACCCAACCCTGATGAAATTCATTCGCGTAATCTGCCTGCAATTTAGATAACCCTTTCAGGTAGTCACAGCGTCGGGGCTCTGCAATAAATCCAGCCACGATGTCTGAATCAGATGTGCTTTCAGAGGCGTCTTCAAAGAGCGCGACTTCTAAGGCCAGCAGGCCTGTTTTGGTAAAGCTAAGGCGGTCAAAATATGCATCGTTTAATGATTCACTTCCTGAAGCGGACTCATTAATTTCAGCACGTACGGTTGAGGTGTAATCGTTACCGCGCTGGCGTAGCGAATCGATAAACAGATAACCGGGGGTCAGCAGGTTATCGTCAGGCGGCCCGAACAGAAAAGGCAGAATACGATACCAGCTGGTAGTACTTTTCCCCCAGGCGCTCTGGACCTGCTCAAGCCCATCCGTATCTGGGCCAGAGCAGAAGTCTGAGGTAGCGACGACCAGCGCATCGGCATCACGGGAAAAAGCTTCCACAGAAGGTATGACAGTCTGATCGATGATACGTGTTAATGCTGTATTCAGCGTATCATCCGTCAGAATTAACGGATCATTTTTACGCTCACCTCCACAGGCGGTCAGCAGTACGGCCAGCAATATCGTCGCTGTGTTTCTTAAACGCTTTTCTCCGTGTCCCGAATCGCTCCGGAAGCGGTGAAGTAGAGTCTTGGGCTTATTCAAAGTAGTCAGCCTTTTAGGGTTATCACAGGTTGAGATAAATGGTTATCGAAGCGCAGGTTGGGGTAACTCTGACGCAGCGCTGTATTTTCTTGTTGGGATACAGGGTCAATAAATCGCAATTCACCTGCTGAATTACTCAGCACAAAACAATCATGCAATGTACTGACAGACACACCGCATACATCGTGCATCTGAAAGTAACCTAGCAGGGTTTTCGAGGTCACATGCCAGAAAGCTGCGAAGTTTCCTTTCGGGGTCGTCATGCAGGCAATGCCGGTCGGAGCGTGCACCGCCACACTGCCCATATAGTCATGAGCGCCTAACCACAGGTTTTCAGGCGCCGGTAAGTAATCGAAATGCCGTTTTTCTGTCAGTACGGCGGCGAGTGGCCGTGGTGCAGAATCATTCATCGCCTGCCGCTGTACCTGCAAAGCAACGACAACACTGCCCTGTGCGCTGATGGCAAGATGACGGATACTCGCCTTCGGTTCATCAAGGGTGTAACGCTCGGTTATTGCTCCGGTCGTGCTATTAATCAAAACCAGTGATGAACTCATCTCAGAGGCATCGTTACTTCGGCCATCCGCTCCCGGATAACGACCACCGTTAGCGACGACAATATGTATTCCATCTGGCATAAGCAGCACTTCATGAGGTTCTGGATCACCACTTTCAAATTCACGAAGTTGATTAAAACTGTCAGCATCACGGACACTGATCATGCCCTTACCGTGGTCCGGGCTTCCGGGTGAGAATACGGTCTGCGTGACGTATATTTCAGTGCCATCCGCGCTATAGCAGGCATGGCCCTGAAACTGGCGCTCAGGTAGCGCACGAAAGCGCCCGGACTCCTGACCGGTAACCAGGTTAAAAAGAATACCTTCACTGCCGGGGCGGCGAGCCATCATCAGAGCCGAATGGCTCTCCTTACCTGCTGGATTAAGACATACGCCATGACCGCGAAATACCGTTTGCTCTGGGACGGCCGATTGATTACGGGATACGGAGGCAAACCCGGTCTGATCCTCAGATAGAACTGCTGAGCCCCAATATTCAATCTGCGTGTCTGACGATGCACCAGAAGACAACCCCATAGTCATCCCACGGAGTGGCAATAACACCGCGCTGCTTAACAAGCTTGCTTTAAGAAGCGTTCTTCTGGTTGTCATCTACTTGCCTGAATACGTAGCATGGCCATTCATAGCGCCTCAACAAAATCGATCAGTTGCTGTCGGGTATCTGCCGACATGGCTTCAAAGAGCGCACGCGCTTTCGTGGCTTCTCCGCCATGCCATAAAATCGCTTCTTCTACCGTTCGTGCGCGGCCATCATGTAAAAGCGACAATTCAGCACCCACGGTTTTCTGCAGGCCAATTCCCCATAAAGGAGCCGTTCGCCACTCAGAGCCCGACGCCTGAAAATCGGGCCTCTGATCCGCAAGCAAAGGCCCCATGTCGTGCAAAAGAAAATCGCTGTATGGCCAGATACGTTGATTCGCCAGATACGCTTCAGGCGCATTCTCTGAAGTAATAAAAGAAGGTTGATGGCACTGCTGGCAGCCAGCGAGGTTAAACGCCGCTTGGCCAGCGCTGTGTTTCTCTGTCAAACGAGCTGCCGGCGCTCCGGTATGGCGCAGAAACTCGACGACTAAATCTAATAAATCCGCAGGGATTTCGAAGCCATCCGCATTATTTCCATTTGGTTGCTGCTGGCACAGTGGCTGTTTATCTGTGCAAGGCTGCATCGGAAACAATGGATTTGAAATACCGATGTCATCTGCAAACGCTGCCGCCACGGTGATTTCCAGATCAGGACGATTGGCCTTCCAGCCAAAACGCCCTGGAACCGTAGATTGTTCCGAGACGCTCCACACCTGATTCACTCTGCCCGAAATACCATCGTTATTACTGTCGGCGGGATCTGCCAGAGCATCAATATCAGCCTGTTCAATTGCTGCAATGAGCCCCATACCAAACATACCCGGCGCCTGACGCAGGCTGAATAATGTTTCAGGGTGCAGTTCCCCATCGCTGAGTTGGCGTAAATCCAGTTGAGGCTCTCGCAACTCCACGACATGGCCATCGGGGTAGGTGTGCGAATGGTACTGCCAGTTAATTCTCAGGTCGGCCTCTGGCTTCAGGTCATCCGGACCGGGGGGCAATCCAAGCTGTGCCATCAAACCCGTTGCCTGTGTCTGAACCTGTTGGCCATAGGTAGGTTCAGGCACTGAGCCCAGTTGCGGTTCTTCGCCCGGAATGCTTAAACGCACAAAGGCGGTGAAAACCGCTTGGGTATTGTCGGCAGGTAATGTCCCGCGTCCGCCTTCAATATGGCAACCAAGACAACTGCGGGCATTAAACAATGGCCCCAGGCCATCACGCGCGGTTGTACTCGTCGGCGCCTTCACCCATGGCTGATGAGCCAATGCACGCCCTGCATAAAAATCGGCTTTCTGCGCATCCGTGAGCGGCGGCGCTGGCATATCAAAGCGTGTCAGGTGGGTTGCTGCGTAGGTTGCAGCACCGCCCGCCAGAACCTGCTGATTCAGCGTTTTACTGTCATCGCAGCCACACAGCAACATCAGAGAAGAAAGCCCTGAAATGCCAACCACTAACGTAAAAAGCCGGCGAAGTGCCGGCTTTTTATTTACCACGGCAGACTTACTCGTCACAGCTCGCAGTTGGGTCTTCAGTATCACAAGCTGAGGCTTCAGGGTCGACGACAACAGATCCGTCGATGCCTACTTTATCAGCGATATCAGCGATCAATGCTGATTGTGCGTTCAGGGCAATAATGGTCTGCGCCACCGCACTGCTCACTTCGGCATTTTCTTCCATGATCTGAACATCGAACGGAGAGCCCGCGCGAGCCTGAGTATCAATGGCGACATATTGAGTTTCAGTAGCCGACAGAGCAACGGCTATGTCAGCCGCCAGTTCTGCTTCGCCTGAGTCTTTCAGCCAGTCATCAATGCCGTATCCGTTCACAGCATTGGTGGTAATGTCATCAACACCATTCAGTGTGCTGTCATAGCCTGCATAGCGACCGTAGTAGCTGTTTGATACGCCTTCAGCGTTCAGCCAGATATCACGGTGTGTGTTATCAGAGAAGCATGAGTGCTCGTCTTCCTGAGAGTTTGCAGAGAAAGCGATCTGCATACGCTCACCGGCCAGCTCACCTTCAGACAGTGTACCCATACCGGTAAGAATCTCGGTCAGTTTCTGTTTAGCCTGAGCTTCGTTATTCACCGTAGTAAAGGCTGTACGGTAAGCGGCACCCGGTGCCCAACCATCGCGTACAGATTCCAGATCCGCGATCAGCTTATCGACCGCAACCTCAAGGAATTTATGACGACGGTGAGATTCAACGGTTGGATCGTACGCTGCATCGACGTTCTCATTCTCAGCGGCTTCGTCAGCATCATAGCTTGGCTGGAAGTCAGTGATCGGGCGATCACCGCCGGCTGCATAGAAAGAATTGTCTTCACCCGCATCTTCCTCATCGAACACTTTTACCGCATTGTTACGGTCAGTCCCGTCGGTAGTCTTGCCGTTGTCATTCAGATCCTGACCCCAGAGCAGGAACTCAATCGCATGGTACCCCGAGATAACATCATGCTCGTCTTCAGCTGAAGCGCTTACTTCAAGAAGTGCGGTATTAATCTCAATATCAGTGCGCGCGATGATATTGTCGGAATTATCGTAATCTTCGGCAGTGATCTCGTAGAGAGTTCCATCATCAGTGACGTTCTCGTCACCGACACGACCGCTGGAGCCTGATACTTCATTGTCCGTCACACCAATCTGGCTCGTACCGAAATCCGCGCTGACGTTCATTTCATCGTCGAGAACTTTCACATAATCAATCAGCGCTTCACCCAATGGCCATGCGTTGATCGCGCCTTCCGGACCGTCTTCACTGCTGTAGTCGGTTGAATCAATCGGGCTGTTACGGAAACGGTACACCTCAGTCTGGCCATACGGCTCACGCGCCACCAGCCAGGCACGCTTGGCCGCCTGCAGGTTTGCTTCACTCGGGTCCGCCCGGAAGTCAGCGAGCGCTGCTTTCAACGCTTGTGCGGTTGTAACTGAGTCAAAATAGGCTGCGTACGCAATATCCGCATTGGTCTCAAGTACCTTACCTACGTTTTCGAGGTTAAGGATATCTTCCGTGCTGCTGCTGTTGCTGCCTCCACAGGCAGCCAGTGTAAATCCGGCCGCGACAACGATCGCCAGTCGAGAAAGCTTCATAGGTTACTCCATCATCTGAGAGCCACTGGGGCTAGAAAAGTTGAAGTACATTAAACTCAATGCGAATTACTTTCAATAACAAATGTAAGCTAGTGTCATGATTTAAATCATTATCATCTGCTATCATCCGCGTACTCTGACCAACTGACTCAAATGGTTGTATTTTCTTGAGGTATCAACGGTGTGGCTTATGAAACTGAGCGTGCGACCCCTGGCTTTACTACTCCCTGCAACCCTGATTGCGTGTGGCGGAGGCAGCGGAGGATCTGGTGACTCTGATGCAGATTCAGGGTCAATCACTGAGGTTCAATTAGGTGACGCTCTGTTCCACGACACCAACCTCTCGCTGGAGCGGACGCAGGCCTGTTCGACCTGTCACGACCCGGACCATGCGTTCACAGATCCCTCGACCAATGGAAACGGTGATGTGCGCTCTGCATCGGTCGGCGACGACGGCATATCCCGTGGTGACAGAAATACCCCAACAGCGCTGTATTCAGCCAGTATTCCCGAGTTCACCTATGGGACTCACCAGCGCTTTAACAGCCCACAAGGCGACTACACAGGCTACATCGGTGGTCAGTTCTGGGATGGTCGTGCGGCAACGTTGGAAGATCAGGCAGGTGGCCCGCCTCTGAACCCTATTGAAATGAATCTGCCCGACAAAGCAACCGTCGTTGCGCGCCTGCGTGAAAACACCGACTATGAAGACGCCTTTACCGAACTGTACGGCACCAATATTTTTGATGATGTTGATGAAGCCTACAGCGCGATGACTCAGGCAATTGCTGCTTTTGAGCGCAGTCCTGAGATGTCACCCTTCACCTCAAAGTACGACAAATTTATTCGCGGTGACTATGAATACAGTCCGGTTTCCAAAGCCGCATTAGGTAAGGCACGCTTTTTCTCGCAGCAGTTTACCAACTGCGCAACCTGCCACCAGCTTCGCCCCAATGGCAATGAGGGCGAGACATTCAGTAATTACGAATTCCACAATATTGGCGTACCGGTGAACACCCGATTACGCACAGCAAATGGCAGCGATGAGGGCTTCACTGATACGGGTCTTGCTGCCATTGACGCTGTTTCAGACGAGCCTGATACAAGTGAGCTGGAGGGTAAGTTCCGGGTGCCTACCTTGCGCAATGTCGGCGTTACGGCGCCCTACATGCACAATGGAGTATTTCAGTCTCTGGATACCGTCATCCGCTTTTACGATCGCCACCTGGTAAGCTCAACCAATGACATAAACCCTGAAACCGGGATCGCCTGGGCGGCACCGGAAGTCGGCGAAAATATAAGCTTCACGGAACTACGTCAGGGCAACGCCCTGAGTGACAACGATATCGAAGGGCTGGTCTGTTTTCTTTATAGCCTGACCGACGAGCAATACGAGCATCTGCTTCCGGCAGATGCTGAAGAGTGCGGACTCTGATTGCCAGAGTCCGTTTTCATGATTAATTAAAGCCAGCGTATTTTACGGAACAACGCCAGCAAGCCGACGGCAATAGACCCCATCGCAGCGAGCAGAATAAAGTAACCATTCTCTATTTTTAACTCAGGGATGTACTCAAAGTTCATGCCGTAGAGCCCTGCCAGAAACCCGAGAGGCACAAAGATCGCAGTAATGACCGTGAGCACTTGCATAGTGCGGTTCAACTGATGCGAAGCAATCGAAATATAACCATCAATTAAATCACCGCTGATGCTGTAGAAAATTTCTGCAAGCGTATAAAGACGATCAAAACGATCATGAAGATCGGTAATGGCGTGCCCCATGGCGTCATCTTTACTGCTTAACGCGATGTAGTCGTCGCTGAGTAATTCATCGGTGATATTTTTGTGATAATTGAACAGGCGGCGCAGTTTTACCAGCCGCGTGCGATACGTAACAAGTTCACGCATCAGGTCATCGTTGCCATTGGTCATCAGCGCATCTTCGATGTCACTCAAACGCTCTTCAAACTTAAGCAAAGCGTCCAGGTACAATCCGGCCGACGTGTGCATAATTCTCAGTGCTAAAAATCCCGGCCCCTGTTTCAACAGGGCCGCCCCCTGATCACTGAAAAGTTTCTCAATACTCGCCGCCTGCTTAGGGTGGCGGGTAATCAGAAAATTATGACCGACAAAAAAGGCAATATTCTGAGAGTCATGCTCAAGCTCTGCATTGAAACTGGCGATACCGCGATACAAGACAAAGGTAAAGTCGTCGAACTCTTCCAGTTTAGGCGGATGACGATCACGCTGAGCATCCTGCACCGCTAATGTGTGCAAGCCCAATCGTTCAAGCAGCTTACGTTCGCCGGAGGTGTCTTCTTCCTGAACATCCAGCCAGAACTTACCTTCGCGGTTTCGCTGCCACTCAATCAATAATTCAGAACCACCGGTGCGGATAGAACCGTCACTGCTCTCAAGCATACATCTGATCATAATGTTTCCTGTCTTTATTCTTTCGGTCAGAACAATCGATGCTGCTGCCCGGCTTCCTGATCAAAATTATGTCCAGTGAACTGAAAGATAGAATCAGCCACTGGTTTAAGTTGTTTTTCCAGATAGTGGTGATAGTCGATCGCAGACTGCCTTACCTCTACTGGCTCTGGCCCGTTAACTGTCATGATGTAACTGATCCACCCACCTCGTTCCTGATATCTCGGTGGACGTCTCTGGGTTTGCAGCCAACGATCCATAACCGCCGCCGCTTTTGCATGCGGCGGCCTGCTTTTCTGGTAGTGCGGCAGAGGCCGTCTCAGACGCTTACGATATATCAGCAAGTCATCTGTCTGGCCATCAAAAAGTGCGCTCACCTGCCCCTTTAACCATTGCCCCCAGGGTTCTCCACAGAACACCCGGCGATACAGTTCTTTCTGAAACTCTCGTGCCAGCGGCGTCCAATCGCTGCGCACCGCCTCCAACCCCTTAAACACCAGACGGTCGTCGTTTGCGTTAATGCCGGCGTAACGTTTTTTACTGCCCGTTTCAGCACCACGGATTGCTGGCATAAAAAACAGCCGGTAATGCGTTTCGTACTCAAGTTCCAGATAGCTTTTGAGCCCGAATTCGTTGTTCAGTTCAATAGAAAGCCACTGGTTAATATCTTCTGCGAGTTGATGCCCCAGCGTGTCGGCGTCCTGGTCACTGAGCTCCTGATCTACCCAAACAAAAACAGAGTCCGTATCACCATAGATAACCTGATACCCCTGCTCGGCGATATACGCGGTTGTGCGCTGAATAATGTCATGTCCACGCTTCGTAATAGAAGCCGATAACCTCGTATCGTAAAAACGACACCCCTCTGAACCCAGCACGCCATAGCAGGACGCCATGATGATTTTGATCGCTTGCGACAAGGGTTTATTGCCCTGCTGCTTGGCGCCTTCACGCAACTCACCCAGATGGCGGATCAGATCGGGCAGGATATGTTCATGACGGTGAAATACACCCCCGAAATAGCCCGGTACGGTTTCCTCTTCAGCCGCATGTTCAGCAGAAATCAGGCCCGCAGGGTCAATGCAGAATGTACGAATAATCGAGGGATACAGACTTTTGAAATCCAGAACCAGTACATGGCGGAACAACCCCGGCTGAGAATCCATAACATACCCACCCGGACTTTTTTCGGCGCTGTAGCCATCGCCCATATTGGGCGCTACCCAGCCAGCCCGATGCAAACGCGGCAGGTACATGTATTCGAAAGCCGCAACCGATCCTCCCATCCGGTCCATAAGCAGTCCGGTCATGCGCGAGCGTTCGATCAGAAAATTAAACAGATCGGTATGTTCAAAGATACGCCAGACCAATTCGCAGTCTTTCAGGTTGTAGGCCGCCAGTGCCTGTTTATCTTCTACAAATAAACGCTCAATATCACCACCGCGCTCTTCACCATGCAGGAGTTTTCCTTCCCCCAGTAATTGATCCGCGACATCATCAAGAGCAAAACTGTCAAACTGCCAGGTCGCTGTTCTCAGACATTCGATGCCATCCAGTATCACGCGCCCCGGCGTGTGCAGAAAAATACGATCTGGATTTTGTGCAGATTGACGCCAGTCCAGTAAGCTGCCATCGCGCCCCAGGGCAAAAGGAATATCGTGCTCAGCAAACTTACGCCTGAGAAACGCCATATCAAACTGAATGAAATTCCAGCCAATCAGTACGTCAGGGTCATATGCAGCGATGACCTCCAGAAAGCGTGTTAATAGGGCCGGCTCATCTGCGACGGCTTCATAACTATCGCCTTCCTGGTCACTGATCATAAGAACGTGCGAAAACTCAGGCGCATAAAACGCGATAGAGAATAACCGGTCGGGTTCATCGGTGCGCGGGAATGAGGTTTCAATATCGACTGACAGATAGCGTAGATCCGGGCGGTAGTCACCAGGCGTCAATTGCACATCGGTCGCTGACTGCCAGCAGGAAGCAACCGTCAGGTTGTCACCTGAGCGCCATTGTCCACCGTGGATTCTGGCCGACCCGGCGATAAAACGCTCCATCAGATAACGATCGGTTGGGCGGATATCCAGCTCATACACGTCTACTTTCTGATCCTTCAGAACATCCCGCCAGCGATAGAGATAGGATGAAGGAAGATAACAGGCCACGGCCGGCTCTTTATTAAAAAGCTTCAGTCCGACTTCTCGCAGAGTGACCGGCCAACCCAGTGCCGCAATGACTTCCTGAGCACGCACGACGTGTTGCGCCGGGATAAAGCATACGCACGGTTGTTCTATGCAGGTGCGGACAGCTCCCTCGGGAGTCGACCACCAGAATGTCAGCTGTGTTTTATCCCCCTCATCCTGCCAGCGGCTGCTGAGAAGAAACGCGGGGAGCGGTGTGGAGAGCAATGTCAGAACCAGTGCCTATACTGAGAGCATCAAAGTGTATTTCAGGAGTCACTGCATGACCACACCTCAAATCAGTCAGGACCCAATGTATCTGATGCTACGCGACGATAACGTTGCTGGTTTCAATCAGGCACGGGAGTCCGGGCAGTCCTGTGATCTTACCGGGTGTGATCTGCGTGGACTGGACCTGCGTAAACTCAACGTGTCAGGCATGGACCTGACCGATACGTATTTCCGCGGCTCAGATTTGCGCGGTATCGACTTTCGCGGTTGCCAGATGGGTGGCGCCAGCCTCGCCGATGCCAAAATCAGCGGCTGTTATTTCCCGCCCGAACTGAGCGCCGAGGAGATCCGCTTATCGGTAACAATGGGGACGCGCCTGCGTCACCCGAGCAATATGTGACTCAGTTATCACTGAGCGCTTGAGGCTGCTTACATCTCAGCCGAATCGGGTAAAGTAGTGTCATCAGCAATTGCTCACAGAAGCAAGAGAGGCACCATGTATCAGAATGGAACTGAACCCGCGACAGGATTTGAAGCGAACTCCCCCCGGCTTCAGCAACTCGCCAGAGAGATGCTGCAAGGCTTCACTTACACGCAGAATGCAGTCACTTTCGAGTCTGTGGATGACCTCTATGAGCATTTTGATGAAGACACCCTGTTCCTGGTTAAAGATGGCATTATCGACATCTGCTGTAATGAAAACACGCTGTTTTCGTGCGAAGAAGGCGACCTGATCGGTATCAGCCAATCGTTTCATTTGCCGTCTCCTACTCTGACAACCGACGGCTACGTTGAACTGCAGCCCATCAATCGCGACGATTTTCTACTGCATATCTACAACGACAAACGCCGCCAGCACTGCTGGAGCCATTACCTGGTTACTCTGAATTCATTGCTGACCGAACGTCTGGGCGCCATGTCGAAAGAGCAGCTCAAGCCCGCGGCCGGATTCCTTAACTTCTCAGCGGGCGACACCATCATTCAGCAAGGCGACGATGCTGACATGGTATACACCATCATCAGCGGTAACGCCGATGTCATTGTCGATGGCGTGTCTGTAGGAGAACTGGGAGAGGACGAAGTATTCGGCGCTATGGCCGTATTCACCGGAGAGAAACGGTCAGCCTCTATCATAGCGTCAACGGCATGTACCGTAATGGCGGTGCCACAGCAGGACTTTACCGTCTTGATTGAAGCGCAACCCCAGGCTGCGGTGAACCTGATCGAAAACCTGGCGCGACGCATTAATATGATGAACCAGCAGGTATTAGAACAGCACTGATCGCTACACCAGAATCGTAAAATTGCTCTTTGACACACTCTTTACAAAACTAAATGATAATTATTATTGACTGCATTTAGATCCTACCCTAGTATGAATCCTGTCGCTGGCTCATCACCAGCGATGTTCAGCATTCTGACATGGTCTGAATGATGATCTCTCTCATCACTGGCCGAGAGGCCAGGCTAATCACGGTTGCTTTGCCCCTCTATCTTTTCACGAAGAGTCGAGGGGCGTTTTTTTGCCCGCTTGTCAGAACGACTTGCTAGAATAGTCCTCCGGTTTTCATACCCCGCAAGGCAATACCTTTGCGGCATTGCTTACGATCAAGAGAAGTAACAGGACGCACCGTGCCAGCCATCTGCAAAGATTCCGACCTACAAGAAGGCCAGTCCCGTGGATTCGAACTCGACGGCCATTCTTTTTTTGTCGTCCGCCAGCAGGGCAAGGTATACGCCTACCGCAATCACTGCCCTCACCTTGGGGTAAACCTGGAATGGATGCCCGATCAGTTTCTGGATTCTGACGGCCGATTAATTCAATGTGCGATGCACGGTGCACTGTTTCTGATTGAGAGTGGCTATTGCGTATCCGGCCCCTGCACTGGCCAATCTCTCACACCGCTCGCCTGCGAAGTACGCGACGAAGGTATTTGGGTCGATCTCTGATCAGCAATGTAAAATTTATCAGAGTACGAGGGGCAATAGTCCACTGACCTCGAGGCCGGAGTCATCTTTTGCGAAGGTAACCTTCGCCGCCATCACTTCAACCCCCGACGCCATAACCTCACGCAATGTCTGTGCGTACTTCGAGTCGATGTGTTCCGCAACGGTGACTTCACGGATGCCTTCGTGCGGCACGCAAAACAGCAATACAGCCCTATCCCCCTCTTCTTTCAGAGCCTGCAGCCGAAGCAAGTGCTTACGTCCGCGATCAGTCACAGCATCAGGAAAGCACCCAAGACCATTGTCTTCCTCCAGTAAAGTGACGCTTTTCACTTCAATCCAGCAGCGACGACCGTCGTCGAGAAGCTGACAGAAGTCGAGTCGACCATCTTCAACTTTCGGCTCCCGCTGAAGCGACTCGTAATCATCGAAGCTCTCTATTTCTCGGGCCTCAAGCGCCTCTCCGATAATTTGATTGGGCCGCGCCGTGTTTACGCACACACGGTATTTACTATCGACTTCGACCCACTCCCAGGTGTATCGGTATTTTCGCTTCGGGTTCGCGCTGTCCGATATCCAGACCTTACTCCCCGGTTCAGCGCAGCGTTTCATCGATCCTGTGTTTGGGCAGTGCACTGTTATTTCAGACCCGTCCTGCAAGCGCACATCCGCGAGAAAACGTTTGTATCGATTGATAAGAGTTCCTTCGATCAGGGGCAATTCATACTTCATTATTTGTCCCCTCGGTTTTGTGCTGCATCAGCGACATAAGCAGGCAACCAGTCTGCCAGACGGCCCACCGCTTCTTTTAAACGCTCAATGCGTGTCGTGAACGCAAAGCGCACATGCTCGCCAGCACGATGATCACCGAAATCCACGCCCGGAGTAATCGCAACCCCTGTTTCTCGCAGAAGCTGAGCGCAGAACGACAGGCTGTCATCGGTAAAATCGCTCGCATCGGCGTACACGTAAAAAGCCCCCTCTGGCACAACGGGCACCTTAAAACCTAGTTCAGGTAACGCGCTGAGTAAGTAGTCACGACGCTCGTGCAATATCTGCCGACGTTCCTCCAGTGTCGCCATCACCTCAGGCGAAAAGGCAGCCATAGCGGCATACTGCGCTGGTGTAGACGGTGCCAGAAATAGATTCTGGGCGAGAGTATCAAGCACGGGAACGAGTGATTCAGGCACCACAGCCCAACCCAAGCGCCAGCCAGTCATGCCAAAAAACTTAGAAAAACTGTTCAGCTCAACGGCGTCATCAGCGACCGACAATACGGTTTCTGCACCGCCTTTGACCTCGCCCTCCGCAAAATTCAGCCCCTGATAAATCTCATCAACCCAGAGTTCACCACCTTGCCTGCTAACGGCCTGCGAGAGTTGTAAGAGTTCATCTGTCGACAGAACCGCACCGGTAGGGTTTGCCGGGCTGGCCACCAGGGCAGCGCGTGTCGATGGTTGCCAGTGTGCTTCAATATCAGCGGCAGTCAGTTGGTATTTCTGATCCGGGCCTGCCGCAATCAATTGACCATGAGCTTCAAAGACCCGCGCAAAGTGGCGATTACAAGGGTATCCTGGATCTGCCAGCATAAGCTGATCACCCGGATTCAGCCGCGCTGCCGTGAGCAACAACAGAGCCCCGGATGCGCCCGGCGTCAGGACGACACGTGAGGGTGAGACCTCTACATCAAAGCGCGAGCGGTAATATCCGGCGATTTTTTCGCGCAGCTCTGGCAAGCCCAATGCAGGGGTGTAGCCCGTCTTTCCGGCCCTGAGAGCGGCAATGCCCGCTTCGGTCACCTGTTCCGGTGTTGAGAAGTCCGGCTCTCCCACTTCCAGGTGGATAATATCGCGTCCTTCAGCCTGCATTGCCTGAGCCTCGGCCAGAATGGCCATGACTTGAAACGGCTTAATCTCGCCACTTCTTTTCGAAGTTAATGACATAGTTCTCAAATTCTTGAAGGTTTATGGGCTATTGTGCCAGATTAGGTGTTGGCACAGCAGGATACGAACATACAAATGAGCACATAAAAGTATTGGCGCTGGCGATGTTATCTGATAGTTTCCCGGCCTTGTATTTTTTGCGCGTCTGATGCATAGCTCAGAATGCGCTGATGCGTGACTATTATTTGAACAGGTGAGGCACAAGAGAAATGCCGCAAGAGAAAAAAGAATTTGCCCTGTCTGACTTTACTCCATACGACCTGAAAGATGGCGAGGAGTATATGAATGAAGCGCAACAGGAACACTTCCGCAATATTCTGCGTAACTGGCGCCAGGAATTGATGGAAGAAGTCGACCGCACGAAAGAGCACATGCAGACCGAACTCAACAACTACGCTGACCCGAACGACCGTGCCAGCCAGGAAGAAGAGTTCAACCTGGAGCTGCGTACACGTGATCGCGAGCGGAAGCTGCTGAAGAAAATTGAGAAGACCATTGATCTGATCGATAAAGACGACTACGGCTACTGTGAAGCCTGTGGTGTCGAAATCGGTATTCGTCGTCTCGAAGCCCGCCCGACCGCTGACCTCTGTATCGACTGCAAAACACTTGCAGAGATCAAGGAAAAGCAACTCGGCGTATAAGCTCCGGCGCTTTAATACAGTGACCGACAGGCAGGTTAACCTGCCTGTCGGAACACAAATATGACAGACTATATCGGGCGCTTTGCCCCCTCTCCAACCGGGCCTCTGCACTTTGGCTCTCTGCTGGCCGCACTTGCCAGTTATCTGGACGCACGACATTGCCGGGGGCAGTGGCTGGTCCGCATCGAAGACCTCGACCCTCCCCGCGAAGACCCGACGGCTACCGCCGAAATCCTGCGTATTCTTGATGCCTATGGCCTGCACTGGGACGGTGACGTCGTTTACCAGAGCCAGCGTGGTGAACTCTATCAGTCCGCTCTGGATAAACTTCGCGATCAGGGCGATGCTTTTCCTTGTGCCTGTTCACGTAAACAGCTCGGAGGAGAACTTCACCTGGGAGTCTGTCCTCCCCCTGCGAGCCATGATTTCGCCTGGCGCTACCTGTGCCCCGGCGGCGTCACCGCATTGCATGATGGCCTACAGGCCGACCATCGCTATGACCTCGCGGATGAAATTGGTGATTTCGTGATCCGCCGCCGCGATGGCTTCTGGTCATACCAGCTTGCCGTTGTTGTCGATGACGCCGCACAGGAAATTACCCACGTTGTACGCGGCATTGATCTCATCGATTCCACGGTTCGTCAGTATCTGCTGCAACAGGCGCTATCCCTGAAAGTCCCGCAATACAGCCATATTCCCGTAGCGGTAGAACAGAACGGGCAAAAACTGAGCAAACAGAATCTGGCCCTGCCTCTGTCAGGCGAACACATCAGTGAAACAATGTGGCAAGCGTTGCATTGGTTACGCCAGTCGCCTCCGCGGGCATTGCTTGGGGCGCCCGCGAGCGAACTTTTACACTGGGCCGTCCGCCACTGGAACGTAGCCCCATTGAAAGGGCAGACATCAATGCCTGCGCCCGGGCCATTTCAACGCACATAATCGATGCCTGGTGTGCTAATCTCTGGGCAACCAAACACCCAGAGCACTAAATGTACGATTATCGCCTCAGTCTGCTGATGCTGGTAGGCATCTACCTTATCTCTCCAGTCATGATGGACTGGTGGCTCGATGACCGAGCCGCCTGGTATCGTCCATTTGGAATCTGGGCGCTTCTGATTGCTCTCTACATCTGGTTCAACAGCAAGCAGAAGGACAACGATGACGTTTAGCCTTGGTCAGCTGGCGCTTCTCGGCGTTGGCTATCTGTTTTCTCTTTTTCTCGCGGCATACGCCGTCGAGCGTAACTGGCTACCACGCAGCTGGGTTCGCCACCCTCTTGTGTATGTTCTGTCTCTCGGGGTTTACGCCAGTGCCTGGGCTTTCTATGGCTCGGTAGGCCTCGCCAACCAGTACGGTTACGGTTTTCTCGCTTACTACATGGGGATTTCCGGGGCGTTCGTGATGTCCCCGATTCTGCTGAAGCCAATTTTACAGATTACGCGGACGTATCAGCTCAGCTCACTCGCTGATTTATTGGCGTTCCGTTACCGGTCGCGATGGGCTGGAATCTCCGTGTCGCTGATCATGCTGGCGGTAGTGATTCCTATGCTGACGCTGCAGATCACAGCCATCGGTGACACCTTGTACCTGCTTAACCGCGAGTGGCCGGTTGAGAATCTGGCGCTGGCGTACTGCCTGATCATGATTCTGTTCGCCATTCTGTTTGGCGCCAGACACGTATCTCCGCGCGAGAAGCACGAAGGCCTGGTATTTGCGATTGCCTTTGAGTCCGTTCTGAAACTGGTCGCTATTCTTGTGCTAGGTGGTGTTGTACTGTTTGGCGTATTCCCCGAAGTCGGCGGTCTGGAGCAATGGTTATCAGACAACCAGGCTCAGCTCGCCCGCGAGCAAGTGCGTTTGCAAGATGGCCCGTGGCGAACGCTTCTGCTGATGTTCTTTGCCGCCGCTGTCGCCATGCCCCACATGTTCCACATGGCGTTCACCGAGAACAACAACCCCGGCGCCCTGAAACACGCCAGCTGGGGATTCCCGCTTTTCCTGCTGATCATGAGCCTGTCGGTGCCGCCTATTCTGTGGGCCGGTTACTATCTGAATGTTGACAGCGATCCGTCCTACTTTGCTCTGGGTATCGGCCTGGCGCTGGAATCTGAATTCCTGACTGTGATGATTTTCGTCGGTGGTCTGGCCGCCGCATCAGGCATCATCATTGTGACCACCCTGTCGACGGCGGCGATGTTTCTGAACCACCTGGTGCTGCCTATTTATAAACCCGCACCACGCTACGATTTCTATCGCTGGCTGCTGTGGATGCGTCGCTCGCTGATCGGGGTCATCCTGTTACTGGCGTACGGTTTTTACCGCATCGTTGGCTCTGATCTCGACCTCAGCCAACTGGGTATTCTCGGGTTCGTTGCCTGCTCACAATTTCTGCCCGGTATCCTCGGACTACTCTACTGGCCGCAGTCCAACCGCAAAGGTTTTATCTCGGGTCTGGTGGTCGGCACCATCACCTGGATCTACGGTCTGTTATTACCGTTCTGCGAGCTGGCACTGGGCTGGGAGATTCCGTTCTTCCTGCCACCGACGGATGAAGGCAACTGGCACTTATCTGCCATAACAGCGATCGGTATCAACTTTCTGTTGTTTGTCATTATCAGTCTGAGTACCAAACGCAGCGCCGAAGAGCAGTCCGCAGCGGATGCCTGCTCTATCGATAACGTATCACGACCCTCGCGCCTGCCTCTGCAGGCGGTCAATACCAATGAAGTGATTAACGCTCTGACGCCGTCATTGGGCCGTTACGTTGCTGAACGCGAAGTCTATCAGGCGTTAGATGATCTGGAGCTGCCTTCTTACGAAGACCGGCCGTACGCGTTGCGTCGCCTGCGCGCCCGACTTGAAGCTAACCTCTCAGGTTTGATGGGCCCAACGGTTGCTCACGATCTGGTGAACCGCTATCTGCCGTTCCAGAAAGACGTTGAGCTGACCGAAGACATCTTTCAGCTTGAGCAACGCCTTGAAGGTTTCCACAGCCGACTGGGCGGCCTTGCCAGTGAGCTGGATAACCTGCGTCGCTATCACCGCGAGACGCTCGAACGACTGCCCATGGGGGTCTGCTCGCTGGCACCGGATGGTGAAGTGCTGATGTGGAATCAGGTAATGTCGCAGCTTACCGGTACCGAATCCCGCGAAGTGACTGGCTCGCACGTCAGCCGCTTGCCTGCGCCCTGGGGGCCGATGCTGACCGATTTTCTGACCAGCCACGCCATGCATAAACACAAGCACCGGGTCGATAGTGCGGGGCGCCCGCGCTGGTTCGGAATGCACAAAGCAGTATTGCAACCAAGTGGAAGCCAGCCCGGCGGCACAGTGATTCTGCTTGAAGACCAGACTGAAACCCAGCTCCTTGAAGAAGAACTGATGCACAGCGAGCGCCTGGCGTCGATTGGTCGGCTTGCCGCCGGTGTCGCCCACGAAATCGGCAACCCCATCACCGGCATCGACTGTCTCGCGCAAAGTATGCGTTACGAAACAGACAATCCAGAGCTACTGGAAATGGCCGATCAGATTCAGGAACAGACCAAACGTGTTACGCGAATCGTGCAATCACTGATGAACTTCTCTCATGCAGGGCATCACAGCACAGAACACGAACCGGTCGATACAACCTACTGCATCAACGAAGCCATCCAGCTTCTTAAACTGAGCAAACGCAGCCAGGACATCAACTTCATCAATGACTGTCCGCCCGAACTGATGACGCTTGGGGACGCCCAGCGCTTGGTACAGGTATTCGTAAACCTGCTGGGCAATGCGCGCGATGCCTCTGAGGTTGGTGGCACCATCTGGGTACAGGGTGACCTGGATGAGCAGCAGATAAGAATCCGGGTGATCGACGACGGCCACGGCATTCCTGCGGAAACGCTCGATCATATTTTCGAGCCATTTTTTACCACAAAAGACGTGGGTAAAGGGACGGGACTGGGACTATCACTGGTCTACAGCATCATTGAAGAGCACTATGGCCATATCGCAATCGACAGCCCATTGGCCAGCGGACGTGGAACCTGTGTTACAGTCAGTCTTCCACGTTGTGAACAACCTGAGTTAACGGATCACCATTCATGAGTCATATTCTGGTCGTAGAAGACGAAGCTATTATCCGCAACGCGGTGCGTCGCCTGTTAACTCGCCATAACCATGAAGTGACCGAAGCAGACTCCGTCGACGCTGCAAAAGCGCTCGACCTGACCAGCTACGACATGATCATCAGCGACCTGCGACTGCCCGGTGGCCACGGCACAGACCTCATTGAACTTGCCAGTAAAGTGCCCGTTCTGATCATGACCAGCTACGCCAGCCTGCGCTCTGCCGTCGATGCCATGAAACTCGGCGCGGTCGATTACATCGCCAAGCCCTTTGATCACGACGAAATGATTCAGGCAGTTGAACGTATCCTGGCGATGCGTACAGAGACAACTGACGCAGTTGCCGACCCGCACGACGATCTGCCCGAGCCAGTACCTTCCTCTAAAACCGGAATTATAGGCAGCTGCGAGCCGATGCAGTTGTTATTCCGCAAGATTGCCAAAGTCGCCCCGACTGATGCCACTGTGCTTATCCAGGGCGAGTCCGGTACCGGTAAAGAGCTGGTTGCGAAAGCGATCCATAATCAAAGCCGACGTGCCGACAAACCACTGATTTCAGTAAACTGTGCGGCCATTCCTGAAACTCTGATCGAGTCGGAACTCTTTGGTCACGAGAAAGGTGCATTTACCGGTGCAACGGCACAGCGCCAGGGTCTGGTTGAAGCTGCCGATGGCGGCACCCTGTTTCTGGATGAAATCGGCGAACTGCCTCTGGAAGCACAGGCTCGCCTGCTACGCGTTCTACAGGAGGGCGAGATCCGTCGTGTCGGCTCCGTGCAAAGCCAGAAAGTGAATGTCCGCCTTGTTGCCGCTACACACCGCAACCTGAAAGAACTCTCCTCGCAGGGTGAATTCCGTGAAGACCTCTACTACCGTCTGAATGTTATGGAGCTGCACCTGCCGCCGTTGCGAGACCGAGGTGAAGATGTCATTGAGATTGCTGTAGCTATGCTGGCTCGCGCCTGCGAAAAGATGGCGACGGCCCCAATGCGCTTTAACGATGCCTCACTGAAAGCCATTCGTGATTACCACTGGCCCGGCAATGTACGCGAGCTTGAGAACGCAGTAGAGCGCTCCGTTATCCTTGCTGAATCCGACGAGGTCGAGCCCGATCTGCTGGGCATTGAAGTCAGCCCCGACCGTTACATCAGCGATTCCATGCGTAACAGTCTTGTCGAAGACAACCCCTACCAGCCCACAGACCAGAACGACGAGCAACAGGGGGACCTGTCGCTGGACGATTACTTTGTGCACTTCGTGCTCGAAAACGAAGCCTCAATGACCGAGACCGAACTGGCGAAAAAGCTCGGTATCTCACGTAAATCACTGTGGGAACGCCGGCAACGCCTGGGTATTCCACGCAAAAAGGGTGGCCGCTGATTCCAGCTCGGCCACTCCTGCTGTCAGCCCTTACCGTTACACACTCCTCTCGAGACAGCCTTCTTCCCTTTCTGTTACGCACGTAACGAATCCAGTTACAGAGTGTTACTCAGGTATCAAATCTGTTACCGAATGGCTCACAGTTAGTAACACTTTAGTCTAACTGTCTATAATTATAGACAGGTGTAATTTCATAACTCATTGATTTTTAAGTGATTTTTATTTTTGGCACGGCTTTCGCTTTATAGACAGTACTGAGCTGGTGTCCATCAATAAAAATAACAAAGAGACACTGCCGGTAAGCGGGAGGCGCACAAATAACAATAATAAAGCGCCGGAAATTCCCAACCTCATAACAAAAACGACAATGGCCACCATTGTTAGTTTCGAATGAGCAGAGACATAACAACAATAAAAACAGAAGCTCTGCCTATTCAAAACGACGATGATACCTGTGGCAGCACAGAATAATAAGAATAACGCCCCTGAAGAGCCGCATAAGCGGCTTTTTTATTGTCTGTTCGTCAGACATCAGCCTCTGGCCCAGCAATCATTCCCGATCGGTAACGTCTTTGTTACCCCTACCTCAAGCCTTCGACTAAAGTGTTACCCCCACTCACCCAACTGTTACCAATAGACATATGTCAGCGTAATGTTACGTAACACTTTCTGTAAAAATGCGCCTACCACACATCACCAAAAAACATAACCCATTGAAAAATATAGGTTTTTAAAAATTGGCACGGTCTTGGCATTATTTTACATACAGCAGGACGACACCAATAAAAATAACAAAGTCGAACTGCGGGGCTTGCTGCTGAAACGCAAACAATAAAAATAATCAGCAAGCCCGGTGAAGAACCCCTTCACAAACAATAAGAAGTACGGAAGAACAGAGAAAAATAAGACAGTTGGGCCGCTAACAATAAAAATAACAGAGGCGTCCAAACAAAGACTGCAGAAAGAATCCAAGAAGCCGCACCTGCGGCTTTTTTATTGCCTGAAATTCGCCCTACCCGATTCGACCTCTTCATAACCTCTCGACGGTTTACTCTTCAGTGGCATCCGGCGTAAGGCTGATTGAACATTTACTCAGTGTTACGTTTCCTGAAGTTTGTTACCTGTGGGTTACACAATCCGTAATCTTTCGTAACACTTCGGCCCACAGCACAACTCAAAAACCGGGGCAATGAAACATAAGCTATTGATATATATAGGTTTTTAAAAGTTGGCACACCATTCGCTTTATATTCATCAGAGAGCAACGCAAACTATAAAAATAACAAATGCGACGCCTCAGCAAGATCTCAGAACGAAGCGCACCAATAAAAATAACAAAGTGCTTCCAACGGGATCGGGTAGAGAAGAAGGGCCAACAATAAAAATAACAAAGGCCTGGGTGACAAATGTTTTGAATGCGCATTGAGCGCCGACAACAACAATAAAAAATGAGGCAGGGGATGCCCATTCAAAACATCTGTCGACATGGTTGCTGGGCATAACAATAACAACATCCGGCACAACCGACTCAGAAAGCCGCACTGGCCCCAATCAGTGCGGCTTTTTCTTTGCCTGTTACCTACCCCTCCGGGCCAGCTTCAACTGTTTACTTTGTGTCCGCTCCGGCTTAGCTGTAAACTCGCTCGCAGATTAACCAGAGAACCACTTCTATCGTGACCCTGATCAACCGAGTCAAAAAGCTGTTCAGCCAGAAAGTCGCTGCCGATGACGTACAGCTGCGTGTGATTCCGCGCGACGAGCATTCTATTTCCCGCACAAACATCAGTGAGGCTGCGCTTAAGGTCCTCTATCGACTGCGTAAAGCAGGCTACGGTGCGTACCTTGTGGGTGGCGGTGTCCGCGATAACCTTCTGGGTTTGTCACCTAAAGATTTCGATGTGTCGACCGATGCGACGCCTGAACAGGTCAATGCTCTGTTCCGCAACTCTCGCCTGATCGGTCGCCGTTTTAAGCTGGTTCATGTGGTGTTTGGCCGCGAAGTGATTGAGGTCGCGACCTTCCGTGCTCCACCTTCTGAAGAGCACTCAGACAAAGTATCCCGTCAGGGCGACCAGGGCATGATCCTGCGAGATAACGTTTACGGTAACAAAGATGAAGACGCCATGCGCCGCGACTTCACCATTAATGCTCTGTACTACAACATTGATGATTTCAGCGTGCACTCCTACGCTGGCGGCTGGGACGACCTGAAGGCAAAACAGATCCGTCTGATCGGAGACCCGGCGACACGTTACCGCGAAGACCCGGTACGCATGCTGCGAGCTATCCGCTTTGCGGTAAAACTCGGCTTTGATATCGAAGCCAACACAGCGGCGCCAATTCGCGACATGGCGCCGCTGATGACTCAGATTCCTGCAGCACGCCTGTTTGAAGAGTCACTGAAGCTTATTCTGGCGGGTAACGCACTGGATACTGTGCGTATGCTGCGTGACTACCACCTGTTCGAACCTCTGTTCCCGTCTGCAGAGCAACGTATGCAGGAAGACGATTACGCCGTGTCTCTCATTGAGAACACCATGCGTAACACCGATGCCCGCATCCAGGCGGGTAAGTCAGTAACACCTTATTTCTTCCTCGCAGCCTTGCTCTGGCCACAACTGAATAAAGTGCGTCAGAAGTACGAAGACGACGGCATGGCGCCGCATCCGGCCATTCAGAAGGCTGCCGATAAAGTGCTCCAGGAACAGGTGAAAGCAACAGCGATTCCTAAGCGTTTCTCGATCCCGATGCGTGAGATCTGGGAGATGCAGCTGCGCCTGCCAAAAACACGTAGCCGCAAGGCTGCCGAGCTGACCCAGCATCCGCGCTTCCGTGCCGCCTACGACTTCCTGCTATTACGTCAGCAGTCCGGTGAAGATCTGCAGGAGCTGTGTGACTTCTGGACCGACATCCAGAAAGATCATCCACCGGCAGCCAGTCGTTCGCACGACAGACGCAACGATGGTGCAGGCGAACGTAATGATGGCCAGCGTCGCCGCCGTCCACGTCGTCGCCGCAACGGCAATAACAACCGTAGCTGACCCCAATGACCACGGTTTATATCGGGCTTGGGGCCAACATTGACGGGCCCATCGAGCAGATTCATATCGCCCTGCAAACACTGAAAGAACTGCCAGAGACTCAGCTCCATCGGTGTTCTTCTCTTTATGGCAGCGCACCGCTCGGCCCTGAAGATCAGCCCGACTATGTGAATGCAGTCGCCGAACTTGAAACCGGGCTCTCCCCTATGGATCTCCTCGATGCTTTACAGGCGATCGAAAAGACCCAGGGCCGGGTAAAGCAGCGCCACTGGGGTGAGCGCTGTATTGACCTCGACATTCTTCTGTACGGTGATGAAACACTGAGTTCAGAACGCCTCAACCTCCCGCACCACGAAATGAAGAACCGGTCGTTCGTCGTTACTCCATTGCTTGAGATCGCGCCGGATCTCGTCCTTCCTGACGGGCAACCGCTCTGTCAGATTGAGCCTGAATTTGATGGCGATCTGCACAAGCTGCAATCGCCCGTTATTGACTTATAACCCACAATCCGCACCATACGCCCATAACCCGCGTATCGGGATTACCGGAGAATAAACAGCATGAGCGCTATCAGCATCCGCACGTTACAAAGCATGAAAGACAAAGGTCAGAAGTTTTCTGTACTGACCGCGTACGATGCCACCTTCGCCCAACTGGCCGCCGACGCAGGTGTTGAGGCCCTGCTGGTTGGTGATTCACTCGGTAACGTTATTCAGGGGCAGACCAGCACGATTCCTGTGACCCTCGAAGAAATGGTTTATCACACCGCGGCCGTGGCACGCGGCAACGCCCGTGCAGAACGTCAGGCACTTATTATGACCGACCTGCCATTTATGACTTATGGTGATATTGCGACAGGCGTAGCAAGCGCACGTGCTGTCATGCAGGCGGGTGCCCACATGGTGAAGGTCGAAGGTGATGACTGGCTGGTGCCTCTTGTCGAAAGCCTGGCACGTCAGGGAGTTCCTGTATGCGCACACCTAGGCCTGACACCGCAAGCTGTGAACAAAATGGGCGGTTATCGCGTTCAGGGCCGCGAAGAAGAAAAAGCCGATGCCATGGTCGCGCACTCCATTGCTCTGGCAGAAGCCGGGGCTGATATTATCCTGCTTGAATGTGTTCCAAGCCCTCTTGCGAAGCGCATCACCGAAGCAGTGAATGTTCCTGTTGTCGGCATTGGTGCGGGTTCAGACACGGATGCTCAGGTGCTGGTGTGTTACGACATGCTCGGCCTCAATACTCAGCACATTCCTAAGTTTGTTAAGAACTACATGACCGATGGCCGTACTGTGCCCGAAGCCATCAAATCCTACGCCGATGAAGTTCGCGATGGCAGCTTCCCCGCTCCAGAACACGGATTTGATGCATGATTACAGTTCATACGATTGCTGAACTGCGGGAACACGTCCGCAACGCTCGTATGAGCGGAAAACGTATTGGCTTTGTGCCGACGATGGGTAACCTGCATGCCGGCCACATCAGCCTGGTAGATCGAGCCAACGACGAGACCGACTACGTCGTCAGCAGCATCTTTGTGAATCCGCTGCAGTTCAACGACAAAACTGACCTGCAACGCTATCCGCGCACCCTGCCGCAGGATCAGGAAAAGCTTGCCGCAGCCAACTGCGACCTTCTGTTCGCACCAGACGTTGATGAAATGTACCCGAACGGCCAGGACGAACAAAGCATCGTCCATGTGCCTGTAGTTTCTGAAGGTCTGTGTGGAGGCAGCCGTCCGGGTCACTTCGATGGCGTGTCGACTGTTGTTACCAAGCTGTTTAATCAGGTACTGCCCGACGCCGCTTTCTTTGGCGAGAAAGACTTCCAACAGGTCGCCGTCATCAAGAAAATGGTTAGCGATCTATGTATTCCGGTAGAGGTTGTCACTGTGCCGACCGCCCGGGCCGAAGATGGCCTGGCACTGAGTTCGCGCAACGGCTATCTGACGGACGAAGAACGCCAGCTCGCCACCGGACTCTACAAGACGCTGAACGAAATCGCCGATGCACTGAACGCGGGTGAATCGCTTGAAAGTAGCCTGAGTGCAGCTAGTCTTCGCCTTGAAGAGCGCGGATTCCGCCCAGACTATATTGAAGTAAGATCCGCCACAGATCTGAGCTCAGCGGTATCAGGGGTTTCAGAGGTGGTGATTCTGGGGGCCGCATTTTTAGGCAATGCGCGCCTTATTGATAATCTGGTCGTAACATTGAATCGCGGGATTGTTTGAGGCATACTTCCGCGCCTTACGCCGATAGGCTAGAAAATGAGCAGTTCAGACGCCCGCATATTTAAGCGGATTCGAGCTGCCCGAACAGAGAACTTGAAGGGTTTACCCATGCAAACCATCATGCTGAAAGCCAAGCTTCACCAGGCACGTGTGACTCACTCTGTGCTGAATTATGAAGGCTCTTGTGCCATCGACGGCAAGCTGCTCGAACTTACGGGCATGCGTGAGTTTGAACAAATCCAGATCTACAACATTGATAACGGTCAACGTTTCACCACTTACATTATTCGTGGCGAAGATGACTCTGGCATTATCTCTGTAAACGGTGCGGCTGCGCACCACGCCAGTGTTGGCGACCGCATCATTATCTGCGCTTATGGCAACTACAGCGAAGAAGAGCTTGCGACGTTCAAGCCAAAGATGGTGTATATGAACGAAGACAACACTGTCAGTCACACCAGCTTCGACATTCCGGTGCAGGTGGCCTGATCACACGATCACTGCCAAACTGACCACAAAGGCCGCCCACGGGCGGTCTTTTTTTGCCCGTTGAATACCCACACCGTATACTCAATTCATCAGTTACGGAAAAAGTGCAGGAAAACCAATGGGATACACAGGAAGCCTGACGCAGTCAGCAGCGTGGAAAGACCTTCAGGAACACTACAGCGGCATCAGTGACCACCACATTCGCGACTGGTTCAATGAAGACCCCAACCGCTTTGACACCTTCCAGCTTGAAGCTGCAGGCCTGACCCTCGACTACTCCAAAAACCGCATCACCGAAGACACCATGTCACTGCTGCTGAGCCTCGCTCGTGAGCAGGATCTGCCCGCTAAAATCGGAGCCATGTTCAACGGCGAAACCATCAACCGCAGCGAGAACCGTCCGGCTCTGCACACAGCACTGCGCAACTTCGGCGACCGCGACATCATGGTCGATGGCGAAAACATCATGCCTGAGATCCGTGAAACGGTTCACCGCATGGAAGAGTTCTGCTGGAAAATCCGCCGTAATCAGTGGCGTGGCTACACCAACAAGCCGTTCACTGACGTCGTATCGATCGGTATTGGTGGTTCCTTCCTCGGCCCTAAACTGGCGTCCAGCGCACTCAAGCCCTATTGGGACAGCCGCCTGAATATTCACTACCTGGCTAACATCGACGGCTCGCACATTACCGAAATCTTAAAGCGACTCGACCCGGCGACCACCCTGTTTATTATTCAATCCAAGTCATTTGGTACGCAGGAAACCCTGAAGAACGCCAATGCCTGCCGTCAGTGGTTCCTTGATAATGGTGGCACCGAAGACGATCTGTGCAAACACTTCACCGCAGTGTCTTCAAACGTAGAAAAAGCCACCGCCTTTGGTATTTCTGAAGAGAACATCTTCCCAATGTGGGACTGGGTTGGCGGCCGTTATTCGCTCTGGTCGGCCATTGGCCTGCCACTGGCGCTGGCCATCGGGATTGATAACTTCCGCGACCTGCTACGCGGCGCCTACCTGATGGATGAGCATTTCCGCACGGCCCCGCTCGAACACAACATGCCCGTCATTATGGCTTTGCTGGGTGTCTGGTACGTTAACTTCTTTGGTGTGAACTCCCACGCCATCCTGCCATACGACCACTACCTGCGCTCGCTGCCTGCTCACCTGCAACAGCTCGACATGGAAAGTAACGGCAAAAGCGTGACCATTGATGGTAGCAAAGTAAATTACAACACCGGCCCGGTGATCTGGGGCGGTGTGGGTACCAACGGCCAGCACGCGTTCCACCAGCTGCTGCACCAGGGCACGCACTTTTCTCCGTGCGACTTCATCATGCCGATGAACAGCCACAACCCGATTGATAACTTCCACGCCATGCTGGTATCTAACTGCCTGTCTCAGAGTCAGGCGCTACTGCAGGGTAAATCTGAAGACGAAGCGATTGAAGAACTGGTCGCCTCTGGCATTAGCAAGGCCGAAGCCATGGTGCTGGCGCCACACAAAGTGATTCCCGGTAACCGCCCGTCTAACACGCTCTACTTCCCGAAATCGACACCACAGGTCGTGGGCGCACTGATTGCGCTGTACGAGCATAAAGTCGCGGCACAGGGCATGCTCTGGGACGTGAACTCCTTCGACCAGTGGGGCGTAGAACTGGGTAAGAAACTCGGTAACAAAGTGCTCGATGCGCTGGAGTCGCAGAGTGCACCTGACGGATTTGACGGCTCGACCAACGGCCTGATTAACGCATTCCATCGTATGCAGAAGCTTCTGTGACCCTATATACAGATTCAGTACGTGGTTTGTAGCACGCCGTAGATACATCCCTGTAGGCTCTTTGCCAGCATCCCTGCTGGCAAAGGCTACTCACCACGTACTAAATCTGTTGTCACCTCCGCGTGTGTGGAGTGCCGTATAGCGGGCTGAATACCTATAAGCCTTCTTAACGACAACACATTGCTAACCAGTGTAAAATGCGGCGCTTTATACCTTCAGTCTGGTGTTACCTATGACAGCGCATTCTTCATCGTTTCATGCCATCGAATGGCGCGGCCAGTCGCTACATCTGTTAGATCAGCGTGTGTTACCGCACACACACACCGTGCACGACTACACCACCGCTGCCGACGTTGCTGATGCCATCCGTGACATGGTCGTGCGAGGCGCGCCTGCCATCGGTATCACCGCCGCCTACGGGTATGCACTGGACGCCCTCAATGGTCGCGACCTTGGCGAAGCCTACAAAGTACTGGCCGAATCCCGCCCAACCGCCGTCAATCTTTTCTGGGCGCTGGAACGCATGGCGAATCTGGGTACTGAAGACCCACACGCACTCGTCGCCGAAGCGAAGAAGATTCACGAAGAAGACATCGCAGCGAATCTGGCCATGGGGCAGTTCGGTGCGTCACTGATCAAAGAAGGCAGCCGCATTTACACCCACTGCAACACAGGCGCACTCGCGACCGGCGGCCATGGTACGGCGCTGGGCATTATTCGCTCGGCCTACGCCGACGGTAAAATCACGCAGGTATACGCTGGTGAAACCCGACCATGGTTACAGGGTGCGCGTTTAACCGCCTGGGAGCTGATGCAGGACAATATTCCGGTAAAACTCGTGTGCGACGGCGCAGCGGCACAGCTGTTCCGTGCCAAGGGCGCAGACTGGGTGATTGTCGGTGCCGACCGCATTACCGCCAACGGCGATGTGGCCAACAAAATCGGTACCTACAGCCTCGCTGTATTGGCAAAGCACCACGGCATGAAAGTCATGGTGGCGGCTCCGACCACCACCTTCGACCTGTCACTCGACAGCGGTAGCGCCATCCCGATTGAACAGCGCCCGATGTCAGAGGTGACCTCTCTGAACGGCCAGCCCATCGCACCAGAAGGCTGTGAGGCAATTAATCCGTCGTTTGATGTAACGCCTGCTGAGCTGATCGACGCCATCGTGACCGAAAAAGGCTTTGTCGAACATCCAACGGTCGAAAACATCGCCGTCATGGTGAACAGCTAATGACCGCCTTTAATAAATCAGCATTTCAGAAAGGCGCTACCGACCTCTGCCGGTACGGTAAAATCCTGTACGACAACAACTGGTCACCCGCCACCAGCTCAAACTACTCAGTACGCCTGAATGAAAACGTCTGCGCACTGACCAGCTCGGGTAAACACAAGGGCGAACTGACGCCTGCGGATATTCTCGCCGTGAACATGCAAGGCGAACCGCTGTCAGAGGGTAAACCGTCGGCAGAAACCGGCCTGCACACTCAACTGTATCGCCGCGACGCCAATATAGGCGCGGTACTGCATACGCACTCCCCGACCGTGGTCTTACTGTCGCAGATATGGCAAGACGACAGCCTCAGCATTACCGGCTGGGAGCTGCAAAAAGCCTTCGCCGGTGAAACCACCCATGAAGGCACCGTCACCTTCCCGATCTTTCCGAATGATCAGGATATTGACCGCCTGTCGGCACAGGTAGAAGATCATATGCAGCAACACGGACAAGGCCATGCCTACCTGATCCGTGGCCACGGGGTATACACCTGGGGCAAAGACATCGCTGAGTGTTACCGCCATCTCGAAGCGATTGAACACCTGTTAGGCTACCAACTCGAATTATTAAAAATACGCCAACCGTGAGGCCATTATGAGCGTACTCCGCGTATACACAGATCACGACATCACCAACCTGTTGTTCACCACCGACAACAAAGAAAAGATGGCCGCCCAGCTGGCAGAAGCCGGTGTGCGTTACGAACAGTGGGAAACCGACGCAGAACTTGAACCCGGCGCACCACAAGAAGACGTTATTGCAGCTTACAAAAGCGACATCGACCGCTTAATTGCAGAAAATGGCTATCAAACCGTCGACGTCATCAGCCTCAACGCCGACCACCCGCAAAAAGACGAATTCCGTAAAAAATTCCTCAGTGAGCACACCCACAGCGAAGACGAAGTACGCTTCTTCGTCGCAGGCGAAGGCCTGTTCACCCTGCACATCGGTGAAAAAGTCTACGAAGTACACTGCACCGAAGGCGACTTAATCAGCGTACCGGCGAACACCACCCACTGGTTTGATATGGGGCCAAATCCCGGCTTTATCGCCATCCGCCTGTTTAACAACCCGGATGGCTGGGTCGCCAACTTTACCGGCAGCGACATCGCCGACCGCTTTAACCGCCTCGACAACTGACCATTAAAATAAACACGAAATAAGTGACAGTAAACTGATGGACGCTTCTGTAAAAGTCATACTCTCCGATATCGAAGGCACCACCTCTTCGATCAGCTTCGTTAAAGACGTACTTTTCCCGTACGCGGCAGAACACCTGCCGCAATACGTGCGCGATCACATTAACGACGACGCCGTAAAAGCCGCCCTGCAACAAACGGCAGAGTTAGCAGCAGAAGACGGTGAGAAAATCACTCCAGACGATACCGAAGCGCTCATCGCCAAACTACTGCAATGGATTGCAGAAGACCGCAAAGCCACCCCACTCAAAGCCGTGCAAGGCCTGATCTGGAAAACCGGCTACGAAAATGGTGACTACCAAGCGCACATGTACCCGGACGCCACCGAATACCTGAAAAAATGGCACGACAGCGGCCTGCCGCTTTACGTGTATTCATCAGGCTCGGTAAAAGCGCAGGAACTGTTTTTTGGTTATTCACAAGATGGCAATCTGCTGCCTTTATTCAAAGGCCACTTCGATACTCTTGTGGGCGGCAAACGCGAGACTCAGTCATACCTGAATATTCTTGCTGATCTGCAGAAAAACCACGCCGGATTACATGCAAACAACGTACTATTTTTATCAGACATCAAAGAAGAGTTGGATGCCGCCAAAGAAGCGGGGATGCAGACGGTATGGCTAGTTCGTGAAAATGACATTCCGGCAGATGCTGAGCATAAAGCCGTGAAGAGTTTTGCAGAGATTTGAGTACCCGACTGCCCTCCTCTCTGCAGGAGGGGATCATATCCCCGACTGTGTTTCATTTATAAAGAGATCTGATCGAATGAACCGTAGGGTGTGCATTGCACACCGGCCATCTAGCTTGGTGACGATAAGATGGAACTAGCCAAACAGCGTCAGAATCGGCAGATTTATCTAGCCTAGCAGACCAGCATCACATCTCCTACCATGACTGTCAGGCCAAACTTAACCTATACCAGACGCTGTGTTAAGGTCACGCTATATCCAGACAACATCAAGGGAAGCGATATGGAAGTCAGTATTAAAGGGAATGAAGCAACCTTTCAAGGCCAGCCATGGAAGCAAATCAGCCCGCCTGATCAAGGGATGAAAGTGTTCGTCCCAAAGAGCGAACACTCAAACTACAATCGCCTGAAAAACAAAGCCAAGACTGACTACCACGCAGGCTACCTGTTATCCCAACTCGACAGTCTCAATAACCGCCATGGACTGCTCCGCAGTAGAGTTAGCCGATTCAAACCGACCGAACACAAGCTTGAGCTTGACGGCGGCTATATCAGCTACAGCATGGCTAATGGATGTGTGTTTATTCAGGACTATGACGTCGTAAGAAGCCGCTCAAAAGACAAAGCTGGCTTGTATCAAGTCGCATTCAAAGGTTCCAGTAAAGGCGTTTGGGAAGCTAAAGAGACATCCAGAATTCATTCGGACCACATTGCTGTTAATGGTGGGTTCGCGGACATCCTGAGTGCAACCTCGCAGATGCCAGCATTTATCGAACGTGGCTACAAACCAGAGACCACTAAAGCCACCTTAGAAAATAGTGACTTCACCATTTTCTACAACGATATTGGCACAGGAATCGGATCAGATTTCCGAGAAGTATTCGACGCATCAATCGTAAATACCAAAGGTGGATCTGAAAACGCCAAGAAGCTTGCTCAGATAATCCGTATTGAAGCGAGAGCTGGTAAAGAGCTTAACTGGACACTGCATGAGAAAGGCCATGCGCTTTTCAAACGTGCACTACAGATCGCGCTGAAGGAGCTTTCACCGAAAGAGATCGAAAACCTGGGTAAACAGAAAGTATTCTATGCCAACCCAACGATGAACCTCTCTGTCATCGACCATTACCGTAAGAAAGCGGGCATGCAACTAGCCCCACAGCGCCCGCTTATGAACGAGCTGAATCTGTCACAAACCTGGGGAACAGGAAACGCCATCAGTGAGATTCATGTATCAGCACGGCAGATGAAAGAGCAAGGAGAAAACGGCCTGCGCAACCTGACACCTGGCCAACTTACTGCCACTGGTTTCAAACGTACAATGATGGCAGCCGTAGGGGCTAGCCCTTACCTGATACCGGAAGCAGCGCTATCTGTTCAAGCTGTATCGTTTGCGACCGGGTGGGCTGCACTGGTTATGTCTAACTTCGGAGCCAATTCAAAAGTAATCGAGAATGGTGGTGATATGATTGACCACACGATCCAAAAGCTTCGCCACCGAGCCTAAAGCATGTCTTACCCTATTTTTGGCAAAATCCGTTTCCCTAGTTTAAAGAGTGCCCCACAACGCTCTTTCAATCTTTCGGATATAAAAGTTTCGATAAAGTTGAACTCTGTGTTGACCAAATGGGGCGAACAAGAAAATTTTCCCGATAACATCAACATATTTGACCAGGAACAGTATCAGCACGATGGCAATTCAATTGGGTATCACAGTTATTTCAGAACAAGATGGGATATCAAGGGCACAGTTCTGAGGCAATCAGAGAAGTCACATATTTACGTAAACTTAGCTATCGTAAAAGGAAACAAAGGTCAAAACTTCTTTATTCCCGAACAGCTACAAGAAACCATAACCTTGGAGAATCACAAGCGATTCGATGATGATTCTTACTACTTAAATGTCACTGCATTGAAAGAGTGCAAGCATGTTTCTATAAACGATGCTAACTACCTGTTCTATGTTAATGACATCGAATACTGTGCGACTGCTGACTCCCAAGACTATGTTTGGATAACACCGATCACAGAAAACCACTATCTACAGTTCACCTTTGGCGTTACGAATAACACAGATGTTCGGGATCACCTCGAAACAGTAAAAGACTACTGCACCTCCATCATGCAAACCGTCCAGATCGACTTTCCAGACTGGGTTAAGAGAGAGAAAGCCGCTGCCGCATCAGTATCGAAAGATACACATCAAAACGCAGCCATGGAGCCTCTGGTCTGGAAACGAGAGGCCGATACTGGTTCATACCTGGATTTCAAAAGAGAAGCCTCTGAGAAGGCAAAACAAACCGAAGAGCAGAACTGACCAAACACGATTGGTGCGCAGTGCGCACCCTACGACCAGTAGCTAAACCTCAAAGTGTGCTCTCACAGACCATAATTCCACGCAGTCTCGCCCCGTCGATAAATCGCAACAGCCGCTCTTTCAGACATATATTGAAAAAGCTCCTGCTCCCAGCGCGACTCATGGAATTTACCTAATGTTCTCTCTACTTCAAACTGAAAGACTTTAGGCTCGATTTCATTGGCAAACTGCCAGACATCGACGATGGCTTCTTTGCGACTACGCAGGAGCTCGGGCGTCGGTATTTTATCCCGCTTCTCGTTATTCACTGTTCTTGCAGCTGGTAAGAGATTCCATAAATCATTATTGCGCCATAGCGAGAACGGCAATGCGTGGTCTACGTCCATCGTTGCCAGAGTAATTTTCTTATCACTCCACACACAAGATAGATTTTCACGTTCTTCATACATACGCCGGGCTATACCCTGCTCGCGCTCTGGTAGCCCTTCTTTTAAGAGATAAGGTAACGTCGCACCCCGCAGAATTGACGGATCTTTCGCCATTGAAAATTTTTCACAGAGTTCGGACCAACGAAGCAATAAGGAATCTCTGATCCAATGACTGGATAAACAGAATTCGCGCCATAGATCCACATGCAACATCACCAGCCCCGACTGATACCGGAACATTCCACCTTGAGCCGCATGCTTAACTGGGCCATCCCTCAACGCAGTTTTTATTGCAGACAAAACGGCTCTTAACTGACGAGCAATATCATTGGTTAAGGTTCCCTTCTTCCACGCTAATACAAACAGGGTATATGCAATGTCAGGATCGGGGTCGAAATAGTCCCGGCATAAGCGGCTCAGCTCGGTGAGCGCCGCGCGGAAAGTGATCGCCCTTCGTGAACCTGGGTGATCTGTTGTGCTTTGCGGAATATGTTCAGAAGCTGAGATTAGTGGCCAGTAATAGGCTAGCCAACACTCTGCCAAGGCTTCCATTGGCATCCCGACATAACCATCAGGGAACCAGGTCACGGCATTCTCATCACGCTCTGCGATGTCACAGAACGCCCGTAGTAACGCTAGCTTGTAGGTAGCCACTTTCCTGTCGTTTCTTAGAACGGATTCAATACGATCTAAAGGACGATTCGCCTCACTGGACTTCTCAAAAATCAGGGTATTCCACGAGTAGCCTGAACGCCCGAGAGCATCTTCGTCATTGCTATGACTGATAAAAGTGAAGCCGATCTGCTCAGCGATTAAGCGAATTCGTTCGGGATCAGTAGGAACAAAGAGGCGTCCATCGGGATCACGGAACTCTTCATCAAGGTCGTCTCTGGTAGCAGGAATCGAGAGTAGTAAGCGACCTCCTACTTTCAGGAGGTTTCTGATATCAAGAAATGCCTCTAGCTGCTGACCTTGAGGAATGTGCATAAGGACTGCACTGCATAGTATGCCATCGTACTTGTCATCTACTGAAAACCCGGGGAGCGCGCCAGACCGAAGACAACCGGAAAGAGATGGGTAACGTTGAATTGCCGCCTGTCTCAGCTCTTCGACAGGCTCAATACCAAACGCGTTATACCCTGCAGCAAGCAGCGCACGGAGATCACGTCCGGTACCACAACCAACATCCAGAATCTGCGAAGCAGGCTTTGGAAATGCCAATGAAAAATACTTCGATATCGGGCTATCGATAGCGTCATAGCGACTAATTACATCGCTGACGTTATGGCTGTAAAACTTGCCCGTCTGGTAATCCATTACAAGTGACACTCCTTACTACATCACTGGTAACACTCTACCTGACGGGAAGCGCCATGTATAACGATAAGGCAGTTTACCGACCCACAATAAACGTCGTGCCACGGCTCACTTGTTCACCCCCTGCCGTAATCACGAACTCAATGTCGTTGCGATAGCCTGTCCGGTTCAGGGCCGAAGTTTCTACACACACCTGATACTGTTGTGTTGCGACGCCATTATCTGGTACCAGCAGTGTTGCAGGCCCGGTCAGTTCTGCATGTGTAAGGCCTTGTATCGCCACATCAACGCGGTGACTGCCCGCTGCGAAGTATTCCACTTCGAGCTGGTAGCTGTTGCAGGTTTGGTCGTTCACAGTCTGGTAGTAAAGCTGTTGCCGGTCACGTTCGATGTCGACGACGATGCTATCACGCTGGGCTATAAAGCTACCCAGAATAGCGACAGCCACACTAATCACGACGCCGTAGGCCAGAGTGCGTGTTCGCAGGATAGGGCTTTTACCGGTGCGGATCTTTTCTACCGAGGTGTAGGTAATTAGCCCTCGTGGTTTTTTAATTTTATCCATCACGCTGTTGCAGGCGTCAATGCAGGCACCGCAGTCGATGCAGACGGCCTGTAAGCCATCGCGAATATCAATCCCGGTTGGGCACACCTGCACACAGAGGCTGCAATCAATGCAGTCGCTGTCGCGTGTTTTGTCGTAGGTAACGGTACGGGTGTTGTCGTCAAACATCACGCTCTGAAAACGCGAATACGGGCAGGCGTGCAAGCATATTTTTTCGCGCACCAGCCCGGCGTTCAGGTAGGTTAACGCGCTCATGGTGGTCAACCAGATGCCAGTCGCCATGCTTGCCTCACCCAATACAATGTCAGGCACCAGTTCTCTTATCGGCACAAAGTAGCCAGTGAAGGTGATGGCAGTCGCGGCGGCCAGTAGCAACCAGAGCGCATGCTTACTGATCCGACGCAGGCGCTGCTCTGTGGTCAGGCCTTTTTCGTCCATGCGCTTACGCGTCCAGGCCGGGCCTTCGGTGAATTCTTCGATGCGCAGAAATAGCCAGGTCCACACACTTTGCGGGCAAGCAGTGCCGCACCAGATTCGACCCACCACGGCCGACGCCGCAAACAGCGCGATGGCTGAAATAACCAGAATGCCAGCAAGTATCGGGAAGTCGTACCAACCCCACTGAGTACCAAAGAAGTACAACCTACGATGTTCAAAGGAAAATAGCAGTGCTTGCTGACCGTTAATATTGATCCACACCAGGCCGAAATAGGCGAGCAACAGTGGCCAGCTGATCGTGCGACGCAAGGTCTGAAAGCGCCCTGAGAACAATCGGACGTGTATTTTCTCTCCAGACTGCGCTGGGGTGATGTCCAGAGCGGGGATTCTTTGCATACCTGTTACCTCCTAAGATCACAGAGTTCTCTCTGTTTGACGACCTACTATGAGGTGAGGTTACGCTCACAATCTGTATCATATAAGGCACACTTTTTTAAACTTTAAGTGGTACAGTTGAGTCATGAAGATTCATCAATATCAGGTGCTTGAAGACGCACTGGCTGAGCAGATCGCTGAAGGCAGGCTGAGTACTGGTGATAGGTTGCCGTCGGTACGGGTGTTATGCGACAGGTATGCGCTGGCCAAAGGCACAGTGCTACACGCTCTGAGCCGTCTGGAGGCCCGCGGACTGGTAATCGCCAGACCTCGTTCGGGGTATTACGTTGCTGAGCGCGAGTCTCCGGTATCCGCCACTCCCCGCCCTAATGCTCCTGTGAACGCTCGCGTCAGCCCTTTGCTGATGGATTTAATGCAGCATGGTGCGGCCTTTGATCTGATGCCCGGTGCCGGTGGCGAGAATACGCAAGGGCTGGAAATACTCAACCGTTCGATTAATCGGGTAATGCGCCGCCAGCGGGGTAAGAGTCATCTTTACTATGATGATCCGGCGGGCTCAGTCGTTCTGCGTGAGCAACTCGCACTACGGTATCTGCGTCGCGGCTGTCAGCTTGATAGTGAAGACTTTATTGTTACGGCAGGGTGTCAGAACGCGCTGTTTCTTGCATTGATGGCAACCTGTAAAACCGGAGACGTAGTCGCGGTTGAATCACCCGGCTTTTATGGCGCGCTTCAGCTGCTTGAACAGCTGCAGTTGAAGGTGATCGAGATCCCCTCCTCTTCATTAACGGGGATGTCGATAAACTCGCTCAGGCAGGCAGCTCAGAAATGGCCCATCAAAGCGTGCATCGTGTCGCCCTGTTTTTCTACTCCGGCGGGTGCTGTTATGCCAGATGCAGAGCGTCAGCAGTTGTTGCAGCTTGCAGAGCATCATGATTTTGCAGTGATTGAAGATGATATTTATGCGGATACCGCACTGTCGTATACGCCAGATCCACTAAAAAAACAGGACCGCACAGACCGCGTCATTCTTTGCAGTTCGTTTTCTAAATCATTATCCCGCGACTTGCGCATTGGCTGGATCAGTGGTGGTCGCTGGCAACAGGCGTTACTTCAGTTAAAGCTGGTGACTCAGTTGGCCAGCCCTTTAAGCATTCAGAATGGTCTTGCTGAGTTTATGGCCGATGGCGGCTACGACTCACACCTGAAACGACAACGAAAAGAATTACGCCAACAAAGAGATATCCTCGCAGATTCAATTCGCCGGTGGCCGAACATTCGTGGGTTTAATGTTCCTGAAGGTGGTTTAACTTTATGGGTTGAGTTGAAGGAAGATCAGGATACTTCTATTTGGTTTTTGCACTTGAAAAAACTGGGAATTTTTATTGCGCCGGGTGCGCTGTTCTCAGCTGAAAATAAGTTCCGCCATTGTTTCAGGCTGGGCTACGTTCATCCATGGACCGCTGAACGATTAAAAGCGCTGAATCAGATCAGCGCTTTCCTCGAAGTGTAGCCAATCGCTTCGGTTGATATCAGCGACGATTATGACGTTTGTTATGGCCATCACGGTGATGGTGCCCGTGCTTATGGCCTCGACCATTGTTTCGCGGATGCTCGGCGATGACGTTATAGCCAATACCTTCGAGAATCATGTCTGCTGCATTTTCCACCGTTGCCAGGTCTGGATGAATACCATCACCGATGTGAGCATATTCCGCCCAGTAATCGATAATCAGAGCGTCAGGCAGATCAGATGCAAGTGTCGTCATGACGATATTATTGAGCATCTGGTAGTCTGTCGGGGAGATAGTCCACTCCAGCAAAGAGCTCTGACGAAAGAGTTCAAGGTCGATAGTACTCACGTCCGGGTAGGGTGCAAAAACAGGCGTCATGCCTAAACCGATAACCAGCTGTCCGATTTCGACCATGCGGTCGGCAACATCCTGCATGTCTTCTTCGTCACACTGCTTCGCGTCACTCTCAGGCAGACCAAACGCATCAGAGTGCAAGCAATCGTTCGGCGCCGTAACCACAACGTACTCAGCATTGTAGGCCCCGCTAGCCAACGAATAGACACGCGAACTGGCGCGCAATACCTGCGTCTGATAACTGTCTGTTTCTGCGGTGCTGCAGCCACCAGCGTAGAGTGCAGTACGACAACTCTCACGCGCGAAGGTCGTTGCAGAGGCCTGTGCCTCATTAACCACATAGCCGCTGTGTGTGCGATTCCGGATCAACGCATCACCCAACGAAATGTACTGACCAGTGCCAACTGAAAGGCCAAGCAAGGGTGACGACAGGTCACCATCAAATGGAGCCTTACCGTTTGCGAACGATGCACCAACAATAAGTACAGGCAGTGTCTCTGGTGATTCATCCGGGAGGGGGCTTCCGCCGTGACTGCCGTGATAATGAGGGCCAGCGAGAGCAATTTGAGTGCTACTGAGCAGTAAACCCGCGGTCAGGAGGAGTTTGCGCATATCAACATTCCTTGTATTTTTTGAGCTGAATTGGAGTAAAGACGCCAGAAAGATAATCAATGGCAGCAACCGCCACAAGGACGAAGCCAGCAATAGCCTTTCGCTTGACTCACTTTGTCTCCCTTCTTAATTGTCAGAGAGAACAGAGATGAACAGTACAAAAAAAGCCCGGCAGTTGCCGGGCAAGAGAAGCTCTGAGAAAGCACTCAGAGAAGGTTCATGCGAAATCCTCAACCGAGGTATTTCGCATGAAAGCGGAGATGCTCATCGATAAAACTCGAGATAAAGAAGTAGCTATGGTCGTAGCCTTCGTGGCGGCGCAGTTTCATTGCATAACCGGATTCTGCGGCGGCGGTTTCCAGTGCTTCGGGCTTCAGCTGCTCTTCAAGGAAGTTATCGGCAAGGCCCTGATCAACCAGCAGAGGCAGCTGCGTTTCTGCCGTACGTAACAGTTCGCTGGCGTCGTGTTTCTTCCAGGCCGACTTATCTGGACCCAGGTAGTTACCCAACGCTTTTTCACCCCACGGACAATCCATCGGATGACAGATCGGGCTGAACGCCGAGATGCTGGTATAGCGATCCGGGTTATTTAACCCGATCGTGATCGCACCATGACCACCCATTGAATGACCACTGATAGCGCGTTTTTCCGTGACCGGAAATTCCGCTTCAATCAGTTCGGGCAACTCGTTCACGACGTAGTCATACATACGATAATGCTCAGACCACGGCGCTTCGGTGGCGTTCACGTAGAACCCAGCACCTAAGCCAAAATCGTAGGCCTCATTTTCATCGTCAGGCACACCCTCGCCACGTGGCGAGGTATCCGGCATTACAATGGCAATACCCAGTTCAGCGGCGACACGTTGTGCGCCCGCTTTATGGGTAAAGTTCTCGTCGGTACAGGTCAGGCCTGACAGCCAGTACAGCACAGGGACGTTTCTGACCTCGGCCTGAGGTGGCAGATAAACGCCAAAACGCATGTCGCAGTTAAGCACTTCCGAACGGTGCGTAAACTGCAGCTGACGACCATCGAAACAACGGTTTTCGCTGACTTTTTCCATGACGACTATTCCTCTGTTAATAGTGAATAACGCTACGGATGCTCTTACCTTCGTGCATCAGGTCAAAGGCTTCATTGATCTGATCCAGTGGCATGGTGTGCGTAATAAAGTCGCTCAGTTTAAATTCGCCAGCGAGATAACGTTCAACGTAATCCGGCAGTTCAGAACGGCCTTTAACACCACCAAACGCAGAGCCTTTCCAGACCCGTCCGGTCACCAGCTGGAAAGGACGGGTAGAAATTTCCTGACCCGCACCCGCCACACCAATAATGACGGACTCGCCCCAACCTTTGTGGCAGCACTCAAGCGCAGAACGCATAACGTCAACGTTACCGATACATTCGAAGGAGTAATCCACACCGCCGTCGGTCAGTTCGACGATCACTTCCTGAATTGGCTTGTCGTAATCTTTCGGGTTAATGCAGTCGGTCGCGCCCAGCTGTTTTGCCAGATCGAATTTGCTCTCGTTAATGTCGATGGCAATGATGCGTGACGCTTTTGCCATGGTCGCGCCGATCACGGCCGACAGACCAATACCGCCCAGACCAAAGATGGCGACGGTAGCACCCTCTTCGACTTTAGCGGTGTTCATTACCGCGCCCATACCTGTCGTGACACCACAGCCTAGCAGGCAGACTTCTTCCAGCGGTGCGCTCGGATTCACTTTCGCCAGTGAGATTTCTGGCAGTACGGTGTATTCAGAGAAGGTTGAGCAACCCATATAGTGGAAAATCGGTTTGCCGTTCTGGCTGAAGCGGCTGGTGCCGTCTGGCATCAGGCCCTGCCCCTGAGTCGCACGAACCGCCTGACACAGGTTGGTTTTGCCAGAAGTACAGAACTTACACTTGCCGCATTCGGCGGTGTATAGCGGAATCACATGGTCGCCCACCTGAACACTGGTGACGCCTTCACCGACAGATTCAACAATACCGCCACCTTCGTGACCCAGAATCGCCGGGAAGATACCTTCAGGATCATCACCAGACAGAGTGAACGCGTCGGTATGGCATACGCCGGTGGCGACGATCTTCACACGGACCTCACCTGCTTTCGGCGGTGCGACCTGTACTTCTTCAATGGACAGAGGCTCGCCGGCTTTCCAGGCAATGGCAGCGCGGCAGGTAATAGTCTCGGACATGAATGATCTCCTCATGTTTTTAATCAGGGTTTTAATCTGTGTTCAAATCAGGAGGTCATTGTAGTTCGTTACCAAATAGAGATAATCTAGCTTTCTATAAAATCACTATTACATATTGGTAACAATGAACCTCTGGCAAGGCGTTAACGAATTTGTCGCGGTCGCAGAATCGCAGAACTTCACGAAAGCAGCTTCTGAGCTTGCGATATCCACCGCCCAAGTGAGCCGACAGGTACGTATGCTGGAAGAGCGCCTCGGTATCAAGCTGCTGTACCGGACGACACGCCGCGTACACCTGACCGAAGCCGGGCAGCTCTACTATCAGTCCTGCCGCCCTTTGATCGAAGCCTTGCAAGGCGCAGAACATGCCGTACAGCAGTTACAAAGCGTGCCGCAGGGCCTGATCCGGCTGACGGCGCCTGTGACCTATGGCGAGCGCCAGTTGGCGCCGGTGGTAAATGCGTTTCTGGAGCAGTATCCGGATATCCGTATTTATTGTGAGCTGACGAACCAGAAGGTGGACCTGATCGCCGACGACTTCGACATCGCCATCCGCCTGGGAAAAATCGATACCCCCGATCTCGTCGCGCGACGGCTGGGCAGTCGTCAATTATTTACCTGTGCGTCACAGGCGTATCTCGACGACGCCGGAGTACCCGACACCCTCGATGCGCTGCGTCATCACAATTGCCTGGTCGGTACGCTGGATTACTGGCGTTTCCGGGATGAACAGGGGGAGCGGATTTTGCGGGTCAACGGACGGCTGCGTTGCAACAGCGGCGAGGCCTTATGCGACGCGGCGCGCCGTGGATTAGGCATCGTACAGCTGCCCAACCATTATGTCGGGGACGCGCTGGAGCAAGGTGAACTGATTGAAGTACTGACCGATTACCGGCCAGAAAAAGAGAGTATCTCAGCGCTGTATCCGCCGGGGCGGCAGTTATCGCCAAAGGTGCGCGTGTTACTCACCTACCTGACCGAACATCTGGGGCAGTGAACCCAGATAGTAAAGTAAAAAACAACAAAAAAGCCCCGAAACCGGGGCTTTCTATTGACCATTATCTATCGGTAATTAGCGGCTGATCAGCGCCAGTTCGGCGTCTTCGTTCAGCACCGTCCACCAGATATTGTCGTCGCTGTCGTAACCCAGCAGCGGCTGTTCAGCGCAGGCACCGTCACGTACTGGTGGCGTTGTGACATAGCTTTGCATCCACATGCCATCGACGATACAGCTGGCATCCGCCAGAGGCTGCCAGTCGTCACCGCTCTTCTGTGCAAGAATCACGCTGTCGCCTGACAGATCCGCAGACGCAGTAAACGCAACCGCGTAAGGGTCAGCAACGGCATCTGAGATATCCCAGCTTTGGGTAGCAGTCGCTGGTAGTGTGACCGCAGGTTTGGCGTAGTCGTTACCGTCGTCGTCTTTTACGGTCAGGCCGGTATCGGTCTGCATGTTTTTCGGCTCGCCGTAATCGCCCTGATACATGCCGGTCTGGTTCTGTGTGCCAGACACAATCAGAATGTCAGAGGCAGTGTCGTCAGACGCCTGCATCCAACTCAGTGTCACGTGCTCTTTCAGGTCGACGGTCACTTCCGGAATCAGCAGCTCATTGGCTTCGCCGTCAGGAATTGCACGCAGGCCGGCGTTCAGGTTTGGCGTCCAGCTTTCGTGATACTGATACAGCCACTGGTAAGCAAGACGGGTCAGATCAGTAAGAGTTTCAGCACGGCTGAAGCCCGGCGTAAAGCCCATGTCGCGGGTGCGGCTGTCGGTGCGGTTGAAGGTGTCGTTGGTACCACCCACCAGACGCGCGGCGGAGCCGTCGTCGGCCAGACAGAAGTCCGTTTCATACATCGGCTGAAATACCATCACGGCGCGGGTACCTTCCGGAATATTATTCGGATAAACAACCGTCTCACAGCGGTTGGTGGTGCGCGAGAATTTATCCATCAGGTGCCAGTCAGCATCGAAATCCTGATCAGCATTATTATTCTGCGCCGTGTGTTCGGCGTAGAACGAGCTGTAATCCACCCGGTCGTTGTCAAACGCGAGTAGGCTTGAGTTCACATCAAAGTGATCGGAGCCTTTGCTCATGGTGGCGTTTTTCTGCGACACAATCATCTGCACCAGTTCGCGCTCACCGTAACGGAATTCATAACCTTTGTATGACGCGTTCCCCGACAGAATCTGCGTGTAGGTGTTCATGCGGTAGTTACCGTCTTCGGGCGTGGAACCTGAAGGAAATGAAGTCTGAGCAGTATCACGTGCAATCAGCGAGCGCTGATACTGGTGTTCGTGGCCCTGCACATAAATCACATCGTGCTCAGAAAAGAACGCACGAATTTCATCAGCAACACTATAAACCCAATCGTCGTCTTTGGTGCCTTCAACAATCTGTTCGCGAGTCTGACCGTATTTTGCACCGATCAGGCCGTCGTGGCTGGCCACAACAATATGATCGACGTCAGCGCGGTTTTCTTCAACGACCTGTTCGATCCATTTAATTGCCAGCGGCAGATTGTAATAAGCCAGCCCAATCATGAGTACGTTTTCGCGGATAACGTAGTAGTTCACCCACTCATACCCCGGCATATGCACGGCGTCTTCTGGAATGAATTCACGCATCGCGTTAATCCAACCGGTGGTGTACGAGTAATTAAGTTCATGGTTACCCATGACTGGCAGGAATTCCATTCCCTGTTCTTTGTACGGGCGCGCAACACTGGTCCATTCTTCCCACTCAACCGCTGAGCCTTTATCTGTCAGGTCACCCACGGGTATCACCAGATCAACACCGGCAGCCAGCTGGTGCTTCAGCACTTCGTCCATCGGGTGCATCGCGACATGCGCCTGGCCCGTAGCATCGGAGCCACCCTGAGTGTCTGGCAAAACGCCTACTTTAAAGGCACCGAACCGCGCATCTTCAGCAACATCTTCATTTTCAGGCTGTTCTGTCTGTGGTGCTTCGGCGACTGGCGTATCGATACTGGTATCGGGTGCCTCAGTGTTGTTGCTACTGCTGTTGCTGTCGCCACCACAGGCTGTCAGTGCAACAGCGGCAGCCAACAAGCCCAGGTGAGCTATTAATTTAGAGTTATTCATGGATTGTCCCCCAAGTTTCTGGAGAACTGAGTAAGCCCGCAGGCAATGTCGTTTCTGTGACAGCGAAGCTGCCTGCAGAATCCAGACAGGCCAGCTTATTTCTGCCGCAGTGGACTGACATGCTGGTGCAATGTCATTGAAGGCTTCACTTTATTCGCAACAAATTGAAGGCTTCACTTTATTCGCAACAAATTGTTGCTGTCATTCAAGCGACATACTTCAGGAGTAGCGCGCGCGTGGAGGTTCTTTCTTACATTTAATGGTCAGTACTGTCCCGACCACAGATCGCTGTTTTCAGAAAATATTGAATCCTTTTCGCCACAACAGGTCTCACTGGTTCGGATATCGACAGCATGTTTTTGAATAGAACCGCATTCCTGCTAGATTAGGGGAAATTTCCTCCGTTCCTGAAAGAGAAGTAAATACATGGCATCAGAACGTCTTCATCTTGAGTTATGTAACCTGACACTGAAGCAGTATCCCGATATTAAAGTACTCATGGATGAAGCTTACCCAGAGCTTGGCGGCTCCTGGCCTAAGCATACGATTAAGCGCCTGATCGAGGAGTTCCCTGAAGGCCAGATCGGCGTTATTGATGGTGACACCCTCGTAGGGATTGCTCTCTCTGTGCAGGTGGATTACAAGCGTTTCTCCAACCCACACACGTACGAGGATATTGTCGGAGCTAATGATGTTATCCGCAGCAATCCTGACGGGGACGCGCTGTACGGCCTTGATGTTGTTATTAAAAAGTCGCACCGCGGTATGCGTATCGGGCGACGCCTGTACGACGCCCGTAAAGAACTCTGTCGCCAGTATAACTTCCAGGCAATTCTTGCCGGTGGCCGTATCCCGAGCTATCACACATATCGCAAAGAAATGTCACCGATGGAATTCATCCATAAGGTCGACACCAAAGAAATTTACGATCCGATTTTATCTTTCCAGCTGTCGAATGATTTTCAGGTAAAACGTCTGCTGAAAAAGTACCTGCCGGAAGATTCTGAGTCTGTTGGCTACGCGACGCTACTGGAATGGAATAATATTCTGTATGAGCCGACCGATACTGTTCTTGAGTTCCGCAAAACGACAGTACGCGTGGGCGCGGTTCAGTGGCAGATGCGTACCGTTCAGTCACTGGAGGAGCTGCTGAAGCAGGTCGAGTACTTTGTCGATACGGTATCGGACTATCAGTGCGACTTTATTGTGTTCCCGGAATTTTTTAACGCACCGCTGATGGGGCTTGGTCCGCAGACATCTCAGACAGAAGCCATCCGTTTTCTCGCCGATTTTACCGATCCGATCCGCGATGCCATGTCGCGCATGGCAGTAGAATACAACGCGAATATTGTTACCGGCTCGATGCCGATCATGGACGACGGAGCGATTTATAACGTCTCGTACCTGTGCCACCGCAGCGGACAGGTGGATGAGCAACGCAAAATTCATATCACGCCGCACGAGAAAAATGACTGGGTCATTAAAGGCGGCGACAAACTACAGGTATTTGAAACTGACGCAGGCCGAGTGGGTATTCAGATCTGCTATGACGTTGAGTTTCCGGAGCTGTCCCGGATCATGTCGGAGCAAGGCCTGGAAATTCTGTTTGTGCCTTTCTGGACAGACACCAAGAATAGCTATCTGCGTGTACGCCACTGCGCCCAGGCCCGAGCCATTGAAAACGAATGCTATGTCGTCATCGCAGGCAGCGTTGGTAACCTTCCTGAAGTGGAGAGTCTCGATGTGCAGTACGGTCAGTCGGCAGTACTGACACCGTCAGACTTCCCGTTCCCGCATGATGCGACCCTGTCGGAAGCCACAGCGAATACCGAAATGCTGCTGTTCTCGGATCTGGATATGGATAAGTTACGCATTCTGCATAACGAAGGCTCGGTCAGAAACTTAAAAGACCGTCGTAAAGACCTCTATGACGTTGTGATCAAAAAATAAACAAGAAGAGAAAAAGCCGGGATGCTGATAAACACAGTCATCCCGGTAATGCGGAAATTGCCTCAGGCAGTTTCCGTACTTTTGTTAGTTTCGGCCAGGTATGGCTCTAACTTCAGAATGTTCTCGCGCAGGCCCTCAGGGATGTCGCACGGTCGGCCTTTCTTATAATCAAAGAAGACCATAGTGCTCTCGCCTTTAGCAACCAGACGGGACGTCTCGTGGCTCCACACGCCGTATTCCTGAACGATCCGGCCAGAGTCCAGCTTAACGCTTTTTATCCCAACACTGATGGTGTCTGGGTACTTAAGCGGCGCCAGGAACTTAGCACTGGTGCTGCCAAGAATCGGCCCCATGCCCGTCTTCGCCATATATTCTTCAATTTTGATCGCTTCCACGTATTTTACGCGCGCGCTTTCAAAGTAGCGGAAGTACACCGTGTTATTCACATGGTGAAAATAGTCCATTTCGCCCCATGCTACGGGTATCTCAACAACAATCGGATAATCGTATAAATCCAGCATGATAATCGCCCCATTAATACTTCATTGGTGCTCGCCATCGTGGCCAGCGATAAGAAAAGGTGTCAGTCACTGCCGACGAAAGTACTAGAGCAACGACTATGCCCGCCTAAATAAAAAGGGTGAAAAATAATCAAATATACGAATAAGGTACTAGTCAATGCTGACAAGGGAACGAATTATGAATACTAACTAGTACTTTATTATTAGTCCCAACGGCAAGACTTATCCGGCCACAAGACGGCTCCGATTTCCTCTCTTTGAACATTCAGGAACCCGAAATAGAAAAACGTCAGAAAACAGATAAGTGATCCACCGGGCTTTGTCAGTTACCGGCAGATCGTCAGCTTTTCGTCAGGCAATAAAAAACCCGCCGAAGCGGGTCTTAAGAGACTTACGAAAAGTGATCGTAATCAGAGTTCGAAGCTGTGGCGCAGAACGATGGTCTCAACACGGTCAGGGCCCGTCGAAATAATATCGATCGGCGCACCAATCGCTTCTTCAACAAAGCGGATGTACGAGCGTGCGTTCTCTGGCAGGTCATCAATGCTCTTGGCACCGAACGTGGACTCAGTCCAGCCTGGCAGCTCTTTATACACTGGAGTCACTTTTTCGAACTGATCAGCCGACGCAGGTACTTTCAGCGTGTTGCCATTTTCATCCTGATAACCGATACAGACCTTAATGGTCTCAAGACCATCCAGCACGTCCAGCTTAGTCAGGCAGATAGTGTTGATTGAGTTAACACGAATCGCATGCTTAACCAGCATGGCATCGAACCAGCCACAACGACGGTCGCGGCCCGTGGTCGTACCTTTCTCTTTACCCACATCAGCCAGGTGCTTACCGACTTCATCAAACAGTTCCGTCGGGAAAGGACCCGCGCCAACACGAGTGGTGTAGGCCTTAGTGATACCCAGAATCTGGTCAAGGTACAGCGGACCAACGCCGGAGCCTGTCGCAACGCCACCGGCGGTGGTGTTTGACGAGGTAACAAATGGGTACGTACCGTGGTCGATATCGAGCAGAGTGCCCTGAGCACCTTCAAACATGATATCGCCACCGTCTTCACGTACGGTGTGTACCAGATCAACCGCATCAACAACGATGTCTTTGATCTGCGCAGCCCAGTCCATGCAGGCAGCCAGCGTCTCTTCGTAGCTGACCGGCTCAACGCCGTAGTAATTCACCAGCGAGAAGTTATGGTATTCCATGACTTCTTTCAGTTTGTCGGCAAATTCTGGCTGATACATGTCATCAACACGCAGTCCACGACGAGACACTTTGTCTTCGTACGCCGGGCCAATACCGCGGCCTGTCGTGCCGATTTTCGCGTTACCACGCTTAATTTCACGCGCCTGATCCAGAGCGACATGATATGGCAAAATCAGAGGGCAAGCGTGAGAGATACGCAGACGATCCATCACAGGAACACCACGATCTTCAAGCGCACGGATCTCTTTCAACAGAGCATCCGGCGCCAGAACCACACCATTACCGATCACACAACGAACGCCATCACGCAGGATGCCAGACGGGATCAGGTGCAGTGCAGTTTTCTCACCGTTAATTACCAGGGTATGACCTGCATTGTGGCCACCCTGAAAACGGACGACGGCCGCTGCTTTTTCAGTCAGCAGGTCAACAATTTTACCCTTACCTTCGTCACCCCACTGGGTGCCCAGAACAACAACGCTTTTGCCCATGGCAGAATCTTTCACTCAGTCGTTAAATTTAAAAATTCAGGCGCTGACCAGTATCCACTGGCCATCGTTTTGCTGCAGTCGCTGAGACGCCCCTGCAACATCACCATTCGCTTCGGTCACTACACGGTATCCTTTGGTCCGTAAGTCCGTGATTGCCTGCCATAACGACGGATCATCCGACGCAGGAGCGGCCACGGTTTCCTTTGCTTCAAACTGACGCTGACCGAGAGCCGCCAGTACTTTAAGGTCGGCACTGAAACCGGTTGCCGGACGTGCTCGCCCGAAATCAGCACCGGTTTCATCATAGCGACCGCCCTGAGCTACGGCATCACCGTAGCCCGGCACATAGGCCGCAAATACCAGACCTGTGTGGTAATCATAACCACGTAATTCGGTCAGATCACAGGTGATTGATACCTGAGGAAAACGCTGCATCAGCGCTTCAATCGCCTGTGTCATATCGCTCAGCTGCTGCGCCGCAACGGGCACCAGTTCAGCTAAGCGCGCAAATTTGTCGGTCAGTGCACTGGCACTGCCCTGCATTGAAGCCACCAGGCTGAATGCTTCAGTTAAACGGCTGTCACTCAGCTCACGCTCAACCCACGCCAATGTGTCCGTCTGACACTTAAGCTTGAGCAGGTCGAACAGTTCGCTCTGCTGCTCATCACTCAGACCAGCACTGTCGGCTAAGGCGCGGAATACACCGACATTACCGAGGTCCAGGTGAACACCTTCGATACCAGCTTCAGACAACAGGCTGAGCATCACGCTGATGATTTCGACATCGGCACTGGTGCCAGCTACGCCATACAGCTCCGCACCAATCTGAGTTGGCGTACGACTGGCCAGCAGTGACGCCGGACGCGTGTGAAACACAGTACGGCAATAGCTCAGGCGGCTGGTACCTTCTGGTGCAAGGCTGTGCGCATCGATACGGGCGACCTGCGGTGTTGTATCCGCACTCAACCCCATCAGGCGGCCAGAGAGCTGATCAGTCACCTTAAACGTGCGCAGATCAAGGTCTTTGCCCGTGCCGGTCAGCAGTGAATCAAGATACTCCAGCGCCGGCGGGATAACGAAGTCATAACCGCAATTATCGAGATAATCGAGCAGATGGCGGCGTAACTGTTCTATACGTCGCGCCTGTGGCGGTAAGATTTCGTCAATGCCATCAGGCAGCAGCCAACGGTCAGCTCCAGTCATTGTCCAGCCTTCAATTGTTAAACAGGTAAAGCAGGATGAGCCCCAGCGACATGCTGAAGAGCCCGATCATTCTCATGGTGCGGTCATCTGTCTCGGCCATCCGGATCACCAGCTGGCGCCATCGTGCGGGGTAAAGAAAAGGGATAACGCCCTCGATAATCAGCACCAGACTGACGGCCACCGCCAGTGTATGCCAGGCTTCTGCGGACACTTTCTCTACCTTGATGTAAAACAGAATTGCACAAAAAAACCGGGCTACCAGCCCGGTTGCGGGATTCTACCAGAGCTGACCGGGCTTGAACATGCAAACATGTTCAGGCCCGACTGCCATTAGTTCCCTTTAGAGTCGTTCAGGTAACGGAAGAAGTCGCTCTTAGGATCGAGCAACAGAATATCGTTTCC